>ERZ808246.190-NODE-190-length-53533-cov-11.586652_pt1 | contig 53533 bp, 40 predicted proteins | sample MGYA00521083_ERZ808246 | MGnify/ENA primary metagenome ERZ808246 (study PRJEB31516, sample SAMN03275577) | gut metagenome | biome: mammalia-associated habitat; material: feces | host: Papio cynocephalus | place: Kenya | collected 2012-07-07 ... | reverse complement strand
TCCTTGCTCTTCTTTTGCAGCTTGATGGGTGCGAGCGTGAGGTTGCCGAGCACCGTCATGTTGGGGTACAGGTTGAACTGCTGAAACACCATGGAGCTGTACTTACGCGCCATCTCCAGGTGATTCTTCTTGGTGAGCGGCGTGCCGTCGATAATGACCTCGCCCGAGGTGGGCTCCTCGAGATAATCGACGCAACGGATGAGCGTGGACTTGCCCGATCCGGAGGGCCCGATCATGACGAGCTTCTCACCGCGTTTGACGGTGAGGTTGATGTCCTTGAGCACATGCAGGTCGCCAAAATACTTGTTGAGATGCTTGATCTCGATCATGTCCGACATGAACATTCCTTTCGTAAGCACCATTCGCGAATGTTCACCATTGTACGAAAAAGGACGTCCTCGTCTGCCGAGGGCGTCCTTTTGTAAACAGACCGCAATCATTTTCCCATAACGCGCAACGCTGCGGTAAAGCAGATGCAGGGTCGTTCGTCCACTGCTCATTGGGGACGTATATAAATGACCGGCCATCGGTATAGGTCCCCAATGACCGGTCCCGTGCGTTTGTGAACGCTAGGCGAGCTTGGCTCCCACGATCTTGGCAGCTGCCGGCTTGTCGAAGTTGCCGCCCGTGGCCTTGCCGAGGGCACCCATGACCTGACCCATCTGCTTTTTGGACGTGGCGCCCAGCTCGGCGATGGTCTTCTCGATCAGAGCCTCGAGCTCCTCGCCCGAGACCTGGGCGGGCAGCAGGCTCTCCAGGATCTTAACCTGCTCGGTAAGGTTGTCGGTGCGTTCCTGGTCGGTGCCGGCCTTGATGGACATCTCAAGCGTCTCGCTCGTCTGCTTGATCAGACGCTTGATCATGTTGTTAACGTCCTCTTCGGTGATCTCGCGGCGCTCGTTGACCTCGATGTTCTTTACCTCGGTCTTGACCTGGCGAATGATGGACAGGCGCACCTTGTCCTTGGCCTTCATGGCCGCGATCATTTCTTTTTGGAGCTCTTCGTTGGTCATTGCTCTGCTTTCCTTTCTCTATTCGCTGGTAGAGTCGGTTGATGTGGCATCGGTCGTGCTCTTGGTCACGCCCTTGAGGCTCACGTTGTACGGCACGTCCTTGGGCATGGGGTTGACGGTGATTTCGGCATCCTTTTGATACTTCTCGAGCCACTCGCTGTACGCGGTGCTCGTGTTTTGGGTCTTTACCACGTTCGAGATGTACTTTTTGATGGCGCTGGGCACCTGCTTGATATCGGTGACCTTATCATCCACGTGGAAGTACCCCGTGCACTTGATGATGTGGTAGCCATAGGTCGATTCGACGACTTCGCTCACGTCGCCCTCATTGAGCTGCTCGAGCGCCGTCTGATAGCTGTCGACAAACGTGGTGAGCTTATCCCAGCCCACGTTGCCTTTCTTGTCCTTGGAGCCGGTGTCCTCAGAGTACTGCTTGACGGCATCCTCAAAAGAAAGCTCGCCGGAGTTGATCTTGTCCAGGCATTCCTGCGCTTTAGCCTTGGCGGCCGCCTTGTCCTCGTCGCTGGCGTCCGAGTCAACCTTGATCAAGATGTTCGACGATTTGCGCGCGTCGTTATAGGTGGACAGGTTCTCGTTGAGGTAGCTCACGATCTCCTTGTCCTTGGGCTTTTTGGCGGGAGCCACGGCATCCTTGAGCTTTTGCTGCGCCAGGCTGTCCTTGAGCGAATCCTTATAGGTGTCCTCGGTGTAGCCATAGGTCTTGAGCGTTTTCTTGAACGCCTTGGCGCCGCCGGCACTCTTGCAGGCGTCCTTCCAGGCCTTCTCGACATCCTCGTCCGAGACGCTCACGTTGTACTCTTTCTCGGCCTGCTGGATCAAGATCTGCTGCGTGTAGGAATCGATCAGCTGCTTGCGGTACTTTTTGGGCGTCAGATCCTGATCGACCAGATACTGCGCCCAATCCTTGTCCTTGGTGTAACCATAGCTGGTACGCATGCTCATGATCTGCTTGGTCACGGTGTCCTCGGTGAGGTTGGTGCCGTTGATGGTGGCTGCCACGCCGCCCGTGAGCTTGTAGCTGGTATCGCTGCTCTTGGACTCCTGCATCAGGCCGGAGCATGCCATGGTCGACACGGAGAGCAGCATGGCGAGCACACCGATCGCCACGAGCACGATCTTGACCGTCTTGGACACGCGGGTCTTCTTGGCCTTCTTGCGCGCCGTGGCCTTTGCCGCCCGCTGCTGCTCGGGCGTCGGCTCGGGCGCGGGGGTCTGCTTTTTCTTATTTGCCATCGTTGGCCTTTCTGGGATGCAATCGAACATTCGCTATTGTGGCACAACCCCGCAACCCCCGCACCAACCTGCAATTGGGGACGTAGGAAAACTGCAGGCGCTTCATCGCCTGCAGTTTTCCTACGTCCCCAATTGCAGGTTAGAAGTGGCGGAGGATCGCTGAGGCCAGGCCCTGCGGCGTGGTTTGGGCGAGCACGTCGGCCGCAGCGTCAGCGTCCATAAAGATGTTCATGAGCGCCTGCAGGGCCTCGACCTGGCCGCCGGACCCATTGATCCCCAGGTTGATCACGATCTGCGCGGGCACCGGCGCCCCCATGCCGGCCATAGCATTGAAGGTCACCGGGACAGCGGGGTTGACCACGGCGATGTAGGGCTTTGCCACAAATCCGGGGTCCGTGTGCGGTATGGCGATGTTTGCCGCCGGCATGGCAAGGCCCGTCGGATAAGCATCCTCACGCGTGCGGACGGCATCGAGCCAGCCGGGCGCAATATAGCCGCGCGGCAAAAGTTCGCTTTCAAGACGCGCGAACAACACATCCGGCGTCTCGCACGCCCAGTCAAAAAACACCAGATCTGGTGTGAACAGCGATTCGTTATTAGCAGACATAAACCGCCTCCTTTTATCATTTCCTGCCAATTAGGCCCAATACGGAATATACCTTCGAAATTTGACGCCTGCGTCCTCATCCTCTTCCTTTATCAATGCCTCTTCCAGGCATTCTTTGATTAGACGAGACATCGCCACCGTGTTTTTCTTTTCGTCTGAAAGGCCAAAACGCTCTCGCAGCGACTGGTTGCTCATCGACTCACCTTGGGCATACAAAAGGCAAGCATGCCAGTACACGGCATTTTTCCGTTCGCTTTTTTTCATTCGAGTATATGGACAATCGCCATAGAGCGTCACGAGCGTTCCCAGTCCGCCCTCACTCTTGATAACCGGCGAAGGCATCCCCGCCTTTTCAAGCGAATCGACAATTAAATCCCAACCCGTACCGCCTTCTTCGCAAAGATCCATTTGGCGCATGAGAGACGCCATCATCGAATTGCGTGTTTCCGGTTGGGCGTTGAGCACTCGCTCTGCCGGAATAAGCGTTGTCCCGGGATTAGAAAACTCAATGCGATTGTCGTAAATCGCAACAAGAGGCCCCGCCGTATTGTCAGTAATGTCTTGATGGATCACAGCGTTTGAGAGCAGTTCGCGAATCGCCCTTTGAGGATAGGCTGTCTGGATGCGTCGAAATACGCCATCCAGTGCCTCAACAGCCGGAATCATCGACATGATCAATTGTTCAGCCTGCGGAAGCGCCAAAGCGTAACCCTTATCGATTTCAGTATCACCGATAATGTCAAAGTTGCCTTTTCCCGCGTATCGCACAATTCGCAGCATGCGTTTCCTGAGCTCCGGATAGCGAGAGAGTCTCTTTCCCACCAGAAGCATTCCCAAGCGCGTCACGCTATAGCGGCCGTTATCTTGACGACGAATCAGCTCCTGCTCACAAAGAGCAAGTATTACTCCGTCCAGATCAACGGGTCTCCTCAATCTGCACAGCTCAAAATATGCGTCAATATCTAGTATCTCGGCAACCTCTTGAGGCGTCAGATCCCTCTCAACTACAGCAAGCTCCGCGTTTCCCGCCTGAAGGCGACGCCACAGCTCCGCCTCTCGCTCGCCACCAGGCACCAACTCTGCCGTCGATGAGCCCTCCCGAATGTAGGCAGCTTTATCAAAGTAGACCGGCTGAGTACTCGCAGCATGCACTTTCAACACCACAAAGTGCTTTGCCCCATGATCAATAACCGCAAACTCGTAATTCGCATTGTTTGAGAGTGCGAGCTTGAGCCACATCAAAAGCTCTTGATTTCCCTTGCCCTTTGCGTGATATGGGTTGAACTGGGTGCCCACAAGCTCATGAGTACCGTCACTCACGCCCCAGATTTTATAGGCATATGCGCGGCCGCAGTAGGCAGCGGCATTGGCAAGCGCCGAGACATCACGCCCTGTTCTAATGGGGTCGCTATTACCCTCTTTAAACTCAAGCCACTCAGTTTCATCAGGATAGCCGATAAGTGAATAAATCAGCTCCATGCCGTCTGCTTCACCCATTGAGCCAGCCTCCTTGCGCTCATTTTTGATAACAAGATGTTAAATAGATGATAAATAGAATATTGCGCAATTTGAAGCTGATAGATAAACTTTCTGATCGTTTTCCCAGTTAATCTCAAGTCTGAAAGCTGTGTTCTCCATGTAAGAGACGATTGTTGTAATTGACGGGCAAGAAGAGATAGCCCCGGCGTCAAAAGAAACTCAAGCAGCGAGGAATGTAATTAAACCAGCGACTTTTATGTATTTCTGAAATTTCCGAATAGGCCGGAATCTCATTAGCATTTGATAATGCCCTCCCCCGCGTGACAGAAATTTTCATTGAGGATGTGGCGCTTTCTAACATGGGTGGAGGTAAATTACGGACCATTCAAATAAATCAATGGACTAGCAATTAGACCGACTCATTTTTATCATTTTAAGCAAAGTTCTTTATTTGCTTTCTTCGACATCGCATCCATTTGATGGCCCGAACCCAATTCTTAGAACGCAGCAGTTAAGCGCTGCCTGAAACAGCCATTCGACTTAACAGATCCTGACATTCTTACTATCATTTGATTCGCGGCTCAAAAGCTCTCATCGCATAACAAACGCTGTGGCGGTGAACAAAATATGGTCAGTCGCAACATCTTCGCAGGGCATGCAGCCCAAAGCGCAATAAAAAAGAGGCTAGGCGTATTCGCTACGCCCAGCCTCTTCTTCAAGCGAGTTTTATTTCGCAGGATCCACGGCAACCTTGCCGTTCTCCAGCACATGCACGCGACCGTCGGCGAGCATCTGGACAACCTCGGGATACAGCACGTGCTCGATCTCGTGAATATGGGCTTCGAGCGTATCGACGTCCCATCCCTCCTCCACGGACAGCGCGCGCTGGGCGATGATGGGCCCGTTGTCGTAGACCTCGTTGGCAAAGTGCACGGTCACACCCGTCACCTTGACGCCGCGCGCAAACGCATCGTCGATCGCATGCGCACCGGTAAAGCTCGGCAGCAGCGCCGGGTGCAGATTGACCACGCGGTTCTCGAACGCAGCAAGCAACGGCGCGTGCACCATGCGCATGTAGCCGGCCATGACCACGTACTCGCAGCCGCGCTCGAGCAGCGCCGCCGCGATCACCTCGTCGGCCGCGATGGGGTCGGCGTAGATCTCCTTGGACAGCGTGAGCGTCTGGATGCCGGCACGCTCGGCGCGCTGCAGACCTTTTGCCGTGGGACGGCTCGACACCACGAGCTCGATCGAAGCATTGAGCTTGCCCGCGGCGATCAGATCGATCAGCGCCTGCAGATTGGTACCCGATCCACTGATAAGCACACCGATCTTGAGCGGCTCGGACACCGATGTCCCCGTGGGGCGCGTGTAAGGCGTATATCCGAGCGTCTCCGGCGCGGCCGATGCCTGCTCGTTAGCGCTCATCGGAGTACACGACCTTTCCGGAGCCCTCGACGCACGTGCCCACGCGGAACGGCTTCTCGCCAAGCGCCTCGAGCCTGGCCGTCACATCGGTCTCGGCCTCGGCCGGCACGATCAGGCACAGGCCGACGCCCATGTTGAAGGTCTTGCACGCCTCGTTGGGAGCAAGCTCGGCCTGACGGGACACATAGGTGATGACGGGCGGCACGTCCCAGCCCATCTCCGAACCGTTACGGGTGACCACGGCATCGACGTCATCGGCAAGCGCGCGGTTGAGGTTCTCGGAGATGCCGCCGCCGGTGATATGGGCGATGGCGTGCACGTCGGCGCCGCCGCGCAGCAGCTCGAGAATCGGCTTGACATAGATGCGCGTGGGGGCGAGCAGCGCGTCTGCCAGCGAGGCTCCATCAAGCTCGTCGAGCGGGCGGCTCAGCTCCTCGGCCTTGGCGGCAGCCTCGGACGTACCCGGCAGGATACCGTCGACGCCGATCACACGGCGCACGAGCGAATAGCCGTTGGAGTGAACGCCCGTCGAAGGCAAGCCCAGGATCACGTCGCCGGGACGCACGTTTGCCGGATCGAGCATCTTGGGGCGATCGACGACACCAACGGTAAAGCCGGCCAGATCATAATCGTCGGGACGCATGACACCGGGGTGCTCGGCCATCTCGCCGCCCACGAGCGCGCAACCCGCGAGCTTGCAGCCGTCGGCCACACCCTTGACGATCTTGGCCATGTGCTCGGCCTCGATGTGGCCGATCGCCACGTAGTCCAGGAAGAACAGCGGCTCGGCACCCGAGGCGAGAATGTCGTTGACGCACATGGCCACCAGGTCCTGACCCACCGTCTCGTGACGGTCCATGATCTGTGCCAGCACGAGCTTGGTGCCTACGCCGTCGGTGCCACTGATGAGGATCGGATCCTCCATGCCTTTGAGCGCCGCCGCCGAGAACAGGCCGCCGAAGCCGCCGATTCCGCCGATGACCTCGGGGCGGTTGGTCTCCTTCACCATCTGCTTGATCGCATCGACGGCGCGGCCGCCCTCGGCGGTGTCGACGCCGGCATCCTCGTACGTCACATGCTTGCTTTCGCTCATCAGGTCTTTCCTCTCCTGTCGAATACCAAAAACGCGGCGCCCGCGGCACAGTGGCCGCAGGCGCCATAAAACCCTTGGCGCCTAGGCCTCGGGGTGTTCTTCTTCCCAGCTGCGGTCGCGGTCCTTCTCGACCACCACGTCATCGTCGAACTTGACCACGTCGCTCAGGTTGCGCGGCTTATAGCCCGCCATGAACTTGTCACGGCCGAAGCTCTCGGGAATGGCCACCGGATAGCGGCCGGTAAAGCACGCGTCGCAGTAGCCGCCCTCGGGCATGCACTTGAGCAGCCCCTCGACCGACAGGAACGCAAGCGAATCGGCACCGATAAACTCGCAGATCTCGTCCACCGTCTTGTTGGCACTGATGAGCTGCGACTGCACATCGGTGTCGATGCCGTAGAAGCACGGCCACACGACCTCGGGCGAGTTGATGCGCACATGGATTTCTTTGGCGCCGGCGCCGCGCAGCATCTTGACGAGCTGCACCATGGTGGTGCCGCGCACGATGGAGTCATCGATCACCACGAGGCGTTTGCCGGCGATGTTGTCGCGCAGAGGGTTGAGCTTCATGCGCACGCCCATGGCGCGCAGCTCCTGCGTGGGCTCGATAAAGGTGCGGCCCACGTAGCGGTTCTTGATGAGGCCCTCGCCATAGGGAATGCCGCTCTCGTGCGCATAGCCCTCGGCCGGCGGCATGCCGGAGTCGGGCACGCCGATCACCATGTCGGCATCGACGGGCTTCTCGTGCGCCAGCTGACGACCCATGTCGTAGCGGCAGGCGTAGACGCTCTTTCCGTTCATGATGGAGTCGGGGCGCGCAAAGTACACCTGCTCGAAGATGCAGTTGGCAGGTTCGTCGGCAGGAACGCCCTGCTCGGACACCAGGCCTTCGGCACTGATGCGCAAGATCTCGCCGGGGCGGATATCGCGCACGTACTCGGCTCCCACGATGTCGAGGGCGCAGGTCTCGGACGCCACGACCCAGCCGCCCGCCGTGGCCGTGCTCGGCACACCGGCGGTGGCATCAGCCGTCTTTTCCTGCGCGGGAAGTGCCGCTGCAGCCTTGAGGTCGGCCTGGTCGAGCCCGCCTTCTACGAGCCTGCCCAGCACGAGCGGACGGATGCCGTGCGGATCGCGGAAGGCATAGAGCGCCTGCTCGTTAATGAGCGTCATGGCGTAGCCGCCGCGCACGAGCTCCATGGTCTTGCGGATGCCCTCGCGCAGATGGTGCGTGCGCTGGGTAAAGTAGCCGATCAGCTTGGTCGCGACCTCGCTGTCGGAGTTGGAGAGAAACGGCACGCCGAGCTCGATCAGCTGGCGGCGCAACTCGTCGGTGTTGACGAGAGTGCCGTTGTGGGCAAGGGCGATGATCACGTCGTTGATGGTCGAGAGGTGCGGCTGCGCGGCCTCCCAGCTCTTGGCGCCGGCCGTGCCGTAGCGCACATGGCCCACGGCGAGCTGACCCGACAGCGTCGACAGGTCGGCATTGGAGAACACCTGACCCAAAAGTCCCAGGTCCTTACGGACCATGACCGTGCCGCCGTCGCCCACGGCGATGCCCGCCGATTCCTGACCGCGGTGCTGAAGCGCCCGCAGGCCAAAATACGTAAGACGGGCGACGTCGCGGTCGGGCGCCCACACGCCAAAGACGCCGCACTCTTCGTGCAGCTGGTCGCAGTCGGGGTCACCCGAGGTGACCGCGTGCACCTGTCCCGCAGCCTGCTCGGCCGCGCGGATGGTTTCCTGAGACATGGCATCCCCTCAAAAGCCTCAATTTGGTTCGCGTTACCCGCCATATTATACGCACGCCGAGCGCCCCTTTAATACGGATGAGCAGCGCTTTTCAAAAGCCCACCGAGCAGATTATTAGTCTTGTATCCAAATCATTTTTTAGGTTGCATGTAGATGATCGACCCCGTCCTAAAAATGTCTGGTCACGCTTTCGATAGTGCAATTGAGACGTTTGTCCCGACAATCGGCGACCGCGCGGCGTATGCTGGATGCGTAACGCAACCAAGAAAGGCCAGCCCATGACCACCAACGAGCTCAATCCCGAGCTGCCGAGCACCGAGGAATCCAAGAGGATCCCCCTTATCATTAAAATCTACGCCGTCCTGTGCATCATATCGGGCGTGGGAACCCTCCCCTCCGTCGCGGCGTTCATGTACCAGGTCATATCGGCGCTCATCAGCGGGCAAGCCGCCGCAAGCATCCAGAACAACTTCCTGCTCACCGTCAGCCTCGTCATCGCCGGCATCATGCTGTCGGTGGCCAGCGCCATCATCCTCATCCTGTTCGGCGTCGACCTCATCAAGGACCAGCGGCGCAATGCGGCACGTCTCTCCTACATCCTCATCGCCTTCACGGTCGTCGAGCTTTTGGTCGATGTGATGCTCCAGGGCATCGGGCCCTTCCTGATCCGTCCCGCCGCTCAGCTCATCATCCTCACTGCGCTTTCGGCCACCGTCGACCCCACGCTGCGCCAGGAGCGCGACCTTCAGCGCCGGCTGCAGGAGATGCTCGACCGCGACGCCGCCCGCGAGGGCATGCTCGGGCGCGATGAAACTGGCGAGGGCTACATCAAGCTCAACTATTTCAACCTCTTCTGGGTGTTCTTCTTCTGCTCCATCTTGGGCCTGATTTTCGAGGAGATCTGGCACATGACCATCGATGATCCGGGCGTCTACCAGGACCGCGCCGGCATGCTCTTTGGCCCCTTCAGCCCCATCTACGGCTTTGGCGCCGTGCTCATGACGATGGTGCTCAACCGCTTCTACAAAAAGAATGCGCTGGTCATCTTTGCCGTGAGTGCCGTGTTGGGCGCCTCGTTCGAGGTTTTTGTCGGCTGGTTCATGCAGACGTCGTTCGGCGTCGTCTCGTGGAGCTACTCGCACATGAAACTCTTCGGCATGCCCGACCCCATCGCTCAGCTCACCGGCGGGCGCACCTGCACGCAGTTTGCCTGCCTGTGGGGCATCGGCGGACTTTTGTGGATCAAGTTCATGCTGCCGCGCCTGCTTGTGCTCATCAACAAGATCCCCTGGAAAAAGCGCTACTCGGCAACGGTGCTGTTCACCGCCTTCATCATCATCGACGGCGTCATGACGCTTCAGTCGCTCGACTACTGGTACCAGCGCGTCAACGGAACCGTAAGCGATATCCCCGTGGCGCAGTTCTATGGCAAGTACTTCGATAACGAGTATATGGAACAGCGGTTCCAAAGCATGACTATGAGCCCCGAGGACACCACGCGCGTATAGCGTCAACACCGTCACGAGGCAGCTCCCCTGCACACGAAAGCCCGCCGACAGCCCATGAACTGCCGGCGGGCTTTTGCCATGGGTTCATCGGAGTCGATCGGAAAGCCTTACGCCTCGCGCTCGATTTCGCTCACGCACTCGTTTTTGATGGTGCCGACGAGCGCCTGCAGCGCATCGACCACGTGCGGGCGAATGTCTCCCCCGATGAGCACGAGCATGATGTCGTCACCCACGGCGAGCTCGCCGCTTGCCAGCCACACGCGCACATACCCGATACCCGGCATCGCGCGTGTCGCCTCGATGGCATCTCGGACCTTGTCGGCATCGTAGGCAAACACCATACCGCCCACCTTGTGTCCGGGCGCCACGCCACCGGTCTCGGTCCCGCGCACCTCGGACTTGGGCGTCGCGCGCACCACGCCATTATGCGTCAGGTACATGCCGCACCCCGCCGCAGAGGCATCGGCCTTGGCCTCGCGCAGCCAAGCATCGACCGAAGGCATCGATTTGCCGCTCTCAAGCATCATTTTCCCCTTTTGCTCATTTTAGGACGGGGTCCACAGAATCATGAGGCACCTCATGATTCTGTGGACCCCGTCCTAAAAAACTCATTCGACCGGCGTGAGCACCATGATCGCGCGGGTGTTCGAAAGCGAAAGCGACCGGCAGGTCACGAGCGTCACGACCTTGGTCGCCGAAGCGGCGCGATCGGACGCATCGCTCGCCTTGGCGCTGGCCCCGTCCAGGATCTGGCCGAGATAGTCGGCCAGCGAGGTATCGCCCGTAAAGTTAGGAGTACGCGCCTGGGCATAGGTGTCCTCGACTACCTTGGTGGCGAGCGGCTTTAACTTATAGGTCGCATCGCGCGTGATGTAGTAGACGCACTCGATCGCGTCGAATTTCTCCTGGTCGGTGGTATCCGAAATCACATTGAACATCGAACCGTCGTTCATATGGTGACCGTAGATCGTGGTCTGTTGATCGACCAGGCCCGGAGCCGTGTCGTCGCAATCCAAGAAGATCGCACCCGATGCATTGGATGTACCGTCAAACAGCGTGTTGAGATACTTGGAGTTGTTGGTGGTCTGCACCACGGGGTAGTTGATAGTGGTACCCGGCGCATAGATCCACCCCACCACGTCGGGGTTGGTCTGCGCAAGCGCATCGAAATCGATCGTCGGCACGCCGGAACCGTCTTTGTCGCTCAAATACTGCTTCTCGATCTTTTGATACGAATCGCTCGCCTGCTTATACCCGATCTGCGCATTGATGAAGATCGCCGCAGCGGCGACCAAAAGACCGATGCCGATGATGATAAGCAGGATGGGAATGACCGAGCGGCGCTTTTTCTTTTTAGGAGCCTCGGCACAAGCACGGTAGGCGCTCGCCGGTGCGGTGGCAGGCCTGCCGTTTTTGCCATATGACGAAGGGCGATAAGCAGCTGGGGTATCCTGCCGAGCGTGACGTTTGGACGCAACGGGACGAGGAGCCTGCGCCTTTCGGTGAGCGGAATTGGTCCGAGTGGGCGCCCAAGACGCCTTGCGCGGGGACGCAGGGTCGGGAATCTCAGACGGCTTGAAGCGTTTTCCCTGATACTCGGACATCTCTCTCCTCGTCTCGCCGGTCTGGACGGGTGCTTACGCCTCGGCCATCTCCTGCTTCATCTTCTCGATCACGCCGCGATACGCAGGATCGCAGGCGCCCAGAATCTGCGTGGCGTAGATCGCAGCGTTCTTGGCGCCGTTGATGGCGACGCAGGCTACGGGTACACCGCTCGGCATCTGCACCATCGACAGCAGCGAATCCATACCGCCCAGATCGCTCGTCTTCATGGGAACCCCCACAACAGGAAGCGGCGTGAAGGCAGCGACGACGCCACCCAGGTGAGCGGCCTTGCCGGCGGCCGCGATGATCACCTTGATACCGCGCTCGGCAGCCGTCGAGGCCCACTCGTGAACCTTAGCCGGCGTGCGGTGAGCGCTCGCGATCACGAGCTCATAGGGCACACCGAGCGCCTCGAGCTCGGCGGTGCAGCCCTCCATGACGCCCAGATCGGATTTGGAACCCATAATGATACCGACGACCGGCTTGTTCTCTGCCATTTAGAAAAGACCTCCTGTTGAGAGCGGCGACGCGGCGGATCCGCGACCCTTAACTACACAAAAGGTAGTATAGCCGCTTATGGGCATGCGCCTTGTTCCACAAGAGCTGTCCGCAACGAGCTTTTTGCCATCGGTTGATACGGTTTTGATGCGCGCCGTCCCCCAGAATCGCCTTATAGTTGCATAACCCCCGGAAAGGAACCAACGATGTGCGCCAAAAGGCATGATCGCGGTGTGGTCGAGTTGACCGACGACCAGCTCAGCCAAGCTACGGGCGGATACTCATACTGCAGCAAGGACGGCGTTCACTATCAGTATCGCGGAAGCGGCAAATACGAAAACCGCGATAAATACCGTTGCCCCGCATGCGGAGGCGTTCTGCAGGGCGGCGTCGCCCATCTGGGCTTCTACACTTGTGAAACCTGCGGCGCCGAATACTGGAACGAGGGCAACCTGCCGCCCAACCTTGACAGCGGCGCCTGGCAAGCCGTCGATGTCGCCTCGATCGCCACCCCACACATCAGGCGATGGTGATTGTGGCGGAAGCCCTAGGCAGGCGTCGCTGCGGATCATCCGCTCGACCTACGACAAAGACGGCAATCCCTTCGAGGTGGGCACCCTCATCAGCTGCGACGGCCAAGCAAAAATCCACATCCACATAACCCCCGAGAAAACCAGCTTCAACGCCATCGCCCAATAACGTGAACAGGGGGCGTCTGCCTCAATAACATCCCTCGAACATACGTTTCTTTGCCGAGGTATCTCCTGTAGAATGGGATATGCCGCGAAATTCGCTGCGGGCAGCGCTTCGATCTCTGATTGGAGCCGCCTATGAACTCGGTTCTTGAAATCCTCCGCCTAGCGATGTACGCGACGGGCATAGCCCGGAACCTCTACTCGATCTGGAAGGAACATAAGCAGAACGGATAACGAAGGGAGAAGAAAATAGCCCGGTGGGCGCCGGGCTATTCATTCGATAGCACCTGCGTTGCCCGCGCCTCCAAAGTTGACCAACTACGGAGCGGGTTTCGCGGCACAACCATATTGTACCCCGCCCATCCGTGCGGGTAAACCTACAGACTATCGTCAATTCACGCTTCGAGGATAGAGAACGACCCAGCATGTGAACATGGGGGGCGCCCCCGTTCACATACAAAAAGCGCCCGCTGTTCGTACGAACAACGGGCGCACTCATCTCCCCCTTTAGCCTAAGTCATCGCGCAAAGCCCCTTCGGCAACACTCGATCTCCCCCGAGTCACCGCAGGTCGAAGCGGATGAGGAGCAACTTTCCTCCTGAGCGACCCTGCTTGCAGCCGGAGCGAAAGGAGGAAACTGCGCCCCTCCCGCTCCGACCGGGCAGCTCACCCCTAAACCGTATACTGCGGCAGATCCTGCAGGGCGATGACGTCCATGCCCATATCGTTGGCGCTTCCGTGTCCGGCCTCGTCCTCGCGCACGGCCTCGATGGCGCTCACGTAGGTGTTGGCGCCGCTGAGCGCCGTCACGCACGTCACGCCGCGACGCACGGCCTCGGTGCGCAGACGGTAACCGTCGCCGCGCGAGCCCGGGCCATAGGGCGTGTTGATGATGAGCGCGATCTCGCCGTTGGCAATCATGTCGCCGATGTTGGGCAGCTCGCCGTCGTGCGGGCCGCTGATCTTCTCGACCAGCTCGCACGTCACGTTGCCGCCGCGCAGCACGCGCGCCGTACCCTCGGTCGAGCAGATGTCGAAGCCCAGGTAGCGCAGGATGCGGGCAACCGAGAGGATATGGCGCTTGTCGCGGTCGCACACGCTGATGAACACCTTGCCGCAGCTCGGGTCGGGCAGCTTGTAGTCGATCGCGAGCTGCGTCTTGGCATAGGCCTCGGGATAGCTCTTGGCGATACCCATGACCTCGCCCGTCGACTTCATCTCGGGCCCCAGGATAACCTCCGCCCCCGGGAAGCGGCCCCAGGGCATCACGGCCTCCTTCATGCAGAACCAGTCGAGCTTGCGCGTGTCGCGCGGCAGGTGCAGGCTCGCGATGGAGTCGCCGGCCATGATGCGCGCGGCGCACTTGGCAAGCGGCACGCCCGTGGCCTTGGAGATAAACGGCACGGTGCGGCTCGCGCGCGGGTTGGCCTCGATAACATAGACGGTCTCGCCCTTGATGGCGTACTGCACGTTGACGAGTCCTCGCACACCGAGCGCCAGCGCGATGCGGCGCGTGGTCTCGCGGAGCTTTTCCTGCAAGCTCTCGCTAAAGCTGAAGGGCGGAATGCACGTGGCGGAGTCGCCGGAGTGGATGCCCGCCTCCTCGATGTGCTCGAGAATGCCGCCGATGTAGACCTCCTCGCCGTCGCAGAGCGCGTCGACGTCGGACTCGATCGCGCCCTCCAGGAAGCGATCGAGATAGACCGGGTAGTCGGGGCTGATGCGCGCGGCCTCGGCCATGTAGGTGCGCAGATGCTCGGCATCGTAGGCGATCATCATGCCGCGGCCGCCGAGCACGTAGCTCGGACGCACGAGCAGCGGGTAGCCGATGCGCGCGGCCACGGCCTCGGCCTCCTCGAAAGAGGTTGCCTGGCCCGCCGGCGGATACATGATCTGCAGGCGGTCGAGCAGCGCCGCAAAGCGCTCACGGTCTTCGGCAAAGTCGATGGCGTCGGGCTTGGTGCCCATGATGTTCACGCCGCTTTCCTCGAGCATGCGGGCGAGCTTGAGCGGTGTCTGGCCGCCAAGCGTCACGACGACGCCGTCGGGACGCTCCACGTCGATGACGTCCATGACGTCCTCGTAGGTGAGCGGCTCAAAGTACAGGCGGTCGGACGTATCGTAGTCGGTCGAGACGGTCTCGGGGTTGCAGTTGACCATGATGGTCTCAAAGCCCCGCGCGGCCAGTGCATAGCTCGCGTGCACGCAGCAGTAGTCGAACTCGATACCCTGCCCGATACGGTTGGGGCCGGCGCCCAGGATCATGGCCTTAGGTTTGTCGGCCGGGGTGGTCTCGTCGGGCGCGGCGGCCTTCTTGGCGTCTGGCGAGGTACGGTAGATGTTCTCGTAGGTCTTGTAGTGGTACTCGGTAGCGCTCGCGAACTCGGCTGCGCAGGTATCGACCGTCTTCATGCTCGGAATCACGCCCAGGCCCTTGCGGTAGGCGCGCACGAAGCGCTCGTCGGAGCCGGTGAGTGCCGCGATCTCGGCATCGCTCGTGCCAAACTGCTTGAGCAGGCGCATGGCGTCGGCGTCGATGTCTTCGACGCGCAGCCCCCGGATGGCCTCCTGGGCCTGGATCATGTCGTTGATGCGCTCGAGGTACCACGGGTCGATACGGCTCAAGTCGTGCACGCGGTCGACGGTCCAGCCGCGGCGCAGGGCCTCGGCCACATAGAAGATGCGGTTCTCGGTGGGCGTCGAGACAGCCTCGGTGAGCTCGTCGTAGCTGAGCTCACCCGTGTTCTCCTTACCGCCGGCCGAAAGCCCCTGATGTCCGTCCTCGAGCGAGCGCATGGCCTTGCCAAAGGCCTCCTCGAAGGTGCGGCCGATGGCCATGATCTCGCCCACGGCCTTCATGCGCGTGGTGAGCGTGGGGTCGGTGCCCTTGAACTTCTCGAAAGCGAAGCGCGGCACCTTGACCACGCAGTAGTCGATCGTGGGCTCGAAGCAGGCGGGCGTCGCCTTGGTGATGTCATTGACGATCTCGTCGAGCGTATAGCCCACGGCCAGGCGCGCGGCGGCCTTAGCGATGGGGAAGCCCGTGGCCTTGGACGCAAGCGCGGAGGAGCGGCTCACGCGCGGGTTCATCTCGATGACGATCAGACGGCCGGTATTGGGGTTGACGGCGAACTGCACGTTGGAGCCGCCGGTCTCGACACCGATCTTCTCGAGGATGGCAAGCGAGGCCACGCGCATGCGCTGGTACTCAAGGTCGGAGAGCGTCTGCGCGGGCGCCACGGTGATGGAGTCACCGGTATGCACGCCCATGGGGTCGAGGTTCTCGATGGAGCACACGATGATGCCGTTGCCGGCGTGGTCGCGCATGACCTCCATCTCGTACTCTTTCCAGCCCTCGATGGACTCCTCGACAAGCACCTCGTGAGCCGGCGAAAGCTCGAGGCCCTGGCTGACGATCGAGACAAGCTCCTCGTGCGTGTGGGCGATGCCGCCGCCGGCGCCGCCGAGCGTAAAGCTCGGACGCAGCACGCAGGGGTAGCCCACGCGCTCGGCGATGGCCTCGGCATCTGCGACGGAATAGGCATAGCCGGAGCGTGCCACCTCGAGGCCGATCTCGGCCATGGCCTCGTTGAAAAGCTTGCGGTCCTCGCCGCGCTCGATGGCGGCAAGGTCGCAGCCGATCATCTCGACGCCGTACTTGTCGAGCGTGCCGTCCTTGGCGAGCTCGACGGCGGCGTTGAGGCCGGTCTGGCCGCCGAGCGTGGGCAGCAGCGCGTCGGGGTGCTCTTTCTTGATCACGCGCTCGATGAACTCGGCGGTGATGGGCTCCACGTAGGTGCGGTCGGCAAGACCCGGGTCGGTCATGATCGTGGCCGGGTTGGAGTTGACGAGGATGACCTCGTAACCGTCCTCTTTGAGGACCTTGCAGGCCTGGGCGCCAGAATAGTCGAACTCGCAGGCCTGGCCGATCACGATGGGGCCGGAGCCGATGACGAGAATGCGCTTGATATCGGTACGTTTGGGCATGTTAGTTCTCCCCCATCTCGGCAGCAGCCGCAGCGTCCTCGGCAAAGTTCCAGCCGGCAAGGCGATCTTTGCTGATATCGATGTCCAAGTAGTTCTCGTCGCCGTCCATGAGTCGCGTGAAGGCGGTAAAGAGGTAGTGGGCATCGGTGGGGCCGGGCGAGGCCTCGGGGTGGTACTGGACGGAGAAGCACGGTGCGTCAAGAAGCTGGATGCCCTCGGCGGTGCCGTCGTTGAGGTTCACATGCGTGAGGCGAATGCGGCCGAAGCGCTCGTTTTCGACCACGGGTGCGATGCCGGCGCGCACCCAGGCGCGCAGGTCGCCGTCGGCCGGATGCTCGGTCACACCGCCGCTGAGCTCGGGCACGAGTTTGCCCAGGCTCGGGAACACCAGGCCGAAACCGTGGTTTTGCGCCGTGATCTCGACGCGACGCGTCACAAGGTTCATGACGGGCTGGTTGCCACCGCGGTGACCGAACTTGAGCTTTTCCATCTGGGCGCCGCAGGCGAGGCTGATCATCTGATGCCCCAGGCAAATACCGAAGATCGGCAGCTTGCCGATAAGCTTTTGCACCTGGGTGTACGTCTCGACCACGGCGTCAGGGTCGCCGGGTCCGTTGGAGAGAAAGACGCCGTCGGGGTGCATCTCGAGCACCTGCTCGGCAGACGTGTCCCACGGCACCACGGTAAGCTCGCAGCCGGCGCGGACGAGCCCCTCGAGGATCCCGCGCTTGACGCCGCAGTCGTAGGCCACGACCTTGTGACGCGCGGATGCGGGCGCGACCTCGGCAAAAGCATGGGCAGCGGGAACATCGTCCACCGTGTAGGTGTGGGGCTTAGGCGCGCTTACTGTCTTGACCAGGTTTTCGCCCACAAGGGTCGGTGCGGCGGCCAGGCGGCTCGCCAGCTCGTCGGTATCGAAGACCTCGGTCGAGATGATGCCCATCTTGGAGCCGTTGTCGCGCAGATGGCGCACGAGCGCGCGGGTGTCGACACCTTCGACGGCAACGATGCCGTGACGGCGCAGGTACTCGGGCACAGAAAGGCTCGAGCGCCAGTTGGACGGTGTGGCGCACATGTCGCGCACCACCATGCCGCGCATGGCGGGCGCACTCGCGGGGCGCTCGCCCTCACCCGGGAAGGCGGACTGCACGTCGGCCTCGTCGATGCCGTAGTTGCCGATCTGCGGATAGGTCATGGTGACGATCTGGCCGGCATAGCTCGGGTCGGTCATGACCTCGAAGTAGCCTTCGAGCGACGTGTTGAAGCACACCTCGCCGGTCGCCGTGCCCACGGCACCGCAAGAACGGCCATAAAAAACGGTCCCATCCTCAAGATACAGGATGCAGGGACCGGAAGCGCTCTTGCTGGTGCGAGCCAAGATCTGTTGTGCGAGCTCACTGGGAGCTATGGTGCGGACGTTAGCGTCCGCGGTATGGTTGTTCGCCATAGTTCTCCTTCCCGGTCTCACAGGACCGGCTTAAAGGTATTTGGTTAGGCCTGCAGGTATTCTAGGCGCACACCCATCCGCGACGAAAAAATGCAACAAACTGTTTATCGGCTGATAATTTTTTCTCCCCCATGCATAAATGGTCCCAAAGTGCCAGGGGCGTTCGGACCACCGGTGGTCCGATCGCCCCTGGCACTTTGGGACCAGTGGTCGTTACTGCTGGTTTTCGTCCGTGAGGGACTCGGGGGTCTTTTCGGGCGTGCCGCCGCGGAAGATCTCCTTGCCGTGCAGCAGGTGCTCCGCGTTGCGCTCGGCGGCCTCCTCTTCGATCTTGGTCTGGCTCAGCGCCGGATCCTCGATCAGCGACGACACCGAGTTCACCTGCTTTTGGATGCGCTCGGCGATCTCGTCGTCCATGCTCACGATATGCATCTGCCAATCGATGTTCGACGAGGTCCGCGAACCCTTACTCTTGGTCCACACAAAGGTGAGCACGGCGCTCTGATGCCCGCTCGCCGGGACGATGCCAAAGAACGAATCGTGTTGGATGTTGCTGTCCTCGTCGATATAGGCATGGACGTTGTAGATCACACGGTCGATCTTGTCGTTGAGCAGGGCGTTGGTAGCGAGGGCCGCAGCTTGGATCTGGCCGTTCGAGAGCAGCTCGAGCTCGGATTTCGATGAGGTATCGACCACCGTGACCTCGACGGTGCCATCGCTTTCGCTCGCCTCGTCGACCGTGTAGTCGAGCGGGAACTGCGTAAAGCCGTTACCCCACTCCAGGCCGCCCTTAAGGGCGTCGGTCACGGTGTCGACGGTCACGCTCTCGGACAGGTTGGCGGTATTGAGACGACGGATCACTCCGTATCCGATCTGCATGCCCACGATCAGCACCAAAATCGCGATCACCACGGCCACCGCGGTCTTGGTGATCGTATTGCCCACCTTGGATCCCGAAGGGTCCTCGTCCGACAACGGGTCGATAGCGGCGCCATGGGCGGCACGTTCCTCGGCAGAAAGGCGGCCCAGTTCCACCAGGTCGCCGCGTTGCTCGGCATCCGCCATGGCGCGCATCCGCTCGGTGCGCCTCTTCGCACGCGTCGGATCCAGCACACCGGATGCATCGATCTCTGAAAAAAGCTCTGTCACCTCATCGGGCGTCAGAGGAGTCTTGTCAGCCATACACTTCCCGTTAACTTAGTCGAGCTCGCGCGCGCGGGCGCCTTCGAAGTGCATTCGATAGTAACGGGCATAGGTGCCGCCACGAGCGAGAAGCTCCTCATGGGTGCCACGTTCCACAACGCGACCATGCTCGACCGTCGCAATCTCGTCGGCATGCTTGATGGTCGACAGACGGTGGGCGATGATGATCGTCGTGCGTCCTTTGGCCAGGCGCTCAAGCGATTCCTGCACCGCCTCTTCGCTCTCGTTGTCCAGGGCGCTCGTCGCCTCGTCCAAGATCAAGATCTTGGGATTCTTGAGAAACACGCGGGCGATGGCCACGCGCTGTTTCTGGCCGCCCGAGAGCCTGCTGCCGCGCTCGCCCACCACCGTATCGTAGCCGTCGGGCAACGATTCGATGAAGGTATCGATATTGGCCCGGCGTGCGGCCTCGACGATCTCGTCAGCGGAGGCGCCGGGGCGGCCGTAGGCGATGTTCTCACCGATCGTGCCGTCAAACAGATACACATCTTGCTGCACCAGGCCGATAGCGCGACGCAGACTCTCCTGCGTCACGTCGCGCACGTCCTGCCCGTCGATGGTGATGGAGCCCGACGCGACATCGTAAAAGCGCGGCAGCAGCGAGCACGTCGTCGATTTACCGCCGCCCGAGGGCCCCACGAGCGCAATGGTCTCACCCGGCTTGATCGACAGGTTCATGTGGTCGATCACGGGACGCTCGATCATGGCGCGGGCAGCGCCGGCCGTCTCGGCAAGCTCCGCATTCTCGTAGCTAAAGCACACGTCACGATATTCCACGGCCCCGGCACTCACCTCAAGATCGGCCGCATCGGCCTTATCCTGAATGTCCGGAACGGTATCGAGTACCTCGTTCATACGCTTAAATCCGGCAATAGCCTTTTGATACGTCTCGGCCGAGTTGACGAGCGTTTCGAGCGGCGTGCAGAACAGCGAGATGTAGAGTGCAAAGGTGGCCATATCGACCGCCGCGAGCTCGCCGCGTGCGACAAGAATGCCGCCGAGCAGCACCACGATGGTGTAGAGGATGCCCGACAGCAGGCCATAGGTCGCCGTATAGACGCCCATGGCGTGGTACATGTTTTCCTTGGAGGCAAGGTAACGATCGTTCGAGGTGCGGAACTTCGCGCGCTCCGTCGCCTCGTTGGCAAAACTCTTGACCACGCGCATGCCGGCAAGAGAGTCCTGCAGCTGGGCGTTGATTCCGCTGATCTTTTTGCGGTTGTCGGTAAACACGGCGCGCATGCGCAGGTTCTGCCACAGCATGATGCCCGAGAAAGCGAGCGTCACCACGAGCATGGCAAGTGCGAGCACGGGCGCGATGGAAAAGAGGATCACAAACGAGCCGATGATCTCGATACCGCAGATGATCACCCACTCGGGCACATGGTGGGCGGCCTCGCAGATGTCGAACAGGTCGTTGACCACGCGACTCATCATGTCGCCAGAGTTCACGCGGTCAAAATAGGCAAAACTGAACCGCTCATACTGATCAAAAAGGTCCTCGCGCATCCTGGATTCCATGCGCGCGCCCATCACGTGTCCCCAATAGCTCACAAAGTAGCGGCAGGCGCAGCGAACGGCGTACATAGCCACCAGCCCCACGGCGATGATGCCGAGCGCCTGCATGATAGCCGCCTCGCCCTGGGTGAACAACCCGCCCGTCAGATTTCTCAGGATGATGGGAAACGCCAGGTCGACGCCGGCGAGCAGCAGTGCGCAGACGGTGTCGGCAACAAAAAGCCCCATCTGGGGCCGGTAATACGAAAGGAATCTTTTGAACATCGAAGCCCTTTGGGATAGAACGGCCAAAACTCGTCCATTCTATCCCAAAGGGCAAATCAGGTCTCGACGCTACAGGTCGGTGCCACCCAAACGATGTGCGATGCTGTCGCAGGCGAGCGCGCCCACCACGGTCTTGGCATCCTCGATCTTTCCGTCGAGCACGGCGTCGATCAGCTCGTGCAAGGGCACCAGATCGACGTTGACGAACTCGTCATCATCGGGATCGGGCGCATCGAACTCAAGCTTGGTCGCCAGATAGATGTGGATGATCTCATCGCAAAAGCCGCACGACGTGACGATCGAGGTCAGGAAGCGTATCTTTCCGGCCCTAAAGCCCGTCTCCTCGTGCAGCTCGCGGCGGGCGCAATCGAGCGGATCCTCGCCCGGATCGAGCTTGCCGGCGGGAATCTCGACCGTGACGCGATCGATGGCTGTGCGGTATTGGCGCACGAGCACGATCTTGCCGGTCTCGGTAAGCGCGACCACGGCGGCCGCACCGGGATGGCGCACGATATCGCGCGCGCTGTGCCGCCCGTTGGGCAGCTCGACCTCGAGTCGGTGGACATCGAGGATCTTGCCCTTCCAGGCCACGTCCTCCGAGAGAATCTTCTCATGCAGGCCAGCATCGTGCGGATCGTCATCACCGAGCACGAGCACGGGCTCGTCGAAGGTCTCGCCTCCTGGCTCCCCCTCGGCATGGCCCTCCACGCGAGCGTCCTCGTCGACGATCTTTGCGTCGACCTGCTCCTCATCTCTATCGTCCATCGTCATCGTTCCTTCCGCGTACGTTTAGTCGTCCCAGGCGGCGCGGCCGCGCAGGGCCCTCAGGCCAATATCGTGGCGCAACGTCTTGCCCTCGAAGTCGATCTTCTCGCACGCCTCGTAGGCGCGGTCGCGTGCGGCCTCAAAGGTATCGCCCAGCGCGGTAACCGCTAGGACGCGACCGCCGTTGGTCACAAGATTGCCATCGACCACCGCCGTGCCGGCATGATAGACCGTGACATCCTCCATGGCCTCGGCATCCTCGATGCCGTGGATAGGCTTGCCTTTCTCGTAGCTGCCGGGGTAGCCGGCCGAGGTGAGCACCACGGCGACGGCCCACTCGTCACGCCAATCGAGCTCGATCTGATCCAGCTCTCTCTTGGCGCAGGCGAGCATGACCTCGACGAGATCGTTCTTAAGGCGCGGGAGCACGACCTGTGTCTCGGGATCGCCAAAGCGTGCATTGAACTCGAGCACCTTCGGACCGGCGGGTGTGAGCATAAAGCCGCCATAGAGGCATCCGCGGTAGTCGATGCCCTCGGCCGAAAGCTGTGCCACCGTCTGCTCCATGACCTCGACCATCTTGGCATGCTCTTCGTCGGTCACGATCGGCACCGGGCTGTAGACGCCCATGCCGCCCGTGTTGGGACCGCGATCGCCCTCGAGGGCACGCTTATGATCCTGCGACGTTGCCATGGGACGCACCGTCTTGCCGTCGGTAAACGCCAGCAGCGAGCACTCGGGGCCGGTGAGCATCTCCTCGATCACCACGGTGCTGCCGGCCTCGCCGAAGGTGCCGCCAAAGCACTCACGCACGGCCTCCTCGGCCTGCGCAAGCTCGGTGGCCACGATAACGCCCTTGCCGGCAGCAAGGCCGTCGGCCTTCACCACGAGCGGGGCGCCCTGCTCGCGCACATAGGCAAGCGCCGAGGCCTCGTCGGTAAACGAGCCATAGGCGGCCGTCGGAATGCCGGCACGTTCCATGAGCTGTTTGGAGAAGAGCTTTGAGCCCTCCATCTGCGCGCCCTCCGCCCCCGGGCCAAAGCAAGGAATGCCCGCGGCACGCACGGCGTCGGCGACGCCGGCCACGAGCGGCGCCTCGGGTCCGATCACCACGAGTCCGCACCCATGGCTCTGGGCAAACGCCGCCACGGCCGCCGGGTCGCAATCGTCGAGAACCACGTTCTCGCCCACGGCCGCGGTACCGCCGTTACCCGGCGCGATGTAGAGCTTGCCGGCGCGCGGTGATGCTGCGAGCTTTGCCGCCAATGCGTGCTCGCGGCCGCCGCTGCCCAACAACAGGATGTCGATGGTTTGAGTGTCCGCCTTCAAGGGTGCCTCCTCGGTTGGTCGTGCGCGTCACCCCGACGCGCCATATGTCAATGAATATACCCCTCGGCGCACCGTTGTGCTGCCAAGGGGTATATCGCAATAAACTCTGTGCAGGTTAGTTCCAGAACCTGTTGATGATCTGCTCGCGCTCGGCTCCCACGCCGATAAACGTCACGCGGCAATGAGCCAAATCCTCGATGAACGCCACGTAATCCTGGGCGGCCTGCGGAAGCTCCTCGAAGCTGCGGCAACCGGTGATGTCGCACTTCCAGCCGGGCAGCTCCTCGTAAATGGGCTTGGCATGCTCAAAGCGAACCTGATGCTCCGGGACGCTCGTGTAGCGCTCGCCGTCGACATCATAGGCAACGCAGACCTTGATGGTATCGAACGCGGAAAGGACATCGAGCTTGGTGAGGGCGATGTCGGTCAGACCGTTGACGCGCGCGGCAAAGTTGGCGATCGGACCATCGAACCAGCCGCAACGGCGACGGCGACCGGTGGTCACGCCGTACTCGTAGCCCTCTTCGGTGAGAGTATGGCCGGCCTCGCTTTCATAGGAAAGCTCGGTGGGCATGGGGCCGGAACCGACACGGGTGATATAGGCCTTCATGACGCCGAGCACGCGGTCGACATTCTTCATACCCACGCCCGAGCCGGTGATGGCGCCGCCGGCGGTGCAGTTGGACGAGGTCACAAACGGATACGTGCCGTGATCGATGTCGAGCAGGGTTGCCTGAGCACCCTCGAACAGCAGGTTCTTACCCTCATCGATCATATTGTTGAGCAGAAGGCCCGTCTCGGTGATATAGGGGCGCAGACGCTCGGCATAGGGCAGGTATTCGTCGCAAATCTGGTCGACGGTATAGGTGGGCAGGCCGTAGATCAGCTCGAGCTCGGGGTTGATACGGGCCAGCGCGGTCTCCAGCTTGTCGCGGAACAGTGCCTCATCGAGCATATCCTGCATGCGCAGGCCGATGCGAGCCATCTTGTCCTGGTAGCACGGACCGATGCCGCGCTTGGTGGTGCCGATGTTCTTCTTGCCGAGCTTCTGCTCGAAAGCACCGTCCAGATCGATGTGATACGGCATGATGACATGGGCGTTACCGCTGATCTTGAGGTTCTTGGTCGAGATGCCGTCGGCCTCGAACATGTCGATCTCCTCGAGAACGACCTTGGGGTTGACGACGCAACCGTTTCCGATCACCGAGATATGATCGGAATACATGATGCCCGAGGGAACCTGATGCAGACCGTACTTTTTGCCGTTGACGACGATGGTATGGCCGGCGTTGTTGCCGCCCGAGTAACGGACGACCGCATCGAAATCACCGGCAACGAGGTCGCAGATCTTGCCCTTGCCCTCGTCGCCCCACTGAGCACCGACCAAAACGGTTGACGCCATCTTCACTCCTAACATAGATGACTGCCTGCTCAAAAACACAGCAAACAGAATCACAAACATCCACCAGTATACCGATACCGGTCGTCGCTGTCCTACTCCTCGACATGAGCAGCATCAAGCTCATAGAACTTGGTGCTGGCGGGCAGGAACATAAGGTCGACGTCGCCGATCGGGCCCGAACGGTTCTTTGCCACCACGATACGCGTGACGCCCTCGTCGGGTCGATCGTCGCGCGAGGCCTCGGACTCGTCCGCCGAGCGGTCCAGGAACATGACGATGTCGGCGTCCTGCTCGATAGAGCCCGATTCACGCAGGTCGGAGAGCTGCGGGCGCTTGCCGGTGCGGCTTTCCACCTGACGCGAGAGCTGCGACAGGGCAATCAGCGGAATCTTGAGCTCCTTGGCCATGATCTTAAGGCCACGCGACATCTCGGACACCTCGACGGTACGGCTCTCGGAGCGACGCCCCGCGGGAGGGCTCACCAGCTGCAGGTAGTCCAGGATGATGATGGCCTTCTCCTTGTTGTGGAGCATACGGCGGCTCTTGGCGCGAATCTCGGTCACCGTGGTGCCGGGCGTATCGTCGATAAGGATGTCGAGCTTCGAGAGCTCCTGCGTCGCCTCGTTGATGTTGGCCCACTGCTCGGGGCTGATGCGACCCATACGAAAATCGCTGATCGAGATCATGGCATAGGCGCAGATCAGACGCTGGGCGATTTCCTTACCGGACATCTCGAGCGAGAAGAAGCCCACGGTATAGCCCGCGGCCGCCGCATTGAGTGCCAGGTTGAGGGCGAACGAGGTCTTACCAACGGCGGGTCGGGCGCCGATGATGATGAGCTGACCCTCGCGAAATCCCATAAGCATCTTGTCGAGCGACGGAAAGCCCGTGGGGACGCCCGCCGCCTGGCCGCCTGCCTGGCAGACCTCCTCGGCCTCGTTATAGGCCTCGATCATAAACTCGGTCAGCGTCTTGTAGCTCGACTTGACCTCACGCGCCGTCACCTTGAGCAGCATGCTCTCGGCACGCTCGACGACCTCTTTGGTATCGGTCGGCGCATCGTAAGCCAGCGCGTTGATGCGATTGGTGGCGTCGATGATCTGCCGCAGCATCGAATCGCGTCGCACGATCGAGGCGTGATGCTGCCAGTTGACCAACGACAGGGTCTTTCCCATCAGCTCGAGGATATAGGCCTCTCCGCCCACCGCATCAAGCTTGTTGATACTACGCAGGTAGTCGATCAGCGAAATAGAATCGATCGGGATGCGACGGCTGTACATATCGACCATCGCGGTGAAGATCGTCTTATGGATCGGGCGAAAGAAGTCATCCGGCTCGAGCTCGACCTGCGCCTCCTCCACCACATCGGAAGAAAGCAGCATGGCGGCAAGAACATTGGCCTCAGCATCTTGGTTTTGCGGAACGGTCTTGACCGACGCTCGATCGCTCACCGTCAGGCCGTCGCCATGATCGTCGTAGGGCATGCATCCCACCTTTCTTGATCGCCGTGTACACGGCTCTCCATCTTAGAAGATGGACCGGGCAACGAGTCCCGCTGAAGGGACTCGACGCAAAAAGGCGCCCCGGTTTCCCAGAGCGCCCTTCTTAGAACAAGATTGTTGCCGTGGAGCAAATGCTACTCGGCAGCAGCCTCGGTCTCGACCTCGGCGGTCTCAGCGTCGGCGACCTCGGCGGTCTCCTCGGCCTCAGCTTCGGCGGCGAGCTCTTCGGCGGTAACGCCGACGAGAACGACAACCTCGGCCTTGATCTCGCGGTACAGCGAGATGGCAACGGCGTGGGCACCGGCAACCTTGATGGGCTTACCGAGCTCAACGCGCTTGCGGTCGATGTCCATGCCGAGCTGAGCCTTAACGGCGTCAGCGACCATAGCGGCGGTCACGGAGCCGAACAGAACGCCCTCGTCGCCAACCTTGACGTCGACGGTGATCTGCTTGCCCTCGAGAGCGGCCTTGGTCTCGTTGGCCTGGGCCAGACGGACGGCCTCGCGCTTGGCGATGTTGTTGCGACGCTCGTCAAGCTGCTTCAGGTTGCCCTTGGTGGCGGCAACGGCGAGCTTCTTGGGGAACAGGAAGTTCTCGGCGTAGCCCTGAGCGACCTCTACGACGTCGCCTTCGCCGCCCTTGCCCTTGATCTCATCGAGAAGAATAACCTTCATGATGTTTCTCCCTTCTTAGCCGCGATCGCGGTTGCCACGAGAGGAAACCACGGGGACGGTGTACGGCAGGAGAGCCATCTCGCGGGCGCGCTTGATGGCGTTGGCGATGTCATGCTGATGCTGCGTGCAAGCGCCAGTGACGCGACGGGGCTTGATCTTGCCACGGTCGGTCATGTACTTACGGAGAAGCTGAGTGTCCTTATAGTCGATGAACTCAGTGTTCTCCTTGCAGAACTGGCAGTACTTACGACGCGGCTGACGTGCAGAATAATCATTAGCCATGTCAAAATACCTTTCATTTGGCGACTTCGGGCTAGCCGAGGCCGCCCCTCACTCAAAAATAGCGAACAGCCCTAGAACGGGATGTCCTCATCGTAGACGTCGACCGCAGGCGGCTGGGGAGCCGGCGCGGAGGGACGGGACGCAGGGGCGCTCGGCGCTGCGGGGGCATAGCCACCCTGGTCGTAGCCACCCTGGCCGTTGCGGGAGCTCATAAACTCGATCTCATCGACGATGACCTCAAGCTTGCTCCTGCGCTGGCCGTCGCGCTCCCAAGAGCTGTAGCGCAGCTTGCCCTCGATAGCGACCTTGTTTCCCTTGGCCAGGAAACGACTCACGGCCTCGGCGCGGGTGCCGAACATGGTGCAGTCCACAAAGTTGGGATAGTCCTCCCACTCGCCGGTCTGCGCGTTGCGACGACGATCGTTGACGGCGACGCCAAAGGACAGAACCTGGGTTCCGCCGGCGGTGGCGCGCAGCTCGGGATCGCGCGTGAGGTTGCCGGAGATGTTCACTCGATTGATGCTCATAACTCACTACTTCCTCTCGGGACGGGCGACACGCCCGGTCCAAAAACGACAGTCTTACTCCTGGTCGTCGCGACGGACGATCATGTGGCGGACCACAGCGTCGGTGATGCGCAGGACGCGATCAAGCTCGGCGATCTGGGTAGGATCTGCGTGGAAGTTGATGAGGGTGTAGTCACCATCGGTGAGGTCGTTGATCTCGTAGGCGAGCTTGCGCTTGCCCCACTCGTCAACGGAGTCGACCTTGCCAGCGCCCTCGGCGATCGTGGTATCGATACGCTTCATCACAGCGAGACGGGTCTCGGGATCGAGCGACGGGTCAACAAAGAACAGCAGTTCATAAGCCTTCATATTGTCACCTCCTCTGGGCAAATGTGGCTCCAGGTCGTGAAGGTGCGCCTGGAGCAGGAAAAGACTGGCTAATCATAGCCTCCTCGCTCCCGGGTCGCAAGAATATGCAGCTAGAACCTCATGACCTCCACACATGTCAATCTTTACACGGATCCCTTGGCCAGCCCCATCCACCTGCCGACCATCTACCGACCATCATGTGACCCTTGGCTTGAGCACACAACGCCCCGCGAGCATATGCCCTCGTCGCAACGGAGGGGCTTGCGCATCACGTCTCGATACCACTGGTCTTTGGCGGACATAAACGTCACAAGCCATTCCCTGCGAGAACCGCGGCTTCACGCAGTTTTCGTCATTCCAAAAAAGAGCCAATTTTTAGTTTGCACAATTCGATTCCTCGTGTATACTGACTTTCGCATTTAACGGAGAGTTGTCCGAGTGGCCGAAGGAGCACGATTGGAAATCGTGTAGGCGCCAAAAGCGTCTCCAGGGTTCAAATCCCTGACTCTCCGCCAGTTCATTCTCAAAGCAGGCCTGTGAGCCTGCTTTGTTTTTACCCCATGCGGAGGGGTGGCAGAGTGGTTGAATGCGGCGGTCTCGAAAACCGTTTGGCCTGTATAAGGTCACGAGGGTTCGAATCCCTCCTCCTCCGCCATTTTGATCGATAAAGCCCCAGCAATGGGGCTTTTTCTTTTTGGGCTTCCTTCCCGGATCGCACTGCCCCCATCCTGTACATCAGCAGCCAAAAACGACATTCTTTGTCATCTTTGGCTGCTGATGTACACCCTTGCTTTCAGCCTAGAGAACATATCGGTCGATATCTCTCCACTCGGTATATTTCCCCACCCCGGCGGACATAAGGAAGCCATGTCAACCCGAGGTAAGAGGCCCCTCATGGATACCCCTGTTCTCATCTCGCATAAAACGGCATGGCTCGTCCATCATGCGCCCCAAGATCTGGTCAAAGCCGTTGCGGCACATGATTACGAAATAGGAGAGAGCCATCTCTCCACACGCCAACGTCTCGATCGCATTCGACAAGCTCTCATCGACTGCGGCATTCCCTCTGATATGCTCAACAACATCGACATCGCGGTTGCATTTCCCTTCGAACGCGTTCGCGCCAGCGACGTCACCTGTCATGTTTTGGGACAAAACCTGCCCCACGACCATATTGAGGAGCTAACACCCGGTATTTTTATCTGTGACGAAGCCTTCACCTTTGTGTGCACAGCGGAATGGCTGAGCGGGATCGAATATCTCGAATACGGCTACGAAGTCTGTGGTGACTATCGAATGGGTTTCGAACCTTCCGATTCATATAACGATCAACCCGCAACCACATCGAAGAGTCAGATTGTGGAGCTCCTTGACCGGAGTCCCGGCAAGCCTGGAGCCGCCCGCGCCCGGCGCGCGATCAGGCATATATACGACCACTCGGCATCGCCCATGGAAAGCGCGTCAGCCATTGCCTTTTCACTCCCAACAAGCGAGGGCGGCATGGGTATCCGAGGTATCGAGCTCAATAAGCAACTCGAGATCCCCGATCGCCTTTGGCATTGCACCAAAGCAAGAACGCTCAGAATCGATACTCTTATCACATGCCGACGTAAAAAACTCGGCATCGAATATAAGGGCGGTTTTCACGATGAAGCAGAACGCAAGGGGGCGGACGCAGAGCGCGAGGCCGTGCTTGGCCAAATGGGATACCGAATCATCTCACTCACCTCGGTGCAATTTTGTAGCCAGCTCGCCTTTCACCGATCCATGAACAGCATTCGCGAAGCGCTCGGCATGCCCCGCCGCACCGACGCCGAGTACCAACGAAAGCAAGACAAGTTGCGGCGTACCCTCATCCGCAACTGGAAAAAAGTCGATGACAGCAACACGTCCGACGAGTAAATTCCGCCGCACGGACCGCCCTGTTTAGCGCCCCGACCTCAACCTTGATACCCCCACCCTGTACACCAGCATCCAAAAACGACATCGCTCGCCATCTTTGGCTGCTGATGTACACCTTTTGGACGCGCCCTATGGCAACAATGCCGCGAAGAGCGCACCCACTCAGTCGCACCTCACATTTTGTATGGCAACCATGTACTATGTACGGGCAACATCTAAACCCAAAAGCCAAAGGACCCATCTTGCCCGTCGCCGCCATCATGACCGTAACCGCTCACGCCTCGTCCGCTATGGTCGCCATCCCGTTTTGGCTCGAGATGTTCGCTGTCGTCGCCGCATCCATCTCGGGCGTGCTGGTGGCGCGCGAGCACAAGCTCGACCTGGTCGGCGCGGTAGCGCTTGCCGTCGTTTGCGGCCTCGGCGGCGGTCTTCTGCGCGACATGACGCTTCAAGTCGGCAACGTCTACATTCTCAACCAGCCCATGGCGCTACCCATCTCCATCGCCACCGCGGCCGTCATCTACATCTTTCCCGCCATCGTCGACAAGCCCGAAAAACTTATCCCGCTGCTCGACATCATCTCGGTCGGCATCTACTCCGCCACCGGCGCCGACAAGGCGCTCGTGTACGGCTTCGACCCTATCGTCTGCGTCATGATGGGCTTTTTTACCGCCGTCGGCGGAGGCATGCTGCGCGACAGTTTTATGGGCGTGGTGCCCGGAATCTTCCAACGCACCAACTTCTATGCCATAGCCTCGATTGCCGGAGCGGCCGTCTATGTCGCCCTTGTCATGAACGGCATCGTGAGCAACATTGCGGCACTCGTGGCGTGCGTGGCCGTCACCATGGGGTTGCGCTGGCTTTCGCTGCGCTTTGACATCAAGAGCCCCACCGAGCAGGATATCGCCCGCTTCCTACACCGCAAATAGCGCGCAGCCGCCACGACGCACCGACAATCCGCAACCGTCCGCGCCACGCAACGGCCCATCCGCACAATGCAACCGCTCGTTTCTTTTCGAGGACGACGTTCATGGGTATCTTTAGGGGTATCGATCATGGGTATCTTTAGGGGTATCGACACCGACTATCGAAGGACCGACCATGAACATCAAACGACCGAGCATCACGCTCGCCGCCGTCATCGCCTTTGCGGCGCTTATCCTGGCGCTACCCGCGCGGGCCTTTGCCGACTCCGGCACCGATACGGCCGACAACACCTTCATCGCCGGGGACGACGCCGTGAGCACCAAAGTTGCCGGCGACCTGTATTGGGCCGGCGAGCGGCTTGATTACAGCGACGCCGCCGTCGAACGCGACATCCTAGCTGCGGGCGACTCTCTCACCGTCACGGACACCACTGTGGGCGGCGCCGTCCGCATGGCGGGGCGCACCGTCAATGTCTCGGGCACCAAAGTCACAGGCAGTGCAACCCTTGCGGCCGAGAACATCGTCTTCAACGAGGGCTCCGAGGCCGCAGGCGTCTACGCCGCCGCACGGACCGTCAACTTCCGCGGCAGCGCCCGTGCCGCCGTGCTCGCCGGCGAGACGGTAACTCTCGATGGCACCGTCGAGGGCGACGTCGAGGTATACGCCTCCAAGCTCATCATCGGTAAGCACGCAAAGGTGTCGGGTATCGTCACCGCCCACGTGAACGACGAGCCGCAGCGTGCCGAAGGCGCCGATATCGGTGAGCTCAAGATCGACCGCACACAGGATGACGGCCCCGTCTCGACGATCGGCGATACCATCTCGAGCATTGTGTTCTCGAGTATCTCGGTCGCTTTCGTGGCCATCTTGCTCATGCTCATCCTGCCGAGGGCCGTGCGCGGCGGCGCACGCATGCTTGCAGAGCGTCCCGCCCCGATCTGGCTCACGGGCATCATCTGCTGCCTCGTGTCACTCCCCGTTATGGTCGCACTGTTCCTGACGATCGCCGGCGCCTCGCTGGCGGGCACCATCATCTGCGGCGTCATCGGCATCGCGCTCGTCTCCGCCTCCTTTGCCGGAGGCGCCATCGCCACGCTCTACCTGCCCAAGATGAACCGCTTCCTCGCGGCCGCGCTCGGCGGCCTCGTGGCCGGCGCGCTCACGGCAATCCCGCTCGTTGGCGGTTTTGTCTCGGCCGTCTGCTTTGTCTACACGCTCGGATACACCGTCCAAACCATCATCGCCAACGCCCGAGGCCCGCGCGCCGATGCTCCCGCCACACCACAGCTCCCCTAAACGAGCCCTGCCAAACAAGCCCATGTAACGCAAAACCCGCTGGAACACATCATGTTCCAGCGGGTTTTTAATCAAGCGATAAAGAATCGCGCTCTTATTTGTTGACCTGACCGGCGCGGACAGCGGCCTTCTTGCGGTCGGTGGCGTTGAGCAGACGCTTGCGCAGGCGGATGTTCTTGGGCGTGATCTCGACCAGCTCGTCATCGGCGATGTACTCCAGCGCCTCCTCGAGCGAGAAGGTGCGCGGCGGCACCAGCTGCACGGAGATATCGGAGGTGGAGGAGCGCTGGTTGCCCAGGTTCTTGGTGCGCGCGATGTTGACGACCATGTCGCCCGCCTTGCTGCGCTCGCCCACGATCATGCCTTCGTAGCACTCAGTACCGGGCTCGACAAAGAGCTGACCGCGCTCCTGGAGCGTGCCCAGAGCGTAGGCGACGGCTTTCTCGGTGGTCATGGAGATCATGGCACCGTTCTGACGGTTGCCGATCTCGCCGGCATAGGGGCCGTACTCCAAGAAGGTGTGGTAGAACACGCCCTCGCCGTGGGTAACGTTCATGATGCGGTTCTTGAGACCCATGATGCCGCGCGTGGGGATCTTGAACTCAAGGTGCGTCACGATACCCGAGGTATCCATGCTGGTCATGATGCCGCCAGCGGTACCAAAGACCTCGACGACCTTGCCCGAGTACTCGTCGGGGCACTCGACGACGGCCTGCTCGACCGGCTCGAGCTTGTTGCCGTTCTCGTCCTTCTTGAACAGCACGCGCGGACGACCGACCTGGAATTCAAAGCCCTCGCGACGCATGGACTCCATCAGCACCGACAAGTGCAGAATGCCGCGGCCCGAGACCTCGACGCCGCTCTTGTCCTCGAGCTCCTCGATCTTCATGGTCACGTTGTTCTCGGCCTCGTTGAACAGGCGCTCCTTGAGCTGACGGGCGCCCACGATGTCACCGTCGCGGCCGACGAGCGGAGAGGTGGAAGCCTCGAAGACGATGGACAGCGTCGGGGGATCGATCTCGATCGGCTCGAGCTCGACGGGATTCTCGACATCGGTGTAGACATCGCCGATATCGGTGCGCTCGATACCCACCACGGCGGCGATATCGCCGGCGCCGACCTCCTGGCACTCGGTGCGGCCCAGGTAGTCGAAGGTGAAGAGCTGTTTGACGGTAGCGGTGGAGCTGGAACCATCGTTCTTGACGACCAGGATCTGATCGCCCTGATGGATGGTGCCCGAATACACGCGACCGATGCCGATGCGGCCCACGAAGTTGGAGTGATCGATGGTCACGCACTGCATGGCGAGCGGAGCGTCGGCATCGACCTCGGGAGCGGGCATGTCATCGATGATCATGTCGAGCAGCGGGTACATGTCCATGTTGCCGTCCTCGGGGTCGAGGCGGGCAAAGCCGTTCATGGCGCTCGCATAGACCACGTGCTCCATGGCAAACTCAAGCTGCTCGTCGTTGGCGCCCAGATCGGCCATAAGGTCCAGGCAGTCGTTGTAGGCCTTCTCGGGGTTGGCACCCGGACGGTCGATCTTGTTCACGACGATCATGATGGAAAGGCCGGCATCGATGGCGTGGCGCAGCACGAAGCGGGTCTGGGGCATGGGGCCCTCAAAGGCGTCGACAAGCAGCAGGGCGCCATCGGCCATACGGAGCACGCGCTCGACCTCGCCGCCAAAGTCGGCATGGCCCGGGGTGTCGATGACATTGATCTTGACGTCCTTGTACTCGATGGAGATGTTCTTGGCCAAGATCGTGATGCCGCGCTCGCGCTCCTGGTCGTTGGAGTCGAGCACGCGATCCTCGACCTGCTGGTTGGCACGGAAAGCGTCCGTGGCTCGCAGGAGCTTGTCGACCATCGTCGTCTTGCCGTGGTCGACGTGAGCGATGATGGCGATGTTCCTGATGTTGTCTACGCGCATGTAGTTCCCCTATTCTTCTTTATGCATCGGCACGCGTATGCAGCCCGCTTCGATACGTTCGGCGGGAATTTAGAGCCTTTTACCGAAAACTCATATAGTTTAGCGATTTTTAGATAAGAGGGGTTTCCTCACCTGCAGGTTCAGGGTCGCTCCACATAAAACCATCGCCGGCACCCACGCCCTCAAACAGCACATAGGCCGAAAAGCCACTCTCGAGCGCGTTTTCGTAGAAGCTCACGAGCAAAGCATCGTGATAGCCTTCCTCGACCTCGACGCATCCAACATAGGCGATCGCATAACGCGCGATACGACCCAAGCCCTCGTCCTTGAGGCCCATCTTGTGCTCGGAGATAAAATTGGTCGCCGCCTCGAGGCAGGCTTCCTCGCCATCCTCGCTCAGCGCCGCTAGATAGCGGTTGCACGCGGCGTCCTCGACCGCGATAACCACGCCCGGGTTCTCACCGGCAGCAAGGTCATCCAAAAAAGCGCCGATCAGGTCGCACACCATGGCATCGAGCTCTGGCGACACGGCACCCTGATTGTCTGAGTTTTGAGCCATCTCCCCATCCTCTCCGCTATGAGTCGGCCTTTACAGTTTACGCGCCTCGTCGGCGATTCTCCGCGCCGCGTCACGTGTTTTTACTAATTCGCGCGATCGCTGGCGCAAAGCGTGTATCTGCCCGTGAAACAAAACCATGTCCACGCATGACCATGTTGCCGCTAGCGAGGATATCGAGAACACAAGCGCACCAACTGTACCACGCAGGCGCATGGTTACGAGCGCCACCAGAACAGCACCGATCGCGACCGTGCGCATCGAGGCAAAGCGCTCCTCGAGCGTGCGCAGATCGCAAGTCAACGCGATGCGCGCCGTCTCCGCCGCCCGGGCACGCAAATCGGCCGCATGTGCGATCGCACGGGGGTCATCATCGCGCACGGCAGTCGAACCCGAAGCCCGCCCCTTTGTGCGCCCACTGCTCTTGAGCAATACATCCCGGGCTTCGTTGATGGCGCGCATCTGATGCTCCGCCCGCTCGCGCAAACGCTTGTTGTCGCCATACTTGTCGGGATGCAACATCTGGGCAAGCTCGCGGTAGGCAAGCCTCACATCCCCATCGCTCGCATCTGCCGTAAGCCCCAGCGTGCTCAAGGCCTCATCGCGTGTCATCGAGCGTTAGAAGTCATCGGGCGACAGCGACTGCACAAATTCATCGAACTTCTCGAGCTCGGTGTCATCGGAAGATTCCTCGTGCACGGACACGGTGCCCACGCGATTCATGACCTCGTCCTCGACAAAGATAGGCGCGTTGGCCCGCACCGCCAAGGCGAGCGCATCGCTCGGACGTGCGTCAAGGGCGATCTCGGAGCCATCCTGGGCGATCACGACGAGCTTAGCAAAGAACACCGGGGCGTCGACGCGCACGATTTCCACGCGCTCGAGTTTGGCGTTGAGCGCAGCAATCGCATCAAGCATGAGATCGTGGGTGAGGGGGCGACCCTCGCGCCCCTTATCGATACCGCGACTAAGGGCGGCAGCCTCAAATGAGCCGGTCTGGATAGAAAGCGAACGCAAAGGAGCCGGCGAGTCGGGCTGCGAATCACGCTCGCGCAAAACGATCAGGGACGGAACAGGGCCGGCGGCCATGACGATGGTCTCTATGTCGACGCGAACCATGGAACACCTCCGGATCTCGGGAATACGAAAAGAGCGACGTCCGCTGCCCGCGGGCGTCGCTCAGTAATACTACCCAAACTCCGCGACGGATGATGGATGAGCAAAGAAAAAGCCTCGAGGCGGTAAACCTCGAGGCTCTCGATTCAAAAGATGGTGGACCTGACAAGATTCGAACTTGTGACCTCCCGGTTATCAGCCGGACGCTCTAACCAACTGAGCTACAGGTCCATCATGTGGTGGAGGTTAGGGGGATCGAACCCCTGACCTCAGGCTTGCAAAGCCCGCGCTCTCCCAGCTGAGCTAAACCCCCACGGAGAAAGTAATAAACACCCCAGCGGCGACTCGGCTCTCGCTGGGGTGTTTATTGCGAAAGAAAAAGTGGTGGACCTGACAAGATTCGAACTTGTGACCTCCCGGTTATCAGCCGGACGCTCTAACCAACTGAGCTACAGGTCCATCGCGCAAGGGATATATTAGACGAGCGCACATCGCCGCGTCAACAACTTTTTTTGAAAAAAGTTGTCTTTCTTATTTCTGCAGGCAAAGAGCGCTTTTGGCCTGGATATCAAAAGGGGGCGAGCCTGCCTCGGCAAGCTCGCCCCATTACCTATGCCAGAGCTTTGGAGAGCTGCTCGATTCCGTCGAAGTCGATCTCCCCATTCTCGCCCTCTCGGTCGATCTTTATGACCGTCCCTTTCCAGGTGGGCTCGGAGTCCTCGTCCTTGGCGGGCTTGTACTCCTCGGTCTTCACCACAAAGGCGAAGTCAAGCTCCTCGCGGTCGGGAAGCTCTTGGGTATCAAAACCATACTTCAGCTCGCCCAGGACCGACTGCATGGCCTCGACGGGGGTCGTGTCCTCCTCGAGGTCGCGGACACCCATCTCGCTGTTATAGAGGGCCGTAGGCGCCAAGTAGATGGTTCTAATTCGTTGCTGGCGCGTCTTCTCGAGCTTGTTGATCCAAACGACCAACACTACGATCAGCACCCACCAGATGATGGCGATAACCAGGTCGAGCGGATCATCGATCTTGTTAAAGCCCAGCGCGTACCACAGATACAGCAGGAAGATCGAAGCCAAAGCCGAAACGGCAAGGACCAGACAGTTGCTCTTCTTCATGACTCTAACCTCCCCTTACTCCTGAGCCTCGTCATCGTTGCCGAGGACCTTGTCCAGATCCTTCTGCAGACGACGGCTGTGCTTGCGGCGGCGCAGGCCAACGAGCACGCCATACACTGCGGTCACGATGCCGCACAGGATCATGTACCAGTGGACCCAGCAGGTGTCTTTCTTGCCTTCGAACTTACCCAATGGGTTCTGGGCGTCGAAAATCTGCTCTTCACTCGGTGCGGTCGCGTCATTATCGCCGGTCACAGCGCTATAACCGCTGGCGAGCGCCGTCGCAATCGTGTTGACTACGTTGTTGCCCGTGGACGCGGCCGGGGTGCCACCGGGTGCACCTGGCGTGGTCGGCGTAACGCCAGGCGTCGCGGGGTTCTGCGGCGTCACCGAAGCAGGCGTCACCGTCAGCGTGCCGAGCTCATCGGTCAGCTCGTAGTTATCCTGGTTCACCTGCATCCAGTCGATGGTGTAGGTGTTCTTGGAGTTGCCGACAGCCGTCTGCTGACCGGTCACCGTAATACCGATGCGATCGGTCTGGGCGAGGCCATCAACCGTCACGGAACCGTTCGTGAGCGCTGTGCCGTCATAGACCTTGGTGGCGCCGCCGGTTGCAATGTGCAACGGAGCCTTGGTGATGCGGTAGCTCTTGGTAACTGTACCGGTGTAGTTGCCCTTACCGGTAATGGTCACCGTGATGGTTGCAACGTCGACAAAGTTGTCGGTGTCGTAGGCGACCTCGTAGTCCGCGCCTTCCTCGAGCTCATTGCCCTCGGCGTCCTCCACAACGGGCGACCACTGGTGCTCGGTGCCGTCGTAGACAGAATCCTCGGGGTCGCTCACCGTGATGCCCTTATAGCTGTCGCTGGGTTCCTCCTCGGTACCAGGGGTAATCGATTGTGCCGTCACCGTCAGGGTGCCGATGTTCTCAGAAACCACCTTGTAATTCTTGGCCTTGGCGCTCTTATCAAAGGTCAGCTTATAGGTATTCTCGCTCGAACCGACCTCGGCCTGCTTGCCCGTCATGTCAAGCGTTGCCTCCTCGCCGTTGACGAGCCCCGTCACGGTACCGCCGGCCGTCAGCGCGATGCCGTCGTACACCTTGCTGGCCGAGTCGGTCGCAACCGTCAGCTCCGCCGGGTTAACGGTGATGGTTCCGTCGACCTTCTTGATGTTGAGCCGCGAGGTCACATCCTCACCCTCGGCATTACGGATCACCAGCTGGTCGGCCGTGGCCTTCACGGCTTCGTCGGTCACATCGGTCACGGTCGCCGTAGCGGCTGCGGTCTCCAGCGTGTAGCCCTCAGGCAGCTGAGACACCGCGACGCTGGCACCGTGCGCCTTACCGTCAAAGATGAACGTACCGCCCGTGGTGGTCACAACGATCTCGTCAGCGGACTCGGTAATGGTCAGCTTACCGATCTCGATCGAATCGATCGAGTAGTTGCTCGCCTTGGCCGAACCGGTCCAGTTGAGCGCATAGGTGTTGTCGGATGTACCGACCTTGGTGCGTGCACCGGTAGTCTTAAAGTCGACCGTCTCGCCGTTGACGAGCCCGGTGATGGCACCGCCGGCCGTCAGCGCGCGGCCATTGTACGCACGCGAGGCGCTATCGGTCTTGATGGAAACCGATGCCGGCTTGATGCGATAGGTCTTCGAAACCGTGCCGGAGTAGTTGCCCTTGCCGGTGATAGTCACCGTGATGGCGCCAGCATCGACAAAGTCATCCGTGCTGTAGGAAAGCGCGTAGTCAACGCCCTCCTTGAGGGTATTGCCGGAAGCGTCCTTGACCTCGGGAGCCCACTTGTGGGCGTTACCGTCATAGGTGACATCCTCGGGGTCGTTCACCGTGAGATTGCGATAAGTCGGATCGTCCGGGTTCACGGACTGCGACGTGACCACGAGGTCGCCGAGTTTGTCGGAGGCAACCGTATAGTTACCTTCCTTGGCGGTACCCCAGGCAATGGTGTAGCCGTTCTTGCTGGAACCGACCTCGATCTGGGCGCCGTTGGTCACCACGTCAGCGCGCTCGCCGGAAATAAGGCCGCTGATGGTGCCATTCCCATTCGTAAGTGCGGTGCCGTCGTAAACCTTGGTAGCGCCCTCGGTCTCGACCGTGATCTGCTTCGGCGTGACTTTGAGCGTGCCGGGCTTAACGGTAACGTTCGTGAACATGCCAGTCACGTCGTCGCCCTTGGCATCGAGGATCCTGTAGCTCTTGACCGTGTTCTTGGACGAACCGGCATCGGTCTGAGAGCCGTCCATGGTCGCCTCGACCGTGAAGCCCGCAGGCAGGCCCTCGGCAGTGATCTTGTCGGAACTCAGAGCGCGGCCATTATAGACACGCGTATCAGAGCCGCTCATAAGCGTGACAGCCGCCGTAGACGGCGTGACCTCGAGCGTACCGAGCTCGTCAGTAACCGTGTAGTTGCTTGCCTTGGCACCTGTCCAGTCGATGCTGTAGGTGTTGTCAGACGTACCGACCTTGGTGCGGCTACCGGTGGCCCGAGCGGAAACCTTGTCGCCGCCCTTGAGGCCATCGACCTTGATGCCCTTCGCGGTCAGTGCCGTGCCATCGTACTCCTTCTTGCCGCCGTCGGTGCTCACCGTCAGCGGAGCAGGCGTGATCTTGATGGTCGCCGCGCCGCGCTTGATGTTGAGCTTGGACGTCACGTCCTTGCCCTGTGCGTTGATGATAACGAGCTCGTCGACCTTGGACGTGACCTCGCCGTCGGAAACGTTCGTCGCCGTAGCCTTGGACTTGACCTCCTTGACGGTGTAGCCCTTGGGCAACCCCGTCACCTCGACGGTGGTGCCGTGGGCCTCGCCATCGTACTGGGCCGTAACGTTCACCGGAGTCGCGGTGATCTGATCGGCAGACTCGCTCACCACGAGCTTGCCAAGTGTTTCACGTGCAACGGTGTAGTTGCCCTGCTTGGCCGAGCCGTCCCAGGTGATCTGGTAGTTGTTGTCGCTCTCGCCGACCTCGGTCTGTGTACCCGTGGCGTGAATCGTCGCGGACTCACCATTCTTGAGGCCCTTGATGGTCGCAACGTCGTGCGTCAGCGCCTCACCGTCGTAAACCTTGGAAGTACCCTCGGTCTCAACCGTGAGCTGAGCAGGCGTGATCTGATAGAAACGATCGACGGAGCCGGTGTAGTTGCCCTTACCGGTAATGGTCACCTTGATGGTGCCGGTAACGTTGGTGAAGTCGTCCTTGTCGTAGGAAACCGTGTAGTCGGTGTCGTCGACGAGTGTCTTGTTGCCGTCCCTGACGGTCGGCGCCCACTGATGGGCCAGCCCGTCATAGATGACATCCTCAGGCGCATCGACGCTCATGCCATAGTCGGTGTCATCGATGGAACGCGCCGTGACCTTGAGCTTACCGACCGTTTCCTTGACGGCGTAGTTGCTTGCCTTAGCCGTGCCGTCCCAGGTGAGTGTATAGGCGTTATCGATCTCGCCGACCTCGGTCAGCGAACCGGTCGTCTTGAAGGTAGCCGTCTCGCCGTTCACAAGGCCCTTCATGGAGCCATCGGCGGTCAATGTTTTGCCGTCATAGACCTTCTCGCCCGAGTTGGTGACAATCGTCACCGTGGCGGGATTCACCGTGAGGTTCTCAGTACCCTCAACGTAGCCGCTGTAGTTCTTCTTGCTCGAAGCACGGACATACACCGTCTTGTTGTCGGCGTTCGTCAGCGTGACCTCGGAACGATCCTCTGCCCACTTCTTGCCATCCAGGCTGTACTCGATCTTAACGTCGTCATCCGTAGCGGCCTGAGCCGTAACCTCGCCCGCTGCAAGCGCATGGCCGTCATAGGTCTTTGAGGCGTCTTTGGTCGTCAGCGTGATGTTGCCCTCGGCCGCGGCCCTGGTAACCGACAGCTTGCCGGTCTTGACCGTGATCTCGTAATTACCGAGGTCGGTACCCTTCTTGGCAGCGTACTCGAACGTGTTCTTAACATCCTGAGCCGTGACGTCCTTCACCGTGGCGAAGTTGCTGTAGTCGACGCCCTCGCCCTCAGCGAAGCCGTCGCCGCTTACGGCGACATCGGTCTTTTGATGATTCTTGCCATCATAGGTCCAAGAGCCATCTGCGGACGTCAACGTGACCTCGCGCTCGGTGATCTTATACGTCTTGGTAACGGTACCGGTGTAATTGCCAGCACCCTCAATCGTCACGGTGATGGTACCGACATTCTTGAAGTCTTCGGTCGCATCGTCGCCACGCTTGTAGGTAACCTTGTAATCCGTACCGACAGTCAGCGTGTTGCCCTCGGCATCCGTGACCGTCGGAGTCCACTGATGCTTCGCACCGTCGTACTTCACCGATACCGGATCATCAATCTGAATACCCTTATAGGTCTTCTCGTCCTTCTTATCGATGGACTGCTTGGAAACCGTGAGGGTACCGATGTTCTCCTTGACGGTGTAGTTCGACTTCTGGGCAGAGCCGTTCCACTTGAGGTCGTACGTGTTGTCGGACGAACCCTGCTCCGTCTGCGAACCGGTCGTCTTGAACTCAGCCGTCTCGCCGTCAACGAGGTCGCTGATCGTGCCCTCGGCCGTCAGAGCCGTGCCGTCATAGACCTTGGAATCGCTCGGCGTGGTCACGGTGACGGTACGCGGCGTCACTGCCAGATAGCCGTCAGCTTTCTCGATCTTGAGCTTAGAGGTAACATCCTCTCCCTCGGCATTGAGGATGACCAGGTTGTCGGCCGTCACCTTCAGACCCTGATCGGAATCCTTGCGAGCGTTTACATCCTTCACCGCCGCGTTGGACGATGCGTCGCGCGCGGTATAACCCTCGGGCAGGTTGTAAACGTTGACCGTCGGCGTGTGCGTAAGTCCATCGTACTCATAGCGACCGCCCGTTGTGACGACCACGATGGTCTGAGCAGACTCGGTAACCGTCAGCGCGCCAAGGCTCTCCTCGGCAATCTTGTAATTGCTCTTCTTGGCACCGGTCCAGTCGATGCTATAGGTGTTCTGAGACGAGCCGACTTTAGTCTGAGAGCCGGTGGTCTTGAAATCAACCGACTCGCCGTTGACAAAGCCAGTAACAGTACCGGGAGCAGTCAGCGCACGACCGTTGTACTCCCTGGCCGCACCATCGGTCTTAACCGTCAGCGGGGCGGGAGTGATCTTATAAGTACGCGTAGCCGTGCCGGTGTAGTTACCCTTGCCCGTGATGGTGACGGTAACCTCGCCGACGTTCTTCGTGTCCGCAGAGAAGGTCACGTCGTAGTCGGTACCGGCAACGAGCGTAGCGCCCGTCTTGCCATCCTTAACCTCGGGAGTCTGCTTCTGGTCCAGGCCGTTGTAGACGACATCTTCCAGATTGGAGATCTCCATGCCCGTCGCTTTCAGATCACGCGGCAGCACCTTGAGTTTTCCCTCGGTGATCGTGACATCGTAGTTGGAGTCCTTGTAACCATCCTTCTTGGTATAGGTAATGTTGTTCGCGACCTCGCCCGGCTCGGTGATGGAACCGTTGGCTGTAAGATCGCTGACCTCGCCCTTTACAAAGTCGTACTGGCTCGTCACAACAACGTCGTGATCTTCAAGCGCGGTACCGTCATAGTTCTTGGTATGACCGTTGCTCACCAGTGTCACTGGACGCTTGTTGATCTTGTACTCAACCGTAGTCGTGCCGGTGTAATTTCCCTTACCGGTCACTGTGATGGTCACCGTGCCAACGTTCGTCACGTCGTCGCTGTAGGAGAGCTCGTAATCAACATCCTTGGTGAGCTTCTGGTCGCCGTCCTTCACGACCGGCTCAAGCTTCTGCTCGCCGCCGTTATAGATAGTGTCGTCCGGCTTGCTGATCGTCATGCCCTTAGACGCGACATCCTTGCGGTCGACCGTGAGCTTACCCGTCTGATACTCGATGACGTAGTTGTCTTCCTTGAACTTCTCGCCCTTGTCGAAGGTGATGGTGTTGTCGACGGTGCCGGGGTTGATGATGGAACCCGTCGCACGGATGTTGCTTACCTCGCCGGTAACGAACGAATCCTCGCCCGTCTCAACAACGGTCGCATCGGTAAGCGCCGTACCGTCATAGGTCTTGCTATGTGTGTTACTAGACAGTTTCACATGACGCGAAGTGATGTTGTAGGTGCGCGTGACCTCGCGGTTGTAGTTGCCGATTCCCTTCACGGTAACGATAACCTGGCCAGCGTTAACAGTATCATCGCTATAGGACAGCTCGTAGTCGCGACCCTTGACCAGACCGGTGCTGCCATTCTTGACGACCGGCTCCTGCTTTTGTTCCTTACCGTTGTACTTGACATCCTTCAGGTTACCGACCGTGATGCCCTTGTAGTCGTCATGGCCAGGCTCGATGGACTGCTGCGTCACCGCCAGCGTACCAAGGCTCTCCACGGCAATCCTGTAATTGTTCTTCTTGGCACCGGTCCAGTCGATGCTATAGCTGTTCTGAGACGAGCCGACCTTAGTCTGCGAACCAGTCGTCTTAAAATCGACCGTCTCACCCTTCACGAGACCCTCGATCTTGCCTTCAGCCGTCAGCGCCGTGCCGTCATAGACCTTAGAAGCATTCGGCGTCGTAACTTGAACGTCCTTCGGCTCTATAACGAGTGTAAGCCCTTTGCTCTTGCCGCTCTCATCCTTGTAATTAAACTTGGCATTCGGAAAGTTCTCCTTATTGAGAACCTCGAAGTCAGTCCCAGAGAATCTCGCAATATACGCTTTAGCATCGATGCCACTTACAGATTTGGTACCGACGTAGCGGAAGTCTCGCCCCTCTTTGAACTTATCGCTGTTCGAAGTGAGCGTAACACCCTCGATGGTATGCTTCTTGCCGTCGTACGTAATGACTTGCTTAGCACCGTCGACAGTTACAACAATCTCGTCCGTAACTGGTGTTACGGTCAAATCTCCTTCGACCGTAAAAATCTCGTAGTTATCCGGCTTGGCGCCATCGGCCAATTCATAGCTGAACGTGTTTTTGCTTGTGCCCGCATCGGTCTGCGCCCCGGTTACCGTTGCCTTGAATCCTTGCGTACCGGCAAAACCGCCGTCACCCTTAGATTCATCAATGGTAACTTCATCCTTCGTCAACGAAGTACCATCGTATTCTTTGCTATCGGAAGCAGATTTGAGCGTCACCCTACGCTTGGAAATCGTTAGAACACCATCGACAACATGGAACTCGACATCACTATAAGCGTCATTCTTGTTAGAGAACTTGCCTTCACCCATGTTTGCGTAGGTGCCAGCATCGGTTCTGCTTACAGCAGCACCATTGAACTGGATGTCATCAGCTGTGTACCCTTCGGCACCAGAAATGCTCTTGACCGCATAACCGCTAACGCTATGTTCCTTGCCGTCGTACGTCACCGAGTCAGAATTCATCTCGATATTGACGACAACCTTAGAAGCATTCTTGGTGACCTCAAGCGTACCGTACTCCACCTTAACGTCATAGTTCTTTTTGACGTTATCAGTCTCGGTATACGTAAAGGCGTTTTTAGAATGACCGACCTCGGTCTGAGAACCGGTGAACTTCAACGTCGGCGCGTCGGTCCCGAAGAAGCCCTCCACTCTTATGACTTCATGCTTTTCAAGCGGTTTGCCATCGTACGCCTTGGTAGCAGAAGCGGAGGTGATGTAGGCAACCTTCTTTTTAATGGTTAGCTTGCCCTGGTCTTTTTTGATTTTGAACTGCTGGGTAACGTCATTACCAGATTCATCGGTCACCAGAGGCGTACCTGAGATCTCGTTTTCATATGTGCCGGCATTGCGTCGTAAACCCGACGTCGCCGTAAGACCGGAAACATGGTACGTTACGCCATCGATGGTGAACGTATCGTTCTCGAGGCCAGACGCTTCATGGTCGTGAGCGTCATACTCCGTTTCGACGCTTCTCGACTTGACGGTAATCTCCATCTTTTCGTCGTCTTTATCAAGCGCGGTGACCGTCAATTTACCGGTTTTGGTCTCAATCACATAGTTGTCAGCCTTGGTGTTCTCATTGAGCGTGTATGAGAATTCATTATCGCTACCACCAGGAAGTGTCTGGGAACCAGTCACAGAATAGGAAGCGCCTTCGCCACTAACGAAACCGTCATTGGAAACAGTAATGTTGCTATTGGAAAGCGCCTTGCCATCGTATTTCTTACTATCGGTTGCAGAGGTCAACGTAACGTTACGCTTATTGATTTTCAGCGTTCCGTTCTTAGTCGCAGAAACGATGTACTTCTCGTCCTCTGAGACCCTACCGATGGCTCCGTCCGCGAAGACGACATCGTAGTTTCCCGCATCTTTGCCAGTACCCTTGGCCTCGATGCCTTCGAACTTGGCATCTTTTGCGCTCGATGTATAGCCTGTCAGCTCTTGGGTTTCGCCATTATATTTATAGCTATCCGTATTGGACTTAGCCGTCAGGGTAACGTTCTTGTAGTACCTCACCATAATGGTGAAATCATTATCAAGCGCCGTCTTGGTCGGTGTCTGGTCCGGGACGATCGTGTAACCCTCGATCGTCTTTGCGTCGGCAGTCACCGATTCGCCGAATTTCAACAAACCCGTAGAGCGCTCGGCAATCTCATGGCCGTCCCACACATATTCAATAGTGTATTTAACGCTCTTCTTGGTGTAGTAGAAGATGATGGTGTTGTCGCCCGAACCGATAGTAAGGGATTTCTCAGCTTTATCGACACTGTATCCCTGAAACTTCAGGGCATCAACTGTCACCTTAGCGCCGTACTCGCCGCGGACCGTACTGGAATCAGCAAGATCATTGCCGGTTTCCTTATCCACATATTTAACGGTATACGGATAGTTTCCCTTTGAGTAGTAGAGATAGACCTCCTGCTTACCGGTTTCATCGACCGTGATAGCCGGGTCTGCCTGGGCGAAGTTATAACCATTGATGGAAATTACTTCATTTCCAGGCACAAACGTACTGCCGGTCTGAGCCGCGACCTCGACAGAATCAGCAAGTTTATGGCTCTTGTTTCCGAGCTCCACATAGTGGACGGTCACCTTTGACATCGATTTGATATCGATGTTGCCGTCGAGATGCCAGGTATGACCGGCACTCACATAATCGGCCGCACCAGAACCAACATTGGTCATGTAGCCCCAGTCAACGTCGCTAAGGTTGATTCCTCCATTCGCCGTCTTGTAGCGGATGGTGCGGGGGAGCAGCTCGATGGCCTTGCTCCTGAAGCCAGCTATCTTGCTGCTGCCATCAGAGCCATTGCTGCGCCCACCATTTGAACCAGAGGCCGCTTCGATGTCGGAGACCCACAGTTTGCCGAGCGTGAACCAACCGTCTTTGTTAACCGTCAGTCCAAGTTCCTTCTTTTTAGCCTCAGCTTCAGCGCCGCCATCGGACAGGCTTTTTCCGTTGTAGACAACCTTGGTGTAGAGATACACCCATGCACCCTTTGAGCTGTCCTCTATAACCGTCACTTCCTTGCTGCAGGAGTGACCATCTTTATCGACAGCATAGATCGTGACGGTGCCCGGATAGACACCTGTCGCCTCACCAGTATTGGGATCGATCGTCAGAATGCCGGAATCGGACGAGCTCCACGTCACATCGCTCGTAAAGCCGGAACCGGTATAGGTCGTCTTATCCCCGACCTTGATCTTGTCTTTGCCTTCGATGCCATAGATGCAATAGGAGCGCTCGATGGTACCAGAGTACTTACCCTTGCCGGTAATGGTCACCGTAATGGTGCCAGTGCTCGTAAAGTCAGTCGTCTCTTTGCCGTCGCGCTTATATATAACTGTGTAGCCGCTCTCGGGAACGGTCTTGCCATCCGCATCAGTTACAGCAGGCGTCCACTTATGCTCCTTACCGTCATAGATATGGTCGGAAGGTTCGTCGGCAGCGATCGTCTTTCCATCAGATTTCTTATTCATATCGACGATCGTGGTGCCAGCACGGTAGATACCGTTCGATTTGACGACGATCCTTACTTCGTATTTACCAGATCCATAGAACTGGGACCTTTTATCAGGGGCGTCGCGATCAAACTGGTTTGCAAACTTAACACCGTCTTTCCAGTATTCAATCACGATGGTGTTACTCATTACATCGGTATTGATGACATCCCCGGTCTTGGCATCCGTCAGAACTGGCACCCAGTAGTGATCGCCATCCGCGTCAAAAGACGGAGCAGCAGAAACATTAAAGGATCTCTTATAAAGGCGTACTGTTTCGGTGCCCGAGTCACTACCCCACTGACCCACACCGTAGCGGTAGGTAAAGGTGTAGTCCTTGTAATCGCCGTCGAATGTCCAGTCTGGCTCGTTCGCTTTAACCGTAATCGTCTTCTTATGGTTGTCAGAAACCGTAAACGGCCCATCGGCATACCACTCCCACCAGCTATCGCCCTTGGAAGCACTCAGCTCGAACGTGTCGCCCATTTCCACAGTCGCTTGTGGAGCGCTCACATCCGCGCTCTGCACCGCAACGGCCCCGGAATCCTCGATCGGCGTGGCCTGCTCTGCAGTCTCACCGTTCTTCTCCTGTTCGGTCTCGAGCGTGACCATCGAGCCCTGCGCCACATCAGCGGCGTCCACGGTGTACGCACCGTTAGCGTCAGCCTTGAGCTCGCGATCGGACCCGTTGACGGTGAGCTGGACACGATTCAGCTTGTAGCCGTTGTCCGGCTGCACGTTAAACTGGAAGTTGTCGCTCGTGGACGCCGTCACCTTTTGGGACGGCTGCGCAATGACCTGACCCTTATAGGTGATGGAAGCGTTGTTGAGCGTGAGGGCGATATCGGCAGTCGCTGCCTGCTGGGTTGCCTGCGCAGTCTGGGAGCTGTTCTGCGTTTCGGCAGCATTATCCTGCGAGCCAGATTGGTCGCCTTGGTCAGACGTCGTCTGCGATTGGTCCTGCGTATCCGACTGATCGGTTGTCTGCTGCTCGCTCGACGAACCTTGATCCGTCGAATCCTGCGTAGCGATGATGCCCGCTTCCTGCAGCTCCTCGGCAATCGCCGCGGTCGGTACACCAGAAAGCAGCATGGTCGCCGTCATGACCACCGTCATGGATTTGATGCCGAATACCTTTGCCCGGTGCACGGCGCCGGTGGCGGTCAATCCCTGCTCGACCCGATCGTTCTTGCGCATATATCCTCACCTCAGCAAGTCCCCGCGCTCCCACACGGATAGTGCCAATAGTCTTTTTTCAACATGACGTCCAAGCTGGAACGGCATAAATCAAGAGCATGATTCAAGGTATATATACTATATCGATGTGAAGGATTGCGGGATAAAATATGGTTGGTAGAGCAGCATTTCATAAAATCGTTTTCATCTGTTGCGTTTACCGAGTATCGCGCCCGCGCGCTCCGCTTAGCACCACACGTCACCCTATACTCATATTCCAATGAGTATTTCCTTGAAACATAAAACGCTGCCATGGATTCGCGTCGTCTGTGCGGCGGCGCTGATGCTTGTCGCGTTTTTGCTTTCTGCTTGTGCGGCCTCAACAGACGAAACCTCCGGGACCGACTTTTCGGCACCCGATCACATTGCCGCCTCCGCGTTTCACACCGATGCCGCCCAAACATCCAACGGTGCATCGATCGACTCGTCATGCGTAAACGACGGCTACGTCGGTGCCTGCGCCACCAACCAGCAACGGGTCAAGTTTCTCGTCTCCCACGATCAGGAAACCTACAGCTACGACCTGCCCCAAGACGGCACGCCCATTATTTGCCCGCTCACCTTCGGCGACGGATCATATCTGTTCCGCATCATGCAGAATACCTCGGGCGACAACTATATCGAACTGTTCAGCACGTCCGCCAACGTCACGTTGAGCAGCGAGTTTGCACCGTTTACCGTACCAAACGTGTACTGCAGCTACACAGATTCCAGCGCCTGCGTCAAAAAGGCGCGCAAGCTCGCCGGCAAGGCCAAAAACCAAGGCGATGCCGTCGAAAGCATCTGCCAGTGGATTGTGGATAACATCGGATACGACAACGAAAAAGCATCCGAGCTCAAGCAGGCAACAGGCTACGTGCCCGATCCAGACGCGACCCTCAAGAGCAAAAAGGGCGTCTGCTTCGATTACGCCAGCCTAGGTGCCGCAATGCTACGCAGTATCGGCATTCCTACAAAAATAGTCACAGGATATGTTTCCCCCGACCAGATCTATCATGCATGGATCATGGTTTATATCGATGGAACATGGAAAAGTGCCCAGTTCACCGTGGATAAGAACACGTGGTCGCGCGTGGATCTGACATTTGCCGCGAGCGGGGACACCAAAAATGTTGGAGATGGAAAGGAATATACTGACCGATATGTATACTGACCACTGCAAATTAGCTCCTACAAGGGCGGGAGATTAGATGGCAGACAAGTTATTGGAAAGCAGCGCAATCAGCGCCTTTTGCGACAGCATCGCCACCATGCTTTCAGCGGGCATCCAGACCGAGGAAGCCGTCCACATGCTTGCGGAAAAACGAGAGCAATCGCACTTCAAGGCAGTATGCGACGGCGTGTATGGCAAGCTCATCGGTGGCGCGGGGCTGGCAGACGCCATGGAAAGCACCGGAGCGTTTCCGTCGTACACGATTGAGATGGTGCGCATCGGCGAAGCCTCCGGCCGCATCGAACGCGTGCTGCGCAGCCTGGGCCGCTATTACGATAGCGAGGGGCGCATCTTCAATAAGCTTCGCAACGCCGTGGGCTATCCCGCCGCGTTGCTGTGCATCATGAGCTGCATTCTGGGGTTCACGGTGGTCTTTATCCTCCCCACGTTTACCGATGCTTACGACAACATGTCGGGGTCGCTGACATCGGGGTCCTTCTCCATAATCGGTGCTTCGGCCATCATCGGCTGGATCGCACTGGCCGTCGTGCTTGTCGCCGCCATCGTCGCGCTGGTCGTCACCGCGCTCACGCACACTGAGACCGGCCGCATCCGTGTCATCAAAATGTTCGAGAAGTTCCCGCCGACCAAACGCGCCATGTACCAGCTTGCCACATCCCGCTTTACGAGCGCCCTTTCGGCCTTTGTGGCCTCCGGCGTTCAAGACGGCATCGCCATGGAACGCGCAGCAGCAACCGTCGACAACGACGAACTCGCTGCCAAACTCGAGCGCGCACATCAGAGCATGCTCGACTTAGACAACCCGCGCAGCCTTGCGCAGGCAATCGCCGAGAACGATGTGTTCGAACCCATCTACGGCCGCATGCTCACGGTCGGCATTCATTCCGGCTCTGCAGACGAAGTGCTCGGCCGTCTATCCGATACGTTCTTCAACGATGCCATCACGCAGCTCGACTCTGTGGTCGACAGCGTCGAGCCGGCTCTCGCGGCATTTCTGACCATCGCCGTCGGCGCCACGCTCATCGCCGTCATGTTGCCGCTCATCGGCATCATGGGCTCCATCGCCTAACAGCAGAAAAGACATCGTTCCATGTTTCACGAAACAACCGATAAAGACCTGCAGGCCCGTAAGCGTCGACGGATTATCACCGCGATAGCAGTCGTGGTCCTCGTCCTCGCCCTCGGCGGTGGCCTTCTTCTTATGCGCCACGCCCAGCGCGAGCAAGGCGCCCAGGCACTGCACGATTCCATCCTCAACTCCGCCAAACAGTGCTGCGCCATCGAGGGAAGTTACCCCAAGTCGCTCAAGCATTTGGAAGAGGACTACGGTCTAACCATCAACCACGACGATTACATCGTCAGCTATGAGTACTTCGCCGGCAACATCATGCCGAGTGTGGTGGTGACGCCGCGATGAGCTATACCGACGAAAAACTCGAAACCGAGCGCTTCGAGGCACTCTCGAAACTATCTGAGATCTCCGCCGACAACGATACAGGCCGCAAGCATCGCAAGATGTTCCCCATATTGCTGCTCTGCGTCTTCTTCTTGACGCTTCTGCTTGCGCTGATCGCCGGCATCACCGTATATCGCCACGTATCCGATACGCAGGCGGCCAATGTGGCGCGGCGCGAAGGTGTTGAGCTTATCGCCAACATCGTGCGCGCCAACGACGCCAAGGGGGCCGTGGCCACCGGGCAAGGTCCCGAGGGAAAATCGCTGGTCATCGTAGAAAACCTCGATTCCGGTGTATACGAAACGCGCCTTTATCTCTACAAGGGCAAGATTGTGCAGGAATACAGCCTTTCGGGAACGGCGTACACTCCCGCTAAGGCGAGCGAGGTAACCGAATCATCGCGCTTTGACTTTAGCTACGACAACGGGCTGCTCTCCATCACCACCGACCAAGGCAGCTGCGAGATCGCCCTTCGTTATCTGCAGGGAGGGAAGGCGTAATGGCAACTCCCATGACCAAAGACGATTCGCGCCGCATGCGCTCGACCACAGCGTTCATGGTTGAAACGCTCGTGTTGCTGATTGTTCTTGCGACATCGATCGCGGTCTTCACCCAATTGTTCTCTCGCGCCACCGCTGCCGCCGATCAATCCGCACGACTGTGTCAGGCGGTTGATATTGCCGAGGACGCAGCCGAGGAATTCTCCGCCGACCCCGCAGCCGTAGCCGCCAGCAGCAAAGTCGGCAACGGCGTAGCCATCAGCGGCCACGACAACTACAAGGTGTCCTGCAAGATCACGCAGGACAAGCAAGGCGTCGGGACGCTCTGGGCCGCGCATATCACCGTGTCCGATGCGCAGGGAAAAATATATGCGCTCGATACGTCCCGTTATGTCAGCGAGGTGAAATGATGGCTTCAAAACCCAATGAGGGCGTGCGCATCGGCCCCATAAGTCTGCTCACGCTCATCTCGGTATTGCTGCTCGCCGTGCTCGCTATGCTCTGCGTGACCACGGCAAACGCCTCGCGGGCCATGTCCCGCCGTCAGGCAGACGCGGCAACGAGCTCGTATCGGATCGAGTCCTGCGGGCAAGCCCTGATTGCCGAGCTCGACGACGTCGCCCACGCCAACGGAACGGACGCCGCATCGGCCGTCTCCAGCATCGCTGCACGGCTCGACACCATCAAGCAGGCGGCTCTCGACACTTCCGAAGCCGATGATCTGGATATCGATGCCAAGACCGACGGGTCTTGCGTTACCTTCTCGATCGCCGCGACCGACGGCCGCAGGCTCGATGCGTGCATAACGTTCAACGACGATCTGACGTATACCGTCGATCAGTGGAAAGTCACTACGACCCAAAGTGATCAGGCCGAATCCGACACCCTGTGGACCGGTTCCGATTCTGATTGATATCGATAGGGAGAAGCTCATGCAGCTCAAAGAATTGCTTCAACAGATGATCGATGCCAAGGCGTCCGACGTGTTCATCATCGCCGGGCTCCCCTTGTCCTATCAAAAGAGCGGCATCCATGTGCGCACCGACAGCGCCCCGCTCATGCCCAGCGATGTCGAGGAATACGTACGCGCCATCTACGAGACGGCCCATCGTGACATCGAGGTCTTCCGCAGCAACAACAACCACGATGACGATTTCAGCTTTGCCATCCCCGGTATCGGACGCTTCCGCGCGAACATCTTCCGCCAGCGCGGTTCCTATGGCGCCGTGATCCGCGTGATTCCCTTCGGTCTACCCAGTGCCGAGGAGATGCACATCCCCGAGCAGGTACTGCGCCTCGGCGACCTCAAACGAGGCATGGTGCTGGTCACCGGCCCCGCGGGTAGCGGAAAATCAACCACCCTCGCCTGCATTCTCGATCGTATGAACCATACGCGACAGGGACACATCATCACGATGGAAGACCCCATCGAGTACGTGCATCGCCATGGCACCTGCATCATCACGCAGCGTGAGATCCCCACAGACGTGGCAACATACGCCGAAGCGTTGCGTTCCGCCATGCGCGAGAGCCCCAATGTGATCCTGCTGGGCGAGATGCGCGATCCCGACACCATCAGCACGGCGGTCTCGGCCGCCGAGATGGCCCAGCTGGTGCTCTCGACGCTGCACACCACGAGCGCCGCCGACACCGTCGAGCGCATCCTGGACGCCTTTCCGCCCAACCAACAGCGCCAGGTTCGCATCCAGCTGTCCATGGTGCTGCAAGCGACGGTCGCTCAACGCCTGGTGCCCACCGTTGATGGCGGAACGACGCCGGTGTTCGAGATCATGATCATGAACACCGCGATCCGCAACCTGATTCGCGAGGAAAAATCCCATCAGATCGACTCCGTCATCGCCGCGGGCGGTGCACAGGGCATGCAAACCATGGACCAAGGCCTGTTCAACGCCGTCAGAAAAGGGATTGTGGCCAAAGACGTCGCCCTGCAGCACGCCAACCATCAGGAAGCACTCGCCCGGCGCTTTGAGGCGGAGGGTATGTAGCACGCAGCTTTCCAAACACCGATCATAGACAGCAAGAAGGCCTCGATGCGATGATCGCATCGAGGCCTTCTTCGTATCTGCGGAGCAGCTTCTGTCTCAAGCCCTCGGAGCCCGGCGCTAGGTCACGGGCCTGATGGTGTCGTCAAAGTTGGTGTAAGCCCCGAAGCGCGATAGGACCCGTTTAACGGAAAACGGCCCTCGCCCTAGAATCTG
>ERZ808246.189-NODE-189-length-53924-cov-15.659136_pt1 | contig 53924 bp, 40 predicted proteins | sample MGYA00521083_ERZ808246 | MGnify/ENA primary metagenome ERZ808246 (study PRJEB31516, sample SAMN03275577) | gut metagenome | biome: mammalia-associated habitat; material: feces | host: Papio cynocephalus | place: Kenya | collected 2012-07-07 ... | reverse complement strand
CCGAGCCGGATGGTCGCAGAGCGTCAACGAGTTCAAAATATTCTTTGGCCTTGAGAGCCGAGGAAAGAAAATCATCGTAGGAAACAGGCTTAAGAAGATAGTCCAGCGCCCTCACACGGAAGCCCTCGACAGCATATTCACTGAAAGCGGTGGTGAAGATGATTCTGGTCTTCTCCGGCAGCATCCGAGATAGTTCCATCCCGCTGAGATTAGGCATCTGGATGTCGCAGAAGAGCAGATCAACGGGGTTGTCTTGAATGAATGAATATGCCGACGTCCCACTCGTGAAACTTCCCTTGAGCGAGAGGAACGGAGTCTTGGTGACATACGATTCCATCAGCCTGACAGCCAGCGGCTCGTCATCGATGACTATGCAACTGATCGTGTTCATATTCCGGCCTTAATTCTAAGCAGCGAACGGTAAACGCTCTGCACCCTGCCATATTCAAATGAATATGCTCCCGGATAGAGCAGATCGAGCCTTCTCTTGAGGTTCGTGATTCCTATTCCTGAGCCGCTGCGGTCGGTGTCGTCCTTAGGGTGGCAACTATTCTCGACGAGGCAGCAGACATATTCATCGTCCTCGTTCAGTCTGATTCTGATGAATGATTCAGCGGTGTCGCTGATGCCATGCTTGAAGGCATTCTCGATGAGTGGGATGAAAAGCAGCGGGGCGATTTGTCTGTCCGAAGTGGTTTCCGGCAGTGAAACCTCCAACTTTACTCCCGATGTCAGCCGCGCACTCATCAGTTTGACATATTCCCTCAGGAACTCGCACTCTTTTGACAGAGGTACGGTGTCTTTCTGGCTTTCGTAGAGGACGTAGCGCAGCATTCCGCTGAGATCGTGGACGGCCTCCTGCGCTTGTGAGGGGGCAATCTGGATCAGAGAGTAGATATTGTTCAGGGTGTTGAACAGAAAGTGCGGGTTGACCTGGCTTTTGAGATTGGCAAGCTCAGCCTCAGCCTGACTCTTCTCGATTTCCTTTCGCTGTGCCTCGTTGTTGTACCACTCCGTAGTCATTTTCACGGCCACCGCTATCCCCACTATCGCTATGTAGATGACTGTGTTGCGTACGGCGAAACTGATTGTGTCAAGAGTGGAGTGCGGCGGAGGCATCGTGCCGGGAGACGAAAAGTACCTGAAAAAAAGATGGACGGCTACACTGACCTTGGCGATCAGAAGCGCGTTCCAGAACAGGAACGCCCAGAATCGCTTGTTGGACAGGAAATGCTTTATCAGGAATAAGTAGTTTGTGTAGAACACGACAACAAACGAGATCACCACCGGCAGGAAGCGTGAGTAATCCACCCCGCCGTGAAGCGGCCTTCCCGGCTGCGGTGAGAAGAACGGCATCGCCAGGATCACCGCCCAGATCGCCAGATGAATAAACCAACCACTGTTTTTCCGCATATTCATTATCGTTGTTGCAAAGATTTGTGAAAGAATTCCTTGCGTAGGCCCGGAGAGATCGGGTGGTGCGAGACGCGGTAAATGTCCGAGATATCTTCGGTCAGGTTGCAGACATTCAGCCCACTGATTTCTGAGATGTACAGGCAGTTGTACTTTTCTGTCTGTCCGTCCTGGATGCTCATCGTGTAGCGGAGGATGTCCAGAACCTCGATCTCGCTGAGTCTGTCCTTGCTGAACACGTACAGATCAAGTGTCTTGAAGGATCCGTAGAACCCGTCTCCGGCCTTGCGGACCTTGCTTTCTATGATCCGCCGCATCGGAAGTGCCATTGACCAGTAGTCATATTCTTTGGTGCCGACATAACGTCCTCCCTGAAGACCGTAGCTATAGCCGGAAGACAAAATCGTGTCGTAATCCTCCCTTACCTCCGGGACCGGCTCAATTCCGGCCATCTCCTTGAGCATTGACTGCGCGGCCTCCTTCGTTTCCGGCATCGCCCTTGTCACTTCGATCCCCAGTGAGACCCCGTCTGGACTCTGAAGATCCGGCCTGTCCTTGTTCAACAACTCCGCGAACCTCTTGTCCAGCAGCGTCTCCAGCGAAAACTTCGCATATCTCTCAAAAAAGCAAGTGTCAAACTGACTCATATTCTTTCTTTTTCCAAATATCGCAAATCCGAGTTGTTTTTACAAATCCTGTTCCTCGCTTCTACATAGTAACCGTCAAAAAATAACTAGTGTCACCTTTGCCAAACATGCGGCAGCTTATTATTTTGCTGCTTGCATAATGACCACTCAAACCAGATAGGATTCGAGGCCTTCTCCGATTGATCGGTTGTCTTGAAATTGACCGTGGCACTTAACTGTCTATCTGATAATAAGATAAATGGGCGATCCGGTTCTGTTATCCGTACCTGATGTTATATTCTATTCTTTGATTATCAGAATGTTATCTGCCACGGTTCTCCATTTTCAACCATTGCATATCGTCACAATTTCACTACTTTTGCTTGCGGAAGAGCTGTAACGGAACACAGCGGTGTGGGATTTAGACATTATGGAATATTTATAGGTTTTTGAAATGCAAACGAACAGGATAACACTGCGTCCATGGAGGGAAAGCGATGCGGAGGCGCTGTACAAGTACGCTTCCGATCCGGAGGTCGGACCTCGGGCGGGATGGCCGGCGCATAAAAGTGTGGAAGAAAGCCTTGAAGTGATAAGGAATATATTCACAAACGACCACACTTGGGCGATCGAGCTGAACGAGACCGGAGAGGCTATCGGCTGCATGGGGTATTACACGAGTGACGAAAGCAACATCGGAATAGGTGAGGATGACGCCGAGATCGGCTACTGGGTCGGGAAACCATACTGGAACAAAGGAATATGCACGGAAGCCCTCCGCCTGATGATAGACTATTGCTTCAATGTGAAAGGTTTCCGTACCCTTTGGTGTGATTTCTTCATCGACAACCCCGCTTCCGGCAGAGTCATGGAGAAGTGCGGCTTCAAAGACACCGGCAAGATCAACTGGTGCAGCCATCTTTACCGTGGCGACGATCGTCCCGTGAAAGTGATGCGTCTACTCCGTTGAGAGTCTTGCTGAACATGAGGACTTTGCGTAAGTCGCATCAGAGCAATTTCTTTTCGGCTTCTTTCGAAGATGGTCTCGGAGCATCCATGTCTACAAGCCTTCCATTCTTGTCAAAGATAAGGTATCGGGGAATATACCGGAGTTTGATCTCCTTTAAGAAGTCTGATCCCTCGGACGTGATACGATAGTTCACGCCAATGTTTTCCAGACCAAGTTCCTTTATAGCCCGTTTCCAGTCTGACTCGCTTCGGTCTGTGGAAATGTACAGGAATATGACCTTTTCGGAATCCAGCCGCTCCTTCAGATTTTTGGATGAAGGCATCTCTCTCCGGCACGGACCGCACCAGCTCGCCCAGATGTCAGCATAGATGGCTTTACCGCGATGACTCTTGATGATTTCGTCCAACCGATGATTTTTTCCGGAAATGTCCTGAAGGACAAGGTCGTATGTGTAACCATCCACGGACGCTACATTCGGTTTCTCAAGTGTGGGCTGGAAAAATGAACTGTCACCGGTCAGGCGGAAATACTTCTCATTATATTCATTCACTACTTTGCTTGGATAAGGGGTCCATCCGGTGTTGTTTATCCGGCTTATGTAGTGCGACAGAAGCGCTTTTCTGGCCGCCTCGCACAAGGATGTGTCTTGCGCTACATAATCAAATCTGCCAGAGAAATCGAAGGCATCGTAACCTTCATCTGGATATTCCACCAGTTTGTGGAGATGCGTTATGTAATGCAAGAGACTGTCGGATTGTTTGATCAGTCCAATGTCATATCCGTCTTCAAGAAGATGCCGTCTGTACCAGCGGGCATATTCCCGTTCAAAGTCTCCGGCTTCCGACAGCGAGTCAAGTTTGGCGGAAAACCTGTAACGCCAATTATTGTAGGCACTAGCCACAGAATCAAGGTTGACATAATATTCTCTGAACCTATCCTGAAGCCCTGGATATTTCCGCTGACTTTCAGGGTCGGTAAGATATTTCTCCGCAGCCTTGAAGCGGTTGTTGTTCAGAATCGACTTGAGGGAATAACCATTCCGATGAATCATTCCGGGAACAGAACCCGGAAAATTGTACAATTCGGTATATTTCTGAACATGAAGACTTTTAGCCCTGGGCCGCAAGTCGCTGCCATAAGTGACGATGACAGTGTCTCCCTCGATCAGCAAGTACGGAACCATTTCGCACACCTGGTACAGATGCAAGATTTCCGCATATCCACGATATGCCGGAACAACCAATGTGTCAAGTCCGATGCTCCGAGGGTTGAATCCGGCCTCTCGTCCCTCGCTGTCCACATACGTGACAATCGATTCGTACGCACTGTTCAAACGCCCAACCTTGTCAGTGCTTCTCTGTTCCGGCGCATCCTTGAATATGACCGTAACGGCTCCTTTGGAAGCCTCTTTTGGAGTTTCCTGCCCGCAAGCCCACAGGAAAGTGAGCGCGGAAACTATTATAATTGAATATCTCATATCGATTCAGTTGCTATGAATATTCACGGTTGCAAGACCGCTTTTGCATCTCTTTGCAAGATATGAAAATATCAACATAATCGCAACCTTGCCGCATTTTCGCTATGGCCGGTCAAGAGCGCCAACACTCAAAGTCCTTTCAACATTTCGGCGCTTCGATAGGCTCGGTGCTTCGATAGGCTCGGCGCTTCGACAGGCTCAGCGACCGGAAGTTCAGTGATTGAGAGAGATTTCGGCCGTATACATTCGTGATTTGCAATTGGTTTATACATAAGGAGAAAAGCCATCACCTTTAGTACAGATGAACTGAAGGTAATGGCTCTATTCGCTGATTTACAGCAAATTATGTTTTGCGGTGATTTTGGCTCTACTCGTAGCGGATGGCTTCGATCGGGTCGAGGTTGGAGGCTTTGCGGGCGGGGTACCAGCCGAAGAAGATGCCGATGACGGTGCAGACAAGAAATGAGAGGATGATGCTCCATGGCTGGATCAGAATCGGGTAGGAGAGGACGACCTTGACAATGTACGAGGCGGCCACGCCAAGAATCACACCTAATAGTCCACCGGTTATGCTGATCAGTGTGGCTTCGATCAGGAACTGGGCGAGGATGTCCCGGCCTTTGGCACCGATGCTCATCCTGAGACCGATCTCCTTTGTCCTCTCGGTGACGGAGACGTACATGATGTTCATGATTCCAATGCCGCCAACGAGGAGGGATATTCCCGCAACCGCCGCCAGAAGGGTTGACATCATGTCGCTTGTGCTGGTCATCATTGATGAAAGTTCTTGCTGCGAACGGATGTTGAAGTCATCATCATCGGATTCCTTGAGCTTGTGGTTGCGTCGCAGGACATCAGTTATCTCGCTGATTGCCTTGTCGGTATATTCCTCGCTCAATGCGGAGCAGACGATTTCCTGAAGATAGGTGACAGCGAGGATGCGTTTCATAACGGTGGTGTATGGAGTGATGATGAGGTTGTCCTGATCCATTCCCATGCTGTTGTAGCCTTTGCTCTCCAGCACACCTACGATGCGGAACGGAATGCTGCCGAACCGGATGACCTTGCCGACAGGATTCTCACCGTTGGTGAAGAGCTGGTCGATGACCGTTTTCCCCACGAGGCAGACCTTGGCTGCTGTCTTGATGTCCTGTTCAGAGAATATGTCACCGTCCTGCACCTTGTACCCTCGGATCTCAAGAAACTCCTCGTTGACACCATAAACCGAGGTAGGTGTGTTGTTTGCACCATAGACCGCCTGGCCAGAGGAATTGACGGAAGGGGAGGCGAGGGAAATGTGCGCGCACTCTTTTCGGATGTCCTCGAAATCCTTGACTTTCAAGGTCTGCATATCATCAGCGCTGAGGCGCACTCCTCCACGCATATCCTCTCCCGGATGGATCATTATCATGTTGGAGCCCATCTCGCTGATTTCGGCCTGAATGCTCTTCTTGGAACCTTGACCGATGGCGAGCATGGTGATGACCGATCCGACACCGATGATGATGCCGAGCATCGTGAGAAAACCTCTGAACTTGTTGTTGCCCAATGCCTTCAGGGCTATTCTGAATAGATTCGCGAAATTCATGTCAAAAATCTTTAGTGAATATTCATACTCATCACAGAGTTATCATTGAATATGTCAGCAATCCTTCTCCTCCGGCAACCTTGCGAGCGCCTCGGCGGCATCAAGAATATGCTCGTTCAGCACGTCGCTTGTCACCCGGCCGTCCCGCAGAGTGATGGTTCGTGTACTGTAGTTGACAATCTCAGGATTGTGGGTCACGAATATGATCGTCCGGCCCTCGGAGTGGAGCTTCTGGAACAGAACCAAAACTTCGAAACTCGTGCGCGTGTCCAGATTACCAGTTGCCTCGTCAGCGAGTATCACTGCCGGGTCGTTAACAAGCGCCCTTGCGATGGCCACCCTCTGCATCTGCCCTCCGGACATCTGGTTGCTCTTGTGCTCCAGCCTATCACCAAGGCCGACCGCCTTCAACGCCTCGACCGAGCGGTCGTACCGTTCTTTCTTTGAATATTTCGGATTGTACATCAGCGGTAACTCCACGTTCTCTATGGCCGTGGTCTTTGCCAGAAGATTGTAGTTCTGGAACACGAATCCGATCTTGCGGTTGCGCAGTGTGGCCCGTTCGTTCTTGTCCATTGTCCTGACCGAAACCCCGTCGAGGTAATATTCCCCGGAAGTCGGAGTGTCAAGGCATCCAAGAATATTCAGAAGTGTGGATTTGCCGGAGCCGGAGGTGCCGACTATTGTGACGAACTCACCTTCCGTTATGGTGAATGACACGCCCCTTAGCGCATGGACAGTCTCGTCACCGACTATGAAGTTCCTGCGAATGTCCTCAAGTTTGATGACCTCTTTCATATTCCTACTTCTTTTTATCTCCTCTTGGCCCCGGTGCGAACGGACTTCTTTCCGCGGTTTCGGCTTTCTTTGGAAGTTCGGCTGTCAGTCCGGTCACAACTACCTCACCGTCTGACAGTCCCTCGGTGATGCCGGTCTTGTCTCCGCTCGTGTGCTCCGTAGTGACGGATTTCGGTGAGATCACGTTCCCGTTTTTAACCCATACTATCCTTGACTCTCCGCCAGGTGTGGCAGCTGAGCTGTTTACTGTGATTCCGATTTCCTTAAGCACTTCGGGGTCAGGATTGAATCTCAGGGCCTTTGTCGGAACAGCCAGCACGTCCTTCTCTTCCAGAGTGTTGATGGTCACGTTTGCGGTAAGGCCAGGCTTTAGCTTAAGATCAGGATTAGGTGCTGTGATCACAACCTCGTAAGTCACAACGTTTGAGGTCGTTGTCGCCTCCAATCTGACTTGTTGAACGGTTCCCTTGAACACATCGTCCGGATAGGCATCGACAGTGAATGTCACGTTCTGGCCATCCTTGACCTGACCGATGTCGGCCTCGTCCACATCTGCGATGACCTGCATGTCCGTGAGATCCTTGGCAATCGTGAACAGTGTAGGTGTCTCGAATCCGGCTGCCACAGTCTGTCCTTCCTCCACGGCTCTGCTTATGACAACTCCATCGATAGGGGACGTGATGGTCGCATAGCTTAGATTCCGTTTGACCTTGGTGAACGAAGCCTGCGCCTGGTTATACGCGTTCTTCGCGGTTTCGTACTGATAGTATGAGGAATCATATTCAGAATCACTGACCAACTCTTTGTCGTGCAGGGCCTTGATGCGGTTATATTCCTTTTCCCGGTACTCGAATTCCGTCTTGGCGGTGGAGAGTTGGGCCTGCGATGACGCAAGCTCGGCCTGTAGGTTTACCTTGTCCATCTCAGCGATGACCTGACCGGCCTTGACGATGTCGTTGTAGTCAGCGTAGAGCTTGTCGATGATGCCTGAAACCTGCGTGCCGACTTCTACTTTGGTGACTGGTTCGACTGTACCCGTGGCTGTGACTGAACTGTAGATGTCTATCCTTTCGGCCCTGACAGTCTCAAGCGTTACTGTTTCCTTCCCGGTAGGACGGAAGATCAGCCAAAGCGCTAAGGCAGCGCAGATGGCCCCGATGATAATCCATAAAGTCTTGGTTTTCATATTCATTGTATTTTATAGTTTCCTTGGTAGATGTCGAGTAACGCATTGTTCATCAATGCTGTGTATTTTGATTGGAGCAGTTGTACACGTGCGTTCAGAAGGTTGTTCCGGGCTGTGATAAGCTCCACTGTGTTCTTCATTCCGACGTTGAACTGCTCGGCAGTGAGTTCATAGCTCTGCTCTGCGTACTTAGCTTGTTCTTTGGCGGAAGTGTACTTGGACTGGGCAGAGACCGCTTCAAGATAGGTGTCTTCGACCTCCTTTAGCAGGGCCTTTTCCACACTCATTTGCTCCAGTCTGATGTTGTCGGCCTCAATCTTGGCCTTATTGACGGCTGTCTTGGCCTTTCTGCCTTGAAGAATCGGAATCTGAAGGCTGAGGCCGATGCTCTCGTTGAAATTCCTCTCCAGCTGGCTGCCGAAGGATCCGTTGACTCCGGAAACGTTTGTTGTCCCGATGCTTGCCGTTGCTGAGAGGGTCGGCGAATATGCCGACTTTGCCTGTCTGATGCTTAAATCAGCCGCCTGGACGTTCAGCCCGGCTTTCTTTATCTCCGGCATAGATTCAAGTGCGTTTGCGTAGACTTCCGCCTTGTCTGGTAGCAGCCTCAAGATTCCGGATTCGTCATCGGTCGGCTCTTCAAGCTCAATCTCATCGCTGACCCCGAGTTCCAGAAGTTGCTTGAGTTGCAGCTTGTAGTTGTCCAAAGTAGCCTTGGTGGATGTGATTTGATAAAGGTCGCTAGCGTGCTGGCTTTCCAATTGAGCCACATCGACCTTGCTGAGTTCTCCGGCGTTCTTGAGTTCGACCGCCCTGTCAAGCTGAGCTTTCGATGCCTCGGCAGTGCTTTCGCTGACCTTTACGGCCTCTCCAGCGTAGAGGCACTGCATGTAAGCTTTTACGATCGAGATAACGACATCGTTCGTATTTTCTTCCACTGACAACGAATCAGCCGAGTTCTGCAATCTGCTTTGCTTCAACGCTGTGCGAAGGCTGCCTCCGCTAAACAGAGTGATCCCCGCATTTAGTCCATAGTTTCCGGACCAGCTTGTGCCCTTTGACGTACTGTAGACATCAGACCCGACGACCGTGCTGTTCCCGCTTTCGGAAAACGGCCGGTTGGTGATTCCTTGACTGGCAGAGGCATTGAGAGACGGGAACATGGCGGCCTTGGCCTGGTACGTGTCTTCAAGTCCGGCCAAGTGAGCGTTCCTGCTCTGACGCAAGGCTATGTTGTTCTCCACGGCGTAGTCGATGCATTCCTGCAACGTCCATTTTTTTGTCTGCGCTCCGGCGGTCATACAGAAGACCGTCAGGGCTGAGATAATGATGATTACGTCTTTTTTCATATTCATTGATGATCAAAAAAACGGTGGCGAATGTAATAGTGCTGTGGGTTGTATTCAACTGAAATCGACGAACACCCGTATTTCATCGACGAAAATGATTATATTTGTCATTCGGCCATGACGTTTGGCGCCATTCCTAAAGGTCAAGGCTATTTGATTTGCTGGTCATGCCGGCCACATAACACGGGAACAGTAACAAAGTATATGACAATGAAAGTTTCAAATCTCATCAGGAAGGCTGCCGTCACGGCGGCCTTGACTCTCGCCGCGTCCTCATTTGCCGGCGCGGAGTCACGTTCCGACTGGAAAGCCCATTGGATCTCTCATCCTTGGGTTCAGAGCACCACCAACACCTGGATTTCCTACCGTAAGGAAGTCAATGTCACCAAACGTCCGGACAAACTTGTCGCAAAAATCGCTGTTGACTCAAAGTACTGGATGTGGATCAATGGTGAACTTGCTGTCTTCGAGGGAGGACTCAAGCGCGGACCCTTCCCGAACGGAACCTATTATGACAAGGTGGACATCGCTCCTTTCCTGAAGGAAGGAAACAACACGATCGCCATTCTGCTCTGGCATTTCGGCAAGCAGGGATTCAGCCACAACAGCAGTGGCCAGGCCGCATTGATCTTTGAGGCCATCTCTCCGGAACTGAAGATCCTTTCAGACAAATCATGGCTCTGCATCCCTAATCCGGCTTACGGCAGCACTGACGCACCACATCCGAACTATCGGCTGCCGGAAAGCAACATCCGCTTCGATGCGCGCAAGGACCTTCAGGGATGGAATATGCCTGGATTTGACTACGGCCGCAAAATGCATTGGGCTGACAATGTTGACGAAATGGCCTGGCCGGCGATGGGCGAACTTGTGGAGCGTCCGATCCCGATGTGGAAGGACTATGGGCTTAAGGAATATGTCTCCGTCCGTCAATCCAACGACACAGTCTATTGCAAACTGCCTTACAACGCCCAGATCACGCCTTATCTCAAGGTCGAGGCCAATGGGGGAGAGATGGTCAGGATCATGACCGACAACTATCGCGGCGGCAGCGAGAACAATGTGCGCGCCGAGTACATTACCCGTGGCGGCGTTCAGGAATATGAGAACCTCGGCTGGATGAACGGTCATGAGGTCTGGTACATCGTGCCTTCCGGAGTAAAGATTCTTGACCTTAAGTACCGTGAGACCGGCTACGACACAGAGTTTTCCGGCTCGTTCGAGTGCGAGGACCCGTTCCTCAACGAACTTTGGAAACGCTCGGCCAGAACTCTTTACATCACCATGCGCGACACCTACATGGATTGCCCGGACCGTGAGCGCGCCCAGTGGTGGGGAGATGAGGTGAACGAGTTGGGAGAGGCATTCTACGCCTTGTCTCCGTCTGGTCAATTGCTGGCCAGAAAGGGGATCCTTGAACTGGTTAACTGGCAGGAGGCCAACGGAGTGCTTTACTCTCCTGTGCCTGCCGGCAACAGAGTGATCGAACTCCCGCTCCAGATGCTCGCTTCCGTGGGCTGGTACGGATTCCACACTCAGTACTGGTTCAGCGGCGACAGCAGTTTCGTGGCGGAAGTCTATCCTAAGGTCGAGCGTTATCTGTTCAGATGCGGTCTCTGGAGGTTCCAGGACAATGGACTTCTGAAAGTCCGTCCAGGAGATTGGAACTGGGGCGACTGGGGCGATGACATCGACACGGAAGTCTTGACGAACTGCTGGTATTATCTGGCCCTCAAATCACAAAAGGAATTCGCCCGCATTCTCGGCAATGAGAAGGATGTAGAGACGATTGAGGCTTTGATGAAACGAATATCCGACAGTTTCGACGCATACTATTGGACTGGTTCCGCCTATCGTGATCCGAACTACAAGAAGCAGACAGACGACCGCGCCCAGGCTATGGCCATTGTTTCCGGACTCGCCTCTGCTGACAGGTATCCGGTTCTGTTCGAGACCCTTAAGAAGGAGTATCACGCCAGCCCTTACATGGAGAAATACGTTCTTGAGGCTCTCTTCAAGATGGGACACGCAGATTTCGCCATAGAAAGGATGAAATCCCGTTACGCCAAGATGCTCAAGTACGACTACACAACCCTGTTCGAGGGCTGGGGAATCGGCAGCGAGGGCTTCGGCGGCGGTACGATCAACCATGCGTGGAGCGGCGGACCGCTGACGATTCTGAGCCAGAAACTCTGCGGAATCGAGCCTACATCACCGGGTTTCAAGACTTTCGAGGTCAAGCCTCAGATGGGGTCTTTGAAGACTGCTTCCGCCTCTCTTGAGACTCATTTCGGAATGATTAGAGTAACGCTCAGCAGAAAGTCCGCCAAGTCACATGTAGCCTCGCTTACGATCGAGGTCCCGGAAGGTACCACCGCCACAGTGACGGCCTCAAACGGAAAGCCGAAGACAATGTCTGCGGGGAAATATTCATTGAAGATCAAGGTTGACTGATGTCAGCACATCATTAATTTGATGCGGCCGTTGGCGATGACGCTTGCGGCCGCATCTTTTATCAATGCAGGCTTTTGGTCGCATTGTTGACGAGGAATATTCCTTTGTCATTCTCCTTGAGGACGGCCACGGTCCAATAGCAGCCGTCAGCTCCATCGTAGGATGCGGAAATATTCAGACTTACCGTCGTCCCTTCCGATAGGGTCTCGCCGCCGTCATCGGCAAACAAATGGTCACCGTCCGGGGATGTTGCCAATGCTCTTACCACATTGTTGAAGGTGTAGTCGGAGCCTTGCCCGACTTGGAAGCCCTTGATACCGTTCTGCATCAAGGCGGCGAAGATTCTATACTTTCCGCTTTCAGCGATCTTCACGGTCACTTTAGCATTAGACGGGGAGTTGGCGTCTGGAGTTATGGTTATTGAGCACGGTTTCTTTACGGATTCCAAATGTCTGCTGACGGCCTCGTATAGAATGTCCTCGTTGTTGCCGAACACTGTAGGTTCGTAGTTGACGATGGCTGAAGGAAAACTTTTGACAGAGAACTGTTTGCAGAAATCACTCTCGAATCCGACGCTGAAATTGTCGCCTTTGTGGACGCTGACCGTTACAAGCCGCCCGGAAAGCCTTTCGTTTATCTTGTTCAGACTCATGGACATGTTCGGACAGTAGGTGCACCATGTTCCGGTGAAATAGAAGACAAGGGCACAGTTCTCAACGCTTTCCGGTTCCGGTTTCGGCTCTGGTTCGGGAGCCTTCTGATATTCTTCCCAATCAGAATGAATTCCTTGGCATGAGACTATCGCAAGCGGTAAAACCAATGCTACTGCGCAAATTATCAATGAATATATTCGTTTCATCAGAAAACAATTGAGATTGAAAGGCTTCCACCCGTGTATCCTGGCTGCCAGCGGCATACTCCTCCTGAGCAGACCATTCCCTTGCGGTTCCTGCCGAATGACGCGCTGATCCGGTAGTGGCCACGGCTGTAGCCGGCGCCGGCTTGATAGTAGTGAATTTTACTGGATCCGTGATTGTACATGTCCTTGGCGAACAGTGACCATCCTTTTGTGAAATAAGTTTCAAGCAGGGCGGCGCACCAGTCCCTTTCGGATTCCGCGCTGTAGAGGTATTGAAGTTCCCCTCGCATGGAAAACCTGTCCGAGAAGCGGTAAGTCACATCGGCGACAACCGTGTTCCGGACCTCGGTCATCCTGTGTACCCCGTGGGACGGGGAGTTTTCCTGAATGTTCAGAAACAGCACGGACTTCAGACGGCGGTTCCACTTACGCTCGTACTTGACACTGAGGTCTCTGAAAATCAGCGCCCTTTTGCCGAGTTCGTGGTACATTTCCAGACTGTGCGCCTCGCTGTAGTTGAAGTGAAACCTGTCCTTTTTGCCGGCTTTGTAGAGCAGGTCAACTTGCCATGCGTCCTCTCCGTCAGAGTTCGGGTAGTACGGCTCCAGAGCGCAGAGCATGTAGGTGTGCTGAAGGGAAAGGGCAGGGATGTAGTTCAGGGTGTTTGAAATGAACGTCTCGTTGGTTCTGAAGGCCTTGTTGCTCATGTTCTGGAGATGTCTGAACGATGCCACGGCACTTATTCCGCCGATGGACAGTCCGCTCTCAAGCGACAGAGCGTCCCCCTGGTGAAGATTCTCCACTCCGCTTACCGAAAAGTCATGCCAGTCCTTCTGCTTTCCGCAATATTCACCTTTGATGTAGAATCCTCCTATGGCGTAGTTCGCCCCTACAGACCATGAGGCGTTGTTCTTCGGCACGTTGACTTTTGTCCAATCCTCCTCAAGGTAGTAGGGGAGTCTTTTCTCGAACCGCTCCAGAAAGGAGAAATCCAATCCGACGATTCCTCCGAACAGGCTAATCTGCGAGAGGGTGATGTCCGCGCCAAGAATCTGAGTGTCTGAATATCCTCGCAGATGTCTCGGGAATCCCCAGACGAGTTTTGCGCCAAGTCGTTCTTTTGAATATTCCATCCTCGCCCCTCCGACAGAATTGTTCATTCCCAGCGCCCTGTCCTCCCACGAGCGGAACAGAAGTCCGGAACCGAACTGATCGTACCAGTCGCCGAGGGTGACGTTGAAGTCCTTGGCGTTGTAGCGGATGAATTTCTCTGGCATGCAGAATCCTTTGTTGGCCTCGTCGTAGCCCAGAAGCGGCTGAGGATGCCACTCTGCCTGCACTCCGGCCTGAAAATGCTTCCCGGACCAGTCCAACTTGAGGTAGTTGTTGGAACCGTAGTCTTCCCTGTCCGTGTACCAGACATCGTTTGACTCAAAGCTCCAGTGCCAGGAACTCTTGTCCTGAGCACTGGAGATTGAACTTAGTCCCAGCGCAAGCGCCAGGAGCGTGAATATTCTTGACTTTGGCATCATTCGTCAACCATAACCATCACCGGTGGGGCGAGCGGGATGAAGTTGGCCTCGTCAACGGCCGCACTTTGCGCGGCGGCCCTCGTGACAGCCTCGGCGCTTCTTGCCGGAGCGTCGAACTTCACGAATGTCTCATAGTCGAATTTCCATGCGTCGCCTTCGGAGAACTTCATGATCTTCTTGTAGATGGCCTCTCTGGACGGAGCGTTGAATCCTCCGGTGTTGTGGCGCATTATGCTGTAATCGGTAGGCCTGTAGACTCCATAGACGTAGGTATAGCCGCCTTCATAGACTCCCACCTTTCCTGAATATCTCGAGTCTGAGATGAATTTCGACCATGCGATTTTCTCCGGGTCTGATGTCAGGTCGACGTTCTCGTAGAATCCGTAGGAGAGTAATTTCCACATTTTGAGTTCAGTGATCCTGTCAGCCGGAATCGTACCCTGTGATGTGTAGAAGTACTCATCCGCCAGTTTTCCGAATCCGTGGCCGCAGCCCTCATGCCGTAGCGTCTGGGCGTAGTCGGTCTCGTTGCGGCAGAGAGGAACGTAGCAGATAGCCTGGTTGTTGCTGTACATCCAACATGTTCCGGCGTACTTAGCCTTGTTGATAATCACGAAGACGATTGTCTTAGTAAGGTCAACGGACGGAATATATTTCTTGACAAAACTGAATACGGCTTCATCTTCGCCGCCGATGTTGGTACCCTGTCCAAACTCCGCGGAGAACTTAGTGTCACCACCTTCCTGCGTGATTATCCCGTTTTTCGAGACGGAGCCGATCCTGTAGATGTTGAACCTGTCCTTCGTGCTCTTGAACGGCTCCTCGGTGAAGAACGCCTCCTTGCCGAGCTCGACATATTTGTTGAAAAGTTCCTGGTCCTTGTCGGCGAAAGCGTCTCCGACGAACACCACGTCAATTCCCTTGCCGACGGTTGCCGAGTGGATCTTTGTCACCTTCCCGTCCTGGCTGTAGTCAGAGGAAGTGTAGGTTTGGATTCCCTGCTTGACCGTCACAGTCAGAAGCGAATTGTTGACATTCTTGAATATGATTTCGCCGCTTCTGGCTGAGGAAGTCGTGTTCGCTCCCACCGTGAATGTGTATGTTCCGGAGTTCTCTGACTTCTTGCTGATCCATTCCGGCTGCGAGTCGATCGAATACTCCATGTTAGCCGTCACGGTCATCGTGATGTCCTGCTCGTTGCCGTCGATGTCGAACAGCGTCGGTGTGACGGAGAACACCTCATCCTCACCCGGTTCGGAGCCGACGATGAACTTTGTAGTATATGGAATATTCTTGTCCTTTAACCCATCAATCTGTCCATAGAATATATACATGGTGTTTAATGGATTGTTATTACAATATAATTTCTCCAACGCTTTTAATTTGGAAATGTCGAGAGTTTTGATGTTGTTATAAGCACAATTCAACTCCTTAAGTTCAGGGCAGTTTTTCAGTTCGATTGATGTGAGATCATTTGATTGTAATTCCAACCCAACTAACTTACTGTTATTCGTTAGATCTAACTTTGTCAGATTATTGTTGTAAATTGATAACATTTGCAGTGCGGGATTATGGCTTATGTCAATTACAGAAATTGAGTTTCTACCACACGCCAGCCTTGTAATTTCCGGGTTCTTTGAGATGTCTATTGAGGACAACATACAATTGAAAACATACAGTTCCTTTAAATGATGGATCCTGCTTACATCAATGGTACTCAAATAATTATTGTTCTCCAAAGAAATATGTTCCAGTAATGTGTTGGCACTTAAATCAATGGATGATAACCTGTTGGTGGAGACATCAAGGTGTGTTAGATTAGTATTATTGCTAATGTCAATTGAGGTGATCCGGTTAAGGTTGCATACCATATTATTAAGTAAGATGTTGTTGCTTATGTCAATTGATTCAAAATAGTTGCCTTGGATCCAAAGTGACTCTAATAATAGATTGTTTGTCACATCAAGGGTAGAAAGTTGATTGAAGTCGCACATTAATGTCTTTAGATTTGTGTTTTTTGCCACATCCAGACTTTTTAGTAATCCTTTGTAATCATACCTCCCTTTGGAACTGTTCCATTTAAATGAACCTTTGCAACTTAGATAAGACAAATTAGGCATGTGTTCAATTCCAACAAGCGAGGTAATGGAATCTGTACGAACATCAATGTGTCTGACAGACAGTGCTTCATCGAAACTTATCTCTCCATCCTTGTCTTTGTCGAAATTATCGACCATGTAGGCCTTGAAGTTGGTGTCCTCAAATATTATGTTCTTGTTGCCATCGTTAATCCTGCACTCGAACGGAGTGATCCGGTAGAGTTCCGAGCGTTTGAGGGTGACATCTGTCTCAATCTTCTTTTGTACTTTCCCTTTGTCTGTGTCAATTATTAGAGTGAATCCGTCGGTGTACTTTTGTGCCGGAACGACAATGAAGAATTCCGTAACACTACTGGACAACGGGACGGCAGGGCATACGAGTTTCACATACGAATTACCTTCTTCTGATACGACAAGATATGGGGACTCTGGATCCGCATTTATGGTTGCATTTCCAGAAACCTTTATTTTGCTGTTGTTTGTCGAGAAACGGATATGGTTTACCGTCAGGCTGCCTGTCATGGAAATCTTAAGTACCGAGCAAAGGTTCTTGAATTTCAGAGTGTTTTCTCCACTGGTCGCCACCATAGGGTAGGCTCCGTCTGGAATGTTGCCAACTTTGTAGAACTGCTCATATGGCAAGGTCACGGAGATACTTGACCCATTGATACTTTCGCAAATCGAGTACGGATACACGGCGATTTTCTTTCCGGAAGGTATTGTTCCGGTGAACTCCCCGGAATTTGTTCCGGCTCCACCAGTCAACTTGAACTCTGATGGATTTGGACTACCGGCGAACACACCGATGGCGTCATCTTCCGACCAGAGTGTCTTATATACGTTGTTTTCCGGACCGGACAGGTGTGTCTTGGTATCAGCCTTCTGCTCAATGCTGGCCCTTAGCGTCGTGACAATACTTTCATTTACGAATTCTTCTTCGGTGCAGGCCGCCATCGTGACAAGCGATGATGACAGTATGAATATATTCAATAATCTTGTTGCTTTCATATTTTGGTCTTATTTCAGTGTGATTTCTCCTCCGTCTTTTGTATCCTCGTTGCCGCCGTAGGCTGAGCCGTCGATGAATATGAGGTCCTTCGTCGTTCCGAGCGGAGCGCTTGTGGCATTGTCCACGTAGTAGTCCCCGTAGTTGGCGGTTCTTATTATTGGCTGTGAACCGTACTGCTTGAGAACATAGACCAGAATCCTGAGGTTATCCTTGTTATAGGAGTTAGGTATCGTCACGGAGTAACTCTTTTCCGCTGTTTTATTGTCGGCTGTTGTGGAGAAAGCTTCACCGGTGATGTCTGTGAATGCAACTCTGGCGATGCTGCTGTGGTTATAGCCCGCTACCCCTCCGTTCTGGTAGCCGATGATGTTGTCTTCCAACAGCACGGCTGTGACTTTGTAATCGCCCTTTTCCTTTATGTAAAGTTTGATCTTCAAATCCAGCTTGCTGCCTGAAATCGAGGATGTGAAAGAGATTCCTGTCTTTGTCGGGTATTTGCTTTCTGTTTCTTTCGCAGCATTGACTATGAGCTTTGCCGTGTAATCGTTACTTGTGTAGTTCTCAATCAAACTTCTATAATCAATTATACCGGTAGGGTAGCCTGTTATTCTGAATATATTTTCCATCATCGTTGTTCCGCTGAATCCTAAATTAGATGAAGTAGGGTGCAGGTTCAACATCTCAATTTTGTTTGGATACTGGCTTGTCGCCTTGGCGAAACTGGTCGCCAGATTAGGGCAGTACCCACACCAAGTCGCCGTGAATCTCATACCCAGAGACTTGTGCCAGAACTCCTTGTTCGCCCACTCCTCCGGCTCTTCATGCTCTTCGGAACCTTTCACCACGAGTTTTGTGGTCGAAGGGATTTCCATTGTATTAATGCCATTCTGCTGTCCTGAGTAGATATACAATGTTGTCAATGGGTTACTCGTAGCATAAAGCCATTTCAGAGATGTATTCTTTGATATATCCAGTGAGGAAAGATTATTGCTGTTGCAAGATAAAGAATATAATTCCGGATTGTATTTAACGTCTATCGATGAAAGATTATTGCCGTCACAATTCAAAGATTGTAGTTTCGGATTGTGGCTTACATCAAGTGATGAGAGATTATTGTTATCACAATATAACTGTTGCAATTTCTGATTATTACATACATTCAATGATGAGAGATTATTGTCGTAACAATCTAGCCTTACCAGTTCTGGATTATTCTTTGCATCCAATGAGGATAGATTATTGCGGTTGCAGTATAACGTCTCTAACTCTGGATTGTGACTTATATCCAGCGAGTCTAGATTATTGTTATCACAATATAACTGCTGCAATTTTGTATTATTGCTAACATCCAGTGAAGAGAGAGGGTTGCTGCTGACTCTCAGATAATAAAGCTCAGTATTCTTGGAAACGTCAATACTCTTCAATGCACCGGCGATGTTATCCCCTTTGCCATTACCTATACAACGTAAGTATTGAAGATTTATCATATATTCGATGCCTACAAGGGAAGATATGTTATTAGTGATAATAGTAATTCTCGTGACATCAAGTGCTTCTTCGTAACTGATTTCGCCATCATTGTCCTTGTCGAAGTTTGCGACTATGTAGGCCTTGAAGTTCGCATCCTCGAAGACGATATTATCGCCCTTGCCATCATCCACCTTGCACTCGAAGGCCTCTATTGGATATAGGACGGAACGATCAAGCGTTATGGTTGATTTGAGCGCTTTGACAACGTTGCCTTTGTCAGTGGTTATTGTGAGTGTGAAACCGTCCACATAGCGGAACGGCGGGACAACCATGTGAAAGTCGGTCTCTGTGCCAGTCAGTTTGACACCTTCACCACAGTCAAGTTTTATATAGGAGTATGATGGTGAGTACATTGTCATCACTCTTTCGGACCAGTCTATGACCGCTTTGCCGGAAACCTTGATACGGTCTGAATTTGGGGAGAAAGTGATTGATTTCACGGTCACGTCACCGTACATCGGTATCTTAAGAACTGAACATACGTTCGCAAATTTAAGAGTTCCGTTGTTGTGGCTACCGTACATCGGGTAGGCGTTTTCAGGAATATTCCCTTCCACATATTTCTGAACTTCAGGGAGGTCTATGGTGGCAAGGACTCCATTTCTGGACATGGCTATTGAGGCTGGATAAATGGCAATCATGTCATCGGAAGAGATTCCAGTCGCATTGAATTGACCTGTGTTGGTGCCGGCCCCGGACAGAAGTTTATGTTCGGTAAAATTGCTTGTCTGACTTTCTCCTGAAAAGATAGCGATCGTATCATCATCTTTCCATACTGTCTTGTAAACACCTCCTGCGTCAGGCCCGTCGAGAGCGGTTTTAGTGATGGGCAACTCTATTGTCCCGGTTATCGTCAATGCTTCCGTCACGCGATCCTCTTCGGTGCAGGCAACCATTGTTACCGTGGCCACCAGTGCCGCAAATTTTATGAATATATTCGTTCTTTTCATACTCTTCATCATGATTAAGATTTACTCAAGTCTGATCTTATCCCCGGTTGTCGTGTCATTGTTTCCTCCCGGGATGACGCTTTCTATGATCTGGGTGAAATCAGGAATCTTCTTGTACTTTATGGCGTCATACTGGCCTTTGAACGCGTATAAGGTCTTCAAAGGATTGTCTTGGCAATAAAGCCAAGTAAGGACTTTGTTGTTGCAAATATCAAGAGATACGATTTCATTGTCAAAGCAGTTCAAACAATAAAGTTCATGGTTATGCGTGATATCCAATCCTTTAAGATTGTTTTCATAGCAGTCAAGGGATTGTAGTTTTATATTTGAAGTGACATCTAATCTCTCAAGATTGTTTTTAGAGCAGTCTATTGCGTAGAGCAATTTGTTATGAGAAACGTCCAGTGAATTCAGTTTGTTTCCAAAACAGCTAAAGTCCTTTAGTCCCGTGTTGTCGGAAATGTCCAATGACTCAATCTTGTTTTCTCCACAATAGAAATTGAACAGGGCAGTGCTTGGTGTCATTATGATTTGACTGATGCTATTACGAAAACATTGAAGAACTGTTAGCTCTGTGCATTTGCTTACATCAAGAGTTGATGTAAGGTTGTTGTCGCCACATAAGAAAGTCTTGAGTTTAGTACATTTTGAGACATCTATCGTTGCTATGTTGTTGAATGCCATACGTAGATATTCAAGATTAGCATTATGACTCAGATCCAAAGAACTCAAGTCGCATCCTGAGCAGTCAAGATAAACCAATGCTGCATTATATTTCAGATCCAAATTTGAAATAGCATTGCTCGAACATATTAGCGTGTCGAGTTTCTCATTATTAGTCACATCTAAAGATGATAGGGAATTGCCGTCAATTAGTACTGTTCTTAATAGTTTGTTTTGATTCAGGTTAATTGTCTCCAAACTATTGTCGTAGCAGATCAGTCGAGTTAATTTATCATTGGATCTAGTGTCAAGAGATGCGAGATTGTTGACTTCACATAGCAACTCAGATAGTTCCGCATTACCGCTGACATCGATACCTGTCAGAACATTGTACCCGACATTCAATAATTTTAGCTTTTTGTTGTGGGAAACATCGATTGTTTTTAGCGATCCATTGAGTTTCCAAGGCCTTGTGTTGTATGTGCCACGGCATCTCAGTGTCTCAAGATTGGCCATGTACTCAATTCCTGCGAGGGACTCTATGTTGTCGGAGCAGACATTGATGTCCGTGACTCCCAAAGCTTCTTCACGACTGATCTCGCCGTCATTGTTGGTATCGAAATTGGCGACTATATAGGCCTTGAAGTTCGCGTCCTCGAAAACGATGCTCTCCTTGCTGTCATCAATCTTGCATTCGAAAGTTTTGACTGGGTAAAGAACCGAGCGGCTCAAGGTCACATCGGACTTCACGGCCTTTGTCACTTCTCCATGGTCGGTGCTGATGGTGATTGTGAATCCGCCCGTGTACTTCTGGGCCGGGACAACCATGAGGAAATCCGTGCTTGTTTTTGTCAGTTTCACACCGTTCTCGCATTTGAGTCTGACTGTTGATTGGGCGTCATTTGACATGGTCAACATTTTGTCTGCCGCATTCACAGTGGCATTGCCGGAGGTCTTCACGTCGGTGTCATTCGGGGTGAAGGTGATTGAGTTGACAGTCAAGTCTCCGAACATCCTGAGACGAAGAACAGAGCATAGGTTGTAGAACGGAAGGATGGCACCATTGCTGACCGCTGCCATTGGGTATGCCCCTTGCGGAATATTCCCGCTGACATATTCCTGAACATCGGGGAGTGTGATGGAAATTGTTGATCCGGATTTTCCTTTCACGATGGAATAAGGGTAGAAGGCGACCATATTGTCAGAGGCTGCGTTTCCCTCGAACTCGGCGGTGTTGGTGTTCGCCCCGGATGTGAGTTTGAATTCTGTGGCGGAGTCGTTACCGGAGAACACGGCGATCGCGTCTTCCGATAACCAGATTGTCTTGTAAACTCCGTCCGCGTCCGGGCCGTCAAGAGCTGTCCTTGTGGATGACTTCTCGATGGTCGCCATGATCGTTCGCACTTTTTGTCCGTGCTGTTCTTCCTCGTTGCAGGACATCGCCGTGGTAAGCGAGGAGAGTACCAGAATATTGATTAGTATAGTTGATGCTTTCATATTCAATAAGTTTTATTCGACGACTATTTCCCCTCCGGTAGTGGTGTTCTCGTTGCCACCTTTAGGTTTACCGGCGGCCTGCCTGACTGTGACAGGGACGCACTCGTTGTTGTCGTTGCAGAAGACGATGACTCCCTCTCTGGCCGTTGTTGAGGTGTTGGCCTCGGCCTTGAATGTGTAGGTGTCTGTGTTGCCGCTGGTGGCCTTGTCCGTCTGCTTCACCCATTCCGGCTTTGAGTCGATCTTGTAGCCTATGTTATGCTTGACCTTGACTGTGAATGATTCTCCTTGAGCCGCCACATTGAATTCCGATTCGTCAATGGAGAAGACGACGTCGGCACCCGCTTGCTTGACGGACACTTCTTTCTTCACACTGCCGTCCGAGGTTGACACAGTGATGGTCCCCGTCCTTGCGATGAGCGATGGGTTCTCGGTGACCCCGGCGGCGATGATGACCATTCCTTTGCCCTTGTCAGAATCCAATGTGATCCACTCGGCGTCCTTGGTGACCACCCAGTCGGTGTTGGAGGTAATCTGAAGCATTCCCTCTCCCTTGCTGGCGGAGAATGTCAAGGATTCAGGGCTCACGCTCAAAGATGCTTTCAGCGCTTCCTGACGGACGGTTATCGAAACTTTCCGGGTTGAGCCTTTGTCCGTGATCGTCACGGTGGCGCTTCTTGGCTGGAGTGAAGTGTTCTCCTCGACTTTCACCGTGACGGAATTCTTACCGGCCTCTCCCGATGAAGGGGAAATGGAGACCCAGTCAGCTGACACAGCCGCAGACCAAGCCACGTTGGTGGTGAAGTTCACAGAGATCGACTGCCCCGCACTTTCGATTGAAATTCCTGAGGAGACAATGGTCTCCGGGAGGTTGATTTCCGGCGCGGTCTCCTGGTCGGTCTCTTTTCCGGTCTCGCCACAGCCTGCCAAAAGAGTGACGATGGCAACCGTGTTGAGCAAAGTGAGTAATTTTCTCATCATGGCCTTGAATATTAATTTCTTATTGATTGTTTTTAATTATCTTTATTGTCTCCAGTTCGTCTCCCGCCGAGTAGCCGGTGTGAGAGTGGACCTGTCTGCCTTTCTTGTCATAGACGAACAATTGCGGGATATAGACCACATTCAGGCTTCTGTAGAGGTTCCTGTTCGTGTCGTAAAGGAGTGTGAACCCGTCCCAGTCATGGGATTTGACCATCGCCTTCGCCCTGGAGACGGACCTGCTGTCATCCACGGAGACGCAGACAACCTTGCAGGAAATGTCCGGAAGGTCTGCCAGGGCCTCACTCAGTGCGTCAATCTCCTCGATGCAGTACTTGCAGGTGGATGACCAGAATGCGACCACGACCGGAGTCTTGCCGTCGATAAGTCCGGCGGTACGGACCGCCTTGCCTTTCCCGTCCTCTATCTTGACATCCGGAAAATCCTGAGCCATTGAGAGAATAGTCATGAGGCTCAGCAGAATAGCGATAAAGGTCTTTTTCGAGTTCATTGGCGGATTGTTCATAACGCATTTTTACAAAAATAGTCATTGTCATCCAATTTGCCAACTGATTTTGAATCATTGCGTGAATATTCAAAGATAGTTTGTATCTTTATCACCGAAAAAGACAACACATAATTTATATTGAATATGAATTTCAAAGCTATTCTGGCATCATTTGTGGTCATTACCGCAACTCTTCTTCCATCCTCGGCCAAGGATGCGACCTATAAAGTCACATCCCCGGACGGACACCTCACTGCCACGGTCTCCATCGGAAAGACGGTGACATACTCGGTGGCGAGGGACGCCGTCAGTCTTATCGAACCATCTGAAATCTCCATGACCCTGTCCGACGGAATAGTGTTCGGAGAGAATGACAAGGTCCGTAAGGTCAGGAAGACAAGCGTCGACCAGACACTCCCGACGGTTGCATACAAGAAGGCCTCGGTTCGCGACAACTACAATGAGATCACTCTCATATTCAAAGAATTCTCGCTTATTTTCCGCGCCTATGACGAAGGTGTGGCCTATCGTTTCACAAGTTCTTTGAAGAACGACTCAAAGGTCTTGGCGGAGAAGGCCCAGTTCAACTTCGCAAAGGATTGGGATGCGTATGTCCCTTATGTCAAGCAGCATACGGAGACATTGGAAAGCCAGTACTGGAACTCCTTCGAGAACACATATTCCATCAATGCTCTGTCACAGTGGAACAAGGAGCGTCTGGCGTTTCTTCCTGTCGCGGTTTCTGCGGAAGGCGGGATGAAGGTGCTGATCACGGAATCAGACCTAATGAACTACCCGGGAATGTACCTTTACAACGAGGGCGGCGCGACGACCCTTTCCGGCCGTTTCGCCCCGTATCCAAAGACCGTTGAGTATGGCGGCCACAACATGCTCCAAGGCATTGTCAAGGAGCGTGAGGATTACCTCGCGTCCTGCTCTGCCGGAGAAACCTTCCCTTGGAGGATCATAATGGTCTCCACCAACGACGCCGACCTGGCGGTGAACGATTTGGTCTGGAAACTCGGCGCTCCGGCTGACCCTGGCCAGGATTTCAGTTGGGTGAAGCCGGGAAAGGTCGCTTGGGACTGGTGGAACGCATGGAATCTCTATGGGGTTGATTTCCGCGCGGGCATCAACAACGACACCTACAAGTACTACATCGACTTCGCTCAGAAGCATGGCATTGAATATGTCATCCTCGATGAAGGCTGGGCTGTCAACCTGAAGGCCGAATTGATGCAGGTCATCCCTGAAATTGATCTCCCGGTGCTTTGTGAATATGCCAAAGCTCACAATGTCGGGCTCATTCTTTGGGCCGGCTACTACGCTTTCGACCGCGACATGGAGAATGTCTGCAAGCACTATTCCGAGATGGGGATAAAGGGCTTCAAGGTCGATTTCATGGATCGTGACGACCAGTATATGGTTGACTTTTACAGGCGTGCCGCGCAGACTACCGCTAAATACGGGCTTCTGATTGATTTCCACGGAGCCTTCAAGCCTGTCGGGCTTAACCGTACATATCCTAATGTGATCAACTATGAGGGTGTGCACGGACTTGAGCAGATGAAATGGAGCAAGCCTACCGTCGACCAGGTGACCTACGATGTCACGGTTCCGTTCATCAGGATGGCCGCCGGCCCGATGGATTACACTCAGGGTGCGATGCGCAATGCGGCCAAGAAAAATTACCATCCGGTGAATTCAGAGGCGATGAGTCAGGGTACCCGCTGCCACCAGCTCGCCGAATATGTCGTCTTCGACTCTCCGCTGAATATGCTTTGCGACTCTCCGTCCAACTATATGGCTGAGCCCGAATGCACTGAATATATCGCCGGATGTCCGACAGTGTGGGACGAGAGTGTGGCTGTGAACGGAGTCCTCGGGCGTTTCATCACCCTTGCCCGTCGCAGCGGTGACATCTGGTATGTCGGCTCTCTGAACGATTGGAAAGCCCGTGACCTTACTCTTGATCTTGGCTTCCTCGGAGACGGTGAATGGACAATGGAAATATTCCGTGACGGCATCAACGCCGACCGCGCCGCCCGTGACTACAAGCGTGAGTACGCCCCCGTTCCCGCTGACCGCAAAGTGAAGATCCACATGGCCCCTGGTGGCGGCTGGACAGCAAGAATTACTAAGAAGTAGTATATTCAATCCTTATTATGGATAAAACTTCCTTCGCCCGGTCCTTTCTCTTGGAGCGGGCGTTGTTTTTGGACTATATTATCGTTAACTTAGCGAAATATAATTCGATAAGATGCCGGACACGATGACACGGGAGCAGCGGCATTACTGTATGTCGCGGATCAGGGGTAAGGACACACGGCCAGAGATGGTGGTGAGACGGTACCTTCATGCTTGTGGTTTTCGGTACTCATTGCATTCCAGGGAGTTACCAGGATGTCCGGACATCGTGCTAAGGAAGTACCACACGGTGATATTCATAAACGGGTGTTTCTGGCACGGGCATCCGGGGTGTGAGAAGTTCAGGATGCCGAGATCCAATGTGGAGTTCTGGCAGGAGAAGATCAGGAGGAACAAAGAACGTGACGCTCAGGAGGTCGCGGCGCTTGAGACGTTGGGATGGAATGTGATTGTGGTCTGGGAGTGCGAGTTGGCCCGGCAGGTCAGGGAAGGGACGCTGCGGAATCTGGCTGATGCGGTAAGACGGAACATCGAACCGGAGTCGATTCATCCGATTCCGTTGTCCGTGAGAAAATTATCTTTGAAGGAATAGTTTGTGTGCAAGAATATGGTTGAGTATATTCACGATAATATTCAATGATTATGAAGTCTTTCAATGTGTGGCAATATTTGGCGCTCGGCATGTTCATCCTGGCTTCGGCCGTGAATCTCGCAGGCAAGTTTGTTGGCGGGAATATTCTTTCGATATGCTCCAAGCCTTTGATTGTGCCGTCGCTCGCTTTGTTCTGCTGGCTCCTTCTTAAGAGGAACGGGATTTCAGGCTTGCGTGTCACAACCCTTATCTCGGCTTTGACGTTTGGCTCCATAGGGGACATCTTGCTGATGTTTGACGGACAGGCTGCCTTTCTGGCTGGTCTGGCATCCTTCCTTATCGGACATATATTTTACTTGGTAACGATCGGTGCCCCACAAAAAGAACCTTCGGGCTCTCGCTTTACCTTTGCGGTGATTGTCCCCGTTGTGCTGATATTCATTATGGCGATGACGTCCCGGCTCTTCAAGGTGAAAGGTTTCCTTGGGATGGCTGTGACACTGTACGCCGTGACATTTGCGTTCTGCATTAACGCTGGCATACACAATGCAGTCATCAAAAGGCAACGCCTCTATTGGATCACCGTCGCCGGCTACGTGCTGTTCGTCATGTCAGACGCCATCCTGGCGACAGGAAAGTTCACGGACATCAAGATCCCGGCAAGCGGTTTCTGGGTGATGCTGACCTACATCATTGCACAATTCCTGATCGCATTTTCCCTTTCTTTGGTCGAAATCAGGCGGCGAAATGAAATAAAGGGCCAGGCAAATTGATAAATATCCAGAAAAATTATTAATTTTGCACCGCAAAACACGGAGGATTGTCCGAGTGGTTTATGGTGCTTGTCTCGAAAACAAGTCGGCTGAAAGGCCCCACAGGTTCGAATCCTGTATCCTCCGCAAAATCGCTGTAATTAGAATTTACGGGATTTTTTCGAGAATAGCGTAAGTACATCAAGTACAAACAATTTATGGCCACCAATCTCTCATAATAGCAGCGGTGCTTATCATAAGATGATTGGTGGCACAAACTCAAAATCAGTTTCTAAATAATCAGAGTGTGGTAAGGTGGAAGTTGCGCCAGAGAACCTTGATGTTGTTGCCGTCGTGAATCTGGAGCATAATGCGGCCGTATTTGGAACCGATCAGCTCATCATTGATGTCAACCATAGACTCTCCGTTCAGCCAGGTCTTCACGTTGTCTCCTTCGACACGCAGACGAAGAGTGTTCCATTCGCCTTCCTTGAGGATGTTCTCCTTCTCGTCCGGAATCTGAACCAGCCATCCACGTCCGTATGACTCGTAGATGCCGGCTGTGTCCTGACCCTTAGGGGCGACTTCGCACTGCCATCCGTTCACGATGTTGTTCTGGTAGCCACCTTCGACAAAGGAATGGAAGAAGAGGCCGGAGTTGCCGTTGGAGCACTGCTTGAACTCAACCGTCAGATCGAAATCCTTGTAATACTCACGGGTCCCGAGGTAGCCGTAGCGAAGGTCCTCGCCGTTTTCTGTAACGAGATTACCTTCTTCGTCAACACCGGTGCGCATGCTTCCGAACAGTTCCCATCCGTGAAGATCCTTGCCGTTGAAAAGATTGACCTCCTGTCCGGCCTTGTGAGGCAGTTCCTTGATCTTGATATTCCTGAATGACGCAGGGTCGCCGTGGTCCTGAAGGCAAATCACGCCCTCGTGAGCGAGACCATATTCAGTTGCGTTGCCCCATTTGCCGCTGGCTTTCTTCTCGAACCAGTCGTCCGTCCACGCCTCGAATTCAAGAATCTTCTCACCGTTGAGCCAATGCTCCACGTGACCGTTGTCAAAGACGATCTTGGAGTTGTTCCACTCTCCTTGAGGGTTGACCTTCATCTTACTGTAGTCCGGAAGGTGCATGGCGTAGTCAACGCCAAGCTTCTGCCATTCCTCGAGTTTGGCCGGAGCGTTAACCTCTTCCCAACCTTCATTGTCTATAAGTTGATATTCAGGACCAGTAACGTAAGGAACCTTGAACTTAGGATTCTCAACAACATGGTAAAGCATTCCGCTGTTTCCACCGTGGGTGAGTTTCCAGTCCCAGGACAACTCGAAATTCTCGTATTTCTTGTCGGTGACGATGTAGCCGGACTCGTCGGCACCGTTGCCGGAAGCCTGGATACAGCCATCCACGACGGTCCAGCCGTTTGTAAGGGAGTCTCCGTTGTAGTCACGCCAACCGTCAAGGTTCTCACCATTGAACAGCAGTTCCCAGCCGTCAGCCTTTTCGGCCTTGGTCAAGGTGTTCGGCTTAGTGCCGCAAGAAGTCATAGATACTGCCAGTCCAGCGGCAGCAAGCCATAAAAAGGTCTTTTTCATTGTTGAAAGATTAAAAATTATAGTTTTGCATCAAAATATTATTATTGCTTGCAAAAATATGTAAATCTATCCATTATCGCAATATATCCAATCGATAAAGGTGTTTGTGAACGTTTTATTAGAATCATCCATGAAACGCTCGCTTGTGAATAAACTCCCTGATAATATTTGATTATCCAAATTATTTGCGTATAATGCAAGTGTATATTAAAAAACGAACTGTTATGAAGAAGAATCTGAGAAGATTTGTCTGGGGCTCATTGCTCCTGATCGTCACTGCATGTGGAAAGACCGGTACTGATCCTACACCTGATCCTAATCCGGATCCCGGCACTGATCCGGAACCAGGGGAGACTGTTTTGGACTTGAGTGCAAAAGGTACTTCCAACTGTTATGTTATTTCACAGGAAGGGAATTATTCCTTTGCGGCGACAGTCAAAGGCAATGGCGCCACTACTGAGGGGCTTTCCGCTCCCGGAGCAATGTCGCCGGACTCGGCTGCTCTTTTGTGGGAGACTTCGAAAGGGATGATTACTGATGTCAAGCTGAAGGATGGCGAGATTGCCTTTAAATCTTCGGGAGTCAACGGCAATGCGGTGATCGCCGCATATTCGGCTGACAAGACCATCATCTGGAGCTGGCATATCTGGTCTCCCGAAGAGGAAATCAAGACAGTCGGGACAAAGACTGGCTATGAGGTGATGAACATGAATCTTGGAGCGATGATTTCCTCTTTTGCCGAAACTCCAGACGCAAGGCCTTATGGCTTGCTGTACCAATGGGGACGTAAGGATCCATTCCCGGCGGCTCCAACCCTTACGGGAGATGAAAATACTGTCGGAGCTCCTGCCTACGGCCCTGATGGGACGAAAGTGAATTTCACCTATTCTCTTTGGAGTTCAGTGGAAAAGAACACAATAGACTATTCTGTCGCTAATCCTACCAAATGCCTGTCGAACTATGCACAATATAGCACCTGCAGAGATTGGCTTAAGGCCTCCGACAGCTGCGATGCGTTGTGGGGGAATCCCAAAGGTTCTGAGCGTGATTCAGAAAACAATTACCCTAACAAAGGGGCGAAATCTTACTATGATCCTTGTCCTGTCGGCTATCGTGTTCCACCGGCGGATGTGTTCAGGACTTTCACTGCTTCCGGTGGTTACTCACAGGATCCTTCCACCTTCGATGTGGCGGACCAGAATGGAGATGGAGTGATTGACAGAATGGACTATAACTATGGTTGGTATTTCAACATGAAAGATAAGAGTCTGTTTTTTCCTGCCGCGGCGCGCTATGATGGCTCGTATGCTATGCTGTTTGGGTCAAAGAGCGGGCTTTGGGGCTCATACTGGGGAAACACTCCGGCAAAATCCTATGATGAAAAAGTTTCCGGCTTCGGATTCTGTGTTCTTGCATTCATGAGTGAGGCTGCCGGTACATCTGTCTCTGCTACAGGCTCAGCCAGCCGGGCGGACGCCTACTCCATCCGCTGCATCAAAGAATAATCTACCTGGGCTGTCACGTGACTGGGGACAAGTCCTCCTTTCTGCAAAAAAAATGGCCTGGTCGCTGAGCTTGTCGAAGCGCCGGGCGTGGAAAAGTTCCATAAAAAAAGAGGGTGAGATCATCACCCTCTTTTTCTGTGGAGCATAGGAGGATCGAACTCCTGACCTCAAGATTGCGAACCTTGCGCTCTACCAGCTGAGCTAATACCCCGTTCGGACTGCAAATATACAAAAAAACATTCACGACACCATTATATTCAATGAAATTTCGTCGTTTCATCGTTCGACCGTCGGAACCTCATCGGCGGCATTTGGTGGAAGGGACGTGAATCGCTGATTATCTTGTGGATGCGACGAAATCCTTATATCTGATGAAATCATCCGGAAGCGGCATGTCATAGACCTTGCTTCTGAGGAACGCTCCGAAATCCTTGATGTCGGAATGCTCGGACTGATCTTCCACTGTCAGTACCTCACCGATTCCTACCCTTATCCTTCTGTGCTTTTTGTTGACAAGTTCGTGAGGGAGCTGCATCAGCCGGACTCTCCAGTCGATAAGCCCCAAATAATAAAACCACATAGAATTGTGGTCGAAAAACCTGACAGGCACAATCGGGACCTTGGCTTTTTGGATAAGCCTCAGGACAGCCTCCTGCCATTCCCTGTCCCTGATCTTCATCTCTTTAAGACTTAGGTCTGAAACGGCTCCGGAAGGAAAGAATCCGACCGGCTCACCGTCATGAAGCCTTTCCAGAACCTCACGGACACCTTGAATGTTCTTGGCGGTGATGCCCTTGTTCAGATTGTTTTTCGGGTTGACAACAATGAGACTCGGGCGGAGGGCTTCCACCAATGCCAGAAACTCGGTCACCATAACCTTGAATCCCGGCCGCAGATGTCCCATGAGGTCAATGAGTATGATTCCGTCCATTCCGCCGTAGGGATGGTTGCTGACCGTTATGAACGGACCGTCGGGAAGATTTTGGAGCCTTTGCGCCCCACCAAGCTTGTAATTTACGCCAAGCCTGTCCAGAAGCACACCGGCGAAGTCCGCCCCTTGATATTCATCAATCTTGTCGTAAAGGTCAGACAACGTCTTTATAGAAAGGACTTTCCGCAGGATCCGTGCGGCGGCGTTGCCAACCTTACCTTTGAAAACAGGCGCAAGCCGCTCAATTTGTTCTACAGGAAGAAGCGGCATTATTTGTCGTCGTTATTTGGCATAGGGTCCATCTTCGCATAGCCTTTGGCGTCGCTGATGATGGTCACGAAATATATAACGAGAAGTATGGCCAGGATGACAATTCCTGCGACATCCAGAGAGTGAAGTTCGATTTCTTTCCCGAACACATGGACAGAGGTGCGGAATTCCCTCAGAGGTTTGATGAATATGAAAAGAGAGGTGAGCACGATGGCAATCACCCTGAACTCTGTCGGGCCAAGTTTGGCGTAAGTGAGCCTGAACTCGCTCTTGAGGTGAGCGTTCACGCTGACATTCACCGTGAGACAAAGATAGACAACGAATATCATCAACGCCAGATCCAGACGCATAAGGTATGACAGTCCGAGACCGATGAACATGAACGCCTCGTTGATGCAATCGACTGTGTGATCAAGGTAATAGCCGTAGATAGGCCTCTGCGTTTTACGGACTCTGGCTAGGGTTCCGTCAAGGGAATCGCCATACCAGTTCACGACGAAGCCCAGACAACTGAGCCATAGGAAGTTGACATTGACGCCGCAGAGGATGTACCCGGCTCCGATCATGATCGCGCCGAGCGTGCCGATGGCTGTGAGTGTGTCCGATACGACCCATTTCGGCTGCCTCTCGGCCAGCCAGACAAGGGCCTTCTTCTCGACTCCGTTCAGAATCGAAGTCTGTATTCTTTCCGCTTTCTTGTCTGCCATATTCAATTATGTGTTAGATGTTTTTGACGTAGATTCTGGCTCTTTTGTGGAGATGATGCTCGAATTTGCCCCACAGATTCTGCACGTTGTGGTTCTCCTCAAGCTCACGGGTGCTTTCAACATATTTTATGCCGTTTTTGTGCATTCCCTTGCCGATCTTGGAGATGATCATAGCGTTGACACCCTTGTCCTTGTACTCATTTGAGATGGCTATCAGCAGAGCATCAATCGTGTCGTTGTAATGTAACGCCTTGAGAATGTGTAGGAAGCCGAAAGGAAACATGTGCCCTTTCGCTTTCTGCAGAGCCTTGGACAGGGAAGGAAGCGTGATGCCGAAGCCAACCACCTTGTCGCTCTGATCCACAATCACGGAGACATAGTCCAGATTCAGATTCGGGAAGAACTGGTCCTTGAGATCCTCGCACTGGGCGGGGGAGAGCTCCGAGAACCCGTGAAGGACGGAGTAGCACTCGTTCATGACACGGAATATCCCGTCGGCATATTTATGGAGCAGCTCGTTCTTGTTCCTGTAGTCTCCTTCCTTGAGATTGTAGCGTTCCCCGATCATTTCGGCGAAGTGGAAGTATCTGTCAAGGTTGTCTGGAACAGTGATCTTATACTCTACAAAGTCAGTCTCTTTTGTGAAACCTTCTTTCAGGATCATCGGTTCGTAGTAGGGGGCGTTGTATTTCCCGTATGCGGTCGGAAGCTGGTCAAAACCCTCGACAAGAACTCCGGAAATGTCAAACTCCAGAAAACCGACAGGGCCTTCGATGATTTCCATCCCTTTTTCTTTGGCATATTCCTTTACATTCTCCATCAGGGCGTGAACCACTTCTTGTGATTCGACAAAATCTATCCATCCGAAACGGCAGATCTTCTTTTCAACCTTCTTGTTGTACTTGTAATTTATGATTCCGGCGATTCTGCCGACAATCTTCCCCTCTTCGTCGTATGCCAGCCAATACTTTCCTTCACACACCTCAAAGGCCCGGTTTTTGCCTGGGGTGAGGGTGTCCATTTCCATCGACTCAATCTGCGGGACGTAGTATTTATTGTCCGCATACAGTTCATTAGGGAACCGGACGAAACGCCTAAGATCTTGTCTGTTGATCACTTCCTTGGTTGTAATAGCCATTGTTCTTTTACTTAACAATCCGCTAAGGTAGTAAAAAATCATCTAAAACCATGAGACGCTTGTGAGAAAAATACAATCCCAGTTGGTATGGTTTATGTCTAAATTATTTATAGATAGGTTCTTAAATTATTTTATAGAATAGTAAGATAGGGTACTAATATTTGTGGAAAGAGACTTTTCCGCATTTGTCGGAGCATCGCGGACATATTCCTTTAATAAGGTAGTTAGCCGTGGTTTCTGAATATCTCGACGGGAGCTTCACAGGTGGGATGTGGATGTCTTCGAGGCAGAAGGTGCGGTGGCATTTCTCGCAGAAGAAATGAACGTGGGCGTCTTCGTCCTTTTCGGAACCGTGACTCAGGCATAGCTCGTAGCGGGTGCCGTCGCCGCCATCCTCTATCGCATGGACCAGATGATGCTCCTTGAATAAAGTTAGGCTTCTGAATATTCCCGACTTGTCGATCGTGCCGATTTTATCTTCCAATTCCATGAGGCTCAAGGGCCTGTCTTCGGTAAGAAGAGCCTTCGACACTATCAGTCTGTTGGCTGTGGCTTTGATGCCGTGCCGCTCAAGGAGTTCTGTAAGATCTGTGTTTGACATGTTGTATATTCTTAAATGCAAATTTACTTATTTTTTTAGTAATGCTATTTCGGTCTTGTCGCTTCGACAGGCCCATGGTCGCTGAGCCTGTCGAAGCGACTTTCTGTTCCGAATTCATTTTGCAACCAAGTTGCAGAGTTGTTTTCCGACATTTGCACCGTTGAAATCAAAGTCAAAGAAAGAATATGGAAAAGGAAAACAAAATCAGATTCGCAAGAATCATTCTTTCAGCCGCCCTTCTTGGAGCGGCAGTCTTAGTGGAGAAGAGAATGGACCTCAGTATCTGGCTGCTTCTCCTTGTTTATTTGGTTCCTTATCTCATCGCTGGTTACGACACTTTGCTCGAGGCCGGAGAGAAGATCGTCAAAGGCGATTTTTTCGATGAGGACTTCCTGATGAGCATAGCAACCATCGGCGCTCTCTGCATCGGATTCCTTCCCGGAGCCGAAACCCAGTTCCCGGAAGCCGTGTTCGTGATGCTGTTTTTCCAGGTCGGAGAACTTTTCGAGGACATCGCAGAAGGCCGCAGCCGCAAGTCTATCTCCAAACTTATGGACATCAGACCGGACACGGCTAACGTTGAACGTGACGGAAAGATTCTGACAGTCAATCCGGAAGACGTGAAAATAGGCGAGACAATCGTTGTGAAGCCTGGCGAGAAGGTGCCGATGGACGGAATTGTTGTCGAAGGCACATCCAGCCTCAACACCGTGGCTCTGACCGGAGAAAGCGTTCCGAGGAGCATAGCCAAAGACGATGACATCATCTCGGGCTGTGTCAATCTTACCGGAGTCATCCGCGCGAAAGTCACGAAAGCGTTCGGTGAGTCCACCGCCTCGAAAATTCTTGATCTTGTCGAGAATGCTTCCGAGAACAAATCGAAAAGTGAAAGTTTCATCTCACGTTTCGCAAAGGTTTACACCCCCGTGGTTGTGATTGCCGCCCTTGTACTTGCCTTTGTTCCACCTGTTCTGTCCGGTGATTTCGGTGGCACGTTCGCGACTTGGCTCTACAGGGCGTTGACATTCCTGATCGTATCCTGTCCTTGCGCCCTCGTGATTTCAGTCCCGCTCTCTTTCTTCGGAGGCATCGGCGGAGCGTCCTCAAAAGGAATCCTGATCAAAGGCTCCAACTACCTTGAGGCTTTGGCCAAGGTCGGAACTGTGGTCTTCGACAAGACTGGTACCTTGACCGAAGGAGTCTTCGATGTGACAGCCGTCCACCCAGAAAACATTGACGAAAAGGAACTTCTGCATCTTGCCGCTCACGTGGAAAGATATTCCACTCACCCGATTGCCGTCTCGCTGAAACACGCCTATCCTAATGAGTCTGACGGATGCTCGGTCGAGAATGTGGAGGAAATCGCTGGGCATGGAGTGCGCGCGGTGGTGAACGGGAAGACCGTCTGTGTTGGCAACACAAAGATGATGGACGCTGTCGGAGCGCAGTGGAAGCCTTGCGAGAAGAACGGGACAATAGTTCATGTGAGTGTTGACGGTGTGTATGTCGGACACATCGTGGTCTCGGACAGGATCAAGCCGGATTCCGATGACGCGATCAAGGCGCTGAAGGCGGAAGGAGTGACAAAGACGGTGATGCTCACGGGAGACAAGCGAGAGGTCGGTGAATATGTCGCCTCGGCTGTCGGCATCGATGAGTTCCGGGCTGAACTTCTGCCTGCGGACAAAGTCTCTGAACTTGAGAGGCTTCTGAAAGAGAAACCAGTAGGGAAGACTCTCGCATTTGTTGGTGACGGAATCAATGATGCCCCTGTGCTCGCCAGGGCCGATCTTGGAATAGCGATGGGAGGACTCGGGTCGGACGCCGCGATTGAGGCCGCTGACGTTGTCCTGATGGATGACAAGCCGTCCAAGATCGCTCTCGGTGTGAAGATAGCCCGCAAGACCCTGCGCCTGGCAAGGGAGAACACCTTCTTCGCCATATTCATAAAACTCCTTGTGCTTCTCCTTGCTGTTCTTGGCATCGCCACGATGTGGATGGCCGTCTTCGCGGATGTGGGTGTCACAGTGCTTGCCGTTTTGAATGCGATGCGCGCCCTAAAGGTGTAAACAACAATAGAAATGAATATAATCCCGGAAGCCAGACGAAAACTTCCGGGATTATATTATTTTTGTGCTTATGAAAGATAATGTCAAAACAGTGCTGGTGACCGGCGGGAGCAGCGGAATAGGGGCTGCGACGGCGCGGCTTCTGTGCGATGCCGGGATGACGGTCTATGCGGCGTCAAGGAGCGGGAAGGCTCCGGAGGGATATTCAAAGAACGGGAATATGATTCCTGTGGTGATGGATGTTAATGACAGTGAGGCTATTGCCGCTGTGGTCGAGAGGATTGTCCGTGAGCGGGGGAGTCTGGACGCGGTAGTCTGCAACGCAGGGAACGGAATCGCGGGTCCGATTGAGGAAACTTCCATCGAAGAGATTGAGGCTCAATATTCAACGACATTCTACGGAGTAGTTAAGACCGTTCAGGTTTGCCTTCCTGTTTTCCGTCGTCAAGGGCACGGACGGGTGGTGACGGTTTCTTCCGTGGCGGCTCTCGCTCCGCTGCCGTATCAAGGCTATTATTCCTGCGTGAAGGCTGGAATATTGCAGCTTACCAAGTCGTTGGCTATCGAGGCAATGGAGTTCGGCGTGCAATGCTGCGTCGTGATGCCGGGAGATGTCAAGACAGGATTCACAAAGGCGCGTCGCATGGCTGTGAAAACTCAGCGTGAGGATTCTCCTTACTATAAAGGCTGTGCCAATGCTCTCGCGGCTATGGCAAAGGACGAGCGTGACGGCATGAGCCCGGAAGTCATCGGCAAGGCCATTTTGCGGCAACTCCAGCGAAAGAAGATGAGACTGGAAGTCACACCGACATTCCTTTACAGCCTATTGGTGTTCCTTATCCGTAGGCTGCCTCAGAGATTTGTGATTAAGGTGATTGGCTGGATGTATTCTTGATTACTGAGAATCGTCCTCAGGCTCCAGATGCAGAGAGATCTGTGTCTCGGAGCCGAATTTCTTGCGTAGGGCATCCTCGACTTTCTTGGAGATGTCGTGGGCCTCTTTCAAGGAGATGTGGGAGTTCAGGACAAGATGTCCTTCCATGATTATTCCTGGGCCTTCACGCCTTGTTTTAAGTTCGTGAAGGTCAATGACTCCCGGTATGGACTTGGCTGTCGTCTCGATTTCTTGCTCGACCTCGTCCGGCAGTGACACGTCCAGCAGCTCCTTTATCGCCGGCACGGACATCTTCACCGCCATCACAAGAATGAATATGCTGATGACGCATCCTGTGATGGGATCCAGAATGACAAACTTGTCTCCAAGGAATATTGCTCCTCCGATTCCGAGCAGGGATCCGATGGACGAGAAAGCGTCCGAACGGTGATGCCAGGCGTTGGCGATCATCATCGGACTGTTAAGGGCTTTTCCCTGAATTATGGTGTAATGGTATAGAATCTCCTTCAGAACGATAGACGCCACCGCGGCCCAAAGGGCGATCATCCCGGGCGAACTGACTTCTCCTCCGTCCAGTATCAGGCGGATCTTGCTTATCCCTCCAGACATCAGATTAACTGCCACTACGATAAGCATCAGGCTGATGATCAGTGTGGCGAACGTCTCGAACTTTCCGTGTCCGTAGTCGTGGTCCTTGTCTCTTCCTTTAGCGGAGATCTTGACAAAAACAATCACGACGATGTCGCTCAAAATGTCTGACAGTGAATGGGTTCCGTCTGCTATCATCGCTGTGGAACGTCCGAGCACTCCTGCGATGATCTTGAAGACCGTCAAGATGATGTTGACAATAGAGCCAACCAGAGTCACGAAAGTCACTTTTGCTGTCCTGTCCATTATGAGTAGCGTTTAGGAAGTCTGAATATGATTGAAAGGAATGCCACAGCACATAGCACGAACGGGTAGTAGAGGCACGGGATGATGGCCGCCGCCGAGATTCCTGCGAACCCGGATGCCATGAGCAGTTGCGCACCGTAGGGGATGATGCCCTGGACAACACAGGAGAATGTGTCCAGAAGGCTGGCGGATTTCCTCGGGTCAAGTCCGAACTTCTTGGTGATGTCGAGGGCGATGTCCCCGGTCGTCAGAATGGCGATCGTGTTGTTGGCCGTGCATAAATTCGACAGGCCGACCAGCCCTGCGATGCTGAACTCCGCACCTCTCTTACCTTTGATGCCTTTTGTCAAGCCATTGATGATAAAATCAATACCTCCGTTGTGCCGGATCAGTTCAAGCATTCCTCCAGAAAGCATGGTCACGATGATCAGTTCTCCCATTCCGGAGATTCCATCGCCCACACTTCCCAGAAACCCGATCCATGTCATTCCGTCCATGAATCCTATCACCGCGCTGAGCAGCAGACCGATTCCGAGAACAAGCAGGACGTTTAGGCCGCACAGTGCCAGCACGATGACAGACAGGTAGGGAATGAGTTTGACATATTCAATCTCCCCGATTTCGGGAGTGGCTCCGTGGTTGAGTCCGATGATAAGGTAGATTGTCGTGACAATCAGCGCTGCAGGTCCGCAGATCCAGATGTTGGCTTTGAACTTGTCAGACATCGAGCAGCCTTGGGATGTGGTCGAAGCAATCGTCGTGTCAGATATGAACGACAGATTATCCCCGAAGAACGCTCCTCCGACAATCAGACCGGTCACCATCGCCAAGGACAACCCTGACTGTGAGGCGATTCCAGAGGCGATCGGCACCAGAGCCACCACCGTTCCGACACTTGTTCCGATTGACATGGAGATAAAGCAGGACGCAAGGAACAGCCCCGCAAGCAGCCATTTCCCCGGCAGAATCGTAAGGGTAAGATTGACAGTCGCCTCCACGCTGCCGATAGCCTTTGCAGTTGTGGCGAACGCTCCTGCCATCACGAATATCCAAATCATCAGCAGGACGTTTTTGTTACCAGCCCCGCCAGAGAATATGCTGATTCTTTCATTCACCGTGCCTTTCGTGATCAGCATCGCATAGACCGACGCGATCAGAAACGCCGACGCCACCGGCACCTTGTAAAAGTCGTGCGCCACCAGCGACGACACCAGATAAGTCACCAGAAACACCACCAGCGGACTAAGCGCCAGCCACCCGTTCATCCTTCGTCTTGTAAGTTCGTTCTTTTCCATAATTGTTGGCAAATTTAGCAATCATAATCAGAATAACTGGAGAATCTTAGATAAAATATTCATACGTGTCATCGGATTATTGCCTATATTTGTCCGAAATCAAATGACGATTGTTTTATGAAAAACAGGATTCTGACAGTTTGGGCGGTGGCGGGAACGCTTGCCTTGGGGGTGGTCTCTTGCGTGGAGAGGGAGACGGAGGTCGCTACTTACGAGAACAATTACGAACAGACGTTGGTGCAGGATGACTCGGCGTCGGTGCAAATCAACCATTCCATTGAGTATTACAAATCTTTCAAAGGGGGGAGGGCGCTTCGCAATAAGATCAACGACGCGATTGTCAGAAGCTGCTTCGGGGAGGAATATGCCGGGCTGACGGTCGAGGAGGCGTCGGATGCTGTTTCAGACACCTTGATCGCGGGCTACCAGAAGGACGCAGGGCAGAGTTATGAGGAATATCTTGCTTATTCCAATGAAAATGAGAGCGATGATTATTGGGACCCAGCTACATTCTGTAACTGGTACTATAGGACGGTCGGTGCGTTCGGGGATGAATTTATGAATCTTCTGACCTATCAGGTGCTCAGCGAAAGCTACACGGGAGGGGCTCACGGAATGTATTACTCCATACCTTATATCATTAACATCAAGAACGGTGAAATCGTGACAGAGAACGATTTGTTCCTGCCGGGCTATGTCGCTCCGGTTACGGGTCTGATCAAGGATCGCCTTGAGTCAGAACAGGGGAGTGACACGTTCGAGACGATGTTCCAGGATGGAATGGTGCCTAACGGAAAGTGCGGAGTCTCTATTGAAGGCGTCACCTGGTTCTTCCAGCCTTACGAGATTGCCAGCTATGCTGAAGGAATAATCAAAGTCACTGTCCCGTGGGCTGAACTCAAACCTTATCTGAACTCTGAATACATCAAATTCTAAACTGTTTCCAGTTCGCTCACATTGCCTGCGATCCAGACTGTGTCACCTTCCTGGAATCTGAAATCAGGTTCTGGGTTTGTTATGAACTGTGAATCATGGAGCACGCTTATGACCATACAGTGATACTTTCTGAGATTCGTGTCTCGCAAAGTCTTGCCGGTCAGGAAAGAATCTGCCGTCAGGGTCTCAGGCTCGATTTTGAATGCAGAGCCCGAATCTGTTGCTTCTATCGCAACCGCTGAAGCAATCATATTCCTTAAAGATTCCAGTTGGGCGGAAGTGCCAACAGCCAGCATCTGGTCGCCAGGAAACAGCATCACATCACCGGATGGAACGATCATATTCATTGAACCTCTTGTGATCTTGATGATGTTCGCGCCTGTCTTCGCCCTAAAAGGGATGTCCTTCAGAGGTTTGCCTGCATATACGGAATTTTGGGCGACAGTCAGGATTTCAGTATGGACATCGTAGTCAGCAAGGTTCTGACTGACGGATGAGGCCACAGGCTTGCTGCGCCGCTCGCTTTCCTCTTTCTCGTTGTAATTTGACAGGAATCTCATCTCCAAGGCGGAATACTTGTGGATGGATCTGCGGGCGAAGAGCGTGAAGATTACTCCGGCGAAAAAGATGGCGAGGACCGTCCAACCGGCAAGGTGAAAATAAGACGACAACACTGCGAGGACAATTCCGACGGCAAGGAAGGAACGGGCGAAGATCAGTCCCATGAGCGGCCAGATGTTGCTTGGTTTCTCTTTTAGGAGTTTAGGCGCGGACTTGCTGATGGAACCCGAATGCACTCCGAGACCGAACAGGAACGGAATCATCACGGCAAGGGTAATCCCCACTTCGATAATCTTATGAATAGTGGCACTCAGCTCCGGGAGAAGTTTTTCGACCGCAGGCCTGAGGTAGAGTTTCGAACCGATGTAGATCGCAATGAGAATCACACCGTAGAGCACTATGCGTGTGAAGTATGCGTTCAGCAGAGTTTTCCATTCGTTATGCTCAGCAGCCGTCTGCTTGCCGGAGTCGTTTGTCTGCTGAAGCCTGTTGATCCAGGATGCAGGAAGCCTTTTGCTCAGCAGATTATAGCACGGATCGGCAAGTTTTATCATGAAAGGGGTGGTGAATGTCGTGATGACGGACACGGCGATAATGACTGGATAGATGAAGTCTCGCATCACGCCGAGTGTGCAGCCGACACCAGCTATGATGAAGCCGAATTCTCCGAGTTGAGCAAGGCTGAAGCCTGTGTGGACAGCATTGTTCAAACCATTGCCTGTCAGGATTATGCCCGCCCCGGCGAAAAAGATGTGGCTGATGATGACGATCACGGCGATCAGGAGTATGATGGCCCAATGCTCTATGATCACCGACGGGGCGACCATCATTCCGACGGAGACAAAGAATATGGCTCCGAAAAGATTCTTGATAGGTTCGACAATGTGGTCGATATGCTCGCTTTCCGTGGTTTCCGCGAGAATAGAACCCATGACGAAAGCGCCCAGAGCTGACGAGAATCCGACAGATGTGGCCAGAGCGACCATTCCGAAACAGAGTCCGATGCTGACAATGAGCAGGATCTCATCGTTGAGATATTTCTTGGCCTTTTTCAGTAGGGTAGGAATGACATAGATTCCGACAAGGAACCACAGGATTAGGAAGAAGACCAGCTTGGCGATGTTCATTATCAGTTCCTTGCCAGCGAATGACTGCGAGACAGCCATTGTGGAGAGCAGCACCATCAACAGAATCGCGATCAGGTCTTCGACGACCAATGTTCCGAACACGACTCCAGCGTAAGGCTTGTTCTTCAGACCAAGGTCATCGTAGGATTTCAGCACAACCATCGTGGATGACATCGACAGAAGTCCACCGAGAAACACGCTCTCCATAAAGCTCCACGACAAGGCTTGAGCCGTCACGAACCCGATGATGAAGACTCCGACGAATTTCACGGCGGCAGTCACGATGGCACTTCCTCCGACTTTCAGCAACTTCTTGAAACTGAACTCAAGACCGAGACCGAACATAAGGAATATGATGCCGATCTCAGACCATTGGTGCACGGTCGCCTCGCTGGATATTCCCGGGAAAAAGCTGACATTGGGGCCGATAAGGAAGCCGGCAAGGATATAACCTATTATGAGCGGCTGCTTGAGTGCTTTGGATATTATCGTGAAAACTCCGGCCGAGATCAGAATCACGGCGAGGTCACGGACTATATTCATGTCTTCTGACATTGCTCGTTCGTTTGAATATCTAACCGATAATTAATAACCCTCTTTGCGGCAACAAGTTTTTTTTGCCGATGATGGATTGACAAAATTACTGAATAGATTGGCTATTTATCCAAATAATTCACGATTTTTGCGTAAGTTTGCCGTCCGAAACTGAGAGTGATGACCAAACCGTGGCTTAAGTTAGTCAAGAGATTCGTTGAGTTTTCCGCGTCGAGCCTTCTGGGGACGATTGTGGACACGGTTGTGCTTTGGGTCTTATCCAAATGGGTTTTCAGCTCATACGTTGGACAGTACATTGTCTCACCGATGATCTCTTTCGAATGCGCCGCCGTGGCCAATTTTGCCGTGGCATATTTCTTTATCTGGAAAGACAGGGTGTCATGCAGAAGCCGAAGGTCGTTCTTCCGGCACCTTGGAGGTTACAACCTCTCCTGTATCGGAGCGTTTCTGGTCAAGATGGCTTTCCTGCTATTGATCCAGAGAATGTTCCGCTGGAATGTCGTGTGGTGCAACCTGCTGGCATTGTGCGTGTCCGGAGGACTTAACTTCTTTATGAGCGAGCGAGTGGTGTTTCGCAAGAAAAAAGAGCTTCCGCCACACGAGGAAGGAAGCGGACTTCAGTAATGTACAGAACTACTGGGGATGGACGGTGCAATTAACGTTTCTTTCTGGAAAAGAGTCGTTGCGGCAGTTCCATCGCCACGATTATTCCAAGAACTATAGCTATTGCAGCTTTGACTGCCGTGAATCCGGCGGAGGCCGAGAGGAAGAACTGGCTGGAGACGACGTAGTAGGTGAACCAGAAGACTCCGGCCCCGGGGACGAGGGGGAATATTCCACAAAGCAGAAAGACCGTGCTTGGGCATTTGTCCCTTACCGCCGCGAAGCGTGAAAGGATGCAGACTATTGTGGTCGCCGCAATGATCGCTACTGTCGGACCTGAATTGCAGCACCGAGTGAGCGTCAGGTAGATGGCCCATCCCATGGCTCCGATGACACCTGCTGTGACATACTGCTTGCGGGGAGCGCCGAACAGGATCGCGAAGGCTAATGTGCCGATGAAAGCGGCTAAGCATTGCCACAGGATTCCGGCGGTCTGTGGGTTGATGGTCATTCCGCTGAGTTCTATCATTCCTCCGAAGATCCATCCGTCGGTTATGAAGCTGATACTCACGCCAAGGGCGATGCAGATGAATCCGAGCATGGCATCTGTTAGCCTCGTCAGCCCGGCGATGTAGTCCGAATTGGCCAGATCCCTCACTCCATTCACGAACGGAACTCCAGGGATTAGCGGCATGACCGCACCGATTATGATGTTGCTGAGACTGTCACCAAAACCCAACCTGTACGATGCGAGGCAGAGGGCTGTGGCTACAAGGGCGTTGCAGATGCCTCCGACTATCTTTGAGAGTGAGACGCTGACGTAGAGGCAGAAAACATAGAGAAGCGCTCCAATCACGAAATCAGCGGCGCAGTCCATGAAACCTCCACCGAACACAGCACAGAACCCAGCGGCTCCGAAAGCTGATCCGGCAATTTGTTCCCATGAAGGTTTTGCAGGAGCATCCTTTATTGAATCAAGCCTTTGCCTGGCATCAGCAAGGGTGTGCTTGTTGGCAGCGATCTCGTAACTTAGCTGATTGACCGCCACTACTTTCGAGAGTTGGATTCCACGAATGGGGATGAACTCCACATTGGCATACTTACCGAGTGAACCGGTTGTGAATATGCCGTTGCTGAGGACGAAAAAATGACCTGAATCCACACCATAGTGGGATGCGATCCGTTCCATCGTGTCCTCCACACGGGAAATCTCGGCTCCGTTCTCAAGCAGGATATGCCCGGCGATCGAAGCGACTTCCAGAACCTCTGTTGTGTTGTCCGTCTCAGTCATGCCGCAAAATTACAATAAAATCGTTACATATCGCAATTTGATCCAGAGAAACAGAACAATTATCATTGTCGCTTCGACAGGCTCAGCGACCACGTGTCTTCGGTCACTGAGCCTGTCGAAGTGACCTTCTGACCACTATGAGCGTCCAATAACCCAGTGCCATCAGCACTATCAGTCCGCTGGTGATCCCGATGAACGAAATCGACAGATGCGTGCAGACCATTCCTCCGATCAATGCTCCCGTCCCGATGCCGAAATTGAATATTCCCGAAAAGATTGACATCGCGACCGAGGTCTGCGACTGTGGTGTGTCCGTGATGATCTCAGACTGCATGGCCACATTGAACGCTGTCGCTGACATCCCGATCAGTGCGCAGACAGTAATGGTGATCGGTATGCTTGAAGCGACCGGTCTCAGAAGAAATACACCGGCTATCAACCCCGCAAGTGTGAGATTGATGAATTTAAACCTATATTTCGGGAAATACTTAGAGAACAGCATACTTCCGATGATCCCTGCGAAACCGAAGAGCATCAATGTCGTTGTGATTTGGTTCTCGGACATCTTCCCGATCTGCTGGAGGAATGGCTCGATGTAACTGTAGAAAGTGTAGTAACCGGTGGCAAACGCCGCGGTTGTGATGAATATCCCGACAAGAATCTTGTTCTTGAGCATTGCAGGAAGATCGTGTGCCGTCATTCCGCCACCGCTGGGAACTTTCTGCAACAATGCGAACAGATAAAGGAAAACGAGAAACGACACGACTCCGATGCTCAGGAATGTCATTCTCCAGCCGACACTGAGACCGATAACCCTTCCGAGCGGCAGGCCGAGAATCATCGCGATTGACGATCCTGTTACTATCATGCTGAGCGCTATCGACTTATGACTATTGGGCACAATCCTCACGGCGATGATCGACACGATTGACCAGAAAATCGAATGGGCGCACGCCACTCCGATTCTGGAAAACAACAGCATACCAAACGATACTGAAAGAAAAGACATCACCTGGAATGAGGTGAAGACAGCCATGACTCCAAGCAGCAGCTTGCGCATTTCCATTTTAGATGTCATCAGCATCAGAGGAAGCGACAAGACCATCACTACCCAGGCATATACCGAAATCAGCATTCCCGCCTTGGCCTCTGTCAGCCCGAAATCATTGCCGATGTCTGTCAGCAGCGCGATCGGAATGAACTCTGAAGTGTTGAATATGAACGCTGACAACGTGAGCCCCACCAAAGCCATCCATCTTTTCAAGGACATCTCAGGTTCCTTGATTTGATCTGTCATTACCATATTAAATTACTAACTAACCGGGCGCAAATTTAGAAAAGAATCAGATTTATTCCTATCTTTATTGTCTTTAAACCGTTATGGGTATGACAAAGGATGTCGCATTGGTGCTTTCAAGCGGCGGACCGAGAGGTTTCGCCTACATTGGTGCTATTGAGGAACTGGAAAAAAGAGGCTACAACATCACTTCCGTGACAGGCTGCTCGATTGGCTCGCTTGTCGGTGGAGTCTATGCCGCCGGAGGTCTGGATGGCTTCAAGGAGTGGCTGTTCAACTTGGACAGCACCAAGTTGCTTTCCCTTTTGGATGTTTCCATCAGCAAAAGTTATCTTGTCAAGGGTGATAAGGTGATCGAGTCGATAAAGAAAGTCGTCCCTGACGTGAACATCGAGGAACTGCGGATTCCTTATCGTGCGGTGGCGACGGATCTTTACACCGGAGAGGAAGTCGTGTTCAGTGAGGGCAAGTTGTTTGACGCGATACGCGCCTCCATTTCGATCCCTTCGTTGTTCCGCCCGGTGAAGTACGGCTACCACACTCTGATTGACGGCGGAATCGTCAACACCATGCCTCTCAGCCAGGCTGTCCGGAACGGCCACGACATTCTCGTGGCATTTGATGTCAATCAGATTGATTCCGAACGTATAACAAACTACCTGAAGGCTTTGGACGAGGCTCATGAAGAGGATTCCGAGTTTAAATCCGACACTTTGGACACTTTCAGTGATCTCGCCCTTCGGAAAGACCTTCCTCTAATCGACCGTGTGCGGATGTTGGGCGACGAGGCCCAGAGAGCCTACAAAGAGTTGCGTGTGATCAACCGCAAGACCAAACGGATAGAGCGGAAAGCCCATGACGAGAAAGTCCCGATGGGTGACAACTACTATTCCATCCTGACAAGGACTTTCTCCTTGATGAATCACACTATCTCAAAACAGGCTATCCAGCTCTACAAGCCTGACGTGCTGGTGAGCATGAGCTTCGATGCCTACGGTCCTATCCCCGACTACGCCAAAGGCGAGGAAATCGCCGCAAAAGGCCGCGATCTGATGTCCGCCGCCCTTGATGAATATGAAAGCCGATCAGACAGTCAGACACCGGAGAGATAATAGTCGTGTAAAATTGATTCAATGAATATGGACAGGGCAATGTTAGCGACCTTATTGATACCTTTTGCGGGGACGGTGATCGGTTCAGCGTTCGTTTTCTTTATGAAAAGGGATATGCCGGCACTTTTGCAGAAAGCTTTGCTGGGTTTTGCGTCTGGGGTGATGGTGGCGGCCTCTGTCTGGTCTCTGCTGATTCCGAGCATGGAGATGTCAGCGGCGGAAGGGGTTGGGACTGTTGTCCCAGCCGCTGTCGGTCTTCTGGCCGGAATGTGTTTCCTGCTTGCGGTTGATTACCTTACTCCTCACCTTCACATAGGTGATGACAAACCTGAAGGCTTGAAGGCCAAGATCTCGAAGACGGCCATGCTTGCATTGGCGGTGACTATCCACAATATTCCTGAAGGGATGGCAGTCGGGGTGGTGATCGCTGGCTCTTTGCAGGACGGAATCTCAATAGCCCCGGCTGCCGCTATGGCCACGGCTATCGGAATAGCGATTCAGAATATTCCCGAAGGTGCGATCATCTCGATGTCTATGCGCGCCGCCGGGAACACCCGCAGGAAGTCGTTCCTGATAGGCAGCCTGAGCGGAATTGTCGAGCCTATCGGGGCTTTGCTGGTGATATTGCTGGCATCGTTGATGACTCCGATCCTTCCGTATTTTCTGGCCTTTGCTGCCGGAGCGATGCTTTATGTAGTTGTGGAAGAACTCATTCCAGAGGCCTCCGAAGGCCGGCACTCCAACATCGGCACCATCGGATTCGCCATCGGCTTCGTCCTGATGATGGTTCTGGATGTCGTGCTGGGGTGAATCTTCGGTCACTTTGACAGGCTCAGCGACCAACCATTCCAGCCGCTGAGCCTGTCCTTTTTTCTCGGTTACTGATCTTTTTTCTCGGTCACTGTCCTTTTTGCATCGGTCGCTGAGCTTTTTCCTTCGGTCACTGAGCCTGTCGAAGTGACCGTCCCAACAAGTGTCGAGTCAAATAATCCCATGTAAAAAATTGCAGTTCAAAGGTGTAAATAGTTGAAAAAAGTCTTGCATATATAATATATATATCTTTGTGACCGTATTTTTTCGGCAGCCACGGCGAACCCGGCTGCCGGGAAAAATACGGGCACATATTATAGGCGTATCTTACGCTATTGTTAGAAACAATTAAACCACGGTCAGCGTCTTCCGCGTTGAAGGCGCACGCTAAAGTTTGAGCCGGTTGCGACAGGCTGAGGATTGGACTCCGCGTTTATGGTATCTGCTCCCTAAAACAATGTCATTGAACCGCCGGTCAGGAGTCTCCGGTCAATTAGTTAGTTTCTATGAGAAAAGTTAATGAAGTTCGTGGCTATGTAAGACCGGAGGTCGAGGAGATCAGTCTGGCATTGTCTGCAAGCATCCTTGAAGGAAGTGGTGTGTATGGTTCTGGCCAAGATTCAGAAGGAGATGATTGGGGATCTGGTGAATAATCTGTTAAAATTCAATAATATGGAAAAACAAATGATTGCCGCCCTTGGCGCCCTTTCGCTGCTGGCGGCATGTTCCGAGACATCAGAGGAAATCATTCCGGAGGTGAAAGGTGAGGGCGTATATGCCACAATAGAGCAACCGGTGTCCGTTGACACAAGAGGTTTGTCATGGAATAGTGGAAAGCTCCTTTTCACTTGGGCCGAGGGTGAGAAGGTTTTGGTTTTCGGCAATAAGGACGCTGCCTCCTTTAATTCCTTGACCCCAGGGGAGAAGTCCACCAAACTCGAAAGTGATGGCTTTACCCTGAATGACGGCGTTGACTATTATGCATGCCTCCCGGCATACACGATACCAGCCGCGACACAGAGCACTTCCGCTCCTGTCACGTTCTTGGACCAAAGACAGGCAGCCAACGACAACAGCGAGCACCTGAAGTCTTTCGACTATGCGTGTGCCCATGCCACCAAGGCCGAAGGTGAGAACTCCATAAGTTTCAATCTTGAGAATCAGGTTGCGTGGATTGTCCTTGAGCACGCCTTTACTGAGGCGACGAACAATGTGACCTCCGTCACGATCAGCGCGGACGAGGAACTGTTTGTCACCGAGGGCACTCTTGATGTGACCACCTCTACCATAACAGGCGACACTAAAGACAGCAAGATCACACTGAACCTTGGTGATGAAGACGGTGACGGTCTCTCATTCGCCGCCGGCGAGACCTTCCGGGGATTCTTCACATTGAACCCTGTTGATCTTTCCGGGAAGACACTGACTTTCACGGCCACCACCGAGGATGGTTCAACCATCACGCTTGGCACGTTCACAAAGGCAAGCGCGAACCTCACGAAGAACCTTGCGGTCCGCATCAAGACCTCCGGTTCAGCCGCAGCGGTCGCAACACTTGACGGCGTGGAGTATTCTTCTTTGCAGGCTGCTATATCAGCATCGGAGGACGATTCTAAGGAAATCACAATTCTTAAGGATATTGAAGTCTCTCAACTGCAACTCTTTTCTGAGAATCGAGTTACCATCAATCTGAATGGGAAGAATGTGACTACAACCTCTAATACTGGTGTTTTGTCCGATGGTGGTCATCTTACGATCAAAGGTTCAGGTACATTTGGAGATCCTTCTCAGAAAACCACAAGTTATCTTTTCCATATGAAGGCATACTCTGTTCTGAATATAGAAGGGGATGCTACTTTTTATAGTGCACTTGACTGCGTTTATCTTGAAAATGAAACGACATTAGGATATGTTGATCTCAACATAAAAGGAGGAAAATGGATAGGTGGAGAACAGCATGGAGTTTATTGGACGATAAATAAATATGATCAAGCCCGTGGTGATATAAATGTTTCCGTAACAGGTGGCGAGTTCTACAAGTACAATCCTGCTGCGTCACACTCCGAAAACCCTGTCGCGAACTTCGTGGCAGATGGTTATGGCGTGATTAAGGACGGTGATTGGTACAAGGTTGTCGAGGCTACCGAAGCTACTGACGAGGCAAGTTTGAAGAGCGCAAACACTGCGGGATCATCTATTTTTGTAAATGAGTCAATAGTTTTGACTGAGAAGAATTTGTCAATGTCCGATGGAACGGCATTGTATATAAGCAAAGATGCAACATTGTCTTCTACATTTACCGGAGCTTATAATATGACGTTGTCATATATGAATAAAGGTGGTGTAATTAGTGGAGAAGGTACTATCGTCGCCCCTGAGAAAAAGAATAGTTTTACAGCGGCGATAGTCTTTGATTCAACGAATAAAGAACTTGTAATCGATGGCAATTTAACTATAAAAGGAAATAAGGCAGGGTGTTGGAATGGCGATAAATATATTGAGGGAATGAGCTCTGCCGTTATTCTTCGTGATGGGAAACTTGTTATAAACGGCGGGCATTTTATCGGTGGAATAGATAGTGAAAAAGGTAGTGCATGTCCTGCTGTTTATGTGGTGGCAACAGGGGAAAATTATAATGCTATCTTGGAAATTAACGATGGAGTTTTTGAATCTGCGACAGATGATGCTTCATTCTTAATCAATTGTGATGATGACAGCAAAGGAACAATCACAATGAATATCAAAGGAGGCACTTTCGTAGGCTTCAATCCTGCCGATAACACGGCTGATGGTGTTAAAACCAACTATGTCGCCGCTGGCTACAAGTCCACTCAGACAACCTACAACGGCAAGACCGCTTGGGTGGTTACCAAAGAGTAAACTATCGTTCTTTATACTCTGATTTCAGAGCACACTAACAATTGAGGCTGTTCCCGAAAAGGAACGGCCTCTATTGTTATTATGAAGTTGGTAAGAAGGTAAGCATCTGGTAAGCATCCGAACCTATGCTTTTCAAACCACGAGCGCAGGGATGTGCTTCTTACAGCTGTCAGAGGCAGGTCATTGTGGCTGACCCCTTTAATGGGGAATAGGGTCAGACACACGGATCGGCCTCTCAACCCACCCAAAGGCATCCTCCCGTGCCAGTGGTCGCAAACAGCCAGTCTCGGCAGGCTCAGTGACCTAAGGTCTAGCCGAAGTGTCGGTATATTGTTTACATGATTTCATTGTCATATGGTCACTCCGACAGGCTCAGTGGCCAGCAGATGTATTTGATCGTCAAGCGCAGAAGTCCGTTATAGCTGTCTGGAGCAGCAGGAAGACCTTTGAGATCAGGTAGCCGTCAGCGACCGCATGGTTCATACGGACGGTAACAGGCATCATCTTTCGGCCATTCTCCTCTCGGAACTTCCCCCAGTTGACAATCGGCTGATAGTACAGATAACCGTCAGGAAGCTCCACATTCAGAGAATCGTAGGAGATCCACGGAACGAACGAGGCGTCGAACCAGTTCGGATGCCCGGCAGGATCGAAATGGAACTCCGGGTGGGATTTGGCATATTCAATGTCCTTCTGACATGCAGCATAGAAGGTGGAATATTCATCATGATATTCAGTGTACACCGGTGTGCAGGTCTCGGTGGCCTCGTTGAAGACGTATTGACACGGGTTGATGCTGTCGTAGATGACGACTTCGTCGCTTTGCCAAAGGTACGCCATCCGGTAATCCTCCCGCGAGTTCATCACCTTCGAGAGCAAGTAGAGAAAGTTGATGTAGAACTTCGTGTCCGTCCTTTTGGAATATTCATAAAGTTCGGTGACATCGATTCTGTCCGTGATGGACACGGAGCATCTCGCCACCTTGGTGAAACGTTCGTAAACTCCCTTTCTGTAGTAGGAATCAAGGTCCAATTTTTTGTATGTGCTCATAATCATTCTGTTTTCAGCCGCAAAGTTACATCGACCGGTCTTGAAACCATAGCTTCCATTATGGACATCACAACATGCCAAACACCAATCAATGAGTGCTTTGTCTTAGGATGCTGTGGACAATCACTTTATTTATAATCCGACTCTGCCCAGAGGCTCCAGGGCTTTGCCGGGGCGTAATATTCATTGATGCCGAAGTCGATGCCTGCCTTGTGAGCCTGGCTTAGTTGGAAGCGGCGGGGAATGCGGTACATTCTGCCGTCTTTGATGAAGTAGGCACCGGTCTGATGGAAACGGAACGCGACACCTTTGGCGATGCATTGCGAGCGCAGGTCCAGGATCCAGTCGTAGTCACAGGGCCTTGCACCGACACCAGACTCACCGCTGACGCAGACTTCCTCGATGCCGCTGTCAAGCCACCGGGAAACATCCATCCGTTCCAGCATCGGAGCCACCACTATGGACTTGTGCCTGATAGGCAGTGATTTGAATATGGGCAGCCTGTAGTCGGCCATGGCTTGGTTCTCAACCGTGCAGCCGACGATGACGTTGTCGTACCCATCGCCCCAGTCCGGAGGAAGGCACTCCGCAAGCCTGTCAATCCTTTTCGTGAAGAAATAGAACATACAGTCGCTCCTCAGTCTAATCATCTCCCAGCACTCCGGCCTCCAGGCGTCAGCGTCTTTAAGAAGAAAGTCCGAAGTGAAGCATGTGAAGACAATCTTCCCGGACGGAATCTTGTAATTCCTGTCCCGTCCCCGCTTGACCGGCAAATTGAAAGCCAAAGTCTTGCGTGCGAGGCTGCTCGCGATCTCGCTTCCGTACATCTCGTCCTGCCTGTAGACATAGCAGAACCTGCAGCCCGGACTGATCTTTGTGCAGCCGTGCCACGGATTCCAGTCAACATAGATGTTCCAATCCTTTCCCATTTTATGAATATCCCCGTTCAGAGCACAAAAATAGAAACTTTGTCCGGAAATACGGACATATTCTTAGATATAATGAAGACTGTTATCAGCCGGGTGATTCTGCGTAAGTTTTGATGGCTTTTGTGTTCAGCCTTTTCTTATAGGCAAAATTTTACTATTTTTGTCTTTAAGGGCTTTGACGCTGAAAACTATGCGGTGTCTAAGGTTTGGAATTTAATAGACTGACGATATGGCGAACAAGGAGATATTGTACCCGATCGGTGTGCAGACTTTCGGGAAGGTGATAGAGGGAGGCTATCTTTACATAGACAAAACCGGCTATGTGTATGACCTCGCTCAAAAATATTCATATATATTCCTGAGCAGGCCGCGACGGTTCGGCAAGTCGCTGCTGTCTTCCACTTTCCATAGTTATTTTGCCGGGGAGAAGGAGCTGTTTGAAGGATTGAAGGCAGGGGAGTTGGAGACGGAATGGAAAAAGCATCCTGTGCTTCATTTCGACATGTCTACGGCCAAACATATGAGCGAGTCGCAGTTGCTGAGTGAATTGAATATAAAACTATTGGATTACGAACGCATCTATGGAAAAGTGGCGGCAGAGACAGAGATCAACCAACGTTTTGCCGGGTTGGTTCAAAGAGCCGTTGCGCAAACAGGTGAAAAGGCTGTGGTAATTATTGATGAATATGACGCTCCTCTGCTTGACGTGATGAACGACAGGGAAAAACTTTCTCCGATGCGTCAGATAATGAGGAACTTCTACAGCCCCATCAAAAGTCTGGACCCGTATCTCCGCTTCGTGTTCATCACCGGAATCAACAAGTTCGCCCAATTGAGCATATTCAGTGAACTGAATAATCTGATGAACATTTCGATGATCCCTGAATATTCCGCTATCTGCGGCATCTCACAGACGGAACTTGAGACGAATTTTCAGGAACCGGCCAAAAAACTGGCAGATGATCAGGGAATCAGTGTCCCGGAAGCGTTCGCCCTCCTGAAGGAGAATTATGACGGTTATCATTTCTGTGAGAAATCGGAGGACATCTACAACCCTTACAGTCTGATGAAGTGCTTCGCCACAAGGTCATTCGGCTCATATTGGTATGAGTCCGGCACACCGACCTATCTTGTTGAAAGACTTGAGCGGCATCCGATTGACGAACGCGCTCTCGACGAGATGTCGGGCATATCCCTTGACACGTTCGATGTCTCTCCGGAACTGAGCGACGACTCGATTCCGATGCTGTACCAGGCTGGCTATCTGACCATTAAGTCTTATGACAAGACTTTTGACTCATACACATTGGGCTATCCGAACAAGGAGGTCAGGAACGGCTTCCTGAAATCATTGCTCGCTCGCTACCGCAGCCAGGATCCATTGAGCGCCTCATTCGTGCTCCAGTTCTGCCTCGCTTTAAGGAAAAGAGACATAAACGCTGCTATGGCGCGGATGCAGACATACATGTCGGCGATACCGAATGACCTTGAGAACAAGACCGAGAAGCATTATCAGACAATAATCTATCTGATATTCTCACTTCTGGGTTATTATATTCATACGGAAGTCAAATCCGCCGTTGGGCGGGCCGATGCTGTCTGTATGACGGATGATGCTGTCTATGTGTTTGAGTTCAAGGTGGATTCTTCCGCTGAAGCGGCTCTCCGGCAGATAGATGACAGAGGGTATATGATTCCGTTCAGGAATGAGACCGGCAAGAAATTGGTGAAGGTCGGTGTGAATATTTCCACCTCCACACGCTCACTGGACGATTGGCTTGTGGAATATGGTGCGTGACAAGATGGGTTTCACGCACGAAAAGGGGTAAGCGATAGGTCTTGTATTTGCCTGAAAAAGGTTGACTCACAAAAAGAGTCAATCATTATGACACCA
>ERZ808246.187-NODE-187-length-54022-cov-3.968129_pt1 | contig 54022 bp, 47 predicted proteins | sample MGYA00521083_ERZ808246 | MGnify/ENA primary metagenome ERZ808246 (study PRJEB31516, sample SAMN03275577) | gut metagenome | biome: mammalia-associated habitat; material: feces | host: Papio cynocephalus | place: Kenya | collected 2012-07-07 ... | reverse complement strand
ACAGAGAGAATTCGCCTTCGCGAAATTCTCTCTGGTATCGCGGATTTTGCCTCAGTGAGGTATAAAAATGCAGCAAGAGATGCCCTGCTTCAAATCGCAGGAAATGGAACAGCTTCTGAAAAAGTATCCGGACATGTCACCGTATGTTCTTTTGAAAATCAGCCTGATCCGTTATGGCGCGATTCTGACGAAATCAGCGGAAACGAGACTGATGGAGAAGGATCTGAGCTTCAACACCGAAGAGGCATTCGGCATTCAGTTTCAGAAGGAGAGAAAGCCCTGCGTCATGCCGGGGCCGATTCTGCTTCGTGATTCCAGCTTTGTTTATATCAACTGGGGAGAAACCTACAGGAATCCTTATGTGGTGGATTATGATCCGAAGGAGCAGAAATTCACGCTTCTGGATGACGGGACAGTGGTGGATGAGATCGGGTTTGTGCTCCGGCCTTCTTTTTTCGGAAAGAAAACAAGACGCGGCATTCCGATGGAGGAAATCGCGGATGCCCGTCCGCAGAAGCTGGTCATGACGACCTATCGGAAATGTATCTTCCGCGAGATGAACCAGCAGTGCAAATTCTGTGCCTTTTTTACAAACGGATATGACGGAGAGATTGCCGTCAATCCGGAGGATATCGGGGACGTTGTGGCGGAGGCGCTGAGAGAATCCGGAAGATTTTCGGAGATTCAGCTCTCCGGAGGAACCGACCTTTCCGGCAAGCCGCAGTTTGAGAATGAGGTGAACCGGTATATTGCGGACTGGCAGGCAATCGGAAGACATATGTCGGGACGGTTCCCCAGCCAGCTGATGGCACCGGCCTACCCGAAGGAGCTCCTGCGGCGGATCTACGATAACACACAGATTACCTCATACAGTCCGGATCTGGAAATTGCAGACAAAAGGGTGTTTGAGAAGTACTGCCCGGGCAAGGACCGGTATATCGGTTATGACAACTGGATCCGCCGCCTGGTGGGTGCCGTCGATGTCTTCGGGGCAGGAAATGTGTACACGCAGGTGGTTGCCGGAGCAGAGATGGCGGGACCGGACGGCATCCATGATATGGAGGAGGCGCTGGAGTCCAATTTCCGTGTCTGCGAAATGCTTGCCAAAAACGGTGTGATTTTCCTCAGCATGATCTGGAGGCCGCACCGGGCAGAGGATCTTGGCTATGTTGAGATGCCGCCGATGGAGTATTACGTAAAGCTCGCAAAAGGGCTGCATGAGATCCGCACTTCCTATGGCCTGCATGCAGAGGACGATGATTACAAGCACTGCGGAGATCACGCGGACAGTGACCTGGAAAGGACGGATTACTTATGATCAGGCAGATTGAACGAGCCCCGTTTGATGACAATGCCAGGGAGGTTCTGATGCATGCGGAGTCCTGCTGGCTGGAGGTAAGGCCTGAGGACCGCAGGAACAGCTGCTCCGAGAAGCTCGGAGAAACGAGCTATTACCGCTGTCCGGAGATCCTGCTTCAGGACGATGTCCTTTATCTGGGACTGGCGGCAGAAAAGTGTCCGGCAGGCTCCCTGATGACACAGGCCCTGTGGTTTGGGAAAACGGTGAGCATTGTGGCCCGGGGAGCAGACAAGGTCCTTCGAATCCGTCTGCATGCGGACTGGTGCCACATTTCGGGCGGAATGTTCAAAAAGCTTCTGGAACACGCAAGAGCTGCCGGTCATTCGGAGGATCTGGCCGTCGTCTGGGAGACGAGCTTCGTGTCGGAAGAGGAGCTGCCGGAGCTTCCGAAGGGAGCCTATCAGCAGGGCGTGATCACGCTTTTTGAAATGCATTATGACAACCCGGAGCTCATACGGAATGAAATGCCGATGGAAAAGGTACTGGGCTGCCGGTTCAGTCTCGCACCGATGAGCGATGACTTTATTGACATCATCCTGTCCTCCATCGCGAAGGTGGATACCTCACGCGTATGGTCGATGACGGATGAGCTCTCCACGGTATACCGCGGGCGCAGGATTCACGTGCTGGATGCGCTGAAAGCGTGCCTTCTTTATTCCTATCGGAGCGGAGTCCACATGACCATGAATGCGACGATCAGTGAAGGCTGCCCCGGTGATGCGGCAATGGATGAGGAACACCAGAATGCGGTGTGGAATGAGAGCGATACCAGGATCAACGAGGAGGAAATGAAGGACATTCGTTTCCCGGCTGTGCTGAAATTTGCGCTGTATCCGATGGGAAGAGAGAATTATCTGGAACCCATTGGCGTAATCATTCAGCATGCAAGAGACCGCGGCATTCTGGAACGCACACAGTTCTACGCGACGGTTCTGAAGGGTGACATTCATGAGCTGTTCTCGTATCTGGAATGGGTGTGCGCCTATGGAGAAGAGCATCTTGGACACTATGTGGTGGAGCTGTCGGCGGCGGTGAACCTCCCCGAAGAGGAAGAAGCCTGAAGATGAAAAAGAAGCAACGATTCCGCACATGGAAGTTTCTGATGGGAATCTTCCCATGAACAGTCCATTTTACGTCAGAAGCTGCCCCGTGCGGAACAAATACAAAAAGAGGAGACGATTATGAACAAGAACAAGACATTTACCTGGAAGCTGAAAGACATTCTGATGGTCGCCATCATCGGCGTTCTGTTTTCCTTCCTGTATCTGGGAACGGACTACGCAGGACTTGCCATTTCCACGGCACTGACGCCGGTCGGCTGGGGAACCGTCGGCTATGAGCCTCTCTATGGAATCTACTTCATGGCGGCTTCGCTTGCCATGTACATCATTCAGAAGCCTGGCGTCGGCATTGTCGCGGAGCTGATTGCGGCAACGCTTGAGGTCCTCATGGGCAACTGGTTCGGCCCCGGTGTCATCCTGACCGGTATCCTGCAGGGCGCGGCGGTAGAACTGGCGTTCTTTCTGACGAAATACCGCAAGTTCAATCAGAAGACCATGATCCTCGGAAGCGTTTCTGTTGCCCTGATCAGCTATGCGTACCACTTCTGGGAATCCCAGTATTATCTGCTGGCTCCGAAGTTTGTCATTGTCATGGTTCTGACGAGACTCGTCAGCTCGATCATTTTCACCGGAATCATTGCAACGCTCCTTGGAAACGGTCTTGCAAAGGCAGGCGTTCTGAAGGCGTATCCTTTGGGTCAGCGCGCGGAAGAAAGCTATGAAGTCGATGAGTGATTCCGGGAACCTTGTGCTGGAAGCGCGGGATGTCAGCTTCCGCTATATTGAAAAGAACAAAAAGGAGGTGCTGGATCATGTCAGCATCTCCTTTCCCGAAGGAAAAATTTCCGTTCTGATGGGGGCAAGCGGCTGCGGGAAGAGTACGCTCTTTGCGCTGCTCGCAGGGCTGTACCCGGAAAATGGCGGTGTCATGACCTCGGGAGAAATTCTCTTGTTCGGGAAGCCTCTGGGAGCGTACTCCATTCCGCAGAGGGCGGAGAAGCTCTCCGTGATGTTCCAGAACGCGGACCTTCAGTTCTGTATGGACACACTGCGGAAGGAAATGCTCTTCTGTCTGGAGAATATTTCCTGCCCTCCGGAAGAAATGCAGGAGCGGGTGGAGAAGGCAGCCGGTTCACTGCAGATGACCGATCTGCTGGACCGACCGTTCCAGACATTGTCCGGCGGAGAGAAGCAGAAGGCAGAGCTTGCCTGTCTTTTCCTCTTGGGATCGAAGGTGATCCTTCTGGATGAGCCCTTTGCAAACATTGATGAAATGTGGGCGGAGCGGATCGTGGAAATGCTGGTTCGCTTGAACCGGGAATACGGGACCACGATCATCGCAGTGGACCATTCGCTGGATTACTGGCTGAAGGTGCTGGATGAGATTCAGGTCCTTCGTCAGGACGGAAGTGTGATCCGAGGCATCGGACGAGAGAATCTGAAGGATCATGAGGAGCTGTTCCGAAAGGAGGGACTGCGCTGGCCTCTGGAAGAGAAAAGGCATCCTGAACGGCTTCCCGAGGGAAAGGCCCGCGTTACGCTGGAGGGAGCCGGAATATATGCCGGGAAAAAGAGAAGACAGTCCGGTCATCCAGTCCTTTCCGGAGCGGACGCCTCCTTTTATGAAAATGAAATGACCGCGGTTCTCGGACCTTCCGGCTGTGGGAAAACCACCTTGTTCCGCACGCTCCTCGGGCAGCAGGACTATACGGGAAGCATCCGGATTGACGGCAGGGAGCTTCGGAAGATCCCGGGGAAAGAGCTGTTCTCCGAGGTCGGAATTGTTTTTCAGAATCCGTCCAACCAGTTTGTTACGCAGAATGTTCTGGAGGAAGTCGAGAGCGGCCTTCTCGGGAAGCTGGCACGGCATGAAGAGCTTCATGGGAGTGCAACGGAGCAGGAGGCACTGGAGCTTCTTCAGAGCTTCCATCTGGACCGGTTCCGGAAATATTCGCCGTATATGCTGAGTCAGGGGCAGCAGCGGCGGCTTGCGGTTCTGTCGATCCTTGCGGGAAAACGCAGGATCCTTCTTCTGGATGAGCCGACCTACGGACAGGATGATGCGATGACGAGGGAGATCATGGAGCTGCTTCGCAGCCGGATGGCGAAGGAGAAAATGACGATCCTGTTCACAAGCCATGACAGAAGGCTCGTGGAGGAATGGGCGGACCGGTGTTACCTGTTCCGGGAAGGGAGACTTTGTGAGAGTAATGGAGCGGATTAATCCGCTGGCGAAAATGCTGGCGATTCTGATCGCGGCGGTACTTCTGACCTTTAATCACAGAATTCTGCTGAATTTTCTGATGTTCGCGGGAGGCATGATCCTCATTCTGTTCTTCTCCCAAGCGGAGAAAAAAAGGCTCCTGAAGCTTCTGATTCCCATGCTGATTGTCATTTCGGCGCTGTTCATGGCGGGGTATCTGAACTCCTCGCAGACGATGAACATGAACTATGCAATCGGAACGAAGCATGTGGAGAACGTGGTGACAAGCGGCCCGGTTTACACGGGACTGCAGCTGTCGAGCCGGGTTCTTGCATACATCGGGATCGGGCTCTTATTCGCGCTGACGACACCGCCGGAGGATTTCATTATGAGTCTGATGCATCAGGCACATGTGAAGCCGAAGTTTTCCTACGGCATTCTGGCGGCGTTCCATCTGATGCCGGAGATCGGCGAGGAGCTGGAAGCGGCAAGGCTTGCCTACCGGGTTCAGGGAATTTCCGTTGGCAGGCTTTCCTTAAAACCGGTGTTCGCGGCACTGGTCAACTGTATCCGCTGGTCGGAGAATCTGGCGATGGCGATGGAATCGAAGGGGTTTGACGGGGACGGCGCAAGGACCTTTGCGCGGGAGTTTCATGTGCATTGGTATGATGTCGTTTTCCTGATCCTTCTCCCCACGCTCGTTCTGATCGGGATGAATATGCTGCCGGTGTAGAGCAGATCATTCCACGCATAAGAACGCTTGTTCTGAAACTTGCCCGCAAAGACCGGAAATGATGTAGAATCATAGCTGTCGGACAGGAAAAGGAACAGGAAGAAGCGGGACATCATTCATGACATTTGAAGAATACAAGAAGCAATATTCTCTGCAGCTGACAGATCAGCAGGACAGGGCCGTTCAGGCAGTGGACGGCCCTGTCCTTGTTCTTGCTGTTCCGGGGGCCGGAAAGACTACGGTCCTGGTGGCAAGACTGGGGTATATGCTGCTCTGCCTCGGGATCCGTCCGGAAGAAATTCTGACGGTGACCTATACGGTGGCGGCAACGCGTGATATGCGCCGGCGGTTTGACAAGATGTTCGGCGGGACCTGCCCCGGGGCGGAGCGTCTGGAATTCCGAACCATTAACGGGATCTGTGCCCGTGTGATTGCGGAGTACGGGAGAAGGATCGGGAAAGAGCCGTTCGCCCTGCAGACGGACGAGGGTGAAATTCAAAGGCTCCTCCGGAACCTTTACATCGAAGAGGCAAAGACTTATCCGACGGAATCGGAAACGGCGGATTTAAGAAGCCGTGTCAGCTATATCAAGAATATGCAGCTCTCCGGAAGAGAACTGGAGGAGCTGGATGAGGAGGCAGGGTATCCACTCTCGGCAATTTACCGGAGATACTGCAGCACGATGAAGCAGCAGGGACGGATGGACTATGATGATCAGATGGTCTATGCCCTGACGATTCTGACCCGGTGTCCGGAGCTTTTACAGGAATATCGTGAGAGGTACCGGTATCTGTGCGTCGATGAAGCACAGGACACATCGAAGATTCAGCACCGGATTCTGAAGCTCCTTTCGGGAAACGGCAATCTTTTCATGGTCGGCGATGAGGACCAGAGCATTTACGGATTCCGGGCAGCCTGGCCGGAGGCACTTCTTTCCTTTGAGCAGGATCATCCGGGGGCGAAGGTCCTTCTGATGGAGCGGAATTTCCGCTCCGATGCCGCGATCGTAAAGGCGGCGAATCAGCTGATTCAGAAGAATCTCCTGCGGCATCCCAAGAGGATGATTCCGGTGCGGGATCAGAAGAGCAGAGTGCGGATTTTCTCTGTGAAAAAACGGGAAGATCAGTACAACTATCTTGTGGAGCAGGCAAGAGCGTGTATGCCGGACCGGACAGCGGAGGAAGAACAGAGGAGCAACGGCCCGCGGAAAGAGGAAAGGCGGGAAACAACAGCGGTTCTGTACCGCAATAACGAGAGTGCGGTTCCGCTGATCGACCGCCTGGAGCGGGAGGGAATCCCCTACAACGTCCGGAGTGCGGATCTTTCTTTTTTCACCAGCCGCGTGATCTATGACGTCATCGGAATCTACCACTTTCTGCAGAATCCGGGGGACACCGCCTTGTTCCTGCAGATTTATTACAAGCTGAACCTGTATGTTCCGAAGAAGACGGCGGAGGAAATCTGCAGCAGGGTCAGGAGCGAAGCGCTGCAGGGGACGGGAGAAAAGACTGCGGCATTGCAGAAGTCAGAGGGACGACAGGAAGCAGAGACCGGAACGTTTGCGGAACAGATAAAGTCTGTACCGCAGGGTGGGAAGACATCAGGCGGAAAAGAGAAAGCGGCAGACCGGGCGGATATCCTGACGGCGCTGCTGCGCCAGCCGGGGGTGCCGGAGTATGTCCGGAAGGCGGTCCGGGAGGTGCGTCGGTATGCGGACCGGATCCTTCACGGTCCAGCCCTGACGGCGCTGCAGCTGATGGACGGCCCTCTGGGCTACGGTGCCTATCTGGAACGGATGGGCCTTGGACGCGGCAAGCTGGACCTTCTGGAGGTTCTGGCTGAGAGCGAGCCGTCGATGGAAAGCCTCCTTAAGCGAATGAATGTGCTGCAGGCCACGATTCGCGAGAAGGATTATGATCCGCAGTGCGGCTTTCTTCTGTCAACCATCCACGCCAGCAAGGGCCTTGAATATGACCGGGTGTTCCTGATGGATGTGGGGGACGGTGTGTTTCCGGGAGCCCTGCCGCCGGGGCAGATGGGACAGGGCGGGTGCCGGACCGTCGGGCCAGGGGCTGCATCCCGCCCGTATTCTCCCGGGAAAGGGGAAAACGGAAAATGTGCCTTCCGGGGAAGGGCGCAGGTGCAGAGTGCGAAGCAAAGGGCGGAGGTCGCCGCCTTCGAGGAGGAGCGGCGTATTTTCTATGTCGGCATTACGAGAGCGAGGAATGAGCTGACGATCCTGAAGCTGCCCCAGGGCTCGGTATTTGCGGATGAGCTGCTGCCGCAGCCCTCTTCAAACGGCCTCGGAACAAGAGAATTGGTCAGAAATAGAAACGCTGCAGGGCAAAAACGATCCGGCTATGAAAGCCACAGAGTGCCTGTTCCAAAGAACGGATGCGGGCAGGACAGATATGGATCCGCCCGGTATTCAGGAAACGCGGACCGGAAGGAACCGGATCCCCTGGTGGTCCGTGAGTTCTGCGAGAAGGTACGCGCAGGCCATCGGCGCGTCATCCACGCGCGCTATGGAAGCGGAGATGTGCGGAAGCTGGATGAAAAGAAAAAGCGGATTATGATACAATTCGATGATGGAATGCAGCGGAAGCTGGATCTTGTCATTGCAGTGGGAACGGGACTTCTGGAGCTGAGACGGTAGCCGTAACAGAAAAGCAGCACTGCAGGGGAAGAAACGAAATTTTGACAGAAAAACGCCTGCATGGCAGTGCAGATTTCTGTCAGGCCGCAAAAAGGAAACTGGAATATAGGATAGAATGATGAACCGAGTTTTTGTGGATCTGGAGATGCACCCGGTCGGACCAGAGTATGTGCAGGAACGAAATATTTTCAAATTCGAGACCATCGAGGTCGGGGCGGTGAAGCTGGATGAGGACTGTCAGGAGATTGATTCCTTTTGTGAATATGTAAAACCGCTCTACAGCGAGACGGTCCTGCCACGCTATGAAGAGCTGACGGGCATTACCACGCAGATGCTGGCGGATGCGGATGCGTTCCCGAATGTGCTCCGGCGCTTCGTGGACTGGTGCGGGGCGGATTATACGGTTTATTCCTGGAGCAAGACGGACCTTTGTCAGATCCGCGGCGAGTGCAGACTGAAGGGAATCAAGGCGGATGAGAGTCTGAACTACATGCTGCATCACTGGCAGGATTTTCAGAAGCAGTTCAGCAGACTGGTCGGGATCAAGCATCCGATCAAGTTGGAGGAGGCTGTGGGACTCGGCGGGCTGGATTTCGACGGGAGGGCACATGACGGGCTGGTGGATGCCCGCAATACGGCCAATCTCTACCGCCAGTCGCGGGACGAGCAGATGTTCCGCAAGCTGAAAGCTCTTATCAGCGAGAAGGAGAATCCGCTGGTGTTTTCTGTGGGAGATGTATTCAATTTTGAGGATTTGAAGCTCTGAGATTGCGCATCCGGCGAGAAGACAGTACACTTATCTTAAGTATGCCAAAAGGCAGAAATTTGCTTCACGGAGCCAGTTACAAAGCAGCTGTGATTAAATTTAGGAACGGATCCGCGGCGTTGCAGGTATCTGCCGGGAGAATGACGGGGAAAACAGTTATAAATTTCGTGGAAAGAATGAGGGAGAGAATCGGATGAAGAATCGAAGGTTGACGGCGGCCATGCTGATGATGGCGATGGCAGCAGGCGTGGCAGGCTGTGGATCGCAGTCGGAGAGCGGCAGCAAAAAGGTGAAGCTGGATCCCAACAATCCGGTCTCTCTTACGGTGTGGCATTATTACAACGGAACCCAGCAGGCGACCTTTGATCAGCTTCTGGAGGAATTCAATTCCACGGTCGGCCAGAAGGAGGGCATCTATATTGAAGGCTTCAGCTACGGCTCGGTATCCGATCTGGAGCAGGCTGTCACCAGTTCATTGAATGAGGAGGTAGGTGCGGAGGATCTCCCGGATCTTTTCTCTTCCTATGCAGATACAGCCTACGCCGTGCAGAAGGAGGGGAAGCTTGCGGATCTCACGCAGTATTTTACCCAGGATGAGCTGGCGGATTACGTGGATTCCTATGTGCAGGAGGGATATTTTAACGACGATGGAGCACTGTACCTTCTTCCGGTTGCCAAGTCCACGGAGATCATGATGGTCAATAAGACCGATTGGGAGCCGTTTGCCGAAGAAACCGGCGCGACGGAGGCAGACCTTGCAACGATGGAGGGCGTTGTGAAGGTGGCGGAGAAGTATTACGAGTGGACGGATGCGAAGACACCGGATGTTCCGGATGACGGGAAGGCTTTCTATGGAAGAGATTCGATGGCGAACTACTTTGTCATCGGCATGAAGCAGATGGGAACCGATCTCTTCTCCGTGAAGGACGGCAAGGGAACGGCGCAGCCGGACAAGGACAAGGTGAAGCGCCTTTGGGAGAACTACTATGTTCCATATGTAAAGGGATACTTCGGGGCCTACGGGAAGTTCCGCTCGGATGATATCAAGACGGGAGACATTCTGGCTTATACCGGTTCGACCTCTTCCACCTTCTATTTCCCGGACAGCGTGGAGACCGAAGATACCTCCTATCCGATCGAATATATGGTGGAGAATGCACCCATTTTTGAGGGCGGTGAGAACTACAAAGTGCAGCAGGGCGCCGGCATGGCGGTGACGAAATCGGATGAGCAGCACGAGTATGCGGCCTGCGAGTTCCTGAAATGGTTCACCCAGAAGGATCAGAATCTGCGGTTTGTATGCGAGTCCGGATATCTTCCGGTCCGCAAGGAAGCCAACAGCATGGAAGCGCTGGATCAGGTAATTGCTGACAATCAGATTGACATGAATCCCAAGGCCTATGACTGCCTGAAAAATGCTCTGGACAACTTTGATACTACGAAGTTCTACACGACGAAGAGCTTTGAGAACGGATACAGTGCGCGCAAGATTCTGGAGTATAACCTGTCGGATCAAGCCAAGGCCGACAGAGAGGCCATTGACGAGGCGGTTGCAAATGGCTCATCCAGAGATGAGGCCGTCGCTCCGTATGTTTCGGATGAAGCATTTGAAAACTGGTACGCGGGCTTCTGTGAGGCATTGAATCAGGCCATTGCAGGATAAACAAGCAGTGGCAGGAGACTGGCCGCAGGCGGTCCACGGCGCGGCAGGAGGCGGCACTCAGGAGCTGACGGATGGCAGACAGGAACCTGTCGGGGAGCAGGCAGGGCATCGGGTGAGCAGAACGTGAAACGTAAGAGGAACTTATTCCGTATCGTATTGATCCCCATATTGATGGTCGTATTCGTACAGGGAATACTGCCGTTCCTGACGCTTGTTCTCAGCGGAGTCAAGTCCAGTCTGGAGGAGAATACCATTCGCATGGATACGCATGTGGTGGAGAATTCGCAGGTCATCCTTGAAAACGACATGGTGGAGAAATGGCGCTCCGTTTACCGCAGCAGCGATGAGCTTACGGCCGATCTTCTGAAAATTCTGGAGAAGCACGGGATGACAGAGGAGGAGTTCCTTTCTTCGGATGACGTGCAGCAGGAATATCTGAGTTCTGTTTTTCCGGAGATGGTGGACAGCCTGCAGTACAATACAACCTCCGGCCTTTTCCTGATTCTGGCCAATGATCAGCCGACGGATGAGGGAGCAGCCTACCATGGCTTTTTTATCCGCGATTCGGATCCTCAGAACAAGACCGCGTCCAACACAGACCTTCTGATGGAGCGGGGCGCGAAGAAGCTTTCGCACAGCATGTCCATCTCCCTGGATTCTTCCTGGACGACGGATTTCCACTTTCTCGGAAACGGGGAAAGAGACGCCGATGATTTCTTCTATCAGCCGTATCTGGCGGCACTGGCGCACAAGGATTCCAGCATGACTGCGCTGGGATATTGGGGGAAGCCGTTCGTTTTGGAAAATCACGAAATGGACAGTCACAGGATGATTACCTATTCGGTCCCGCTGAAGGTGAAGGATACGATTTACGGGATTCTTGGCGTAGAGATTTCCATGGATCTTCTGGACGATTATTTCTCGGTCCGGGAGCTGGATAATTCCATGAATGCCGGCTACGCACTTCTTGTCGACCATGGAAACGGAGAATATGAGGCTCTGGCCGGAAAAGGCGCACTCTACGATGCCGCGGTACGCGGAAGAGAGAAACTGACTCTGACCGGCGAAGACGGTTCTTCTTCCTTCTGCCTGGTGCAGGGGGCAAAAGTTGGCAATCAGCATATTTATGCCATCCCCGTGAAACTGGATATTTACAGTAATCACGTGCCGTACACCGACACAAAATGGGTTCTGTGCGGCTTTGTGAGTGAGAATTCGGTGTACGGCCTTGGCACGAACCTGTATCGGAGAATGCTGGCTGCGATTGTGATCAGCCTTGTCTTCGCGAGCGGCTGCGTGCTGATTCTGAGCCGGTATGTGACGAAGCCGGTCTATCGCCTGATGGAAAGTGTCCGCGGCGGTGTGGAGGGAATCCGGAATTTCCGGACGGCAAATATTCTGGAAATTGATGAACTGCACGATGTCATTGAGAACCTGACGGACCGTCAGAAGCAGACAGAGGATCATCTTCTGGAGGAGAAGGAGAAATATCGGATTGCCGTGGAGAGCACACAGGATATGTTCTTCACCTTTAACAAGAAGACGAGACGGCTCGAGATTGTCAACAGCAAAACGAGCGACGGCGTCTGGGACTGCAGCGAGCATCCGGAATTTCTGGACCGTCCGGGCAATATTTATATCCATCCGGAGGACGTGAGAACGCTTTATGAGGCGATCGTCTCCGGCAGCGCCAGACTGGATGTGGAGTTCCGCCTCCGGGAGAGCGCACAGGAGCCGTATATATGGGTGCACCTGTCCGGAAGTCTGATGCAGGATGAAACCGGTGAATTCAACCGAATTGTCGGCTGTGTCCACAACATTCAGCAGCAGAAGCTTCTGGAGGAGGCACAGCACAACCGGCAGATTCTGGATCCGGTGACATCCTTCTATCGTCTTACGTATGGAAAAGGAGCGATTGAGGCCAGCCGGAAGCTGCGTCCTGCTGGCACACTTGCGCTGGTCAGTGTGGACCGCTTTACTTCCATTAAGGAGCAGTATGGCCTCGCTTTTGGAGAGATTCTTCTGGAGCAGCTCGGAAAAATGCTTCTGGAATGCTGCCGGGAGACACTTTCCTCAGAGGTTTTGTACGTTCGGGCAGGAGAGAACCGGGTCCTTTTGTGGCTGGCGGGGATGGAACCGGCACAGGTAAGACCGGTTCTGCGAAGGGCTGGCCGGAGCTTCTCCGAAATTACAGACGAGAACTATCTGGTACTGCATCTGTCCTGCGGCGTTGCGGGTCTTGAAGCAGCGGGAAAGCTTTCGGTCGGAATTGACCGCGCGGAGCTTGCGCTGGAAACGGCGGCAAGGCGGAAGGAAGATGTCGTCTTGTATGAGCGGCTGTCTGAGGACGAGAGGAAGATGCCGATCCGGAGTGGAATTCATGAGACGGAATCCTTTGCCCGGATTCGTCAGCTGAGTCTTCCTTCTCTTGCGCTGAATCTGTTCGATCGGAACGGAGATGTTCATGTGGTCATGGATGTCCTTGTCGTGAAGCTGCGGGAACACGGTCCTCTGGACAATGTGATTGTGACACATTTCGACCACGATTATTTGTCGAGCTCGGTGACGTACCGCTGGAGGAAGGAAGCCGGGCAGAAGGATCCGATTCTTCACTGCGCAGGGATGAGATATCAGTCATATGCGGAAGAAAGAGTGATCCAGAAGCTTCTTCCGATTACAGAGAGGGAGTGGAGTGATCCCGCGCTGGGAGCGTTCCTGAATCGGCGGACAGGATTTCTTTATCACATGGAAGACAACGGGCACTATACGGGGAGCATCATTTTCCTCGGAGTGGACCAGGAGGTGTTCCGGGATATCAGCCGGCAGAAGCGTCTGGAAGAAATCAGCACGATCATTCAGAACCGCATCAACCTGCAGCGGCATGATCTGTCGGCGCAGGCAAAATCGGATTTCCTCGCGCGGATGTCACATGAGATCCGGACCCCGATGAACGGAATTATCGGGATGACGGAGATCGCCCTGCGCAGCGGGCAGAGTGAGGAACGAAGAACAGACTGCCTCCGCAAGATTGAGAGCTCCTCGAATTATCTGCTGGGCCTTCTGAATGATATTCTGGATATGTCCAAGATCGAAAGCGGGAAGATGCGTCTGGTCTGCAGCAGCTGCAATCTCCGCAAAACGGTGGAAAACTTGGAAACCATCATGGAGGCCAGACTGGCCGAGAAGGATCTTCAGTATCTTCCGGAAATTGATCTGATACATGACTGGTTCCTGTGCGATGAGCTTCGGATGAACCAGATCCTGGTGAACCTTCTTGGCAATGCGGTGAAGTATACCAATGCCGGCGGGCATGTCTGGCTTACGGTGAGAGAGAGGCAGGAAGGGAATGGAAAGTCCAGAGTCAGCTTCGCCGTGAGAGATGACGGAATCGGAATTCCCGAGGAGAAGCAGCGGCTGATTTTCCAGAGCTTTGAGCAGGCGGATGATTCGGAGAATGCAAGAAGACAGGGAACCGGACTCGGCCTTGCCATCTGCAGCAGTCTGGTTCACATGATGGATTCTGACATTGAACTGCAGAGTGCTCCGGGTGCGGGCAGTACCTTCCGCTTTACCGTGGAGCTTACGTCGATGGAAGAAGAGCCACAGGAGACGCATGCCGGGAAGAAGGTCAATCTCAAAGGCAAAACGGTACTGGTCGCAGAGGACAATGCACTGAACATGGAAATCATCCACACACTTCTGTCAGATTATGGAATACGGGTGGAAGAGGCGCACAACGGAAAAGAAGCAGTAGAAGCCGTGAGGGCCAATCCCGGACACTATGATCTGGTTCTGATGGATATCATGATGCCGGTCATGGACGGCCTGGAGGCGACAAGAGAAATCCGGAGAATCCCACGTGATGACTGCAGGACGCTTCCGATCGTCGCGATGAGTGCAAACGCGTTTGATGAGGATGTGAAACGTTCACTTGCCAGCGGCATGAACGGCCACCTGTCCAAGCCGGTGGACATCGGCAAACTGGAAAAGACACTGGGAGAAATTCTGGGATATCTTCCTGAATTATGCTGGAAAAGGCTGTGAAATCATCCGTATGGGTGATCTCACAGCCTCTTTTTGATCTAAGCTACTGCTTTTCCTGATATTTATAGGAGCCCTCGATCGCATGAATCAGATCCACAATCAGCGAGTTGTACGGGACCGGAACATTGTAGAGCTTCGCCTGCTCGACGATGGCTCCGTTGATGGCATCGATTTCGGTGCGGCGGCAGTGCATGACATCCTGGGACATGGAGGAATAGCCCTTTCCGGCATCCTCACAGACGTGATGCACCATATTCAGGACCTCCATGTAGGAGAAATGTGTCCCGTCTGCTTCGGCGACATTGACGGCTTCGCAGATCATCTTCTCGGCAAAATCCCAAGCATACCGGTTGTCGATCATGGAGCTGATCGGTGATCTCGTGATCGCGGTGAAGGTGTTGATGGAAAGATTCACGAACAGCTTGCTCCAGATGATCCTCTGAATGTCATCGGTGATCTCTGCAAGAAAACCGCTTTCCTCCAGCAGAGCCTTGATTACGGGAAGATTCGGATTTTCCTTCAGGTTGCTGCCAATCGTTGTAACGCCGTGACCGCTGTGGCGGACCATTCCGCCGCCCATGTTGACGGAATTGTGCTTGCTGGTTCCAATGATGATGTTCTTCTTGTCCACGTACTGCGCGATCTTGCGGTCATTTCCGGCACCGTTCTGCAGCGTCATCACGAGCGTGTGCTCGCCGAAGAGCCTCCGGTTTGCACGCAGTGCATCTTCGGAGAAGGTGGACTTAACGAAGACAATGACGAGATCGGCAGGCTCCTTGTATTCCCCGGAAAGTGCGGCACTCACATGATCATAGGTTACTTCGCTGCCGTCTTCCTCCAGAACGTGAATGCCGTGACCGTTAATGGCATCCACCTGCGGCTGGTAGCTGTCCAGCATAACAACCTCGTTGTTCCTGCTCAGATATGCTCCATAAAGACACCCCATGGCACCTGCACCAATAATGACAATTTTCATTTTCTTCTGACATCCTTCCTGCCGCAGTCTGTCTGCGACAACACGAAGAGAACCTCGCAAAAGCGGATCCTCAGATGTATTCAGATTCATCATAGCTGGAAAAAACAACAATGGTTAAACAATTCTCGTATGCACTTCCCTTCTTTTTCGGAATGACAGACGAAGACTGAATTCATTGTTTTACCTATGGTAAAGACTATAATAGTCGTGAAAGATATCAGGTTAGAAAGTGACATTGACATGTCATCTTCTAACAGCAGCATCGGTGCTGAGGTATTCGGCAAACGTCAGGAGGACAGAATGGGCTTTAAGAATTCCAAGGTTGCAATCGTAGGTGTTGGCAATGTCGGCGCAACGACCGCATATACCATTGTGAATCAGGGACTGTGCGAGGAAATTGTGCTGATTGATGTCAACAAGGATAAGGCGTATGCGGAAGCGCTGGATATGCAGCACTCGATTTATTTCATGAACCGCAACATTCAGGTGAAGGCGGGAGATTACTCCGATTGTACGGATGCGGATATTGTCATCATCACGGCGTCGGCTCCCATGCCAAAGGATTCCAATGACCGGCTGAAGATGCTGGAGCCCAGTATGAAGATCATGAAGAGCATCGTCGGATCCGTGATGAAGAGCGGATTCAATGGAATTTTCCTGGTGGTGTCGAACCCCGTGGATATCATGACCTATTATGTGTGGCGGCTGTCCGGACTTCCGAAGAACCGTGTCATCGGCAGCGGTACAACGCTGGATACGGCGCGACTGTGCTGTGAACTGTCCGGAATGTATGATCTGGATGCAAAGAGCGTGGAGGCCTTTGTCTGCGGTGAGCACGGTGACAGCGAATTCGTCTCCTGGAATTCCGCCACCATCGGCGGCAAGCGGGTGGACGATGTCATGCAGGACAATGCGGACCGTACGAAGAACGTGACGAAGGAAGACCTTCTGAAACAGACCATTCAGGCCGGCTGGGAAATTTTCAACCGCAAGGGAAATACCTGCTACGGCATTGCGGCATCGACGACGGCCATTGTGAAATCGATTCTCTTTAATGAAAACCGGATTTATCCGGTAACGGTCTGCCTGGACGGACACTACGGACTGGACGATGTATTCCTGAGCATGCCGACCATCATCGACAAGACCGGTGCGCGCGAGATTGTTGAAATCAAGCTGAAGGAAGATGAGGAGGCAGCACTGAAAAAATCGGCAGCGGTTCTGATTCCTTTCTACAAGGAGCTGGTATAAGCAGTTAAAATTTGGCTGTTTGCAGACAGAAAATGCAGCACCATTGAATAAGTCCCTCCATCGCCTACAATAGGAATGTTCATTTTCTTAGCATTTTGTGAGCAGTCCGGAAAAGGTACTCCCGCGGAATGTCTCCGGCGGGGGATGCTGCTTCGGCGATGAGAGGGATTTTTATGCGCTATTTGTATCAATTTGCACGTATTATGGCATTCTGCTTTCTGGGAGAAATCCTGCATGAGGCATTGCCGCTGCCGATTCCGGCAAGCATTTACGGACTGATTCTCCTTCTGGCGGCCCTAAAGACCGGCATTGTGAAGCTGGAACAGGTCAAGGAGGTCGGAAACTTCCTGACGGGGATCTTCCCGCTTCTATTCGTACCCGCTGCGGTTGGTGTGATGGAGCTGTGGGTGCAGCTGGGAGAGATGGCAATCCCGATCATCATTGCTATTGTCCCGGTCACGATTCTGGTTCTTGCCTCTGCGGGAAGGACGACGCAGCTTTTTACTGGGAAAAGACGAAAGCAGGTGCCCGCTGCTGTACAGGACGGAGCAGGGGAAGCAGAAGAGAAGGAGGCATCGCATGACAGCATTACTGAATGATTTTCTGGCACTGTCCTCGGTATGGGGCGTGCTTCTGACATTGGCGGCTTTTGGGGCCGGAGCCTTGATCAACAGACTGACGGGAAAGGCTTTTTTTAATCCGCTGCTCCTCGGCAGTATTTTCGTGATCATTCTGCTGTCGGTCTTGAAGATTCCGTATGCAGATTACAAGGAAAGCGCGGCGCCGGTCAGCTATCTTCTGCTGCCTGCGACGATCAGCCTCGCAATCCCGCTGTATGAGAAGTGGAATCTGCTGAAGGAAAATGCAGCGGCCATCATCGCAGGAATTTCCGTAGGAACCTTCATCAGCATGGGAAGTGCACTGGTATTGGCTGTTGTCTTCGATCTGTCCCATGAGCAGTACGTAACACTCCTTCCGAAGTCCGTTACGACGGCTATCAGCATGGATGTTGCGGCAGAGCTTGGCGGGATCACGGCTCTGACAGGGGCCATCGTTATTCTGACGGGAATTGCGGGAAATCTGCTTGCCGAGGCAGTCTGCAAGTGGTTTCATATAACTGATCCCATCGCCAAAGGTGTCGGCATTGGAACCTCCGCGCATGCGGTCGGGACGAGTAAGGCGCTTCAGATGGGGGAGGTAGAAGGGGCAATGAGCGGCCTGTCCATCGCGGTTGCGGGAATTCTGACGGCAGTTCTGTGTCCGGTGTTCGCGCAGCTGCTCAGGTAATGACACTCGAAGCTGACCGCTGTCAGCTTCTCCTGTATCGAAGAGGGAAACAATGACAGATTCGTATTATATCCGCCGGGCGGTTCCAGGTGAAGAAAAGATGGCCCGTGACATGGTGATCCGGGTGAAGGAAGAAATGCCGCAGGATCAGCAGAGCTGGTTCTCCATCGATAATCTGGATGAGGAGCTTCGTGATTTTAAACGGGGAAAGGTGAGCTGCTATTTTGCTGCCAGAAGACGGGAAAATGGAGAGGAGGAGCTTGCCGGATTGTTCTTTCTTGAAATTCCGGAACTTGCAGAGCATAATCTCGGGTACCACGTCGGATTTACGGAGGAGGAATTGAAAAGGGTTGTCCATATGGACACGGCCGTTGTGCTTCCGGAGCACCGCGGACATGGCCTGCAGGAGCGCCTGATGGCCTTCCCGGAGGAAGAGCTGAAAAAGGAGGGGTTCACTCATCTGATGGGGACGGTACATCCGGAGAATCCGTACAGCCACAGGTCCTTTGAGAAGCTTGGCTACCGCGTTGTCTGGTCTGGCGAGAAGTATGGGGGAAAGCTTCGCGATCTGATGGAGAAGGATCTGTGAGACGATACCTTTCGATATTCGCTGAAGAACAAAACGATAGATTCTTTCCATACTCACAAGGGAAAATTCCGCAGATGCAGATGGCGGTACTCGGAAGGTGTCAATTTCTCACGGCGGCTGAAAACGCGGGAGAAGTAGCTCTGGCTGGAAAAGGCAAGGAGTGAAGAAATCTCTGCAATCGAATCATCCGTATATAGCAGCATCTGAATGGCGGTATCAAGCCGCCGGTTACAGATATAGGTATTGATGGTACAGTGCATTTCCTTATGAAAGGTGCGGGACAGGTGCTCTGGCGATACATTACTTAAGGCAGCAAGATCCGAAAGTCCAAGGGAAGTGTGAAGGTGCTCATCAATATAATCAAGAGTCCTTACGACCATACGTGAGAGCGCAGGAGAACGTTGCAGCTGCTGCATGTGTGCCGTGTATTCCAGACACATCTCCCGATGAATCTGGTCAAGCGCTTTCTTATCACGTGCGGCATCTGCCTTTCGAATAAAAAAATCACTGAGATTGTAGGCTTCAGAAAGCTCCATGCCATGCGAGATGCATGCTCTTGCGACCATGGCTGCAGTAATGGCAAAGTGATATTTGAGATTTTGCAATGGATTGCCGGAAAGAATTCCGAGTCCTGATTTTTCTGTAAAGGGTTTCTGACATAGGCGCTTGACCAAAGCAAGGTCACCGGAGGCAATTGTGGCATAGAATTCCTGCTCCGGCTGGTAAGCGGCGCGCCAAAAAGGCTTTTCACGTGAAAGAAAGTCACGATAGACAGAGGTCGGACTGCTTTGCGAAACCTCTGCGGGTTTTAATTTCTCTTTTTCAGAATCCATATCAATATTATACAAGAAAAGTCAATATTGTGATATCTGCCCGCTTCTTTTGGGATCAGAATAATACTGCAGCTTAAAAGGGAGGGAATTGGAAATGGAACTGAAGAGAGGAATTAATCTTGGGGGATATTTATCGCAGTGTGTTCATACGGAAGAGCACTATGACCGCTTTATTCAGGCAGAGGATTTTCAGAAGATTTTCAGAATGGGGTTTGATCATGTCAGACTTCCAATTGATTACAATGTTCTGGAGGAAGACGACGGTACGCCCAAGGAAGCGGGATATGAGCGGGTATATCATGTCATTGACTGGTGTGCGGCAAACGGTCTGAATCTTGTTCTGGATCTTCATAAAGCTTATGGGTATGATTTTAATGATGCGGGAAACAAAGAGAAAAATACTTTGTTTACGAGCCGGAACCTGCAGAATCGATTTGTGGAGCTGTGGAAAAATATTGCATTGCACTTTTGGGGCTGTCCAAATATTGCATTTGAGCTTTTGAATGAAGTGGTGGAAACCGAACATGCGGAACGATGGAATATTTTGATCCGGAAAACGGTGAAGACAATCCGGCAGGTTGATCCAAGGGTTACGATCATTTATGGTGGAATTCAGTGGAACAGTGCAACGACTCTGAAATATCTGGAACAGCCTATGGATTCCAACATTATGTATACGTTTCATTTTTATGAGCCGCTTTTGTTCACGCATCAGAAGGCCCATTGGGTTGCGGCCATGGATCCGGATGCAGAGATTTCTTATCCGGCGGATCGGGCGGAGTATCAGGAACGAAGTCTCAGACTGGGAGAGCAAGGGAAAACCGTTACTGACAGTCATTGCGGGAAAATGGATATCCATTTCCTGGAGTCTGTGTTTGCAGATGCTGTCCGGACAGCGCAGGAGAGAGGGGTTCGTTTGTATTGCGGAGAATTCGGTGTCATTGACAAGGCCCCGCTTCCGGATACGCTGGCGTGGCTGAGGGATGTCACAGCATTGTTCGAACAGGACCAGATCGGATATGCGCTGTGGACCTATAAGGACATGGATTTCGGCCTGATGGAAGAACACTATGCTCCAATTCGGAATGACATGGTCCGCCTTTTGACCGGAAAACAGTGGGTGAGCAGGTGATCGTCTGTGCAAAACGGTCCCGGTCAGAAGAGGCTTTCGTTCTGCAGGAGAAGCATCTCCTGCAGGGCTGGAAAGAATTATGCTGGAGTGGAAGTTACTTTTTCACTTCAGTTTTTCAAAAAAATTTGAAAAAAGGTTTGACATCATTCTGTGGATATAGTAATATAACACTCGTCCCAAGGAACAGCACTTCTACAGAGGAGCTTTTGAGGGAAGAAAATCATAAATGCGATAGTAGCTTAGTTGGTAAAGCGCCACCTTGCCAAGGTGGAGACCGCGAGTTCGAGCCTCGTCTGTCGCTCTGTGTGATCCCTGTGAAATCAATGATTTCTGGGGATCTTTTGCTTGTTACCATTTGTTACCAATGAAAATACCTGCAAAATCACATCAAATCACCATTCGCTTCTTCTGCTGGCAGCCGTTCAAGGCTGCCAGCTTTGCGTTGTAGTCCATGTCCAGCAGATATGCCTTCCGGATTGTCTCCGGAGAATTTCCGAAGATTTGTGCCGTCAGATCAATGTTGCCGCCGGATGCGACCATCGTTTCCGTGATTGCGTTGCGGCGGAATGCATGTGGTCCACGGATGCAGAGCGGATCCGTCTTAATGCTGAGCTGAACGCACATCCTCGCGTAATAGCTGGGAATGGTCTGATCGGTGATCATGCCGCCCTCGTCCCAGCACTTGCGTTCCTTGTTCCATCTGCGGGACGGGAATAGGTACGGGCTGTCCGGATAGTAGGAATTCCTTACCGGAAGATATCGGTCCAGAAACTCCCGGAGACGGTCTGACATCGGGTATAGCCGGTTCTTATGCGTCTTGGTGTGTTCTGCGGGAAAATATCCGATGTTGCTGCTGCCGTCCATCTTCCTGACCTCCAGCAGTGTCTGATGGAGATACAGGCCCGGCTGTGCATCCTGCCGGATATCCTCCAGACGGAGAGGCGGAACCTCTCCTCTTCGCAGCGCACAGATGACGACGAGTTCCAGAGCCCAGCTTGTAGTGCATCTGGGATCGCTTTCTTCCTTCCGGTGCAGATAGTCGAGAATCCTGCTCAGTTCATCTTCCGTATAGCCGCGCTCTTTTACCGGTGTATCGGGAACCAGAAGGTCCCGGTATCTTCTCGAATCCAGATCCGGATACGGATTGTGCTTGATGCATCCGTGACTGACGGCATAGTCAAAGGTCATCTTGATGATGGATTTCAGACCGGACAGCGCCCGGGATCTCAGATCGAAACGCTGCAGATTGTAAACAATCATGTCATCAATGTCCTGCACGGTGAAAGCGGTGATCTTTTTCTTTTCCCAAGGCGTTCCTGTGATAAAGCGGTCAAAGTGCTGCTGTCTCCGGTTGCTGCTGTTCAGTCTGCTGTGATAGGCATCACTGTCCGGCTTCACATATCGGAATACATCCTGCTGGGCAAGCTGGAACATATCGGCAAAGGTGGCGCCGGAATGGAGCATACCCTTGTGGTACAGATAGACCTTGTCTTTCAGCTCATCAATGGTTTTCGCCTTCACGGAACGTGAAATGCATTTTCCCTTGTCATTGTGAAGGTGCAGGTGGTAGTACCCGTCGCTCTTACACGGACCATTTTCAAATGTGAAGTTGTAGCTGCTTAATATCTGATTTCTTGAAATTCTCTCTCGTGCCATTTCCTCCTGCAATGCCGAAACTCCTGCATTCAGCTTAGCAGATTCCAGATCAATTACAAGAAGCGTGTGGTCGTCAGAGGTATAAACGATCGTGTTGTTCATTTCGGATGTATTTGAAATCAGCGGAGACCTGTTCTCCGTTGGCAAAGGACCTTCCTTAACCTTGCGCAGAGAATATGCGGGAATGATGTGTCAATAATATCTGCATTTTTGAAACATAACTCCGGCATTTTTCAGCTCGAAAGGACGGATTGGAAAGCCCTATGTATGACGGGTACACCAATTTCAATCCGAATGGGCTATGAGCAAATGGAATGGAGCAGTAGAGACACAGATTCATTGGATCGGCTTCACGTTGAAAGCCTTGCCGCCGATAAGTAAGGATGAGGTGGTTGAACTGCTGGGGATGACGGATCGCCTCTGCTGCAGGAGTTTCAGTGCAAAGCAGGGCTATCGATGCCAGTACTTTATCAAGGGAACCGATATCACAATTCTGACCGAAGGGAAAAGCACTATGGGTACACATGTTGATATCCCCGGCGGATCGGTGACAGCCCTGCAGAAGGCGATCTGTAACCGGTATCAGACGACAGAAGATACGTGGCTTGCGTTCTTCCTACAGCTGATCCTCGATCATGGCGGCAAGTTCACACGCATTGACCTGGCTGTGGATGACATCGGCGGAAGCCACTTCACTATGGCTGATCTGTATCGGTATGAAGAGAAGGGACAGATCATAACCAAGTTCCGGAGAAGCAGCAGACGGACAGATAAGAAAAGCAGACAGGAAGTTGGAGCCCAGCTCACATACGGGAATCGCAGCGGCATGGTTTTCGTTCGTATCTATGAAAAAAGTGAGGAGGAAAACAACAATCAAGGTAAGTCGGAGTATCCGTATCCTCCGCACACAGTTCGCTGGGAATTCGAGCTCAAAAAGCAACGAGCAAACAGTATAGCAAAACTGCTGGTTCAGATGAATGGAAGTGTACCTGCCATTGTGCAAAGTCTCCTGAAGTACTATTTCCGTATCGTCAGGCGGGACAATAAGAACACAACGCGCTGCACAGTCCTGCCCAAGTGGAAGAAGTTTATCAAGGATGCAAAAGACATGCCGCTGACCGCGGAGGTGAAGGAATTCAACATGGACCATCAGCTCCGTTATGTCCGGAGTGCATTGCCGACATTGGCTGCCGTTGTTCAGCTGCTGGGGGATGATTTCGGGTATGTGGAAGAGCTGCTTAAAGAATATCGGGAGAAAGCTTCACCGGAACTGCTGGAATACATCAGAACGCATCAGTCGGCAGCAGACCGGCAGAGAGTAAAGGAGTTTCTGAAGTTCAGGCCATAGGCCGTTTGCTACGGCGATAACTACGGGCATGAAATCCCTTAGCGGCAGCCGCATCCAGTCTTCTGTGCACAGTAGAGCGGCTGATCTGGTACAGCGCCATGATCTTTGTGATGGGCAGGCCGTTATCATAATAGGCCTTGGCAATTGTTTCGGCTGTGACATCAGCGCGGGGGCGCCCGACTGCATTTACGACGGGATGGGGCGTGGCCGGATGAGTAATTCGCTCAAGCGCATCGTCAAGGCTGAAAGAATCAATCGCGTAGACGGACAGACCTGAATCCTGCTGAAGATCAGGAAAGCAGACAGGATCAATGCCATTCTCTTTCAGAACTCTGAACAACTTGTCTACACTGGCCGGATCCTCCAGATAGAACAGAATTCCCTGAGGACTTGAACTCGCGGATGACTTCATAAGGGGCACTCTCCTTTTCCTATCGTGTAAAGCGGACAAGCATATTTTCCTTTTAAGGTATCACGATTCACAGGGGAAGGAGAACGAATATGAAGAAAATTCAGTATTTGCTGCTGACGATGCCGCTGATTCCGCTGGCGGCGCTGCTTTGTTACTGGTGCATGAGACAGTTGTATGGAGGGACGATTCCGGCGGAGACCGGGTACCGAAGAATCTGCCTGATGGTCGGTGTGCTGACGTGGATGATTGCTCTTGTTGAAGGAAGTATGAAGGATCCGGAATCATGGAGCCGCAAGGGAAAGTTCGATCATCCCAAACCACCGGAAAAATTTCTGAAGAAAAGGCCGCAGGGAATCATTCTCGGAAAATATCGGAACCGGTATGTCTGTGATACGGGACGGCCTGCACACGTACTTGTTCTGGGGCAGTCCGGATCTGGAAAATCTGTTCTGCTGCTCTCTACGCTTCTTGTGAATGCAGGAATGAAGAAATGCGGCGATGGAAGAAAAGACGGGAAATCCGGTCAGCGGAGCCTTTTCGTGCTGGATCTGAAAGGGGAGCTGAGCTATAAGTCTATCCGCTATTCGGATGAGAACGGCTGCATTGTGAGCATCAATGACCGGTCTCTGATGGGGTATGACATGCTGTACAAGCTGCATCGGGGCAGAAAGCCGACTACGCAGGAAATCATCACCACGATGAATCAGATTGTCCTCTATCTGGTTCCAAAGTCACCGAATGACAAGCAGCCGTATTTCGTGGATGCCGCACGGAATCTCGGCAACGGGCTGAGTATTGCCTATGTGCAGGATGCGCTTGCCAAGGGAAAATGTCCGGAAATGGTTGATATTATTGACAGGATTCTGGCAGAGCCTGTGGAGCAGCAGATTCAGCACGTGCTGGAAACGGCACGGCCTACCAGCGCGGAGTATAAGTACCTGAATCAGTTCTCCGGTATGATCAAGGAGGCGGGAAATGCGACACTGGGCTCAGTGTACAGCAGTCTGTGCAACGGTCTGACGGTCTTCGCCAATGATCAGGACCTTCGCTACATGCTGAAGGTCAATCCGCGCAGAGTGTCACCGGATACGCTGTATCAGGAACAGCGTTCCGTTTACCTGACACTGGATGAATCGAAGCTGGAACAGTACAGCTCCCTGACGCGCATCATTCTGGCACAGATGCTGGATGCGGCTATGGAGCTGCCGGATTCATCCAAGGACAACGGGAGAGGCTGCCTGTTCGTTCTGGACGAGGTTTCACGTGTGCTGAATGGTTCATCGGATATGGCAAAGCTCCTGACCTCTTCCATCAAGACGCTTCGCAGCAAAGGCGTGATTCTGTACATCATCAATCAAACCATCTCTGCGTTTGAGGAATCCATCGGATCCAAGGCCGGAGTGGATGACTTGGTGAGCAACTGCGAGTATACGGTAATCCTGTCGGCAAAGGATCGTTCCACTGCACAATGGATTGAGAAGCTGGGAGGCCAGTTCCTGCAGCGACAGGTCAGCAGCAGCGGCAGTTATGCGGCACGGAAGAATACGACCTCTTATCAGTTACAGGCCCTGTATACGGCAGATGAACTGCTGCGGCTGCAGAGTGAAGGAAAGGAGCTTCTGATCAGTCCTTACGGAATCTTTCAGCTGCAGCGGGCAGCCTACTATGAAGACAGGGAACTGAATGCGCTCTCCGAGAAAATTCAGGCCAGCAATGAGGAGTGGGAGAAGCTGAGAAGGTAAGAAGAGGCATATTGTATAGCAATAAAAGGCTCGGCGAGGAAAGAACATAAAGAGTTTCTATGGACAGTGAGAAAGATGCCGGAATAGTAATAAATACCGATTTTCCGTTGGATCCATGAATCTACTTTGTGCCTTTGAAAATCAATAACGACAGATATGCACCGCTTGTTATTGCACAGCCTAAAATTATTAGAGTTAATGTTTTGATTAGCGTATCTGCTTGACTGTGGATATATACTGTTCCCATTGCCAAACAAGCTGGAATATATAGGAGTAAGTTGATAATTGCGATTTTTCTCATTGGAATAATTGGTTGTATCTGTTACAAGGCGGCAATGGCGACAAATTCATCTTCAATGCAAATGTGTAATCTGCAATAGCTGAATCTATCTTGCTTTATATCTGTATATTATACACATAAATACATATATTACAATATATCAAATAAAATGCGAATAAAGGCTGAAATTATTGCGCAATACTATCATGACATTCGGTGCTTTCTTAGAAAACCTCCATGCACTTCTTTGCATATAATCGTTATCGCATCTGTGCCTTGTACTTGTAATAAGTGCCGCGCGAGATGCTGCCGATCAGCTTCATGGTTTCCTGGTCGGTCAGTGTTCCCTGAAAGTCACGGGAGTATTTCCGGATCTGTTCTTTGATGGACGCTTCGCGTTTCCGGTGAACCTGACTGCCGGGCTGGCGCCCGATCTGTTTTCCGTTCCGGCGGGCCGTCTCAATGCCTTCCCGGGTTCTCTGCCGGAGATCATCCACTTCCTTCTGGGACTGCTCGAAGGCAAGTCGGATCTGCGTCTCTGCCAGTGACATGAGAAAGGCGTTCACACCTTCGAGGATCGGATCCACGGCGGTTCCAGTCATCGGAATTGCGGTCTGTAGGGATTGCTGATAGGTGTCGGTATTGATCAGGGGTTCCTTCAGGAAGACAAGATGAATCCCCTGTTTGTACAGCTGCTGATACAGTTCAAAACCTTCCTGCGCATTGCGGGACATGCGGGAGACAGAGTCGAAGACTACAGTATCGCCGGGCTGGAGCTGCCGCAGCATCCGGTCAAAGGCAGGTCGGTCTGTCGTTGTCCCGGTGTAGGTTTCTTCAATGATTCGGGCATCCGGATAGGCATGAGTGATGTTGCGGATCTGACGTGTAATATTCTGTTTGCTGGTTGAGATTCGGCAGTAGCCATAAGTCCTGTTCATAGCAGACCTCCTCGAATTCATACAGACAATCGTTCTGCAGTTCATTATAGACGACCGTTTATACTGATACGGAACAGAACCGCCTTTCTGCGGCTGCGTGAGGCAGAAAGACGGTCCAGATAAACGTAAGGGTTAATCTTATACGGCTTTGAAGAAATCGCTGCGTGCAATGCCATTCAAAACCGTGATGTGAATGAAAAATGGAACATCACGGGTAACAGAGCGACCGGCCACCAGATTATGAGCCCGCCATGCTTCATAGCAGACATCCATTCGATAAATCGCAGATGCAGGATTCCTTCTTGCGGAATCCAGTCTGTTGGCCTTCTGATAGGCGGAGAGAGTATCGGTAACTTCATGAACCAGATTTTCATCCAATGCGTTGATTATAGTTTTTATTGTAAACATAGTTTGTCTCCTTATTGTTGATGGCTTTGCTGCCATTCTATGCGTTCCTCTTCCTGTAGGATGGACTGTTCCACGTGCAGTACGAGAGTTAAAGTTGTGCCGATATCGGCTGCAATCTGGGCGGCAGAGGATTTCTGCCGATATTGGGCTTGATAACTTGTGACAAGGTGTCGGATCTTAACCGGCACGAGGGCCTTCTGTTTGAGGTAGTGCTCTTTTGCTTCCGCAGACTGTCGTTTGGCTGCGTGGAGAAGTTTCTCTTTTTGCTTTGTCTGACGGGTTGCCTCATTCAGAAGCTGCTGCTCCTTTCGGAATATGGATTCGTCTTCGTATCCATATTGGATGCGGAGTTCCTGCAGAAGTTGCGATCCTTTCTGTAAAAGAGCATTGTTCCGCTGAATCTGTTCTTCCAACTTCCTGCGGTCAGAGTGACGTTGCGTATTTTCCAAGGCGGCAGACAGGTCAGAGTTTTCGGAACGAATCTGCATCATGTTTGAACTGATCTTGCTGCTTTCGGTCTGAAACGCTTCCAGACGTTCCCGGAGCTGTTCGGTATCTGTGTCCAATTGCTGGAACTGCTTTGTCAGGGCAAGATCATAGGCACGGGAGGAAATCCATTGATTCCGGTAGACCTCCAGCAAGGCAGCCTGCCGTTCTGCTCCCTGAATAATCTGCCGGGTTTCCTGTTCCTGAGCTGCATAGACATCAATCATGTGATTGTGCCGCCGTACCTCCCGATTCAATGAAGCAAGATAGCCGGACAGGGTGTGCGCAATGTCTTTTCCTTCGGCAGCATAGCGGGCGTATTTTCTCTCTTTCCTGATTGCATAAGTTCCGAGATGCTGCTGAGGAATTTTGTTATTTCTCTGCTCCTTATAGCTGCGCATGTCAATGCGTTCGGAGACAGAAGGAGCATAACGGTCCAGACAATGATTCACAGTGTCCTGCCAGTGGAGGCGCATGTCATGAAGAAACTGCGGACTGTTGACGTAGGAAGAGGCAGGAGTAGAGATACCGTGCCTTGTCATGCGCGGGAGGCGATTGACCCGTTCATATCCCATACAGATGGCTTCCTGTTTTGTCATCCATTGAATCTGGGTGCCTGTGTCATACCGGTACTGTTTCTGCCAGCGGTCACCGGCTGCCTTCAGTTCCTGCGCGGTCATGCTGCGGACATCTCCGGTATGCATATCCTGCACAATGTACTGACAAGCTGTGCGGGCAAGCCACTTCCCGTTTTCATCCAGCATCCGCTGACAGATCAGGCAATGCAGATGCGGATTCAGATGCTGATATTCTTCGGGCGATTTTGCGGGAAAGCCTTGCGCGTTGATCGGGATTCCACGGTCATCACGAGCAACGGGATCATGAATGGCAAACTGGACACAGCATCCGAGATCAACGAACTGCTGGCAGAATTCTTTTGCAAGAGCGATTCGCTGTTCTTCCGGAATTTCGTTCGGAATGGCTGCGACAATACTTAGCCCCAGCTTGGCCTGCGGACTTTTCTCGGCACATTCAAGGCTGGACCATAGCTTTTCCGGAGATCGGTAAGCTTTTGGAGCGTTTGGCGGGAGCATAACTTCGGAATGGATAATACCGCTCTTGGCGTGGTAGTCGTGCGTAAGGCCGGTATACTCATTGGTTTCCTTCTCGCCGCTGATATAGGCACTGCTTGCGACAATGCTTCTTCCAGCACTGCGCTTCACAGAGACGGCGTTGAGATATGCAATCATAGGCATCACTCCTTTCACTGATAAGTGCGCCAATCTTCTATAACGCTATGCGTTATGCGATTGGCTTATGTCCTCATCTCCCGTTGGGAGATTGCGGCGCCCTGACGGGGAAAGCAGAGAAGACAGGAGCTTTTGAAATTCTTCCGGGACAGCTTGTCTGATCCGGGGAGCAGAGCTTCTGCAATCGCTCCGAATTGAATCAGTCTTCTTGTCCGCTGTTTCCTCTTCTGAATGCGCTTCCGTGACTCGGACAATTCTTCCTGATGGAGGAGCTGGGCTTCTGTGTACTTCATGCTGCGGGCTCCTTTCCGGAATCTGGTCCCTTCGCCTTTTGAGGATCAGAATGTTCGGGATCGTCAGAGAGAAAATCGGGTTCATCAATAAGCGTCCCCCTGAGAAGTCGCTCCATCAAAACCAGTGCCTTTTGAAGATCGTCGGCAGTTATACACATGATATGGACCTCTCTTTCCTGTCGGCATGTTCGGGCTCCCGGGCCTGTGATGCATTGTGCACGATCGATAAATGACCGTTGAAGACGAAAGCGTGATCTGCCAGACGGTCTTCTTCACGAAGTTCCCCCTGATTGATTTCCCGGATGATCTGATTCATTGTCTGTACATCGGGAATGTCTTCCATACGAATAATCAGGATTTCATGCACGGAACTCGGGATTACCATGAGTTCGCTTCCGCCAAAGCGTGACTGAACATGCTGCATCGCTGCCGGATTTGCCAGAATAGAGGCTCCGTCGAGGCCTTCTTCATTGGAAACGACATAGATAGTATGATGCGGGATGTCCGAAGTACTATCTGTGGTAAGTTCTTCTCTGTTGTCTCCTGTGATAACCTGTTCAATCGGGCGGATGTAAAAGTGTTCCGGGGAAATGGACGGGTAAGCAAGATCGAATAGTTCTTCATCCGTAAGCTTCGCGGCCTGAAGATCCTTGTCTGTGACAACATGGGAGGACAGGTCATAATCCTGCCGGACCTTCACGATGCAGGCAAGATCTGTGCCGGGAATATCCTGATGAGGAACATCTGCGGCATGATTCTGATTGACTACTGCAATATAGACTTTTTCCATAGTTACCTTTCTGTGCCGCGTTTTTGCGGCACCACGGGGAGAAATGCCTGGATGGGCTTTCTTCTTTCGTGATAAATGCTGTAGAACGTATATAATAAATATGTCGGATATTTTCGGAATGAAACGCGGTAGAAACGGGTATGTAATGGAAAGGCCGGGGACGCTGTCTTATTGGTAAGATGCAAAGAATGTGATATGTTACAAATAATTGACGATGTATTGCACACGTAGTAAAATAAACAAAAAGGAGATGATGAAATGGCTACTACACCGACTCAGATTCGTATTGATACAGAAGTGAAGAAACAGGCCAATGAACTGTTCAGCACTCTTGGAATGGACATGTCCGGGGCCGTTAATATTTTCCTCAAGCAGTGTCTTCTAAGGGGAGGACTCCCGTTTAGTGTCGAGGTGCCGCATTATTCTAAGAAGGTCCTTGATGCCATGGCAGAAGCCAAGAGAATATCCCATGATCCTGACGTGCCGGGATATTCCAGCATGGAAGATTTGAAGAAAGCATTGGAAGAGTAAATGCTGACGGTAAAATTTACTGCGGCTTATAAGAAAAGCTATAAGCTGATGAAAAAGCGCGGGAAGAATCTTGCACTTCTTGATGAAGTGATTGATGTTTTACGTCAGGGTAAGGCATTGGAGGAAAAATACCGCGATCATGAACTTAAGGGAGTCTATAAGGGGTTTCGGGAATGTCACATTCAGCCTGACTGGCTGCTGATTTATCTGATTGAGAATGATATTCTCACGTTAACTTTAGTAGATACAGGAAGCCATTCAGACCTGCTGAATATGTGATGGTTCGCTAAAAATATAGGTGGGAGATAAGGCAGAATTTTTGTTACTTCTCTGTTACCAGAAAATCAGGAGTCCGGCAAAGCCTTTCCTTTCAATGTTTTTGGCGAGTTGCAGATTTCGAGCCTCGTCTGTCGCTCTGTGTTTGACGGCCACAAATCCTTATTTTTTAAGGGTTTGTGGTTTTTCTTTGCGTTCAGGCGTGGGTGTCTTTTGGGTGTCCTATGGGTGTCCTGATATTTTTTTGCTTTCCAGCTGTTACAGCCTTCTATCAGTTGAAGGATTTATCCCAAATCTGGTTCGTTTTCTGTTCCACTTCGACACGGCGCAGATAGTGCAGCGCCGTTGATTTATCTGACCAGCCGCCATTTGCCATCAGCGTACTGATATCTGCCCCGTTCGCTGCCATAGAGGACGCCGCCCAGAATCGGATTTTATGGGACGAGCGCGGCTGAATGTTCAGTTCCAGACACGTCTTTTTAAGATGCTTGTTAAAAGTGCGGTCGTAAAGAGGGTGTCCGGATGAAGTGGAAGTGAAAATGTATCCATGACTTCCGCTCAGTTCGCTGGCCTTTTCCAGAATGCGCAGTGCGCGCTGGGATAAATGCATGGAACGAACACCGGCATCATGTCCCGTCTTGGTATGTGAGACCTCGATTGCATGCATTTTTTCGTCATCTCCCTTTCGAAGCACGATCTGACTATGAATCAGGATCGTATTGTTCTCCCAATTGATGTCTTCCCAGTGCAGGGCCCGGACTTCTCCGATCCTGCAAAGCAGACAGAACATAAAGCAGATAGCCATGTCATAGGGATTATCGGAATCCTGCAGATGATTCAGAATTTTCTGGCGATCGATATCCGTGAAAACTTCGTACTCCTTCAAATTCTCAGCCTTGGTCTTTATGGAACGTGTGTTATATTGACGTGCCAGATTGACAGTGACGATATCGTGTGCAACGGCATAATCATAGATACCGTTCAGGATTCCCTTCACATTGGTAAGATCATGATGAGAAATCGTGGATGACTGTGATGCAAAAAAGGCTTCCAGATCGCTTCCCCTGATCTCCCTGATCTTCATCCTGCTGATATCGTTTGGAAGTATGAATTTCCTGAATTGCTGATCATATCTGACGACAGATCGGCTGACGATTCCCTTTCGCTTTGCATGCCACTTCAGCCAGATGGGGAACAGTTCCTCAATGGTTAAAAACTCTGTGTTGTAATAGATGGCAAAGAGCTTTTGATATAGTCCATCTTTCGTTGTGGCAGAAATTTTTCGGGAAGCATCTCTGGGATCACGTGTATACCAGATATCCCGATCCTTCCGTTTATTGATAGCCAGTGTATGTTTGGCAAGTATTAATTTTTTAAGTTGCGTTTTTCTCATGTCCACAATTGATTCTGAACATAAGAAAGAAATATTGTTTCGCACTTCTTTTCCGACCAGAAAGCAACATTTTCCGAGTCTGCATGAATTCCGGAGAAGATATCATCCAGATATTCGCCACTTATTACGGAAGGAACATAGTATTGATGAGAATAGCCAGGCTTTACGCAAGGGGATGTCGCGGCAGAAGCGGATCTGCGTTTGTCCCATTCGGAACATTTCTTCTCTATAAACTGATCAAGGGGTGAAATGGCTGAGGCAGCTGATGAAATTGTCTTGTTTTCCATAGTATTCTCCTTAAAAAACGAACAAAAAGATTTCCATGGAAAACATGTCTGAAATTATTATTTTGAACTGCATGAAAACATGCGAGATATGATGCAGTGGAAAGAGAACAGAGTAATCCGTTAAGAAAAAATTGGGGAGTCCTGTGAATACGAAAAAGTTAAAAAAAGAAATTGCGCAATTTCGGCATGAGGTGGCAAGCTTTGAAATAGTTTGCCACTATTCTGATGAAGAAACAGAAGCGTTAAAATCTCTTCAGATATTTATGGTTGGAGTAGTTTATCGATTTCAGATGGCTGATTCAGCGAAGGAGGAACGAATGAAGAAGAAATTGGTACGGGGGGGGTGTTGCAGTCGTAGCAGGCGTTGTTGCTGCGGTTCCTGCAATTTCCGTATGTGCAGCCGATAGTTCTTATGAGCTTTCTCAGGCAGAGAATGCGGCACAGGATGCGATTCAGGATGCAAAGGATCAGGCACAGAAGGAAGCGGATTCCGCGCAGGATTCCGTGGCCGATGCTTCGAACGCCATTCAGGAGAATAATGATGCGATTGCTTCTAACCCGGAAAGAACAGAAGAGGCAAACGCAGAGAAGGATCAGGCAGATCAGAACCTGCAGGATGCACAGAACAATGCGGATACGAACGGAGTAACGGATCAGACCGCAGCAGATGCAAAGGCAAACGCAGAACAGGCAGAGGAAGCCACGAAGCAGGCGGAAGCGGCACAGCGCGATGCCAATCAGGCAGTCAGCGATGCTGTGGATGCAGTATCGAAGGCAACCGATGCTGTTAATAATGCGCAGGGGCAGGTGGATCAGGCATCTGATGTGAAGGATGCCGCAGAGACCAATGTCAAAAACGCACAGAGTGCTTATGATGCTGCCTTTAATGCATTCCAGGCAGCAAGTGCAGCTGCAGAGGAAACCTCGCCGGAGTATAAGGCAGCAAAGGACAATCTGGACAAGGCTGCAGAGGCTCTTGCAAATGCCGAGAAGGCACAGCAGGACGCAGAGTCAGCAGTTTCTGATGCACAGACGAATCTTGATGCTGCAAACAACGAGTACGCAGATAAAGAAGCGGCAATGAATGAGGCATCCAAGGAAGAGACCAAGAAGCGCGAAGAGATGAACGCTGCCAAGAATGTGATGGATGCCGCAAAGACAGAGTACGATACTGCACTGGATAATCAGAATGCAGCTCAGTCCGCTGCCGATCAGGCCGCACGGGATCTTGCAGCTGCACAGGCTCAGTACGATCAGGCTCTTGCAAATGCGGATCAGGACTCCGAAGCATTCAAGGCGGCAAAAGCAGCTCTGGATGCAGCAAACCAGCAGTATGCAGATGCTAATACGGCTCTGGCTGCAGCGAATCAGGTTGTTGCAGACAAGCAGACTGCCCTTGATGAAGCACAGAAGGCTTCCGAGACTGCACAGGCTGATGTGGCTTCTGCCGAGGAAAGCGTTGCTTCCAATAAGAGTGAACAGGATAAGGCACAGGCTGCTTATGACGCTGCCGATCAGGACGTTAAGTCCAAGGAAAGCGCTTATGATGCAGTAAAGAGCGACGTGGACGCGAAAACTACGGCAAAGGAAGCCGCTGACAATGAAAAGAGTGCAGCAGATACTGGTGTAAACGATGCAGCTCAGGCGGTTTCCGACAGTGCGGATGCAATCACTGCAGCGGAAAAGGCTGTAGAAGACGCAAAGAAGGCTTATGAGGATGCACAGGCAGTGATCGATTCCGGCTCTGCAGGATTTTTCCTGGACAGTGCGGAGACCGATGCTACCGCAAAGGAAGCCTACAATCTTCTTACGAAGGGCGAGCTGTCCGCAGATATGAAGGGGTATTCGGATAAGTACACGGAGGCAACCCGCCAGGAAATGTATAAGGCAATTCGTCTCGGGCAGGCAAACAGTTCTACCAGTCTTGAGCACGTGAAGTTTGCCATTGAGCGTATCAAGGCGGCGAACAAGCTTCGAATGAGCGACACCAATTTCACCGGACTGGTGGATTATAAGATCAGCGATCTGGCAATGGCGATGGCTGAGCTGAATGCAGATTACCAGGACCAGCAGTTCGATGAGAATAACGGAAAGGTAGATCATACGGGGGCGTTTGCCACGGCTGAGAACCTTGCTTTTGGCGTCACGAATGCGGAGAGAGCCTTCTACAATGAGAAGGACATCTACGATCAGGGCCAGACCGGCGAATATGCGGACAAGGATAAGTTCTGGGAAGCAACCGGGCACTATCAGAACATGGTCAACAAGGATAATTACATCGTAGGTTATGGTTTTGCAGATATCTGCAATACAACTGCAATGGAATTTGGTTGGAGCCATGATTTCCTGAATCGTACGACCTATACCATTGATGAGTATGAGAACCGCTTCATGACCTATTACAACAAGGTCAATCAGGCACTTACAGATGCAAAGACAGCATGGGATAACGCCGTCAATGCATTGACTGATGCAAAGAAGGCTAAGTCTGACCGGGAAGCAGACCTGGAAAAGGCAAAGCAGAAGCAGCAGGAAGCGGAAGCAAAGGTAACCAAGGCACAGGAAGATCTGGATGCGGCAAACGAGAAGCTGGCTGCAGCAGAAAAGGCAAAGAATGATTCCAGCCTGTCCAGAAACATTGCCGGGCTTGGACTGAGCAGAGCAAAGGACAGAGTAAAGGCAGCCCAGGAAAAGCTGGATCAGGCTCAGGCAAATGCTGACGAGAAGGCCAAGGCAGTGGAAGATGCACAGAATGACCTTGCCAAGGCTCAGTCCGATGCAAAGCAGAAGGCTGCGGATGTTCTTACTGCAAAGACACAGGTCGATCAGGCGAACGAGAGCATGGAACAGATCAACGCCGCTGTTGCCGAGGCCGATACCAACGTACAGAACAAGACTGCAGCAAATCAGACTGCGCAGGCTACACTTGACGAGAAGAAGAGCGTTGCAAATTCGGCATACAAGAAGTACAGCGATCTGAAGAGTAAGTACGATGACGCCAAGGGTGCTTGGAATGTTGCGTGCAACACATATGTAACGAGATCTCAGGAAGTGTCAAATGCGGCTGCAAAGGTTGAGAATGCAAAGACTGCACTTCAGAATGCAGAAGATAACCTTGCTGCAAAAAAGGAAGCTGTCACTGCAGCAGAAGCAAACAAGAACGAAGCTTCCCAGAATCTGGCAAAGCTGAATGAGGATGTTGCAGCGGCGCAGAAGCAGGTTGATAAGTGCAAGACCACGCTGAATGAGGCAACATCTGAACTGACAAAGGCAACCGAAGCATTAAAGTCTGCTCAGGATGATCTTGCAGCAAAGCAGGAGACGAAGCAGAATGCAGAAACAGAGCTTTCCTCCAAGCAGGACGCGCTGCAGAAGGCAGATGCCGAGGTTCTTGCAGCAAAGAACGCCGAGGAAGATGCGAAGAAGGACGCTGAGTCCCAGAACGCGATCATGAAGGCAGTACACGATGCAGAGAATGCACTTGCTGCTGCAAAGCAGAAGATCGTCGATCTTGCAAAGGAGCTGACGGACCGCAAGGATGCTGTTGAGGATCTGAATGCCAAGCTGGCTGCTGCTCAGGATCAACTGGCAAAGGCACAGGATAAAGTAGAACGAGCGAATGCTCTGAACTATCAGGATATGCTCGAGAATCCGGTAACGGATGAAGATTTTGCATATTTGAACAGCTATATTGAACGTATCAAAACTCTCCATGCCAAGGTTGCGGAGGAGAACGCGAAGAAGAGCTCCGGAGACAATTCGATCCAGAATGATCTGAATGATATCGGTGACAAGTATGGAATAACATTGACAACGGTTGTAACAGATGATGTCTCCGACTTAGAGAATACTCCGGCAGATACCAGACTGGAGAAGACCATCTCGAATGCGCAGTACGGACAGTGGCTGCAGCTGAATATCGGCAAGAAGACAACTTTGAGTTCGGATGTGATGCAGGCAGTCATGAATTCGAAGAATGATATTTACTTCGCATTTGATTACATGGGATATAAGTGGACCATTAAGATTCGTGATCGGAAGGCACTTGCATCACTTCTTGACGCAGATGGAACTCTGAATCTTCTGAAGTTCATTTCCGTGGAACACTTAGGAGATATTGTGAAGATTGAACCGATTCAGGTTTAAGAGCTGCATTACAAGTTTTCTGTAATAGAGCATAAGACGAGCCGTGAAGGCATGGATCATTCCTTCACGGCCCTTTTATGTGAAGTTTCTTTCATAAGCGGCTTTGACGCTGACGCGAGGGATTTCTTACCCATAGGGATGCCTGAAGAGCCAATATTTATGTCATAAACGTTCTGATACCAGTAGGGCTCCGGAGAAATCCGGAGCCTTACTGTTTCTTGGAAATGCTGTTACCAACGTGTGAATCAGGAGCCCGACAAAGCTTTTTCCTTCAATGCTTTCGGAATGAAACGAGGCAGAAAAGGATTCTTTGATGGAGACAGCTTTGATACAATAGAAACGGATTGGGGTCCGGGGGCAAATTAAATCTGTGGAGAAATACAATCATGTCAGAAGATGAATACTTACTCACCGATGCGCCACTTAAGGCGCTGACGATTTTTGCAATGCCCATGATTCTCGGCAGCTTCTTTCAGCAGGTATATAATATGGCCGATTCCATCATAGTCGGTCAGTTTGTGGGATCCTCTGCACTGGCGGCTGTGGGTGCCTGCGCTGCACTTACGAATGTTTTTATTTGCGTGGCGCTGGGGGCCGGTGTCGGTGCCGGCGTGCTCGTGAGTCGCTATTTCGGTGCCAGGGATTATCGGAAAATGAAAACCATTGTGTCCACCTCCCTGATCAGCTTTCTGATTCTCAGTATGCTCCTGGGAGCCTTTGGCTTTGGTTTTTCTCATGGAATGATGAAACTGCTGCAAACACCTGCTGATATTCTGGATGAGGCAGTGCTGTACCTGCGCGTTTACTTTATGGGATTCCCATTTTTGTTTATGTACAACATCCTTTCCACCATGTTCACCTCCATCGGTGAATCCAGAATTCCGCTGGCCCTTCTGATCTTCTCATCGGTTTTAAATATTTTTATGGATCTCTGGATGGTGGCAGGTCTGGGGCTTGGCGTGTTCGGTGCGGCCCTTGCAACTCTTATCGCGCAGGGAATTTCTGCAGTGTTTTCGCTTTTGATTTTCTTTTACCGGATGCGGAGATATCGGAGCCCCTTCCGCTGGTTTGACAGGGGGGAGCTGCATTCTATGCTTCGGATTGCCGTTCCCTCGGTTCTTCAGCAGTCCACCGTATCCGTTGGAATGATGATCGTACAGGCGGTGGTCAATCCCTTCGGGACACAGGCGCTTGCAGGATATGCGGCGACGATGCGGGTAGAGAATGTCTTTTCCCTGATGTTCGTATCCATTGGCAATGCGGTTTCACCCTATGTTTCCCAGAATCTTGGCGCGAAGAAAATTGAGCGTATCCCGAAGGGCTATCATGCGGCACTGGTGCTGGATGCATGTTTTGCGGTTCTTGCATTTCTGGTCATTGAAACGCTGCATACGCAGATTTCGTCGTTGTTCCTTGGAAGAGACGGAACGGCTCTTGCCTATCAGGTATCCGGTGATTATATGAAATGGCTTGGCTATTTCTTCATTTTCATGGGAATCAAGATGGCAACCGACGGAGTTCTTCGCGGACTTGGAATTATGCGTCCGTTTCTTATCGCGAATATGGTAAATCTTGCAATCCGTCTGTCGGTTGCGCTGATCTGTGCCCCACGGTTTGGCATTGCGTTTGTCTGGCTTGCGGTACCGGCTGGCTGGCTTGCCAATTTTCTGATCTCCTATGCGGCGCTCAGAAAAGCGTGGCCGGCTGATCCGGCAGCTTCCGCCTGACCGGATACGGGGAATAGTACAGGAGTTTACAGGGAGTTCTTTCAAAATGCGAGAGAAGTTTTTTCGGCATAAGAGAATATGGATTGCGGTAGCTTTGGAACTTATCATCGGTGCGGCGCTGATCCGGCTGGCAGCCGGCAGGATTTTGACAGGAGAGCTGACCGCACGGCGGGAAAACGCAGAGGCCAACGCACAGACCTATTCAGAGAGAATTGAAGAGGACATCAATTCCGGAATCTATATTACCGACAGTCTGGAACAGATCATCATCAGTGAAGATGGAAGCTGCAATCAATTCCATGAGGTGGCAGAAAATCTCATGAATGACTCAATTCAGAGCATCCAGCTGGCACCCGGAGGAACGGTGACGGAGATTTATCCTGAGAAGGGGAATGAAGCAGGCAAGATTGATCTTCTGGCAGATCCGTCGCGAGGAGAATATGCACGTTATGGCATGGAGAATGATCTTGTCATCTCGCAGGGCCCCTTTGATTTAAAACAGGGCGGCAGGGGACTTGCGGTACGCAATCCGGTGTATCTGAACCATAACGGACATAAGGAGTTCTGGGGCTTCACTATTGTGATCATCCGCGTTCCGGATATTTTTTCCAACTCGATGAAAGCGTTGGAGAGCTTCGGATATCAGTGCAGACTGTTGAAAACGACGTCTCCATGGAGTCAGGAATATACGGAGGTATATGATTCTGGGGAAGAAATGATACAGCCGGTATCTTATCAGTTTGGGATTGGAGGAGATACCTGGCAGCTGCAGGTAATGCCCAGGGACGGCTGGGATAACAGCGGCCTGCGGATGGTTGTCATATGCAGCGGCTGGATGATTGTGCTGCTGCTGACAGGACTTACTGCGGCAGTTATGATTCTGGAGGAAAGGCGCAGGTATTTAAGAGAGCTGGCGGAAACGGACGGACTGACCGGACTCTATAACCGGAGCGGGTTTGACCGGCTGCTGGACCGGTATCTTGCGAGGCATCCAGATTCCCGCTTTGTAGTAGCGGAGCTGGATATTGATAACTTCAAATCCATCAATGACATGTACGGACATGACGCTGGTGACCAGGCATTAAGAGTCCTGGCAGCGGAGCTGCGGAAGAACTTTCCAAGGGACGCGGTGATTGGACGTAATGGTGGCGATGAATTCTGTCTGCTGCTGAAAAATCAGACGTACCGTCTTCCGGGTTCTCGTCTGGAAGATTTTACAAAATCGCACAAGGAGTTTTGCCATAAAGGAGAAAAGCATCCCTTCACCATTTCGCTTGGCTATGCGGAATACCCGGTTCATGCGCAGAAGAGGGAAGAACTGATGCAATGTGCGGATGCCGCCTTGTATGAAGTAAAGCGGAAGGGAAAACAAGGCTGCATCATGTATCGGGAAGGATTTCAGCAAATCCGGAAGCAAATGGGTTTTGCATTGACGGATATTTCCGAAAACCTGCCGGGAGCGTTCCTGGTCTATAAGGCGGATCCGCAGAACGATGAGCTTCTGTTCGCCAACCAGGAGATGCTCCATCTTACCGGATGCGGAGATCTGGATGAATTTTTCGCATATACCAGACGAAGCTTTCGCAATCTCCTTGATGAATCAGACCGGGAGGCGGTAGAAGCAGACATCTGGAGACAGATCAATGCAAACGGCGGTCAGGAGAACGATTATGTCAGCTTCTCTCTTGTCCGGAAGGACGGGACGAAGGTCAGGGTGTTCGATCACGGAAGACTTGTAGACAGCACCTATTATGGAAGGGTGTTCTATGTGCTGCTGATGAATAAGAAGCTGATTGATGCGCATTATGGACAGGGCTGTCATCCGGGTGCGTGATGTCCGGGAAAACGCGGGGCATGTAATGTTTGAGGCTTCGCCAGGCACATGATGCCGGCGAAGCGGCTGTGCACATGCTGCCCGAGAGACAATTCGTGTGTTGTTCGGGAACGGCATTGACATTTGACGGGGAAGGATCTACCCTTTAAATGATTTCCACAGGAAAATTTGAAACGTGTGGAATTATTATCCTGATTTTAATTTCATAAATGCTAGGGGCGCAAACGCTGAGACCGGAAGTCGGACTGCGGAAGAGCAGACGGAGCTTTCGGACCCTTAAAACTTGAACCGGATAATACCGGCGTAAGGAAGCAGAAATTCGATACAGATTCCGACCACATATCTTTGAAGGAGTTTCGGATGGCTGGCAATGCCGGCCGCAACCGATCGGACGAAAGAGACAGGTGCGGAGTTCTGCAGAAGAAGTTCGGAATTGAGCCCCCCATTTTACCATGGGAGGTTTTTTTTATGTCCTTTTGCGGCTCTGCAGAGCAGAATTCCCGGAATCATCTCTTTGACGGCATACGAAAACAGCGTCCGCTGGTCCATGCCATTACCAATGCCGTGACCAGAAATGATGTGGTCAACATGATCCTTGCCTCCGGAGCAGCCGCCATCTGTGCGGAGAATGTAAGAGAGGTGGAGGAGATTGTATCCATTTCCAGGGCTCTGCTCCTGAATATCGGAATGCCGGATGAGAATAAGCTGGAGGTGATGATTCTTGCCGGAAGGAAGGCAAATGAGCTGGGAATCCCGGTTGTTCTGGATCCCGTCGGTGCCGGAGCATCGGCTTACCGCCGGGAATTCCTGGCAAAGCTCCTGTCCGAGGTACATATGACGGCCGTCCGGGCCAATATGTCGGAGGCGGCTGCTCTGCAGGGAATGACCTTTGCATCGCAAGGCGTTGAGGCGGCGGGAATTGAGCTGACACCATCCGCCCTGCAGGAGCTTGCTGGACGTTTGGATACCATGCTGGCCATTACCGGGGAGACGGACTATGCGGTAAACAAAGAGGAGATTCGGACCAGCCGCACAGGGACACCGCTGTTAAAGAGCATCACAGGCTCCGGCTGTATGCTCTCCGGACTTCTTGCCGCCAGCCTTGCGGGAAACCCGGAGGATGCCGGCCGGGATGTCCGGATCGTTCATGAGACGCTGAGAATCTATGGACAGGCTGCTGCGGATGCGGAGAAAGAAATGTGTTCATCCGGGCATATCGGAACGGCCACATTCCGGACGTATCTGATCGACCGGATCAGCCGGATGTGAGAGATGCCGCCCAAGGAACGTACCGGATTCGATGCTTCCGGAGAATACCGGACAGAGCCGGGGGCATGGAATTTCCGGGAAATGTGCGGCCCGGGACAAAGGACGCGTACCGGACCGGGCAAAATGACAGGGAGAGGAGACTGCAGGGGACAGATGAAAACAGACCGATCATTGCTGTGGCTGTATGCCGTGACAGACAGAACATGGCTGCATGGAAGGACTCTGGAGGAGGTTGTGGAAGAGGCGTTGCAGGGCGGAGTCACTCTGGTGCAGCTGCGGGAGAAGGAGATGGATTCGGAAGAGCTTCTGCAGGAGGCTCTTCGTCTGAAGGAGCTCTGCCACCGGTATCATGTGCCGCTTCTGATTGATGACAATGTGGAGGTCTGCGTCCGGGCAGACGCAGACGGTGTTCATGTCGGACAGAGTGACATGGCTGTGCAGAAGGCAAGAGCCATTCTCGGCCCATCGAAGATCATCGGAGCTACTGCACATAATGTGGAAGAAGCCGTTCAGGCAGAAAAGGACGGTGCGGATTATCTGGGAAGTGGAGCGGCCTTCGGATCGGCGACCAAGAAGGATGCCAGGCCGATTGACCGCAGCGAATATAAAAGAATTACGTCCTCTGTACACATTCCGGTGTGCGCAATCGGCGGCATCACCGAGGACAACATTCATCTGCTGGAAGGGTCCGGGCTTTCCGGTGTGGCAGTGATCTCCGGAATCTTTGCTTCCGGGAATATCGGGGCATCCTGCCGCCATCTGTGGAAGGAAAGCAACCGGCTTTTCAATCATGTGGATGCGGCACCTGATCCCGCACCGCAGAATTCTTATGAACCGATCAGGAAAATGGAGGATTTTGAATCATGAAGCATGAAACACTGAAGAAACTGGTAACATCCGGCATGCTGATCGCGCTGATCATCATTCTGTCCGGATTCTACATCCCGGTCGGAGCGAGCAAGTGCTTCCCCATCCAGCACATGGTCAATGTACTGGCGGCCGTCCTTCTGGGACCCTGGTGGGGGGTGGGAATCGCCTTTATTGCCTCCCTGATCCGCAACATGATGGGAACGGGGACGCTCCTTGCCTTTCCGGGCAGCATGGTCGGAGCGCTCTGCTGCGGTCTCGTCTTTGCTCGAACGAAGAAGTATCTGCCGACGTATCTTGCCGAAGTCCTCGGAACGGGGGTCCTCGGAGGGATCCTGGCGTATCCCATTGCGGTGAACTTCATGGGAAAGGAAGCAGCAGTTTTTACCTATGTTCTTCCTTTTCTCGTCAGCACGGTCGGAGGCACCATCATTGCTGCCGTTCTGATCGCAGTCCTTGCCAAAACCCACGCACTGAAGCATATGCGTGATCTTTTGGCGGAATAAGGCTTCAACGCATGACCGGGAATGGCCGGCCTGTCCGCATCGGATGCGGATGAGCGGGAAATTTCGGGCATGTGCATGCACCGGCAGATCGGGGGCACCACCTTCTGCCGGAATATAAAATTAATGCCCGTCTGCCGCTGTGACAGGGACGATGGTTTCGGGAGAAGTTTCGACGCCATTGAAACTGCCGTATTTTCAAAAACAAAAGACAGTCGGGACGTTTCTCATAAGGAGGTAAAACATGAGAACAGCATTAACAATCGCCGGAAGTGATTCCAGCGGAGGCGCCGGCATTCAGGCAGATATCAAGACGATGATGGCAAACGGCGTTTTCGCCATGAGCGCCATCACCGCCATGACTGCGCAGAATACAACCGGCGTTACTGCAATTATGGACGCGACTCCGGAGTTCCTTTCGGAGGAGCTGGATGAAGTATTCACGGATATCTTCCCGGATGCGGTCAAGATCGGCATGGTATCGGAGAGCTCTTTGATTCATGTCATCGCAGACAAGCTGAAGCGCTATCGTCCGAATTTCATCGTGGTGGATCCGGTCATGGTGGCCACGAGCGGGGCGAGGCTGATCAGTGAGGATGCGGTCGAAGCGTTGAAAGCAGAGCTTCTGCCGATTGCAACGATCCTGACGCCCAACATTCCGGAAACCGAGGTTCTCTCCGGAATGAAGGTAACCAGAAACGAAGACATGATCGCCGCTGCGGAAAAGATCAGCGAGAGCTATCACTGCGCGGTTTTGTGCAAGGGTGGTCACAGTCTCAATGATGCCAACGACCTCCTTTATCGGAACGGAAGTTACCGGTGGTTCGAGGGAAAGAGAATTGACAATCCCAACACACATGGCACGGGGTGCACACTGTCCAGCGCCATTGCGGCAAATCTTGCCAAGGGATTTGACCTGGATACCTCTGTCCTTCGGGCCAAGGATTACATTTCCGGAGCACTCGGGGCGATGCTGGATCTCGGTCATGGAAGCGGGCCGATGAACCACGCATTTGCATTTGAGGGAAAATTCATGGAGGAGGCCAAATGACATCATTTCAATCAGCACTTGTCTGGTTCGGCGCCGGTGTATCCATTGCCGAAATCCTGACGGGAACCTATTTTGCACCGCTCGGCTTTTCCAAAGGCCTTGCGGCGATTCTTCTGGGACATCTCATCGGATGTGCCATGATGTATTTTGCGGGGCTGATCGGCGGACGCACCGGGAAAAGCTCCATGGAAACGACGAAGATGAGCTTTGGCCAAAAGGGCTGTGTTTTCTTTGCCCTCCTGAATGTTCTGCAGCTGGTCGGCTGGACCGCCATTATGATCTACGACGGAGCACAGGCAACCAATGAGATCTTCGGCATCGGCAGCTGGGTGTGGGCGATTGTCATCGGTGCGCTGATTCTTCTGTGGATCGCCATCGGGATTACCAATCTCGGCATTGTCAACAAGATTTCGATGACGGCACTTTTCGTCCTCACCATTGTGCTGTGTTTCATCATTTTCCGCAGAGGCGTGCCGATGGAGGGTGCAGCGGGCGATGTCATGTCATTCGGTGCAGCGGTGGAGCTCGCGGTAGCTATGCCGCTGTCCTGGCTTCCTCTTATCAGCGATTACACCAGAGAGGCGGACAAACCCGGGCAGGCAACGCTTGTCAGTGTTGTTGTCTATGGCCTGATTTCCGTGTGGATGTATATCATCGGTATGGGGGCTGCGATTGTTACCGGAGAGTCCGACATTGCGGCTTTGATGGTCAAGGCAGGTCTTGGAATCGCGGCACTTCTCATCCTGATTCTCTCGACGGTTACGACGACCTTCCTTGATGCCTGGTCCTCGGGAATTTCCGCGGAGTCCCTGACGGAGAAGCTGAAAGGTCATGGGAAGCAGGTCGCCATGGGGGTTACCGTCATTGGTACCATTGGCGCGGTCCTTTTCAATATGGATGACATTACGGATTTTCTGTATCTGATCGGATCCGTTTTCGCGCCCATGATTGCCATTCAGATTGCGGATTACTTCATTCTGAAGCAGGATCATGAAAGCGAAGGCCTGAACGTGAGGAATGCGGTGATCTGGGTGATCGGCTTTGTTCTCTACCGGTTTCTCATGGGAGTGGATCTTCCCGTCGGGAACACCCTTCCAGACATGCTCCTTACCAGCCTGATCTGTATCGCTGTCTGGAAGCTGGTACCGGGTAACGGTAAGCGAAGGCTGTAACAACAAAGTGAATTCTGTATGACAAACGACAGGAAGGCCTCGGGATCTTCGGATTCCCCGGGGCCTTCCTGATGCTTTTCAGGAATTTCAATCAGCACCTCGCGTGCGTTCTTACTTTATCTTATTCAGAAGGAGTCGTACAATCACATTTATAGCACTTGTCAAACAATTTCTTCCTCCTTCCGCATGGAAAGACAGGAGGATGCAGCAGAGGAAAGGTCGAAAGGATCCGGAACGATGGAACAGAATCTTACTACAGGAAGCGTTTTTCACAATATTGTACGTTTTTCTCTCCCGTATTTATTGTCCTATTTCCTGCAGACGCTTTATGGAATGGCAGATCTGTTCATCATTGGTCAGTTTGAGGGAGTTGCAGGGACAACGGCGGTGTCGGTCGGATCACAGGTGATGCATATGCTGACGGTCATCATCGTGGGACTCGCCATGGGGACGACGGTCAGCATCGCGCAGGCGGTTGGGAAAAAGAACCGCAGTGAGGCCTCTCTGGGTGTCGGCAATTCCGTGACACTCTTCATGGTGGTGTCGGTTGTCATGACACTGCTCCTGATGGCGCTGGTCAGGCCGATTGTCGGCATTATGTCAACGCCGGAGGAAGCAGTAGAAGGAACGGTCCGGTATCTTACGATCTGCTTCATTGGAATTCCCTGCATCACAGCCTACAACATCATCAGCTCCATCTTCCGTGGTCTGGGAGATTCCCGGCATCCGATGTATTTCATCGCGGTGGCCTGTGCGGCGAACATTGCGCTGGACTATCTGTTCATGGGAGCGCTGCATCTGGGGCCTGCGGGAGCGGCACTCGGTACGACCCTCGCCCAGCTGATCAGCGTGGTGACCGCTCTGGCGGCCATGAGAAGGGGGAACATCGGGATTGCCGTTACCCGGAGGGAGCTAAAACCGGTTCGGGAAACCATGCGGAAAATTCTGAAGATCGGAATTCCGATCGCCGCCCAGGACGGCCTGATTCAAGTGGCGTTCATTGTCATCACGATCATTGCGAACCGCCGCGGACTGACGGATGCGGCGGCTGTCGGCATTGTGGAGAAGGTCATCAGCTTCCTGTTCCTCGTGCCGTCCTCTATGCTTTCTACGGTGTCTGCGCTCGGTGCGCAGAACATCGGGGCGGGGAAGAGAAATCGGGCGAAGCTTACGCTTCGCTATGCCATTCTGATCGCTGCGGGATTCGGTGTGGCGGTTTCCATTCTGATGCAGTTTATCGCCCCGTCGGTGGTCGGACTGTTTACGGAAGATCCAGGCGTCATCTCGGCGGGAGGACAGTATCTGCGCGGATATATTCTGGACTGCATTTTTGCGGGAATTCACTTCAGCTTCAGCGGATATTTCTGCGCGTGCGGGAAATCCGGACTTTCCTTACTGCATAACATCATTGCCATTTTACTGGTCCGTATTCCCGGTGTGTATCTGACCTCGGTGATGTTTCCGGAAACGCTTCTTCCCATGGGACTTGCCACGGCGGCGGGATCTCTGACCTCGGTTGTCATCTGCGTCATTGCATTTGCGGTGCTGGAAAGGCAGGACAGAAAGAATAATCTGTAACAGGCGCGTATTTTTTATGTAAAAAATCGCGTTGATAATTGACAGGAAGTTTAGCAATAGTATAATCGTCCCTGGACTAAAAGTTTAGTAATAGGATATTTCTGGTTTACTGTCCGTGCGTGAAAAGAAGAACCGGAGAAACCATTTCCTGAATATAGAAAGCAATACAGAAAGCAGGGCGCTGCAGAATTCTTTGGAGGCCGCTGACAGATACGGCTGGATGAGCAGCAGAGAGTGATCAATGGAACAGGAACAGATTAATGAGCAGATCGGACGCAGGATTAAGGATCTGCGGAATCGGAACGGATTGACGCAGCAGGAGCTGGCAGACCGAACGGAGCTGACCAAGGGATTTATTTCCCAACTGGAGCGCGGACAGGTTTCGCCCTCCGTGGTGACGCTCCTGGATCTGATCGAATGCCTGGGCTCTTCACCGGCGGAGTTCTTCAAGGAAGGTGCAGAGGAGCAGGTCGTCTTCACCGAAGCGGACTGCTTCCAGAAGGTGGATGATCAGGGCAGCCGGACAACCTGGCTGATCCCGTCTGCCCAGAAGTTTCAGATGGAACCGCTTCTTGTGGAAATTCAGCCGCATCAGACCCTGGAGGAAGACAAGCCGCATTCCGGCGAAGAATTCGGCTATGTCATGAGCGGGAGACTGAATGTGTATCTCGGCGACAAGGTGTATCGGGTCAAGGCAGGCGAGAGCTTCTATTACCGGACCACCAAACGGCACCGGATTTCCAACCCGGGGAGCCGGCCAGCAAAGTTTCTCTGGATCAGTACCCCGCCGGAATTTTGATCACAATGAGGACAATAGACGGAGCACTTGGGGCATCCTGGGAGCTTGCTCATAAGGATGCCCCAAGTGCGACGGATATGGGACGAATGTCCCAAACGAGGCTTTGCGAAGCAAAGACGAGTTTTGTCCTCATTGAGAAGAGAATGAGGACATGGGACGAATGTCCCAAACGAGGCTTTGCGAAGCAAAGACGAGTTTTGTCCTCATTGAGAAGAGAATGAGGACATGGGACGAATGTCCCGTCAATATAGCTTATGAGGGGAGCATTATGGAAAACACCAACATCATCGAACTGAAGCACGTTACCAAATCGTTCAGTGACGGATTTACGGCCGTGGAGGATTTCAATCTGGAGGTTCGCCGCGGTGAATTCGTTACTTTTCTCGGACCTTCCGGCTGCGGCAAGACAACGACGCTGCGAATGATCGCGGGCTTTGAGCTGCCGACCTCAGGAGAAATTCTGCTGAATGGGAAATCCATTACAAATCTGCCGCCGTATGAGAGACCGATTAATACGGTTTTCCAGCGCTATGCGCTGTTCCCTCATATGAACATCTATGAGAATATCGCCTTTGGCCTGAAGCAGAAAAAAACACCGAAGGATGTCATCGAGCACAAGGTGAAGAAAGTCCTGTCCCTGGTGGATCTGGAAGGCTTCGAGGAGCGGAACGTTGCAACGCTCTCCGGCGGTCAGCAGCAGAGAATTGCCATTGCAAGAGCGCTGGTGAATGAACCGGAGATCCTTCTTCTGGATGAGCCGCTTGGTGCGTTGGATCTGAAGATGCGCAAGGAGATGCAGATCGAGCTGAAGGACATGCACGACAAGCTTGGCATCACCTTCATTTATGTCACGCATGACCAGGAAGAAGCACTGACGATGTCCGACAAGATCGTCGTCATGAGCGAAGGCCACATCCAGCAGATCGGAACGCCGGAAGATATCTACAACGAGCCGAAGAACGCGTTTGTTGCGGACTTCATCGGAGAGAGCAATATTTTCAGCGGCATCATGACAGGAAAGCTGAAGGCGCGTTTCTGCGGCGGCGAGTTTGTATGCGTCGATGACGTGGCGGAAGGAACGCACATCACGGCAGTGGTTCGCCCGGAGGACGTTGAGCTGACGAAGCCGGAGGACGGCATTATTCAGGGTGTTGTGACGTCCGTAATTTTCAAGGGAATCCATTATGAAATTGCGGTCCAGTCCGGCCGGAACGAGATGATGGTGCAGTCAGTGAATGCGGCGAAGGTGGGCGAGCGCGTGGGGATGCGGCTCGATCCGGAGAACATTCACATCATGATCGCAGAGGATCACACGAACACCTTCCCTGTGGATATCAACCGGGACTATCGATTGGAATACAATGGAAAGCTCCTGCATGCGAGTCTTACGAAGCTCATCAAGGGTGGAAAACGTCTGGAGGACGGGACGCTGGTGGACGGAAACGGGGAGGCCATCGATCTGAACCGCACCCGTGTCCTTGCGTCCATCCAGCCGGGCGACATCGAGATGACGGACAATCAGGAAGAAGGCCTTATCCAGGGCAACATCAGCAATCTGATTTATCAGGGCGACCACTACCTGTATGTCATTCATACGGAGCTGGAACAGGATTTTGTTGTGTATGATGAAGATCTCTGGAACATGGAGGACCGTGTCGGTCTGATCATGCCGGTGGAGAAGATGACCTTCAGTCTGAAGAAATAAGGAGCCGCGAAATGCATTTCAAATTTACGAGAAAATCCCTCTGCATTCCCTATGCAGTGTATCTGGTGCTGTTCGTGGTGGCACCGCTTCTGGTTCTGATTTACTATGCGTTCACCAATGGCTCCGGGCAGTTCACGCTGGCGAATTTTACCGGATTTTTTACGGATCCCAATGCATTGGGAACACTGTTTTACAGCTTTGCCGTTGCGGTTGTGACGACGATGGTGTGCCTTCTGCTCGCCTATCCGATCGCCTGCATTCTGGCGTTCAGCAGGCTGAAGGCGAAATCGGCGGTGGTGATGCTCTTTGTGCTGCCGATGTGGATCAATTTCTCCCTGCGCATCACGGCGCTGAAGGAAATCCTGAACGTGCTGGAAGGAAATCTTGCGATGTATCCCTTCTTTAATGCAGTGATCGGTATGACCTACGATTTCCTGCCGTTTATGATTTTGCCGATTTATACGACCGTTTCACGGCTGGATGGCGCCCTCCGCGAGGCGGCGATGGACCTTGGCGCGAATGAGGTGCAGACATTCCTTCGCGTGACGCTTCCCTTGTCGGTACCGGGCATCATGAGCGGAATTTCTATGGTGTTTCTCCCGGCCATGACCAACTATGTGGTGCTGGATATGCTCTACAACAGCACGTATATCATGGGCAGCCTGATCGGCAGCTATTTTGCCGCTTACAACTGGAACGGCGGATCCATGATCGCGCTGATTCTGCTGGGAATCATCTGCCTGTTCACGCTGCTGACGGACGGCGGTGAAGAGAAAACAAGCCGGGGAGGGGCACTGCTCTGATGAAAAAGATATGGAAATGGGGCTATCTGGGCCTGGTGCTGCTCTTCATCTATCTGCCGATTCTGGTTCTGGCAGTATACAGCTTTACGGATTCCACGAACATCGGCGCAATCCGGAGCTTCTCCCTTCATAACTATGTGACACTCTTTACGACGGGTGAGCTCCGCGACATGATTGTCGGAACCTTGCTTCTTGCAATCGGAGCGGCAGCCGCAGCGACGGTTCTGGGAACTCTCGGCGCAATCGGCGCGTTCTATTCCAAAGAGAAAGTGAGCCGCGCAATCTCCACGATGAACCAGGTTCCCGTTGTCAACGCAGATGTTGTGACCGGCTTTTCTTTGTGCATTCTTCTGGTTGTCGTCATGAGGATCAGTAAGGACACCTTTATTCCGCTGGTCGTTGGGCACATTACTCTGTGCGCACCGTTTGTCTATCTCGCGGTCCTTCCGAAGATCAAACAGATGGATTCCAGTCTGTATGAGGCGGCGCTGGACCTTGGAGCAACGCCCCTCAAGGCTCTGATGCAGGTCGTGATCCCGCAGATCGTTCCGGGTATCGTATCCGGTTTTGCGCTTGCGGTCACGCTTTCGCTGGATGATTATTTCATCGCGACCTACACCAAACCGGCAACCTTTGATACGATCAGTACCTATGTCGTCAACGCGACCAAAGGCTCGCAGACGACGATCAAGACGGCACTGTGGGCGCTCTCCACGGTGATTTTCCTGGTGGTTATTGTTGTTGTGATGGGAATGAATCTGTATCAGGCAAAAGAAGCGGGAAAAGGAACCGGACTGGAGAAGGGAGAAAAGAAATGAATCAGAGAAGAGAAAACCCTTCTTCCGGAGGGAAAATGCAGGGAGCAGGCCTGCAGAACGGAGGACGGAAAAGAAGCGGGCTGTCCGGAAGAATTTCCGCAGGCGTTCTGTCTGTTCTCGTTGCGGCACCCTTTGCAGCTTTTATGGGGGCACCTGCGGTGGAAAGCAAGGCGGCAGAGAACGCAAAGCCGGAGAAAAGTGTGACGCTCCGCATCTGCAACTGGGAAGAGTACATTGACACCGGTGATTGGGATGAAGACGAGACGATCGATCTTCCAAGCGGTGACATCATCGGCCGCAATTCCCTGGTGCAGGACTTCGAGAGCTGGTACGAGGAGAATTACGGCGTCAAGGTCAACGTGGAGTATTCCACGTTCGGCACCAATGAGGACCTCTACAACATGCTGACTTTGGGGGACACATTTGACCTTGTCTGTCCTTCGGAGTACATGTTCATGAAGCTGATCAGCGAGGATCGGCTTGTGCCGCTTTCGGATCATTTCTTTGATTCCTCAGATTCGAATAACTATTACATTAAGGGGGTTTCCCCATATCTGCAGAACATCTTTGAGACCGAGGACATCAACGGGGAGCCTTGGGCAAAATATGCGGCGGGCTATATGTGGGGCATCACCGGCATTGTTTACAACCCGGCAGAGGTGACCAAGGAAGCTGCGTCTACCTGGACCATTCTGGATAATCCTGCCTATAAGCGGCGCGTCACGATCAAGGACAACGTACGCGACTGCTATTTTGCGGCAGTCGGTGCCTTGGAGCATGACAAGCTGACCTCAGAGAGCTTTCGGAACGATCCGGATTACAGTCAGAAGCTGGAGGAGGTTATGAATGATACCTCACCGGAAATGATCGCGAAGGTGCAGGACTGGCTGCAGTCGATGAAGGACAATGTGTATTCCTTCGAGACGGATTCCGGTAAGGCGGACATGATCACCGGCAAGGTTCTTGCCAACTATCAGTGGTCGGGCGATGCGGTCTACACGATGGATCAGGCGGATGAGGATGATTTCCAGCTGGATTTTGCGGTTCCCGAGGAGAGCACCAACATCTATTTTGACGGATGGGTCATGTTAAAGAGCGGAATCGGAAACGACGCGGAGAAGCAGAAAGCGGCGGAGGCGTTCATCAATTTCGTGTCCCGCCCGGACAACGCCATTCGCAACATGTACTACATCGGCTACACGTCCTTCATCTCGGGGGGAAAGGATCCCAGAATTTTCGAGTATCTGGACTGGAACTACGGCGCGGATGAGGATGAGACGGACACGGCGGAATATGACGTCAATTATTTCTTTGCAAACGATGGGGATCCGCAGGATTACGTTCTGACCGTTCCGACAAAGCAGCTGGATCGTCAGCTCAGTGCGCAGTATCCGAGTACAGAAACCATTCAGCGTGCCAGCATCATGCGCTATTTCACGCCGGAACAGAATGCTGCGGCGAATCGGATGTGGGTTAATGTTCGCTGCTATAACATTCATCAGGTTCCGCTTTGGGGCTGGATTCTGACAATTGGCGGAATCGCTGCGATTGTCTGGCTCGGAATCCGGAAATTCCAGATGGCGAGGAAGGCAAAGTGAGCAAGGAACAGATTCAGAATGAGGAAGCGGACTACGGCGATCTTATGACCGTCGGACCGGTCAGACAGCGGATTATCCGGTTTGCTGTTCCAGTGTTTGTCGGCAACCTTTTCCAGCAGCTGTACAACACGGTGGACTCCCTGATTGTCGGAAATTTTGAGGGAAGTACGGCACTGGCGGCGGTCAGCAGCGTTGGAAATCTTGTCTTTCTTCTGATCGGATTTTTCAATGGAATTGCCATTGGTGCGGGCGTGGTTATCGCGCACTGCATCGGTGCAAGGAAAGAAAAGGAGACAGAGCTTGCCGTGCACACGGCGGTGGCGGTTGGTCTTGTCTGCAGTGTTGTGATGACGGTCGCAGGAGTCCTTCTGACGCCGTTGTTCCTGCAGTGGATGGGGACGCCGGACTCCGTGATGCCGGATGCAGTGAGCTATCTTCGGATTTATTTTGCGGGTGTCGCAGGGCTGATCATGTACAACACGTTCGTCGGCATTCTGCAGGCGGCGGGTGACAGCCGGCATCCGCTTTATTATCTGATTTTCTCCTCGGGCATCAATATCGTGCTGGATCTCGTTCTGATCGCAGGCCTTCATATGGGAGTTGCAGGTGCGGCGCTGGCGACAGTGATTTCACAGGTCCTCTCTGCGATTCTGTCCATGGTACGCCTTGTGCGGACGAAAGAGGTATACCGCCTTCGTCCTCGGAGCATCTGCCTGAACGGCAGGATGGTTTCGAAGATTGTTCAGATTGGCATTCCTTCGGGACTTCAGAATTCGATCATCGGGCTTTCCAATGTTGTCATTCAGTCCTACATCAATTCCTACGGCGAAATGGCGATGGCGGGAATCGGGGCCTACTGCAAGGTGGAGGGTTTTGCCTTTCTTCCGGTGACGAGCTTTGCCATGGCACTTACCACCTTCGTCAGCCAGAATCTTGGCGCGAATGAGAAGGAGCGTGTGGGAAAGGGCGTGCATTTCGGCGTTCTGTGCGGACTGATTCTGGCGGAGCTCGTCGGTGCGGTTCTGTTCCTCTTTGCCCCGCAGCTGGTTGCGGCCTTTGACCGGACGCCGGAGGTCATTGCCTACGGCGTTGCAAGAGCCAGGGTCGTGACGCCCTTCTTCTTCCTGTGTGCCTATACACACATCATGGCGGCGATTCTGCGCGGCGCGGGACATGCCAATGTGCCGATGGTGATTTTCCTCGTGTGCTGGTGTGCGATCCGCATTGTGATCATCGCGGGTGTCGGCATGTTCGTGCAGGACATTGCGATCACATACTGGGTTTATCCGATGACCTGGGGAATGAGTACGGCGGCGCTCTGGGTTTACTGGCACAGGAAAAGGGGAGACCTGCAGCAGGCATAGAAGGAAGGCTGGTCTGGAAAAACAGAATCTGCTGTCCTGAGGCTATGCTCCCCTGGTGTTTATGAAAGTGCGTGGATATGAACAGACACAGGTGCCGATGGATACAGATATGGGGCAGAATGATGCAGCCAGGTGATGCAGATA
>ERZ808246.186-NODE-186-length-54122-cov-7.742264_pt1 | contig 54122 bp, 44 predicted proteins | sample MGYA00521083_ERZ808246 | MGnify/ENA primary metagenome ERZ808246 (study PRJEB31516, sample SAMN03275577) | gut metagenome | biome: mammalia-associated habitat; material: feces | host: Papio cynocephalus | place: Kenya | collected 2012-07-07 ... | reverse complement strand
TAACACAGCTTGTTACTCTTATACGTCAGCGCCGTCCACGTCACATCGTCGTGCTTCTTCTCGTCGCTGTGCCCGCACGTCTTCCCGCACACCGGATGCTCATGCAGCCCGTTGTAGAGCTTGAAGACCTGCGTGCCGCGGAGGGTCGCGTCGCCGCTTTCCGCCTCCTTCTTGAAGCTGTAGGCACCCGTGTTGTTGTCAAAGGTGAAGTTGCTCTCCTCGCACTTTCTCTCCGCGTGCAGGGCGAAGGTGATACACTTGCCCAATTCGAGTGTCCCGTCGTAGGTCAGGCCGATTTTGGCGTCATTGCTCAGGCCGCCTTCGCCGATCGTGAATGAGTAGCATCCATCGGTATTAGTCGAATTCGGCACATAGACATTGTTGGCCTTACTGCCCGTATCCTTATTCCCTATGATCTGCACATTGCCGCTGACGGTCATCTTGGCGCTGCCGCCTATGTAATACACCCCGCCACCTTTGGTGGTCGCGGTATTTTGGGTGATGGTGGCATTACCGGACAGATTGAGATCTCCCGCACTCACATAAATACCGCCGCCATTGCTGCCAGCGTTGTTCTCCGCGATCTCCGCCGAGCCGGAGACGGTCATGGGGTATTTGTACGCGAAGTCATTAGAATTGGCATAGTACACCCCACCGCCGTTGCCGCCTGCGCTGTTCTCCGCGATCTGCGCCGTATCGGAGATGGTCAGCTTGTAGCTGGAATAAGTACTGTAGTACACGCCCCCGCCATCGCCGCTGGTGGCTGTGTTTTTGGTGATAACGGCATCGCCGGACAGCTCGAGTTTGCCAGAAACATATACACCGCCGCCGTTTTGGGCGGCCGTGTTGCCGCTGATCGTGCCGCCTTTTATAGTAACAGTACCGGTTGAATAAATGCCGCCGCCGTTTTTGCTGTATTGACCGGCGGTCACCGTATTGTTGCTGATCTCGCCGCCGTACATGGTAAAGGTGCCGCCCCACATACACACGCCGCCGCCGTAGTTTTGCGCCACATCGACATAGTTCTCGGTAATGCTACCGCCGTACATATTGAAGCGGCCACCCTGCATATATACACCGGCGCCGTCCTGCCCTTGCACGGTACTGCCCGCGTGGTTGCCGCTGATCTCACCGCCGAACATATTGAAGGTGGGGCCCCCGGCATTTGTTCCTTGGCCGCCCCGTACGCCCCTGCCGATGTACTTTTCGTCTTCAGTTTTCGTTCCGTGGGTGATTTTGCCGCCGCCCTTACAATCACACAGCGTAAATGTTGCACCGTCAAGAATCCTGATGACGCCTTCGGTATTGTTTTTAATATAGCCTGTTAATGAGTCATCGGAGGTTTTCGTAATGGTGTGGCCGTTCAGGCAAAGGTTGACTGTGCCCTTGATTTCAAGCAACGCGTCTGTCGTAATATCTCCGCCCAAATAGTAGCTGCCGTTTGTAAGAACATAATAATTGCTAATACTCTCAGCGTCAATTCCTTCAAGAGTTGCCTTTTCACTCCCAATATACAACTCGCCATTCTCAACTTTCAGCTCGGTCCATACCACATTTCCCGCGCACTTTTCTTTGGTATGGTCGCCGATGTCTTTATGCGCCGCGCCGCAGATGGGGTGGCTGTGCTCGTTCGCCTGCTCCGCCGTCAGGTTGGTCAGCGCCGCGCACAGCGCCTCGTAGCGCGTCATATCCATCTGGGCATACTGCTCCTCGGTCAGCGCCGCCAGCGCTTCGCCAAGGGCCATGAGCTGCGCTTCCAGCTCGTCCGCATTGTCTGCCGTCACGTCCTCCGGCAGCGCGTCGATCAGCGCCTGGGCCGCCTGCACCGGGTCGTTCTCGTTCCCGTTCTCGTTCCCGTTCTCGTTCCCGTTCCCGTTCCCGTTCTCCACGGGTGCGGCGGGCGTGTCCTGCTCGCCCTCCGGTGCGGCCGGCATCTGGGTCTGCGCCGGGTCGCCGGTCTGCGCCTGCTCGCCGGTCTGCTCCTGCTCACCGGTCTGCTCCTGCTCACCGACCTGCACCGGCTCCTCGACCTGCTCCGGGTTTTCATCCTGCACCGGCTCCTCGACCTGCACCGGCTGCTCCACGGCAGGCGGCTCCGCCTGCGCCGCGTCAGCCTCTGCCAGCGCCGCCGTGGGCAGCAGAGACAGGCACAGCGTCAGTGCCATCAGCAGGCTCAATACTCGTTTTTTCATGTGCGGCCTCCTTTAATACTGTGTGCGTGCGGCGTCGTCGTTCGCTCCCCTTCCTTGCTCCGCTGGGCAGAGGGGATCGTCCCGTAGGGAACCCTACGGGACGAGAGGGCGCGCCCTCTCGTCCGATGATCGCCGGCCGATCACCGTGGACGGGCAAAGCCCGCGGCGGTAAGTTCCGCTTGCTTTTTTGCCCGTTTCCTGTATAGTAGTATCATACACCGCACGTTAACGTACGATGCAAGTCCTTTTTGCGTTTTGGGGAGCGTTTTATGAAAAAACACAACGACCTGTTTTCCATCGGCGAGGTGGCGCGGGCGCTGCGCGTCACCCGCCGCGCCCTTCTCTATTACGAGGAGTTCGGCCTGATCGCGCCGGACGTCAAGGACGGCGCCACCGGCAACCGCTATTACACCATCGACACCTTTGTCAAAATACGCACCCTCCGCATTTTGCAGGGGCTCGGCCTGTCCCTCAGCGAGATCCGCGGGTATTTTGACGATGCCTTTGCCCTGCCCCCGCTGATCGCCCGTCTGGAAGCCCTGCGCGACGAGCTGGACCGCCATATCGACAGCCTGAAGGAGCGCTCCAACGCCGTTCCGCCCCAGGTAAAGCGCGTCCTTCTGCCGCGCCAGACCGTCTACCGCCGCGTGTACACCGCGCCCACCGTGGCGGAACGGACGGCGCTGCTCCGCGCCGCCGCGCTGGAGGGGATGCGCCTCTACGGCGCCGACATTTCCCACCGGATGTACCTATTGGAGTCCCCCATTGGCAAGCCGGACGAGCTCGCCTTCTGCGTGGCCGTCCCGCCGGAGAGCGCCGGCCCGTATGTGGAGGTCCTGCCCGAGACGCCGGCGCTCAGCCTGTATCACCACGGCCCGTATGAGGCGCTGCCCGCCGTGGCCCGGCGGCTCCTGGCCTACGCGCAGGAGCATGGCCTGACGCCCACAGGGGTGATCCGCCGCATCTATCTGGAGGGTCCGCCCCAACACAAGGATCCCGCGAAGTTCATCACCCAGGTGGCGCTCCCCCTCCGCGAAGCGCAGCCCTGACCCTCGCCGCCAAAAAACCAAGCCGCGGCATACGCCGCGGCTTGCGCTCCGTCTGTGCGCCTCAGTCCAGTATCCTGCCGTCCGTGGAGATGGTCGTCACCTGCCACGGAATGAATTTCCCGCTGTTTTGCAGCGCCGTTTTCGCCGCGTGCTCCAGTCCGCCGCAGCAGGGCACCTCCATGCGGACGATGGTCACGCTTTTGATGTCGTTGCTGCGGATGATCTCGGTGAGCTTCTCGGAATAGTCCACGCCGTCCAGCTTCGGGCAGCCCACCAGCGTGATGTGCCCCTTGATAAAGCGCTCGTGGAAGGCGGCGTAGGCATAGGCCGTGCAGTCGGCGGCGATGAGCAGCCGTGCGCCGTCAAAATACGGCGCGTTCACCGGCACCAGCTTGATCTGCACCGGCCACTGTGCCAGCCGGCTCTGCGCCGCGCCGGAAGCGGGCGCGGCGTCTGGCGTCTCCGTGTGCCGGAGCGTTTTCATCCGCGCACCGGGGCAGCCGCCGTGAAGCGCCATTCCCTCCTGCTGCATCTTTTTCTGCTTGTTGGCCAGCACCGCCTGCTCGTCATAGGCGGCCGCCTCGCGCTCCACAAAGGAGATGGCCCCGGTGGGACAGGCCGGCAGACAGTCGCCCAATCCGTCGCAGTAGTCGTCCCGCATAAGCCGTGCCTTTCCGTCCACCATAGCGATAGCGCCCTCGTGGCAGGCGGCGGCGCAGGCGCCGCAGCCGTTGCACTTGTCCTGATCGATCTCGATGATCCTTCGTTTCATAGCCGTACCTCCTTGCGTTTCTGTGCCGATCATACTACAATATGGTCAACAAGTCTGTTGAATTTTCAACGAAAGAGGATTTTTATGAAAGACCTTGTATCCGCCGTCCGGTCCGCGCCGCTGTTTTCGGGTATCGCCGCCGACGAGCTCACCGCGATGCTCTCCTGTCTCGCCCCGGAGGAAAAGCACTTCCCGAAGGACGCCTTCCTGCTGCGCGCCGGCGACACGGCCGACGCCATCGGCCTTGTGCTGTCGGGCAGCGTCCTGGTCATACAGGAGGATATCTGGGGCAACCGCAACATTCTCTCCAAGGCGGGCCCGGGCCAGACCTTCGCCGCCGCCTTCGCCTGCGCGCCCGGCGCGGTGCTGAACGTGAGCGTCGTCGCCGAAGCTCCCGTCGCCGCGCTGTTCCTGAATGTAAAGCGCGTCCTGGATGTCTGTCCCTCCGCCTGCGCGCACCACAGCCGCATCCTCCGCAACCTGCTGGGCGAGCTTGCCGAAAAAAACCTGCGCTTCAGCGAAAAGCTCACGCACATGGGGCAGCGCAGCACCCGCGCCAAGCTCATGTCCTATTTCTCCGCCGAGGCGCAGCGGCGCGGGACGTACGAATTTGACATTCCCTTTTCCCGGCAGCAGCTTGCGGACTACCTCGCCGTGGAGCGCAGCGGGCTGTCCCTCGAGCTGGGCAGGATGAAGCGCGACGGGCTCCTGGATTTTCACAAGAACCACTTTGTCCTGAAGGTGTGATCCCCACCCCTCCGCAGCAAAGAAAAAAGAGCGCCCGCCCGGGCGCTCTTTTTTCGGTATGCTCTGACGGCAGGCGGATCATCTCCGCTTGGCGGAGTCTACCACCACCGCCTGGGCGGCGGCCAGCTTCAGGTCGTGGCGCAGCCGCAAGGGCGGCAGCTGCTGCCGCAGCAGCTCCACGGACAGGCCGTACTGTTGGGACAGCTCGGCGTACTTGGCGTCCACGTCCGCCTCGGTGATGTCGATGCCCTCCCGCCGTGCGATCTCGGTCATGGCCAGCTCATAGCGCGCCGCTGCCGCGGCCTGCTCGCGGGCGTGGTCGCGCAGCTGCTCCATCGTGGTGTTCCCCATCTCCAGATACTGCTCCAGCGACACGCCCTGTGCCTGCAAATGCCCCCGCAGCTCGTTGATCAGCCCGTCCAGCTGGTTCTCCACCATGGCGTCGGGGATGGTCACGGTCATGGCCTCCGTCACCTGGCGGATCAGGTCGTTGGCGAACTGCTCCGCCGCCTGCGCCTGCTTTTTCTGCACCGCCGTCTCCATGACGGCCCGGCGCAGGGCGGAGACATCGTCAAAGCCCTGCCGGCGGGCGAAATCATCGTTCCACGCCGGCATGGCCCGCCGGGTGATCTGGTGCACCTTGATATGGAACACCGCGTCCTTTCCGGCCAGCTCCGGAACGTACTCCGTGGGGAACGTGACCTTCACGTCGCGCTCCTCGCCCACGGCGGCGCCGGCCACCTGCTCCTCGAAGCCGGGAATGAAGTAGCCGCTGCCCAGCAGCAGGGGGTACTGCTCGCCCTTGCCGCCCTCAAAGGCCACGCCGTCCACAAAGCCCTCGAAGTCCAGCGTCACCTCGTCGCCCATGGCGGCTTTTTCCGGATGCTGCACCTCGGGGTTGGCCCGGGCGTACTCGTCCAGGGCGGCCTCGGTGTCGTCGCTGCTCAGCTCCACCTCGGGATAGACGGCGGACAGGCCCTTGTACTGGCCCAGCTGCACCTCCGGATACAGATCGATGACCGCGGCGAAGGTATAGCCGTCGGGGCCGATGGTCTCCACCGACAGGGTGGGCGTCCCGGCGATCTGGATATCGCTCCGGCCGATGGCCTCCACCAGCGCCTGGGGATAGGTATCGTTGACGGCCTCCTGGTACAGGAACTCGGGGCCGTAGGCCTTTTCCAGATTTTCCCGGGTGGGCTCGCCGGCCACGGGGCATACGGACTTGACGCCCTGGTAGCATTTGGCCAGGGACGCCTGCCAGGTATCCTTGTCCACGGCGATGGTCAGGCGCACCTGGCGCTGTTCGGGAAGCTCCTCCCGCTTGATGATCTGCATAGCAGTTCCTCCTGTATCTGTATTGAAAACAGTATACTATACGCCGCCCCGGTTTGTCCAGCCTGTTCAACACCTGCGGCAGTTTGTCTGAGTTGTAAAAATTCTGTGATATTTGCGGGGCGGGGGTTGCCTTTGCCGCAGCGCTTCTGGTACAATACGGGATACGATATCATCAAGTCTGTCGGAGGGATCGTATGCAGGCGATCAAGCAATTTTTCAAGACCCATCCCCATGCCTGGTGGGGCGCGTATCTGCCGGTCTACCTGGCGATGTTTTTCACCATAGAGCACTTCATCACCGATAACTACTGGGCCACACAGACGGTGCTGGATACCTATATCCCCTTCTGCGAGTGGTTCATCTTCCCCTATGTGTCCTGGAGCCCGCTGCTGGTGGTGCTGGGCATCTATCTGATATTGAAGGACGCCGAGGGCTTCCGCCGGTATATGTGGTTCATCATGGTGACGTTCACCACAGCGGTGGTGTTCTGCATCCTCGTCCCCAACGGACAGGACCTGCGTCCGGCGGTGATGGCGCACCACAATGCCGCCGCCTGGCTGGTGGAGTACACCTATTCCATCGACACCAACACCAACGTCTTCCCCAGCGTACACATTCTGGGCTGCATGGCGGCGGTGGCGGCGGTATGGCACACGCCGGGGCTGCGGAAGCCCGGCTGGCGCTGGGGCGTAACGCTGTACGCCGCGCTCATCATGGTGTCCACCGTGTTCGTCAAGCAGCACGCCGCCATCGACGTGCTGGCGGGACTGCTGACCGGCGCCATCGCCTATGTGTTCGTGTACATCGTCGTAGGACGGCGCCGCGACAGGCGGCTGGGCCGGAATTGCTGAAAAAGCGCCCTGCGGGGCGCTTTTTTGCGGCCTTTTTGCGGCGGTAACTTGACAAGTCCCATGGCGGCGGGTAAAATGTAAAGTTGGCACACACCCTATATACTAACAAAGGAATGGTATGAAGCTATGGCTAAGGATCAGAGAAATGTAGAGGCGATCACCCCCATGGAGGAGGATTTCGCCAAGTGGTATACGGATATCTGCCTGAAGGCGGAGCTGGTGGACTACGCCAGCGTCAAGGGCTTTCTGATCCTGCGGCCTTACGGCTACGCCATTTGGGAGAATATCCAGAAATACATGGACGCGGAGTTCAAGAAGACCGGCCATGTGAACGTGGCCATGCCCGTGCTGATCCCCGAGAGCCTGCTGAAAAAGGAGGGCGAGCTGGTGGCCGGCTTCGCCCCGGAGGTGGCCTGGGTCACCCACGGCGGCAGCGAGCAGCTGGAGGAGCGTCTGGCCTTCCGCCCCACGTCCGAGACGATGTTCTGCGACCACTGGAGCCACGTGCTGCACAGCTACCGTGAGCTGCCCATGCTGTACAACCAGTGGTGCTCCGTCATCCGCTGGGAAAAGACCACCCGCCCGTTCCTGCGGAGCCGCGAGTTCTGGTGGCAGGAGGGCCACACCATCCACGAGACGGCCGCCGAGGCCGAGGCCGAGACGGAGCAGCAGCTGAACTGCTACGCCGACGTGTGCAAAAACGCGCTGGCCATGCCCGTGGTGAAGGGCCGCAAGACCGACAAGGAGAAATTCGCCGGCGCCGAGGCCACCTACACCATCGAGTGCATGATGAAGGACCACAAGGCCCTGCAGTCCGGCACCAGCCACTTCTTCGGCGATAAGTTCTCCCGCGCCTACGACGTGACCTTCACCGGCCGCGACAACACCCTGCAATACCCGTTCCAGACCAGCTGGGGCGCATCCACCCGCCTCATCGGCGCCATCATTATGACCCACAGCGACAACCACGGTCTGGTGCTGCCCCCGGTCATCGCACCCACCCAGGTGGTGGTGATCCCCATCGCCCAGCACAAGGAGGGCGTGCTGGAGGCCGCCGCCGGTCTGCGCGACCGTCTCAGCGCCGCGGGCCTCCGCGTCAGCATGGACGACAGCGACCAGTCCGCCGGCTGGAAGTTCGCCCAGTACGAGATGAAGGGCGTCCCCCTGCGGGTGGAGATCGGCCCCAAGGATATGGAGAAGGGCCAGTGCTGCATCGCCCGCCGCGACACCGGCGAGAAGACCTTTGTCCCCCTGACGGAGCTGGAGAGCGCCGTGCAGCAGCTGCTGCGGGACGTCCACGACAACCTGTACGCCATGGCGTCCAAGAACCTGGAGGACAACACCTTCGATATGACCTCCTGGGAGGAGGTCAGGGAGATGGCCCAGGGCAAGGGCGGCTTCGCCCGCACCAAGTGGTGCGGCAGCCTGGAGTGCGAGCTGGCCATGAAGGAGAAGGCCGGCGTGTCCAGCCGCTGTATGCCGCTGAAGCAGTCCGGCACCACCGGCAAGTGCGTGGTGTGCGGCAAGGAATGCACCACCGACATTTACTGGGGCGTGGCGTATTAAGAAAAAGCAAAAAAGAACAGCCCTTAGGCCGCCTGGCCTAAGGGCTGTTCTTTTTTTGTTATGCTTTCTCCCATTCCGCGGTAAGGGTGACAGGGACGGTGGTGCGCCAGTCGGTATCGCCGTCGGCGGTCCTGGCAAAGAAGGCGGAGGCGGGCAGAAGCTCCACCCTCTCCCCTGCCGCGTCCAGCCAGCCGGCGAAGCGATAGCCGTCACGGGTGGGCTGCGGGTAGGCGCACAGGTACACGTTGCCGCCGGAGGCCATAGGCACCGCCGCGTCATAGGTAACGGCATTGATGCCGTCGTCCAGCGTCAGGGACCAGGGGTAGCGGCTCTGCTCTGTCCGCCGCCAGGCGGCACGGAGCACGATCGACCTCTCCCCCGTATCACCGGGTCTGACAGACGCCGCAAAGTCCGCCGTCAGCGGGTCCGGCACCGTCGTCCAGACCTTTCCGTCCGCGGTATCATACCGGCCCACCCAGCACAGGAACGTATAGCCGCCGTTGTGCGGCGTCTCCGGCTGGGGCAGGGTCAGAGGCGCGTCGGCCAGCGCGGCCATGTCCACGCTGCCCTCGGCCAGGATCCGGGGCGTGACGCCGTCGGCATCGAAGGTGTCGTTGTATATGGTATAGTGCAGCGCACCGGTGACCGGCTCCGGTTCCGGCTCCGGCCGGACATACGGCTCCTGCTGCGCCGGCGGGGTGTCCGGCGTTACGGGGGCGGGGTCCTCCGCTGTGCCGCCGCCGGTGACGGCCACCGCCGTCATGGCCGACAGGCCCACCAGCATAAAAGCGATCTTCTTCCACTTGGCGGCCTTCTTTTTCAGGGCGGCAGCGCTTTCCGCGGCGGACGCCTCGCCGGGAAGGGCCGTATCCGGCGGCAGGACCTCCGGCGGCAGGGCAGCGCTCTCCGGGGGAGGGGCGGCGTGCTCCGGGGCCAGGGTAAACTCCTTATTCTTCTCTCCCATGGCTTATTTCATGTGTACGTCCATCTGGGGGAAGGGGCACTCCACACCCAGGCGGCGGAAGCCCAGCAGCAGCTCGCGGTTCAGCGCACGGGCGCCGGCGTAGATATTTTTCTCCGCCACCTTCACCCAGAAGCGCAGGACGATACCGGAGGCGTCCAGCGTCTGAACGCCCAGGTACTGGGGCGCCTCCAGCATCACGTCGCCCCGGGCGCGGAAAATATCCTCCAGCAGGGCGGGCAGCTGCGCCTCCAGCTTCTCCAGGTCTGTCTCGTAGGGGATGGAGATATCGCTGACGGACCAGGAGTTGTTGTCGGACCGGTTGAGGATGTTCTTCATCTCCGAATTGTTGATGATCTTCACATTGCCGCCGGCGTCGGTGATGGAGGTGGTGCGGATACCGATCTTGGTGACCACGCCCCGGAAGCCGTTGACCTCCACGATGTCGCCCACGTTGTACTGGTTCTCCAGCAGCATGAAGGCGCCGATGACCACGTCGGCGATGAGGCTCTCGGCGCTGAAGCCGACCACCAGGGCCAGCACGCCGACACTGGCGATGATGGTGCCCACATTGACGCCCAGCAGGGACAGGCCCTGGCAGACGATGATGATACCGGCCACATACTTGACCAAACTGCTCAGCAGCGACAGCACAGAGCCGCCGCGGTGGGTGCGGGGCTTGATGCAGCGCAGGATGAAGATGACCAGGTTGGACACCAGCAGCACCAGCAGGACCATGACGGCCAGCTTCAGCAGGGCGGTAAGGTTCAGAGAAAAGGCGGTCTTCAGCTCAGTAAAATCGACCACATCGGTAAAATAACCCAGGGCCACCACCGCCGCCAGAAGCAGCAGGTAGACAAGCATACGCACAGGTGACTTTTTTGTGCCATCGGATCTCATATCAAGTGACCTCCCCGTTTCATTTGTGTCAATGGTATCTTACCACAAAGTGACAGAAAGTGCAACGAAATACCGGCCGTGACCACTGGCGGAAAACGGAAATACGCCGCAGAAATGCGTGGGATACGGCAGCGCGGTACCGGGAATGACCGGTGGACGGATTTTTTACAAAAGGGCTCTTGACAACGGCGCCGCGTGGTATTATAATCGGCGCTCTGAGAGAGATAATTGTCTATACTATACAAAAGAAGGGAGCGATTTCTGTGAAAACAGCACATAAAAAAAGGGAGCCCATCGATCTGACCCAGGGGCCGTGCTGGAAGGTGATCCTCCTGTTTTCCCTGCCGGTGATCCTGTCCTATCTTTTGCAGCAGGTATACTCCATCAGCGACGCGGCCATCGTTGGCCAGACGCTGACCGCCGCCGAGGTCGCCGGCGTCAACGACACCACCTCGCTGGTATTCATCTTTTTGCAGTTCGCCTTCGGCGTCAGCGCCGGCTTCTGCGTCATCACCTCGTATTATGTGGGTATGCACGACGAGCGCGGGGTGCGGCGCTCTCTGGCCACGCAGATCCTCCTGTCGGCGGCGCTGACGGTGGTGCTGACAGCCCTGGCGCTGGTGCTGCTGGATCCCATGCTGGCGTGGATCAACGTAACGCCGGACAACCACGAGGTATACACCGCGGCGTACACCTACTGCGCCATCATCTTCGCGGGCATCGGCGCGCAGCTGTTCTACAACTTTATCTGCTCGTTCCTGCGGGCCATGGGCGACTCGGTGACGCCGCTGGTGTTCCTGCTGTTCTCCACGATACTGAACGTGGGGCTGGACCTGCTGTTCATCCTGTCCTTCCGTTGGGGCGTGGCCGGTGCGGCCGGCGCCACGGTGCTGGCGCAGCTCATCAGCACCATCGGCTGCTTTATTTACGCCTTTATCCGCTACCCGGTACTGCGGCTGCACAAGGCCGACTGGCACATCACCATGCTGGATGTGAAACGGCACCTGACCCGCGGCATTCCCCTTGGCCTGCAGTTCTCCGTGCTGGCGGTGGGCATCATCGTTATGCAGGGCGGCGTGGTGCAGTTCGATATGCGGGACGGTGTGATGGTGTCCAACGCGGCGCAGAACGGCTTTGGCGCGGCCAATAAGCTGAACAACCTGCTCATGACGCCCATGAACGCCTTTGGCGGTGCGCTGACCAGCTTTACTGCCCAGAACCTGGGCGCCGGCCACTACGACCGCATCAAGCGCGGCACGCTGCAATCGCTGCTCATCGTGGTCCTGTTGGCGGCAGGGGCGGTGGGCCTCGGTCTGCTGGCCATGCAGAACGACTTTTTCTACCACATTTTCCTCAGCGCCGACAAGGTGACGGCCGAGGCGGTGCGCTACGGCAACTCCCTGCTGTATGTGGACTTCTCCATGTATCTGTTCCTGAGCTTCATCTTCGTAGTACGCAACTGCGTGCAGGGCATCGGCCGCAGCGGCTTCGTGCTGGGCGCGGGCGCGGCGGAACTGGTGGCGCGGATCGCCGTGTGTACGTTCCTGCCGGTGATCGTCGCCGGCGGGCCCATCAGCGCGGACGCGCCGGCGCTGGCCTTTTACGCCCTCAGCGCCGCCGACCCCATGGCCTGGATGGCGGCGGACGCGGTGCTGTGCGTGCCCTTCTTCCGCAACATCATCAAGAGCGACTACCGGTACTTGCGGCACAGCCGTCTGTGACAGACGCCCTCTCATCCTCCGGCACACTGTGCCGGAGGGATTTTTTCGTTTAAAGAAAAATCAAACAGTCAAATTGGACCGTTTGCCGCACAAATAACGTTAAAAACCAGGCAATTTACGATAATTTCCTCTTATGAAAACAATCTTTTTTCTTATGTTGACTTTTGGTGGATTTTGTGTCATTCTTTTGTTTAACTTATAATTTCCAAGCGCCGCGCGGACACGCCTTCGCGCAGCGCAGACGGAAGGAGTGACCCCCCTTGAGCAGACTCGACATCAAGAATCCAAGCCGCGCCCAGACCGTGGTGGATAACCTTTACCGGGACGTGGAGCGCCGCATCGCCGCCAGTCCTCCGGGCCTCTGTCCGGTGGATATGTCCCTGTCGTTTTTGCAGCTGTGCCACGCCCAGTCCTGCGGCAAGTGCGTGCCCTGCCGTATCGGCCTGGGGCAGCTGAGCAAGCTCATCGCCACCGTGCTGGACGGCACCGCCGATATGAGCACCCTGGCCATTATCGAAAAAACGGCGCGGACCGTGGTGAACACCGCCGACTGCGCCATCGGGCGCGACGCTGCCCGCCTGGTGCTGGACGGCCTGGAGGGCTTCCGGGACGACTACGAGGAGCACATCCTGCACCACCGGTGTCTGGCGGGCTTGCAGCTGCCGGTACCCTGCGTGGCCCTGTGTCCTGCCGGCGTGGACGTGCCCGGCTATATGGCCCTGGTGGGCGAGGGACGCTGCGCCGATGCGGTGCGGCTGATCCGCAAGGATAACCCCTTCCCCGTGGCCTGCGCCTATATCTGCGAGCACCCCTGCGAGGCGCGGTGCCGCCGGAATATGATCGACGATGCCATCAACATCCGCGGGCTGAAGCGCTACGCCGTGGACACTGCAGGAGACGTGCCCCAGCCGCCCTGCGCGCCGCCCACCGGCAAAAAAGTGGCCATTATCGGCGGCGGGCCCAGCGGCCTGAGCTGCGCCTATTACCTGGCGCTGATGGGCCACAAGGTAACGGTATACGAGGAACGGGAGAAGCTGGGCGGTATGCTGCGTTACGGCATCCCCAACTACCGCTTCCCCCGGCATCTGCTGGACGCGGAGATCGCCTCCATCCTCTCTCTGGGCATCGAGGCACACACCGGCGTGACCGTGGGCACCCAACTGTGGATAGAGGACCTGCTGAAGGAGTATGACTGCCTGTACATCGCCATCGGCGCACACCAGGACAAGAAGGTGGGCATCCCCGGCGAGGACAGCCATCATGTCATGTCCGCCGTGGAGATGCTGCGCTCCATCGGAAACGATGTGATGCCGGACTTCACCGGCAAGCGGGTGGTGGTCATCGGCGGCGGCAACGTGGCCATGGATGTGACCCGCAGCTCCATCCGCCTGGGCGCGGAGAAGGTGACGTGCGTGTACCGCCGCCGTATCGAGGACATGACCGCCCTGCCGGACGAGGTGACGGGCGCTATGGCCGAGGGCGCGGAGATCGCAGCCCTGATGGCGCCCTCCCACATCGAGGCCGACGAGGACGGCAATGCCGTCGCGCTGTGGGTGCAGCCCCAGATCATCGGCGAGGCGGACAAGTCCGGCCGGCCCCGGCCCAACAAGGCCGACCTGCCGGAGGTACGCATCCCGGCGGACATCATCGTGGTGGCCATCGGCCAGGGCATCGAGATCCAGGGCTTTGAGCAGGCGGGCGTACCCATCAAGCGCGGCACGTTCGTGGCGGGACTGTCCGGCCAGGTGGGCGACATGGATAACGTATTCGCCGGCGGCGACTGCGTCACCGGGCCCGCCAGCGCCATCCGCGCCATTGCCGCCGGCAAGGTGGCGGCGGCCAACATCGACGAGCACCTGGGCTTCCGGCATGAGATCAAGGTGGAGCTGGACATCCCGGCGCCGCGGCTGAACAACCGCGCGCCCCACGGACGCATCAACACCACGGAGCGCGAGGCCTGCGAACGCCGGTGCGACTTTGAGGATATCGAGTGCGGGCTCACCGAGGAGGGCGCGCGGACCGAGGCGTCTCGCTGCCTGCGGTGCGACCACTATGGCTACGGTATTTTCCGGGGAGGGAGGAACGAGAAATGGTAACACTGACCATCGACGGGCGGACCGTATCGGTGCCGGAGGGCACCACCATTCTGGAGGCGGCCCAGACCCTGCGGATCAGCATTCCCACCCTGTGCTATCTGAAGGACATCAACGAGATCGGCGCGTGCCGCATCTGCATGGTAGAAGTGGAAGGCTACGCACGGCTGGTGCCCTCCTGCGACAGCGCGGTCAGCGAGGGCATGGTGGTGTACACCAGCTCGCCCCGGGTCCGCGAGGCGCGGCGGGTCAATCTGCGGCTGCTGCTGAGCCAGCATGAGACGAAGTGCACCAAGTGCACCCGCAGCGGCAACTGCAAGCTCCAGCAGCTGACCAACGACTATAACCTGCTGGGCGACCACTACATCGACGATCTGAAGAATATCCCCACGGACTACACCAACCCGGTGGTGCGTATCGAGAACCGCTGCGTGAAGTGTATGCGGTGCATTCAGGTGTGCGAAAAGATCCAGGGCATGGGCATCTGGGACCTGATGGGCACCGGTACCCGCACCACCGTGGGCGTGGCCCACACCAGGACCCTGGGCGAGAGCGACTGCACCTTCTGCGGCCAGTGCATCACCCACTGTCCCGTGGGTGGTCTACAGGAGCACGACGACACCGGCAAGGTGTTCGACGCGCTGGCGGACAAGGACCGCATCACCGTGGTGCAGGTCGCGCCGGCGGTGCGGGCGGCCTGGGCGGAGTTTTATCATCTGGACCCCAAGTTTGCCACGGCAGAGCGCATGGTAACGGCGCTGAAGACCATGGGCTTCGACTATGTATTCGACACGGATTTCGCCGCCGACCTGACCATCATGGAGGAGGGCAGCGAGTTCATCGAGCGCTTTACCCACCGGAACAAGTACCACTGGCCCATGTTCACCAGCTGCTGTCCCGGCTGGGTGCGGTTCCTGAAGGGGCAGTTCCCGTCGTATACGGAAAACCTGTCCACCGCCAAGAGCCCGCAGCAGATGTTCGGTGCCGTCGCCAAGAGCTACTTCGCACAGAAGATCGGCGTGGACCCCAAGAAGCTGTTTGTGGTGTCCATCATGCCCTGCACCGCCAAAAAGGCGGAGTGTGCGCTGCCCACCATGAAGGACGAGCAGGGCGACCCGGACGTGGACGTAGTGCTGACCACCCGCGAGATCGTGCGGATGCTGCGGGGCGAGCAGATCAACCCCGCCGTGCTGCCGGAAACGCCCTTTGACAGCCCGCTGGGCACCGGCACCGGCGCGGCGGTGGTCTTCGGCGCCACCGGCGGCGTGATGGACGCGGCCCTGCGGAGCGCGTACTATCTCATCACCGGCAAGGAGCCGAAGCCGGACGCCTTCTCCGCTGTGCGCGGCATGGATGGCTGGAAGGAGGCCGTATTCACCATCCCCGGCGCGGGCAATGTCCGCGTGGCGGTGGTCAGCGGGCTGGGCAACACCCGTAAGCTGATGCACGCCATTGACGAGGGCGACGTGGATTACGACTTCGTGGAGGTGATGGCCTGTCCCGGCGGGTGCGCCGGCGGCGGCGGACAGCCCATCCACGACGGGCAGGAGCTGGCGGCCTATCGCGGCGATATCCTGTGGAGCATCGACAAGAGCGCCAAGGTGCGGTTCTCCCACCGGAACGAGGACGTGCAGGCGCTGTACCGGGAATTCCTGAAAGCCCCGCTGGGCGAAAAGTCCCACCATCTGCTGCACACCGACCACAACGGCTGGAAGATGCCCAACGAAAAGTAAAGGGAAGGCCCGCGAGGGCCTTCCCTTTTATGAAGCGCTTGCAAAAGAAGACCGCCGCAGGCGGTCTTCTTTTGCTGAATTTTACTCGCCCATGGGCGCACCGCAGTGGGGGCAGAACTTGCTGTCGCTGGCGGCGCCGCAGACGGGGCAGACCTTAAAGGTCACCTCGGACTCGTCCACCACCGGCTCGTCCTTCTGGGGCTTGCTGGCCTCCAGCTGGGCGATGCGCTCCTTGCTGGCGTTGACGGCAGCCACCACGTCCTTGACGGCATCGGGGATATCGTCCTGATGCTCCGCCACGAACCACTCGCCGATAGCGCGGTAGTTCTTCTCCAGCTCGCGCTGCTCGTTCATGATGGCCATATTGGTCTTGGCGGCGTCGCTGAGGGTCTGCGCCTTGTCCGCGGCCACTTCGGCCAGGTCCTTGGCCTTGTCCACGGCGATACCGGCGTACTCCTGCGCCTTCTTGCTGATGTCATTGAGAATACCCATAGATACTGCTCCTTTCCATATCTTCCGGCTCCGCCGCCGCGTATACACACGGGACAGCGCACGGCATTCATTCCTGTTGACGCCAGTATAGCGCGTTTTTTCAGCGGTTGCAAGCGCTATATGGCGAAATTTACACACTGTTTACTTAATGCTCTATCCAGTCGGCGGCCCGGGAGACAGCCCGCTTCCACAGGCGGTAATAGGCGTCGCAGTCCGCCTGTGGGCGCTCCGGCAGGAACACCCTCTGGCTGCGGCGCAGGGCGGCGATCTCGTCCATATCCCGCCAGAAGCCGCAGCTGAGCCCCGCCAGGGCCGCTGCGCCGAAGGCGGTCGTCTCCACCATCTCCGGCCGGTCCACGGGGATACGCAGCAGGTCCGCCTGCATCTGCAGCAGCACGTCGGAGACGCTGGCCCCGCCGTCCGCCCGCAGGAGGGCGATATCGCAGCCGGCATCCTGCCGCATGGCCAGCATCAGGTCCGTGACCTGGGCGGCGATGCAGCTGAGCACCGCCCGGGCGATATGCGCCCGTCCCGTGCCCCGGGTGATGCCCAGAATAGCGCCCCGGGCGTACATATCCCAATAGGGCGCACCCAGGCCCGTGAAGGCCGGGACCACCACCACGCCGCCGCTGTCCGGCACCGTGGCGGCCAGCACATCGATCTCCGGCGCCGAGGAGATGATGCCCAGCTCGTCCCGCAGCCACTGAATGGTGCTGCCGGCGTTGAACACGCTGCCCTCGAGGGCATAGGTGGTCTTTCCGTCCACCTGCCAGGCCACGGAGGTCAGCAGTCCGGCGCGGGAGCGCACGGGCTTTTCGCCCACGTTCATCAGGGTAAAGCAGCCGGTACCATAGGTGTTCTTCGCCTCGCCGGGAGCGAAGCAGGTCTGACCGAACAGGGCGGACTGCTGATCGCCCGCCGCGCCGCATACCGGCACGCCCGCCAGGGACTCCAGCCCCGGGATACCGGGCTGTACCGTGCCGTAAACGGCGCTGTTGGGCACGGGCTGCGGCAGCATAGCCGTGGGCACGCCCAGGATGCCGCACAACTCCTCATCCCAGGCCAGACGGTGGATGTCGAAGAGCATGGTACGGCTGGCGTTGGCGTAGTCGGTAACGTGCCGGCCGGTGAGCTTCCAGATCAGCCAGCTCTCCACGGTGCCGAAGAGGACCTCGCCCCGTTCGGCCCGGCGGCGGACACCGGGCACGTTATCCAGGATCCAGCGGATCTTGCTGCCGGAGAAATAGGCATCGATCAGCAATCCGGTGGCGGCGCGGATGCGCTCCTCCAACCCCCGGCGCTTCAGGTCCTCGCACAGCTCCGCCGTGCGGCGGCACTGCCAGACGATGGCGTTGTACACCGGTTCGCCGGTGGCCTTATCCCATAGGATCGTGGTCTCCCGCTGGTTGGTAACGCCGATGCCCGCCACGCTGCCCTCCGGCAGACAGGCGACCGCCTCCGCCGCGGCGCGGCGCTGGGTGTCCCATATCTCCAGGGGGTCGTGCTCCACCCAGCCCGCCTGGGGATAGTGCTGGGGCAGGGGCTGCTGGCTGATAGCGGCGATGGTTCCCTGTTTGTCGAAGGCGATGGCGCGGGAGCTGGTGGTGCCCTGGTCCAGTGCCAATATGTACTGCGACATGACGGACCCTCTTTTCTTTTTCGTATTTTTGTGGTACACTACTGTTGAAATGGATTATACCACGAAAGGGGCGGAATTGCCATGACAAAAATGACCGAGTTCACCTTCCTCTCCACCGACGGCAGGACCCAGCTCCACGGTATGCTGTGGGAGCCGGAGGCGGTCCCTGTCCGGGCGGTATTGCAGGTCTGCCACGGCGTGGCGGAGCACATCGCCCGGTACGACGGCTTTGCCCGGGCGCTGAACGAACAGGGCATCGTTGTGGCCGGGCACGACCACCTGGGCCACGGCAAGTCGCTGCCGGAGGGCGGCACCCCCGTCTATTTCGGCGACGGTAACACCTGGAACACGGTGGTGGACGACATCTATGTGCTGCACCAGCGGCTGAAGCAGCGCTATCCCGATGTGCCGCTGTGCATCATGGGCCACAGCATGGGCTCCTTCCTGACCCGGACATACCTGATCCGCTATCCCGGCACGGTGAAGGCCGCGGTCATCATGGGCACCGGATGGCAGCCCCGGGCAGCCATCACCGGCGGGCTGGCGCTGGCCAATGCCATCGCCGCCGTCAGCGGCGAGAATGCCACCAGCGAGCTGGTGACGGAGCTGGCCTTCGGCAGCTACAACAAGCTGTTCGCCCCCAACCGCACGAAGGTGGACTGGCTCTCCGCCGACGAGAGCAACGTGGACGACTACATCGCCGACCCCCTCTGCGGCGCGGACGCCACGGTGGGCCTGTTCCGCCAGATGCTGCACGGCATACGTTTCAACCAGCGGCAGAGCCATCTGCGGCAGATGGACAAGGATATACCGGTGCTGTTCGTGGCCGGAGACAAGGACCCGGTGGGCAGCTGCGGCAAGGGTGTACGCCAGACCTATGACGCCTTCCGGGCCGCCGGTATGCGGGACTGTACGCTGAAGCTGTATCCGGGCCTGCGGCATGAGATACTCAACGAAAAGGCATACGCTGCGGATATTACGAAGGACATTGAGGCGTGGCTGCTGTCCAGACTGGAAAAGTAAGCCCGTTCGCGGAGAGATAAAGGAGAAACGACTATGACCGAGTGGGAAGCCCTGCGGCAGGAATGCCTGCGCTGTCACGCCTGTACACTGGCGGAAACACGCACCAACGTGGTCTTCGGCGTAGGCCGGGAGGATGCGGAGATCATGATCATCGGCGAAGCCCCCGGCGCCAACGAGGATAAGCAGGGCGAGCCCTTTGTGGGCCGGGGCGGCAAGCTGCTGGACGATATGCTGAAAATGATCGGGCTGGACCGCAGCCGCCTGTATATTACCAACTCCGTCAAGTGCCGCCCGCCGGAGAACCGGGACCCCATGAACACGGAGAAGGACGCCTGCAAGGGCTACCTTCAGCGGCAGCGGGCATTGATGCAGCCCAAGATCATTGTGTGTCTGGGCCGTGTCAGCGCCATGGAGATCATCCGCCCGGACTTTAAGATCAGCCAGGAGCACGGCCAGTTCTTCGAGAAGGACGGCTGCCTGATGATGGCGCTGTATCACCCCGCCGCCCTGCTGCGGGACCCCCGGAAAAAGCCGGAGACCTTCGAGGATCTGAAACGCCTGCAGGCCAAGATCAAGGAGATCTGCACCCGCACGGAGCTGGATTTTTGAGATATAAGGCAAAGGAAAAGAGCGCCCTGTGGGCGCTCTTTTTTATTTGCTCTCCTCCGCCTGCTTCGTCCAGGTCAGGGGCACGCGGAGCAGCTCCTGCTCCTCCTCCGTCAGCTGGCTGCTGAGCTCGCCCTGCGCGTCGGTCCATGTCATGGTCCCATCGGAGAGGGTATAGCTCAGGCAGTCCGCCGTCTCGGCCAGGTCGGCGGCGGTATCCGCCAGATACAGCTGACCGCCCTCCGCCCTGCAATAGCCGGTGAGCGCGGCGCTGCGGCCGGTGAGCAGGGAGAGCAGCTCCTCCTCGTCCACCCCGGCGAAAATGGCCGCAACCATATCGTCCATGGTGATTCCGGCCTTCTCCATGGCCGCATCGTATTCCTCACGGGAGAGACCCTGCTCCTCCGCGGCGGCATAGACGCTCTCCACCGCCGCCGGGTGCAGCGCTGCGGCATAGGCATCCAACGCCGTGCGGACGGCGTCGCTGTCGTAGCGGAGGGTATAGGCGCCGTCCTCGGCCACGGTGAGGACCAGCTGCAGCGGCATCTGCGCCGCGCCGTCCGCCGCGGACAGGCCCAGCGCCTGCTCTGCCGCTGCGTTCATGCGGTCGGTCACATCGATCGTACACGTCCAGGTGCCCGCCAGCTTCTTTGTCTCGACTCTGCTGCCGCAGGCCGCCAGCGACAGAGTCAGCAGGGCCGCCAGCAGGACGGTGATAATTCGTTTCATAGTACGCCTCCCATATAGAGCAATATATACGGTATATCACCGGCGATTATACACGATGGGCCGTATATCTGTCAATTCTATTTACAGGGGGCGCGGTTTTTGGTATAGTGAGGGCAGGAAACGACGGGAAAGGGGCGCGGCGCGATGACACTGCTGCAAATGAGCTATATATTGGAGGTGGACCGCTGCGGGTCCATGAACCGGGCGGCGCGGAACCTGTTTCTGTCTCAGTCGGCCCTGTCGGCGGCCATCGCCGAGGTGGAACGGGAGCTGGGCGTGACCATCTTTCTGCGGACCAACCGGGGCGTGACGCTGACGGAGGAGGGCCGTGAGCTGACGGCGCAGATCGCGCCGCTGGTGGAGCGCAGCCGGAAGCTGGAGCGCTATTACAGCGAGCGCCGGGCGGCCGACCGGGTATCCCTGTCCGTGGCGTCACAGCGCTATCCCTTCTGCGCCAAGGCCTTCGTGGAGTTCCTGCACCTGCTGGACGAGCCGCACATTCAGGTGAGCTTCAAGGAGATGGAGATGGCGGCGGTCATCGACGAGGTAACGGCGCGGCGCAGCGCCTTCGGCATCATCTTCGTGTCGGACATGACAGAGCATTTCATCGGCCGTATCCTGCGGGAGAAGAACCTGACCTTCCAGCCCCTGGTGGACATCCGCCCCCGGGTGTTCCTGCGGAAGGGCCACCCCCTGTCCGGCGAACGCGCCGTGCGGCTGGAGCAGCTGTATGCCTACCCCTACGCGGTATTCACCCAGTCGGACAGCAACTACCACTTCGCCGAGGAGGCGGTGGTGGGCACCGGCGCGGAATTCGACCGGGTGGTGTCCGTCAGCGACCGGGCCACGGCCTATAACGTTATGGCCCACACGGACTGCGTCTCCACCGGCAGCGGCGTACTGCCGGACGGCTACGGTGACGACCGGCTGATGACCCTGCCGCTGATCGGCGACGTGCCGGATATGCGCCTGGGGGTCATACGGCCCCGGGACGTACCGCTGACGGACTACGGCGAGAAATTCATCGCCATTCTGAAGGATATCGTCTCGGAATTGAACCAGGAGGCATAAAAGAGCCGCCCCTGCGGGGCGGCTCTTTTATTTGCCCAATTCTTTACTTCACGCAGATCGTCTCGATCTCCACCAGCGCGCCCCGGGGCAGCGCACCGACCTCCACGGCGCTGCGGGCCGGGTACTGCCCCTCGGTGAAGAACTCGGCGTAGACCGCGTTCATGGCGGCGAAATCGCCCATGCTCTGCAGGAATACGGTGGTCTTGACCACATTGTCCATGGTCAGGCCGGCGGCCTCAAGGATGGCCTTGATGTTGGTGAGCACCTGACGGGTCTGCTCGGTAATGCCGCCGGGGACGAACTCGCCGGTAGCCGGGTCAAAGGGCACCTGGCCGGACGTGACCAGGAAGCTGCCGCAGTCGATGGCCTGGGAGTAAGGACCGATGGCGGCGGGGGCATTGGTGGTGGCAATGATCTTCTTCATGGTGATGACCTCCTGTAAGCTGTATGTGCCCGGCGGACACCGGGCGTGCTCTCTGTCCCTCTTATACCACATTCCGGTGGAAATGGCAACCGTTTCCCGCAAATTACAGCCGTTGCTATCTGTTTCTTTTATCATGTTCTCCGACAAAAATCCGCCGCTATTTTGCCGTGTTTTCCGGCACGATGTCTAATTTCTGTTAAGTTTTTTTGCATTTACCCCACATTGCAGCGTTCTGCACAAAAATGTATTCCAAAATTATCTGTTTTAGCTACAGATTAAATTGATAGCAGGCTGGCGCATTTTGCCGTTACCACCGCCGGGTTCAGATATGTTACCCTTAGGGCAACGGACCGTATGGACCTGTATAACTTTATTGTTACATCATAGTACAAGGAGGATGACCCATGCTGAACAAGGATTGCGGCTTCGGTACAAAAGCCATTCACGCCGGAAACGTGAAGGACACCCAGTACGGCGCGCTGACCACCCCTATTTTCCAGACCTCCACTTTCGTTTTTGACAGCTGTGAGCAGGGCGGACGCCGCTTCGCCGGTGAAGAAGCGGGCTATATCTACACCCGTCTGTCCAATCCCACCACCTCCGTGCTGGAGGCCAAGGTCGCTGCCCTGGAAAGCGGCGAGGCCTGCGTGGCCGCCGCCTCCGGCATGGGCGCCATCTCCTCCGCGCTGTGGACCGTAGCCGGCGCCGGCAAGCATATCGTGGCCGACGGCACCCTGTACGGCTGCACCTTTTCCCTGCTGAACCACGGCATGACCCGCTACGGCGTTGAGGTCAGCTTTGTGGACACCTCCGACCTGGACGCCGTGCGTAAGGCGCTGAAGCCCAACACCTGCGCGGTGTATCTGGAGACGCCCGCCAACCCCAACCTGAAGATCGCGGACATTTCCGCCGTGGCGGCACTGGCCCACGGCTACAACAAGGACATCAAGGTCATCTGTGACAACACCTTCGCCTCCCCCTACCTCCAGCGGCCGCTGGAGCTGGGCGCGGACGTGGTGGTGCACTCCGCCACCAAGTACCTGAACGGCCACGGCGACGTGATCGCGGGCTTTGTGGTGGGCTCCGCCGCATTCTGCAGCGAGGTGCGTGCGTTCGGCCTGAAGGATATGACCGGCGCGGTGATGGATCCCTTCTGCGCGTTCCTGATCCTCCGCGGCCTGAAGACGCTGGAGATCCGTATGCAGAAGCACTGCGCCAATGCCAAGGCCGTGGCGGAGTTTCTGTATGACCATCCCGCCGTGGAGAAGGTGTACTACCCCGGCCTGATCGACCATCCCGGCCACGACATCGCCCGTCGCCAGATGCTCGACTTCGGCGGTATGCTGTCCTTCGAGGTCAAGGGCGGCCGCGCCGCCGGCGTGAAGCTGGTGAACGCCCTGCGTCTGGTGACGGTGGCTGTGTCTCTGGGCGACGCCGAGACGTTGATCGAGCATCCCGCCTCCATGACCCATTCCACCTACACAGAGGAGGAGCTGGCCGCCTCCGGCATCGCCGCCGGCCTGATCCGCCTGTCCGTGGGTCTGGAGAACGCCGAGGACATCATCGCCGACCTGAAGCAGGCACTGGATACCCTGTAAGCCGTCTCTTCGCGCGAAGCCGCAATAGGATAAAGAAGGAACGCCCTTGGGCCAATGGCCCAAGGGCGTTCCTTCTTGTTTATTTCTCCGCAGAGACAACGGCCGTCTCGGCGGGTGCTTCCGCCGCAGGCGCAGCTTCAGCAGGAGCCGCCTCGCTGTCGATGACCACCTTGCCGTCCCGCAGACGGACATGGGCGGTATCGCCGGACTTCAGCTTACCCTCCAGCATCAGCTCCGCCACGGCATCCTCCACCTGGTTCTGGATGGCCCGACGCAGAGGGCGGGCACCGTACTGGGGATCGAAGCCGTCACGGGCCAACTCGGCCACGGCGTCATCGTCGGAGATCAGGGTGATGCCCTGCTGGGCCATACGCTTGCCGGTCACGGTGAGCATACGGCGGGCGATCTCCACGATGTTCTCCTGGGTCAGCTGACGGAACACGATGATCTCGTCGATACGGTTCAGGAACTCGGGACGGAAGGTATGCTTCAGGTCGGTCATGACCGCCTCGCGGATACGGGCAAAGCGGGCCTCCTCAGTCTCCTTCCCGCCCTTTTCGTCGCCGTCAAAGCCCAGCTTGGCGGCGGCATCGGTGATGTTCCGGGCGCCCACGTTGGATGTCATGACGATGACGGTGTTCTTGAAGTCCACCCGGCGGCCCTGAGAGTCGGTGACGACGCCGTCCTCCAGGATCTGCAGCAGGATGTTCCACACATCCTCATGGGCCTTCTCGATCTCATCGAACAGCACCACGGAGTAGGGCTTACGGCGTACCTTCTCGGTCAGCTGACCGCCCTCCTCGTGGCCCACATAGCCGGGAGGCGAGCCGATCAGGCGGGACACCGTATGCTTCTCCATGTACTCAGACATATCGATACGCACCATGGCGTTCTCATCGCCGAACATAGCCTCGGCCAGTGTCTTGCACAGCTCGGTCTTACCCACGCCCGTGGGGCCAAGGAACAGGAAGGAACCGATAGGCCGCTTGGGGTCCTTCAGACCCACACGGCTGCGGCGGATGGCCTTGGCCACGGCGGTCACGGCGTCATCCTGACCCACCACACGCTGGTGGAGCTTCTCCTCCAGCTTCAGCAGGCGCATGGACTCATCCTCAGTCAGGCGCGTGACGGGTATACCGGTCCAGCCGGCCACCACCTTGGCGATGTCGTCCGCGGTGACGGTGCCCCGGTTCTGGGACAGGCTCTTGCGCCACTTGTCGCGCTCGATGTCCACCTGCTCCTGGTAGTCCTTCTCAATATCGCGCAGCTGCGCGGCCTTCTCGAAGTCCTGGGCGGCGATGGCATCGTTCTTCTCCCGGTGCAGGGCGGTGATCTTCTCCTCCAAAGCCTTCAGGTCCGGAGAGGAGCTCTCGGCGGTCATGCGGACCTGGGAGGCGGCCTCGTCCATCAGGTCGATGGCCTTATCCGGCAGGAACCGGTCGCCGATGTACCGCTTGGACAGCTGCACCGCGGCGTCCAGCGCCTCATCGGTGATGGTCAGCTTGTGGTGCGCCTCATAGCGGTCGCGCAGGCCCTTCAGGATCTCCAGCGCGGCCTCGGGGGTGGGCTCACCCACGGTGACGGGCTGGAAACGGCGCTCCAGTGCGGCATCCTTCTCGATATACTTGCGGTACTCGTTCAGGGTGGTGGCGCCGATAACGCGGATCTCGCCGCGGCTCAGGGCAGGCTTCAGAATGTTGGCGGCATCCACGGCGCCCTCGGCGGAGCCTGCGCCCACGATGGTGTGCAGCTCGTCGATGAACAGGATGATGTTGCCGTCCTTCTTCACCTCATTCAGGGTGTTCTTGATGCGCTCCTCGAACTCGCCGCGGTACTTGGTGCCGGCCACCATGCCGCTGAGGTCCAGCGACAGGATGCGCTTGTCCAGCAGCTCCTCGGGCACATCGCCGGCGGCAATGCGCTCGGCCAGGCCCTCGGCGATGGCAGTCTTGCCTACGCCGGGCTCGCCGATGAGCACGGGGTTGTTCTTGCTGCGGCGGGACAAAATCTGGATGACCCGCTGTATCTCGGTATCGCGGCCGATAACGGGGTCCAGCTTACCGCTGCGGGCGGCCTCGGTCAGATCGCGGGTGTACTCGGCCAGCGTCTTGTTCTTCTTGTCCGCCTCGCGGTTAGGGGCGGAGGCGCCGCCGGCGACAGCCCGGGGCATATCGTTGAGCTTCTTCAGCACAGCGCTGTACATCTTATTGGGGTCCACGCCCACGGTACGCAGGATACGCAGGCCCATGTTGCCGCCCTCACGGAGCAACCCCATCAGCAGATGGGCGGTGCCGATGGCGCTGCTTCCCATGCGGGACGCCTCGGACACAGCCAGCTCCACCACGCTCTTGGCGCGGGGCGTCAGCCCCTGACTGGGCGCGGCGCCGGAAACGCCCTTGCCCACGCTGCGCTGCAGCACGGAGCAAACCATCTCATCGGTAACGCCGAACTCACTGAGCACGCGGTGGGCGATGCCCTCCTCCTCGCGGATCAGGCCCAGCAGCAGATGCTCGGAGCCCACATAGCCGTGACCCAGGTCCTCGGCAGCCTCCTGGCTCAAACGCAGAACCTCCTCTGCGCGGGGGGTAAATTTATTCTCAGACATAAAGGAACACTTCCCTTCGATTTGTTATTTCAACATGGCGGAACGGTGTCAGGATGCCTTGCCGCCCAGAGCCTTCAGCTCGTCACGCAGGCGGGCGGCGTCCTCATAACGCTCCTCCTCCACCGCGTTGTGCAGCTGCGTCTCCAGCGCGTTGCGCTTACGCTCCAACGCCAGAGACATGGCCTCGTCCTTCGGCAGCAGCTCCTCGGCGGCGCTGCTCTCCGGATCGGCGCTCTGCGCCTGCTCCAGCACGTCCACCGGCTGGGGGAACTCCGTCAGCATCCGGCTGCCAAAACCGCCGAAAAACGGCTCCAGCATACGGAAGGGCCGGTCGAACCAGTCGTCGTCGAACCAGCTGCCCATGCGGCGCTCTACGGATCCGGCATAGCCCATGGCCCGCGCACAGTCGGGGCAGAGGTGCGCCTCGGTCACTCTGCCGTTGATATTGGTCTTATAATGGAACGTCGCTTCGTTCTTTCCACAGCGATCACACTTCATAATCATAACCTCCTTACGCCGTTGTCAGACGGAATGGATCAAAACTTGCTTGTATATGTCAGCCCGCAGGGCATCCCGGCTCTCCGGAGAAACACGCTGCAGGGCCCGACTGCCGGTGGCGGACAGCAGCGCCTGTCCCAACTCCCGGCTGATGGCCTCGGACTGGACCAGGTTCTGGGCGATCGCCCGTGCGCTGGCCGCGTCCAGCCTGTCGCCGATGCTGTTGATAACGTGCATCAGCAGCGTCTGGCGGTCCACCTGCACCCGCGTGATGCGGATGTAGCCGCCGCCGCCCCGCCGGGACTCCACGATGTAGCCGTGCTCCGGCGAGAACCGGGTGGACATCACGTAGTTGATCTGGCTGGGCACGCAGTTGAAGCGCTGCGCCAGGTCAGCACGCTGCAGCTCCAGCGCACCGCCCGCCTGGTCTAACTCCTGCTGGATAAATCCAGCGATAATATCGGAAATACCCAAATCCTCGCCGCCTTTCGTTTCCATCTCTCTGTCAAGCTTATCTCGTTTGACTTTGCCTTTCTTTGACCTTTGAGCGTATCATACACCTTGTTTCCTACTTTGTCAATAGGTTATTTTGACTTTCTTTGACTTTTATTGTAAACAATTTGTGAACGCCGCCAATCGGCAATTTTACCCTTTGCAACCTGAAGTTGCTATACAAACGAAGGCGTATCGGTTATAATAGTACCAACAGGCACATCAATAGAGAAAGGAATCGTCTATGAAGAACACAAATTGGAATGACCCCGACTTTCAGGGCTTCGGTCGCCAGCCCCGCCCGAAGAAGGAACGCAAAGCCGTGGGCACGCCCCTGGGCCGCACGCTGCTGAACATCGCCATCACGCTGGTGTTCGCCGCCGCGTATTTCTATATCGTCCTGCCGCCCATCAGCCTCAAGAGCGAGGAGTTCTACGTCTTTGTACTGCTGGTGTGTGCCGTGTACGGCGGCTGCGCCATACTGACCTCCGGCTTCCAGGGCACCGGTGCCAAGGGCTACTTCACCTTTTTGAAAAAGCAGTGCACCGTGCCCCTTATCGCGGCCGCCGCGCTGATCGTCACGGCGCTGGTAGGCGCGGTGATCGGCTGGCAGCTGTTCCGCGCCGGGGACTACCGCGACCTGCTGACCGTCACCGACGGCGACTTTGCCGCCGAGGTGGAGGAGATCAGCTACGACCAAATCCCCATGCTGGACGCCAACTCCGCCACCAAGCTGGGCAACCGCAAGCTGGGCGAGCTGGCGGACATGGTGTCCCAGTTCGAGGTGGCGGACGACTACACCCAGATCAACTACCAGGGCCGCCCCGTTCGCGTCACGCCCCTGCGCTACGGCGACATCATCAAATGGCTGAACAACCGTGCCGACGGCCTGCCCGCCTATCTGCTTATCGACATGGTGACCCAGAACGTGGAGGTCATCCGCCTGGACGAGGGCATCCACTACACCACCGCCGAGCACTTCAGCCGCAACCTGACCCGCCATCTGCGGTTCCACTACCCCACTTATATGTTCGATGACCCCGCTTTCGAGATCGATGAAAACGGCGATCCCTGGTGGGTCTGCCCCCGGGTCAGCCACACCATCGGCCTGTTCGGCGGCCGGGACATCATCGGCGCGGTGCTGGTGAACGCCGTCACCGGCGAGAGCACCTATTACAAGACCGGCGATGTGCCCGCGTGGGTGGATCACGTCTACACCGCCGAGCTCATCATGCAGCAATACGACTACCACGGCGCATATGTCAACGGCTTCATCAACTCCCTGTTCGGTCAGCGGGACGTGACCGTCACCACCGAGGGCTATAACTACATCGCCATCGGCGATGACGTGTATATGTATACCGGCGTCACCTCCGTGGTATCCGATGAGTCCAATATCGGCTTTATCCTGTCCAACCAGCGCACCAAGGAGACCCGGTTCTACCTGGTGGCCGGCGCCAAGGAATACTCCGCCATGGAAAGCGCCCAGGGCCAGGTGCAGCAGATGAAATATACGGCCACGTTCCCCCTGCTGCTGAACATCTCCGACCAGCCCACCTACTTCATGGCGCTGAAGGATGCCGCCGAGCTGGTGAAGATGTACGCCATGGTCAACGTCAGCCAGTATCAGATCGTGGCCACCGGCGACACGGTGGCGCAGTGCGAGGCCAACTATCGCCGCATCCTGGCGGAAAAGGGTCTGGTGTCCGCCGATGACGCCGATCTGCCCCTGACGGATCAGAACGAGGTCATCGGTGTGCTGGAAGATGTCCGTTCCGCCGTGGTGGACGGCAATACCCTCTACTACCTGCGCCTGACCGGTGACGAGCACTACTACGTCATCTCCGCCGCACAGCAGCCGGAGGTGGTCATCTACAACACCGGCGACCGCGTCACCGTTCGCTTCGCTGACGGCGAAGGTACCATCCTCACCGCCGACAGCGTCACCCGCACCGCCGCGCAAACCTCTCCCGTTGTCGAGGAAACCGAGACTGACGGCACCGCGTAAAAGCGCATAAAAAAGAGCACCCCCGCGGGGGTGCTCTTTTTTCGTCACTTGATCTCCACGACCTCATAGCCGGCATCGGTGACGGCCTTCTTCAGCGCCTCGTCACTGGCGTCGCCGGTGACGACGGCGGTGCCGGATGCCAGATCCACGTCCGCCTGTACGCCCAGGGCCGTCAGTGCCTTCTCCACATGGGCGACGCAGTGGGCACACATCATGCCCTTGATGGTGATGGTCTTTTTCATAGCGGTATCCTCCTTGCTGCTTTCCTTATCGTTTATATCCTGCGCCGGCTGTGTCTCTTTTGCCGCCGGCGCTTCCTCCCGCTTGCGGCCCCTCCATCCCCGCAGGCGCAGAGCGTTGCTGACCACGCACACGCTGCTCAGGCTCATGGCCGCGGCGGCGATCATGGGGTTCAGGGTGATCCCGAAGGCCGGGTACAGCACGCCCGCCGCCACCGGAATACCCACAGAGTTGTAAAAGAACGCCCAAAACAGGTTCTGGCGGATATTCCGCAGGGTAGCCCGGGACAGGGCCGCCGCATCGGCAATATCCATAAGGCTGCTCTTCATCAGTACGATGTCCGCTGACTCGATGGCCACATCTGTGCCCGCGCCGATGGCCAGGCCCACATCCGCCGTCACCAGTGCAGGGGCGTCGTTGATGCCGTCGCCCACCATGGCCACCTTCTTGCCCTCGGCCTGCAGCTCCTGCACCACCCGGGCCTTGTCCTGCGGCAGCACCTGGGCGATGACCCGGCTGACGCCCACCTGTCGGGCGATAGCGTCCGCCGTGCGTTGGTTGTCGCCGGTGAGCAGCACCACGTCGCAGCCCATCTCCCGCAGGGCGGCAATAGCGGCGGCGCTGTCCGCCTTGACCACATCCGCCACGGCGATGACCCCCAGCAGGGCCGTGCCTGCGGCGATGAACAGCGGCGTTTTGCCGTTCTCTGCCAGGGACGCCGCGCCGGACTTCATCTCCTCGCCGACGGCCACGCCGGATGCCTCCATAAAGGCTTCGTTGCCCGCCAGCAGTAATGTACCCTCCGCCCGGGCGGTGACGCCTCCGCCGACCACAGCGGCAAAGTCGGACACCGCCCGCAGATCCAAGCCGCGTTTTTCTGCCTCAGCCACGATCGCCCCGGCCAGCGGATGCTCTGAGGGCTTTTCCAGCGACGCGGCAGCGGAGAGCAGCGTGTCCTCGTCCATGCCGCCGGCGCACAACACATCCGTCACCCGGGGCTTGCCCTCGGTGACGGTGCCGGTCTTGTCCAGCACCACCGTGTTCACCCGACCCATCAGCTCCAGGCTGGCGGCGGACTTCACCAGAATACCCTGCTCCGCCGCCTTGCCCGTGGCCACAGTGATGGCCACCGGCGTGGCCAGGCCCAGCGCGCAGGGGCAGGAGATCACCAGCACGGCGATGGCGATGGACAGGCAGAAGCGCACGCCCATGCCGCCTATCGCGGCCCACAGAATAGCCGCCAGCAGTGCGATAGAGATGACCACCGGCACAAACACGGCGCTGATCTTATCCGCCAGACGGCTGATGGGTGCCTTGCCGCTGGCGGCCTGCTCCATCAGCTGAATGATCTGGGACAGAGTGGTATCCGCACCTACCCGGTCCGCCGTCAGCTCCAGATAGCCGCCGGTGAGGATGGTGGCAGACACAGCCTTGCCGCCCACAGCCTTCTCCACCGGCATACTCTCGCCGGTGAGGGCTGACTCGTCCACGGTGCCGCTGCCCGCCGTCACGGTGCCGTCCACGGGGATACGCCCCCCCTGCCGGACGATGACCGTCTCACCGGCCTTGATATCCTCGGTGGGAATGGTGACCTCCTTGCCGTCCCGGCGTACCACGGCGGACTCCGGCGCCAGCGCCAGCAGGGCGGTGATGGCCCCGGTGGTCTTACCCTTGGAGCGCTCCTCCAGGTACTTACCTACCGTCACCAGCGCCAATATCATGCCCGCCGACTCGAAGTACAGGTCCGGCATACCCGTGACCCTTCCCGCCGCCAGCAGACCCATCTCGATCAGGCTGTACACCAGTCCTGCCGCCGCGCCCAGCGCCACCAGGGAATCCATATTGGGCGCACCCTTGAACAGCCGGGAGAAGCCCACGGTGAAGTAGCTGCGGTTCAGGATCAGGATAGGCACCGTCAGCGCCAGCAGCACAAAGGCCGACAGCAGGGGCCGCGTGTGCATGAACATAGGCACCGGCAGGCCCATCATATGGCCCATGCTCAGGTAAAACAGCGGCACCAGGCACACCACCGACCACAGCAGCCGGCGGCCCATGGTCTTCACCGCGGCGTCCTGCTCCGCGTGCAGGTCCCGCCGGGCCTCGCTCTCCGGCGCAGCGCCGTAGCCCGCCGCCGTCACGGCGGCCACAATGGCGGCGGGGTCCACATTCTCGTCCCTGTCGCACACCAGGGAGCCCAGCATCAGGTTCACCGACGCGCTGTGCACACCGGGCACCGAGGCCGCAGCCTTCTCCACATGGGCGGCACAGGCGGCGCAGGTCATGCCGGTGATGACGAATTTCTCTGTCATACTGCCATCTCCTTATTTCATCAGCTTTTGCAGCGTGGTCACCAGCTCGTCAATGACCTCGTCGTCCCCCTGTCGGATACCGTCCGCCACGCAGGTGCGGATGTGGGTGGCCAGCAGCTCCTTGCTGAAGCTGTTCAGCGCGGCGCCCACGGCGGATACCTGGATCAGGATGTCGGGACAGTAGGCGTCCTTCTGCAGCATCTCCTGCAAGCCCCGCACCTGCCCCTCGATACGGCACAGGCGGTTCAGGAGCTTTTTCTGTTCCTCCGGTGTGCGGTGCTTCGTCTTTCCCTGACAGCAGCAGCTGTGTTCCATCTCAGTATACCTCCTGGGGGTATTTTTTATTACGGCCGCATTATATACCCCCGCCGGGTATTTGTCAACGTTTTTCTTTGGGCCGCACCAGCAGCGCCGCCAACAGGGAAAACACCACCGCCGCGGCGATGCCGCCGGAGGTGGCGGTCAATCCGCCGGTGAGCACCCCCGGCAGGCCGTCCTCCGCCACCGCCTTGGCCACGCCCTTCGCCAGCGAATAGCCGAAGCCCGTCAGCGGCACGGTGGCCCCGGCGCCGCCCCAGTCCACGATATACTGGTACACGCCCATGGCCTGCAGCAGCACGCCCGCCACCACGTAGCCCGTCAGGATACGGGCCGGGGTCAGGCTGGTCTTGTCCAGAATGATCTGGCCCACGGCGCACAGCAGCCCGCCGCACAGGAAAGCATTGAGATATTCCATTACGCACCCTCCTTTGTCTGCTCCAGCACCACCGCGTGGCAGATGCCCGGTATGCTCTCCCCCTGAAACGAGCTGGTGGGGCTCAGCAGCGCCCCGGTGGGGGCGAACAGCACCCGCCGCCAGCGTCCCCGGCGCATCTCCGGCAGCAGATAGCCGCAGAGCACCGCCGCAGAGCAGCCGCACCCGCTGCCGCCGGCGTGCATATCCTGTCTCTCCCGGTCATAGAGCAGCAGCCCGCAGTCGGTGTAGTTCTCCAGCGCCGTGCCCTCCCGGGCGAACAGCTCCAGCACGATACGGCTGCCCACGTCGCCCAGGTCGCCGGTGAGGATCAGGTCATAGTCCCCGGGCAATGTTCCGGTATCCCGGAACACCGCCTGCAGGGTGTCGAAGGCCGCCGGCGCCATGGCCGCGCCCATATTGGTCATGTCCGTCACACCCAGGTCCACGATGCGTCCCCGGGTCACGTGGGTGATATACGGTCCCTCCGCCTGGGCGCCCAGAATGCAGCAGCCCGCCGCCGTAGCCGTCCACTGGGCGGTGGGGGATCGCTGACTGCCGTAGGGCAGGGGCATCCGGTACTGCCTCTCGGCGGTACAGAAGTGGGAGGAGGTCTGCGCCGCCGCCATACGGATCCCTCCGGAGGCGATGGCCATAGCGGCCAGTGACAGCGTCTCTCCCATAGTGGAGCAGGCCCCATATACCCCGTAGAAGGGAATATTGAAATCCCGCAGGGCAAACGTAGCCCCAATGTTCTGGTTCAGCAGGTCCCCGGCGAAGGCGCAGTCCACGTCCTCCGCCGCCAGCCCTCCCTTTTGCAGGGCCAGACGCAGGGCATCCGCCTGCATCTGCGCCTCGCCCTGTTCCCAGGTCTTTTTCCCGCAGAAGGAGTCCGTCCCCACAGCGTCGAAGCAGCCGCCCAACGGCCCCTCGCCCTCCAGCTTTCCCGCCACCGCCGCAAAGCTGACCACCCCCGGCGGCTGCAAAAACCGGCAGGTCTGCCGGCTCAAGCGCTTCACATCCATGATACGCACCTCGCAAACATAGCATTGACCGTAGTGTGCGCTGTTTGCGGAAAAATATGAAAGCGCCGTCCCGCGGGGCGGCGCTTTCGCAGCTCTTCAAAACACCAGCTGCACCAGCAGCATATAGCAGACGGTGCCTGCCAGAATGGACAGCAGTGTGTTCCGCCGCCACAGGTGCAGCAGCGCCGTCACCGCCACGGCGACAGCCTCCGGTATACCGTGACTGCCGCCCAGCAGGTCGGTGCTCCGCAGGCTGTACACCACCAGCAGGCCCATCATGGCCGGCGGCAGCAGCCTTCCCAGATCCTCCACCACCTTCGGCAGCTTCTTGTCGCCGGAGAACAGCAGAAACGGCGTCCACCGGGTGATCTGGGTGGCCAGCGCCACCATCGCCACAATGATCAGAGATTGTATCGTGTCTAAGCGCATAGCTTCCTCCTTCCCAGCAGCAGGACCGCCAGCGTCAGCACCATGGCCGGGATGACCATATTGTCCGCGCCAAACACCGCCAATCCCGCCACAGAGCACACCAGACCGACGGCACCGGGGGCGCGGTTCTCTTTCTTGACGATCTGCTCGATGAACAGCACCACGAACAGGGCCGTCAGGGCGAAGTCGATGCCGGTGATGTCAAAGGTGATGAGCCCGCCCAGCAGACCGCCCAGCATGGAAAATGCCACCCAGTACAGCCAGGTCAAAAAGCTCATGGCAAAGTAGAACAGCGTGGGGTCCGTATCTTCCGGCGGCTCCACCGAGGAGGAGAGGGAGAAGTTCTCGTCGCTGAGGGTATAGATCATAAAATACCGCAGCCTGCCCAGTCCCCGGTACTTGGGCAGCAGCGCCAGTGCGAAGAACAGATGCCGGGCGTTGACCATCAGGCTCAGCACAAAGGCCTGCAGTGGATCAAAGGCCGTTGTCAGCAGCGTAATGGCCACATACTGCATACTGCCGCAGAAAGCAAAGGCACTGACAAAGCCCGCCCACAGAAAGCTGTAGCCCTTGGAGGCCATCAGCACGCCGTAGGCCATTCCTACGGCCAGATAGCCGGTCATAATGGGGATGGTGTGGGGGAACGCCGCCTTCGCCGCCGCGGCAAAGCTCCTGTTCTGCACGGTATCACATCCTTTGAAATGTGGGATAACGGCGCCATTATAATGTAAAACTCTTTTTCCCGCAATACTGGAAAACAGCGAATAAATGGTATATAATACAGGAACTTGTTGTGACTTTTGGTTGACAAAGGAGCGTATGTCATGGAAGAAATGCGTAGCTTTGGATATATCTGTCCGTCCTGCGGCAAAGCGGTGCTGCACAGCCGCAGCGTTTTCGCCCTGAGCGCCGCCGCGGCGCGGATGGAATGCGAATGCGGCAAGGAAGCGCTGACCGCTGAGACGGACGGCCTGCGCTTCCGGCTTCAGGTGCCCTGCGGCGTGTGCGGCGGGCACCACCAGGCGGAGTGCGACGCCGGTGCGGTGCTGCACGGCCGGGGCATCGGCCTGGCCTGTCCGGTAAAACAGGAGCTGTGCTGCTACATCGGTGAGGAGGCCCAGGTACGGAAGGCCATGGAGGGGCTGGCCCTGCGGGTGGCCAAGGAAAAAGCGTCCCCCGATGAGGCCTTTACCGACAACGTCATCATGTACGAGGTGCTGTCGGAGCTGAAGGACATCGCCGCCCGGGGCGGCATCGCCTGCACCTGCGGCAGCCGTGAATACACCATGCAGGTCCGCCGCGGCGCGGTGGACCTGACGTGCGCCAAATGCGGCGGCCGGCTGCGTCTGCCCGCCGCCACCGACAGCGACCTGGATGATCTGTGCTGCCGCATGACGCTGACCATCCCGGGGAGGTAACACCGTGGGCGCCGTTCTCTGCTTTGTCCTGTTTCTGTCCGCGGTGGTCCTCTGCCTGCTGGAGGGCTGGTCGCTGATCGCCGCCATCTGGGCCGGCATACTGTTCTTCGGTCTGCTGGGCCTGCGGAAGGGCTTTTCCGTCAAGGCCATGGCCTCCGCCGCCTGGGCGCAGGGCCGCAAAATGTGCAGCATCATCGTCATCTATCTGCTGATCGGCGCCATCACCGCCCTGTGGCGCAGCGCCGGCACCATCGCGTTTTTTATCTATCACGGCCTGCAGCTCATCACGCCGCAGCTGTTTTTGCTGATCGCCTTTCTGCTGACCAGCTTCATCTCCTACGCCCTGGGCACCTCCTTCGGCGTTATCGGCACCGTGGGCGTCATTCTGATGGCCCTGGCCAAGTCCGGCGGCGTGGGCGCGGCCATGACGGCGGGCGCTGTTATCGCCGGCGCCTATTTCGGCGACCGCTGTTCACCGGCCTCCTCCAGCGCCGCGCTGGTGGCCGCCGCCACGGACACCCGTCTCTACGACAACCTGCACCGGATGCACCGCACCGGCTGGCTGCCCTATCTGGTCAGTCTGGCGGCCTATGCCGCCCTGTCCGTCACCCACCCCCTGTCGGCGGTGGACGGCAGCGTGCTCTCGGACCTGTCCGCCGCCTTCCGACTGAGCTGGTGGACGGTGCTCCCGGCGCTGCTCATTCTCCTCCTGCCCCTGTGCAAAGTCCCTATCCCCCTCACCATGGCCGCCAGCGCCCTGACGGCGCTGCTGGTGACGGTGTTCGTCCAGGGCGGCGGCCTGTTGACTGTCCTGCGGGACACCGTGCTGGGCTATGTCCCCGCCCCCGGCGCGCTGCACGACGTGCTGGCCGGCGGCGGCGTGGTGTCCATGCTCACCGCCACGGTGCTGGCCGTCAGCACCGGGCTGTACGCCGGGCTGCTGGGCGGCATCGGCGTGCTGGACGGCGTGACGCACCTGGCCGGGCGTCTCGCCCGAAAGGCCGGGCGCTTCCCCGCCTGCACGGCGGTCTGTGTGCTGTGCGGCATGGTGTTCTGCAACCAGTCCACCTGCGCGGTGGTCAGCACCCAGCTGCTGGAGGATACATATACTGAACAGGGCCGCGGCAAAGAGGAGCTGGCCCTGGACATTGAAAACTCCGGCGTCGTCCTGTCCCCGCTGATCCCCTGGAACATCTCCGGCTCCATCCCCCTGGTCATGCTGGGGGCCGGCCTGTCCGCCATCCCCTACGAGATCCTGCTCTACGCCATCCCCCTGTGCTATTTTCTGACGAAACGCCGGGTCTTCCCGCCGAAAGGAGACGACAAGCATGATACGACTGCTGAGCCGCTGGCTCATTCCTGACCGGGACAACGTGTCCTCCCCCGCCGTCCGCCGCGCCTACGGCACCCTGTGCGGCGCTGTGGGCATCGCGCTGAATATTCTGCTGTTTATCGGCAAATTCTTCGCCGGACAGCTGTCCGGCTCCATCGCCGTCACGGCGGACGCCTTCAACAACCTGTCCGACGCCGGCTCCTCGGCGGTGACGCTGCTGGGCTTCCGTCTGGCGGGCAAAAAGCCCGACACCGACCACCCCTTCGGCCACGGCCGCATCGAGTACATATCCGGCCTGATCGTGGCGGGCCTGATCCTGCTGATGGGCGTGGAGCTGGCCAAGTCCTCCTTTGACAAGATCCTGCACCCGGAGGCGGTCACCTTCTCCCTGCTGGCTATCGCCATCATGGCCGTCTCCGTGTGCGTGAAGGTCTATATGTGGCTGTACAACCGGGCCATCGGCCGGAGGATCAAATCCGCCGCCATGGAGGCCACCGCCACGGACAGCCTCTCCGACACCGTCTCCACCCTGGCGGTGCTCCTCGCCATGCTCATCGGCAAATGGACCGGTCTGGCGGTGGACGGCTACGTGGGCCTGGTGGTGGCGCTGTTCATTCTGTTCTCCGCCTACAAGGCCGCAAAAGAGACTCTCTCCCCCCTGCTGGGGCAGGCACCCGATCCGGCGCTGGTGCAGCAGATACGGGACATCGTCCTCTCCAACGACACGGTGCTGGGCGTCCACGACCTGGTGGTCCACGACTACGGTCCCGGCCGTCTGATGATCACCCTCCACGCGGAGGTGCCCGCCCACGGGGACATCATGGCCATGCACGATGTGATCGACAATATCGAAAAGGAGCTGATGGAGAAGCTCCACTGCCACGCGGTCATCCACATGGACCCCATCGTCACCGACGGCTCCGTCACCGCGCTGAAGGAACAGGTGGCCGCGCTGGTGAAGCAGGTGGACCCGGCCCTGACCATCCACGACTTCCGCGTGGTCCGGGGCACCACACACGATAACCTGATCTTCGACGCGGTGCTGCCCTTCTCCAGCGGCAAGACCCCGGCCCAGGCGGCGCAGGAGATACGCGCTCTGGTCCGCGCCATGGACGGCAATTACTACGCCGTGGTCACGGTAGAGCACAGCTATACCGAGTAAAAAATATCCGTGCGCCTGCGGCGCACGGATGAGAGCCCTTATTCCTATTCCCAGGTCTGCCAGACCTCCGGGTGATAACCCACGGTGGCCTGTTTCCCGTTGCGGACAATGGGCGCGGCGAACAGCTCCGGGTATTCCAGCAGCTTTTCCTCCGCCGCCTGCGGGGTGATGTAGGCCATGTACAGCGCCTCATACGCCCGGCAGCCCTTGTCCACCAGCGCGTCAAAGCTGCCCACGGCCGCCCGGATGGAACGGTACTCCCCCGGCGACACCCCCTTGCTCACAAGGTCGATATACTGATACTTGATGCGGCGCTCCTTGAACCAGCGCTCCGCCTTTTTCGTGTCGAAGGACTTGCTCTTTCCGAAGATCTGAATATTCATAGCGTATGCTCCTTACAAAAGAAATGGAGGGACAATATGGACGAAACCATCCGCAGGCTGAAGGAACTGACAGACGCCAGCGACAACATCGTGTTTTTCGGCGGCGCCGGCGTGTCCACCGAATCCGGCATCCCGGACTTCCGCAGTGTGGACGGCCTGTATCACCAGAAATTCAAATACCCGCCGGAGACGATGCTCAGCCACACGTTTTACGAGACGCACACGGAGGAATTTTACGACTTCTACCGGGCCAAAATGCTGGCGCTGGACGCGCAGCCCAACGCCGCCCACCGCAAGCTGGCGGCGTGGGAGCAGCAGGGGAAGCTGAAGGCCGTCATCACCCAGAACATCGACGGCCTGCACCAGAAGGCCGGCAGCCGGGAGGTTCTGGAGCTCCACGGCAGCGTGCTGCGGAACCACTGCACCCGCTGCGGGAAATTCTACGGCGTGGAGCGCATCGCGGAGAGCCGCGGCATCCCCCGCTGTACCTGCGGCGGCATCATCAAGCCGGACGTGGTGCTGTATGAGGAGTCCCTGGACGAGGACGTGATGGCCCGCGCCCTCCACTATATCCGGCAGGCGGATGTGCTCATCATCGGCGGCACGTCGCTGGTGGTCTATCCCGCCGCCGGACTGGTGCAGTATTACCGGGGCAGCAAGCTGGCCGTCATCAACAAGGGCGGCGCCGGCAGCGGCCTGGGCGCCGCCGTCACCATCGACGCCCCTATCGGCCAGGTCCTGGCCCAATTATAGCACGCAGCGCCCCGGCACGCAAGCCGGGGCGCGCTGCTGTTGCGAATGCCACGCCGATGTGCTATACTATATGCTCAAAACCGACAAGCGAGGCGTACCATGACCACAAAAGACTATCAGACCCGCAGTCCTCTGCGGATATTTATCTCCTATTTCAAGCCCCACCGGCGGCTGTTCGCCCTGGACCTGTCCTGCGCGTTCCTCATCGCCTGCATCGACCTGGCGTTCCCGCTGGTATCCCGCGCCGCCATGTATACCTGGCTGCCCCAGCGGCAGTTCCGGGTGTTCTTCATCGTCATGGCGGTGGTGGTGGCCGCCTATGTGCTGCGCTCGGCGCTGTATTTTGTGGTGGCCTACTGGGGCCACACCTTCGGCATCCGCGTGGAGGCGGATATCCGCCGCGACCTGTACCACCACATTCAGGAGCTGGGCTTTGACTTCTATGACCGCAACCGCACCGGCCAGCTGATGAGCCGCCTGACCAGCGACCTTTTCGAGCTGACGGAGCTGGCCCACCACGGGCCGGAGGACCTGTTCATCTCGCTGGTGACCATCGTGGGCGCGCTGGCGGTGATGTTCACCCTGCGCTGGGAGCTGGCGCTGGTGCTGCTGGTGCTGCTGCCGGTGCTGCTGGCCGCGGCCCTGCGCCGCCGGAAGCAGATGAGCGCCGCCTCCCGCGCCGCGAAGGTCAAGACCGGCACGATCAACGCCGCCATCGAGTCGGGCCTGTCCGGCGTGCGGACCACCAAGGCCTTTGCCAACGAGGAGGCGCAGCAGCGCCGGTTCGACGAGGCCAACGAGGTGTTCAAGACCGCCAAGCGGGGCTTCCACAAGGAGATGGGCCGCTTCAACGCGGTGATGGAGTTCTGCACCGGCATATTGCCGGTGGCGGTCATCGCCGTGGGCGGCTGGCTCATCATGGGGGAGAAAATGGACTATGTGGACCTGATCACCTTCTCCCTGTACGTCACCGCCTTCGTCAGTCCCATCCGCAAGCTGGCCAACTTCGCCGAGATGTTCTCCAACGGCTTCGCGGGCCTGCACCGCTTCATCGAGCTGATGGCCACCGAGCCGTCCATTCAGGACGCCCCCGACGCGCAGGCCCTTGAGAACGTACAGGGCCGCGTGGACGTGAACGATGTCTCCTTCGCCTACGGCGAAAAGGCCGAGGTGCTCCACAACGTGACGCTGCACATCCCCGCCGGCGAGACGGTGGCGCTGGTAGGCCCCTCCGGCGGCGGCAAGACCACCCTGTGCCAGCTGCTGCCCCGGTTCTACGATGTGGACAGCGGCAGCATCACCGTCGACGGCCGCGATGTCCGCGCCGTCACCCAGCGCTCCCTGCGCCGGGCCATCGGCATCGTGCAGCAGGACGTGTTTCTGTTCGCCGACACGATCCGCGAAAATATCCGCTATGGCCGTCCCGACGCCACCGACGACGAGGTGGCGCAGGCGGCGCGGCAGGCGGAGATCTACGACGACATCATGGCCATGCCCGACGGGTTCGACACCTATGTGGGCGAGCGCGGCGCGCTGCTCTCCGGCGGGCAGAAGCAGCGGGTGGCCATCGCCCGGGTGTTTCTGAAGGCCCCGCCCATCCTTATTCTGGACGAGGCCACCTCCGCGCTGGACAGCGTGACGGAGGCCCGCATCCAGGGTGCCTTTGACCGTCTGGCCCAGGGCCGCACGACGCTGATCATCGCCCACCGGCTGTCCACCATCCGTTCAGCCGACCGGATACTGGTGATACAGGACGGCGTCATCGCCGAGCAGGGCACCCATCAGGAGCTGCTGGCAAGGAACGGCGTGTATGCCACGCTGTACCACACGCAGAATTTGGGGGAATAGCATGGACAGACGAGAACTGCTGGACAAAGCCGCCCACAGCCCGGAGGAACGGCTGCTGCTGAGCCGCGTGTGGGACAAATGGGAGCAGTGCCGGCTGCGGAGCATCCCCACAGCCACGGGCTTTCTCTCGCCCCAGGAGCAGGCGGCGGCGCAGCATCTGCTGAACGCGCTGGGGTGCCGGGAGGGCTATGTGCTCTGGGGCGGCTATAACGGCGCGGAGCGAAAGCGGCTGCTGTTTCTGCCGGAGTGGATGGCGGAGCCGGACGGCACGGAGATCGCGGCGGTGCGGGCCGTATGCCGCAGCGGCGGCGACCTGACCCACCGGGATTTTTTGGGCAGTTTGATGGCTCTGGGATTGACCCGGGAGAAGATAGGCGATATACTGGTGGAAGAGGGCGGCTGCCAGGTGCTGGCAGATCCAGCGGTACAGGAGTTTCTGGTACAGAGCTGGGACAGCGCCGGCCGTGAGAGGCTCACCGTAACGCCGCTGGCGCTTTCGGCCCTGACGGCGCCGCAGGCGGCGGTGAAGGAAATAAGGGACACGGTGTCGTCCCTGCGGCTGGACAATGTGCTGGCCGCGGGCTTCTCCCTCAGCCGGGGGAAGGCGGCGGAGGCCGTGGAAAAGGGGTCCGTGCAGGTGAACTATGCCACCTGCGTAAAGCCTGATAAGCCCGTGGCGGCGGGGGATACCATCACCTGCCGCGGTCTGGGCAAATGCGTATTGGACAGCGTGGGCGCTCCCACGAAGAAGGGACGCCTGCCGGTGGCCATACGGCGATACATATAAGGGAGAAACAGCTATGGATGAGAAGAAGATAGCACGAATCAACGAGTTGGCCCGCAAGGCCAAGGCTGAGGGATTGACGGACGCGGAGACTGCCGAGCGCGACGCACTGCGGCAGGAGTACCTGAATGCGGTAATGGCCAATGCCCGCAGCGTGCTGGAGAACACCTACATCGTGGACGAAAAGGGCAACAAGCGGAAGCTGCGGGGGAAGGGAGAACCGGAAGCATGAGCTACGAATACGATGAAAACAACGGCCTGCAGCCGAAGCCGCCGAAAAAGAACGATAACGACCTGGGTTCGTGGATCATTATCGGCGCCATGTTCGTCTTTGGCCTGTGGCCGGTGGGACTGATCCTGCTGGTGAGCAAGCTCAGCGAGGGCAGCGGCAGAAAGCTGCGCCAGCAGGCCCGCGACGCCTGGAGCCGCACAGCGGCGGGCAGCGCCGCCAAGGGCGCCGCGGCGCAGAAGTCCCAGCCCACCGCGGCCAAAAAGGCCGTGCAGCAGGTGACGAAGACCCCGGACTATTCCGACAAGGGCGCCAAGATCATGAAGATCATCGGTGCGGCGGTAGCCATTCTGGGCGCGTTTTTCCTGGTGCAGCAGGTGGACTACTTTGAACTGCGCTACGCCATCAAATGGCACGAATGGATGGACCTGCTGCGGCAGATCTTTTATCCCATGGGCATGATGGCCGGCGGCGTGTCCCTGCTGCTGGGCAGCGGCGCCATGAAGCGCCGCCAGCGCCGCTTTGCCACCTACCTCCGCACCGTCGGGCAGAAGCAGGCCGTGCCCCTGGACTATCTGGCCCGGGCCGCCGACGTGTCCCGCCGCCGGGTGGAGAAGGACGTGAACCTGATGCTGGAAAAGGGCCTCTGGGGCGACGAGGCTTATATCGACATGGGCAGCGGTATGCTGTTCAAGTCCCAGGCGGCGGCCACGGCGTATTTCGACGCTGACCGCCGCGCCAAGGCGGAGCAGGAGCAGCCCGCACAGGCCGCGCCCGCGCCGGAGGGCTACGCCGCCATTCTGGCCCAGATCCGTGAGCTGAACGACCGCATCGCCGACGAGGCCATCAGCGCCAAGCTGGACCGCATGGAGCAGGTGTCCGGCCGCATTTTCAAGCTCATCGAGGAGGACGAGGCCAAGCGTGATGCCGCCGGCACGTTCCTGAACTACTATCTGCCCACCACCCTGAAGCTGCTGGAGAACTATGCCAGCTTCGAGGAGGCCGGCGTCAGCGGCGAGAACCTGAGCCAGGCCAAGGCCAAGATCGAAAAGACCATGGACAGCATCGTGGCGGGCTTCGAGCACCAGCTGGACGAGCTGTACCGCACCGATGCCATGGATATCGACAGCGACATCCGCGTGATGGAGACCATGCTGCGGCGCGACACCGCCAGCGTGGCGGATGACTTCGGCCTGAACGGCGGCAGCGCCGTGCAGCAGCAGGAGAAATAGACAAGAAGGGAAACGCAGCGCGCCTGCGTTTCCCTTCTTGTGCTTGCGGCCCTTTTCCGCCCCGACCGCGGCACAAAAAGCGCCTTGTTTGTTGACGGGGCGGGAAAAATGGGGTACAATGTTGGTAACGTTACCAGCGACCTGTTTCGCGCCCTTTGACGGGACAGGCGTGCTACCATAGAGCAGACGAGCAGAGCGAGAGAAAAGGAGCTGAGCACATGACGCGGCACCCGGCCCACGACATCTACACCTACCTCGGCGCGCACCCGGCGGAGCAGGGATTCACTTTCCGCGTGTGGGCGCCCCACGCCCGCGCCGTGGCGCTGGCCGGGGACTTCAACGGCTGGCAGCCCCAACCCATGACCCGGCTGGATACCGGCGTGTGGGAGACGGCGGCGGAGAACGCCAAGGTGTACGACGCCTATAAGTATGTGGTCACCGGCGCGGACGGCCGGGTGGTGTGGAAGGCCGACCCCTATGCCTTCCACGCGGCCACCCGTCCCGGGACGGACAGCAAGGTCTACGACCTGTCCGGATACCGGTGGCGGGACGATGACTGGCGGCGGCAGCGGCTGGAAAAGCCGCCGGTGAACGGCGAGCTGCTGATCTACGAGGTGCATCTGGGCTCGTGGAAGCGCCATGAGGACGGCTCCCCCCTGAGCTACCGGGAGCTGGCACGGGAGCTGCCCGCCTATGTAAAGGCCATGGGCTACAACTTCGTGGAGCTGCTGCCGGTGACGGAATACCCACTGGACGACAGCTGGGGCTATCAGTGCACCGGCTACTTCGCCCCCACCAGCCGCTACGGCACGCCCCACGACTTCATGGCCCTGGTGGACGCCCTGCACCGCGCGGGGCTGGGCGTGATACTGGACTGGGTGCCCGCCCACTTCTGCAAGGACAGCCACGGCCTTATCGAATTTGACGGCACCTGCCTCTACGAGTACGGCGACCCCCTGAAATGGGAGCACGCCGGCTGGGGCACCCGGGTGTTTGACTTCGGCAAACCGGAGGTCAGGGAATTTCTGCTGTCCTCCGCCGTGTACTGGCTGAAGGAATACCACATCGACGGACTGCGGGTGGACGCGGTAGCGTCCATGCTGTATCTGGACTATGACCGGCAGGGCGGCGCATGGCGTCCCAACAAGGACGGCGGCCGGGAGAACCTGGAGGCCATCGAGTTCCTGCGGGAGCTGAACCGGGCGGCCTTTGCCGCCGACCCGGCGGCGCTGATGGTGGCGGAGGAGTCCACCGCCTGGCCGCTGGTCACCTACCCGCCGGAGCAGGGCGGCCTGGGCTTTAACCTGAAGTGGAACATGGGCTGGATGAACGACCTGTGCCACTATCTGAAGATGGACCCCTACTTCCGCCAGTTCCACCACCGTGACGTGACGTTCTCCATGGTCTACGCCTTCTCGGAAAACTACGTCCTGCCCCTGTCCCACGACGAGGTGGTCCACATGAAGGGCTCTCTCCGGGGCAAGATGCCCGGGGACGACTGGCGGCAACTGGCCGGCGTAAGGAGCTTCTGGGTCTATATGCTGTGCCACCCCGGCAAAAAGCTGCTGTTCATGGGCAGCGAGCTGCCCCAGTGGCACGAGTGGGACTTCCGCGGTCAGCTGGACTGGTATCTGCTGGACGATCCCGCCTGCCGGGCCAGCCATGAGTGTCTGCGGCAGCTGAACCGTCTGTACAGGCGCAACCGGTGCCTGTGGGAAAACGACCGGGACTGGGAGGGCTTCCAGTGGCTGGTGGCCGACGACAACCACAGCAACGTGCTGGTGTTCCTGCGGCGGAGCCGAAAGGGGCACGAGCTGCTCTGCGCGGTGAATTTCGCGCCGGTGCCCTGGGACGACTACCGCTTCGGCGTGCCGGCAGCGGCGCGGTATGAGGTGCTGTTCAACACGGACGACGCCTGCTGGGGCGGCAGCGGCTGCGCCCTTCCGGCGGGCAGCCGGATCGACGTGGACGATATCCCCTCCCACGGGCGGGAGACATCCCTTTCCCTGACCATCCCGCCCCTGGGCGCGGTGCTGCTGCGCCGGGAGGGAAAACGCCCCCGGAAAATACAGAACGCAGGAGGTACGCAAGGATGAAAAAAGAGTGTGTGGCGATGCTGCTGGCCGGCGGCCAGGGCAGCCGCCTGTATGTGCTCACCGGCAGCATGGCCAAGCCCGCCGTGCCCTTCGGCGGCAAATTCCGCATCATCGACTTTCCCCTGTCCAACTGCACCAACTCCGGCATCGACACGGTGGGCGTGCTGACCCAGTACCGGCCGCTGGAGCTGAACACCTACATCGGCAGCGGCCAGCCCTGGGAGCTGGACCGCGCCAACGGCGGCGTACATATCCTGCCGCCCTACCAGAGCGCCGGCGGCGCCGTCTGGTACAAGGGCACCGCCAACGCCATCTACCAGAACATGGGCTTTGTGGACCTGTACGACCCGGAGTACGTGCTGATCCTCTCCGGCGACCACATCTACAAGATGGACTACTCCCTGATGCTGCGCCGCCACAAGGCCACCGGCGCCGACTGCACCATCTCCGTCATGGAGGTCCCCTGGGAGGAGGCCAGCCGCTTCGGCATCATGTCCGTGGACGATCAGGACAACATCACCGAGTTCGCGGAAAAGCCCAGAGAGCCGAAAAGCAATCTGGCGTCCATGGGCATCTATATCTTCACCTGGAAAAAGCTGCGCCAGTACCTCATCGATGACGAGGCCGACCCCCGCAGTGACAACGACTTCGGCAAGAACATCATCCCCGCCATGCTGAAAAACGGCGAGAGGATGTCCGCCTACCGCTTCGAGGGCTACTGGAAGGACGTGGGCACGCTGGACTCCCTGTGGGACGCCAACATGGATATGCTCTCCCCCGGCTCGGGGCTGAACCTGCTGGACAAGAAGTGGCGCATCTACGGCCGCACGCCCACCTGTCCGCCCACCTACATCGGTGAAACGGGCGACATGGGCAACAGTGCCGTGGCCAAGGGCTGCACCGTGCTGGGCGAGGTAAAGAACTCCGTCCTCAGCACCGGCACCACCGTGGCCGAGGGCGCGTCCGTGTCCTACTCCGTGGTCATGCCCGGCGCCGTCATCGAAGCAGGCGCAAAGGTGTCCTACGCCATCGTGGGCGAGGGCTGCCGCGTGGGCAGAAACGCCGTGGTGGGCGGCGCCCCGGGCAGCGTCCCCTTTGAGGACTGGGGCATCGCCGTGCTGGGCCCCCGGACCTCCGTGGCGGACGGCGCGGTCATCGAACCGAAAATGATGCTGGGCGAAAACGGCAAGGAGGTGCGGCCATGAACGGAATGCACGGGATCATCTTCTCCTACGACAAGGAAAACGGCCTGCGCGAGCTCATCGAAAACCGCGTCCACGGCTCTATCCCCTTCGGCGGCGACTATCGAATCATCGACTTCATCCTCTCCAGCATGGTGAACGCCGGCGTCACGGACGTGGGCGTCATCATGCACGGCAAGTGCCAGTCGCTGCTGGACCACCTGGGCAGCGGCAAGAGCTGGGACCTGAGCCGCAACTTCGGCGGGCTGACGCTGCTGCCGGCCTTTGCCTATAACGAGCAGCGCCGCGGCGACGGCCAGTTCCGCGGCCGCGTGGATGCCCTGGGCAGCGTGATGAACTATCTCAAGGGCATCCGTCAGGACTATGTGGTGCTGTCCGACAGCGACACGGTCATCAACGCGCCCCTGGAGGACGTGCTCCGCCGCCATATCGACACCGGCGCGGACATCACCGCCGTCTGCACCGCCGCACCCGGCGATGGGCAGGACACCTACTTCCGGCTGGATGCCCGGGGCCGCATCACCGACACGGCCTACGGCCTGCACACGCCGGAGGGCTATCGCTGCCTGAACATCTTTGTCCTGCGGACCGAGCTGCTCATCCAGCTGGTGACGGAGTGCCTGAGCCACAATCACTACAGCCTGCGGCGGGATGTCCTTCAGGGCATGGGCAGCCGCCTCCGCCTGCAAAGCTACGTCTACGACGGCTACGCCGCCCACATCAGCACCCTGCAGAACTACTACGACCGCAGCATGGAGCTGCTGGACACCGGCACCCGCAGCGCCCTGTTCTGCCCGGACCGTCCGGTATACGGCAAAGAGAACGACTCCCCCTCCAGCTACATCGACCCGGAGGGCGGCTGCGTCAACTCCCTGGCCGCCGACGGCTGCGACATCCAGGGCAGTGTAAAAAACTGCGTGCTCTTCCGCAACGTGCGTATCGAAAAGGGCGCCAGCGTGGAAAACTGTATCCTGTTCAAGGACACGGTGGTCAAGCGCGGCGCCATACTGCGGGGCGTCATCACCGACAAATACGTCACCGTCAGCGAGAATGTGACCCTGATGGGCCACGAGCGCTATCCCATCGTCATCGCCAAGGGCGCGACGGTGTGAGAGAAAGGAGCCTGCCATGAAGCTGCTGTATGTGACCAGCGAGGCCTATCCCTTCTGCAAGACCGGCGGCCTGGCCGATGTGGCCGGCAGCCTGCCCCCCGCCCTGGCGGAGGAGGGCGTCGAGACCGCCGTCATCCTGCCCCTGTACGACAAGATCGGGCCCCGGTGGCGGGAGAAAATGACCTTCCGCCGGTATATCTATGTGGACCTGGGCTGGCGGCACGAGTACTGCGGCCTGTTCTCCCTCTATGACCGGGGCGTGACCTGGTACTTCGTGGACAACGAAAAATACTTCCGCCGCGGCCGCCTGTACGGCGAGTTTGACGACGGCGAGCGCTTCGCCTTTTTCAGCAAGGCCGTCGTCGACCTGCTGCCCAGTCTGGACTGGATGCCGGACATCCTCCACTGCAACGACTGGCAGACGGCGCTGGTGCCCATCTATCTCAAGGACGCGGCCACCCGCTGGTGGGAGATACGCCATATCCGCACGGTGTTCACCATCCACAACATCGAGTATCAGGGCCGCTACGGCAGCGACAGCGTGGACCAGCTCTTCGGTCTGGACCGGGGCTGGTACGACGACGGTACCCTCCGCATGGACGGCGATGTGAATTTGATGAAGGGCGCCATGCTCATGGCGGACGCCGTCACCACCGTCAGCCCCACCTATGCCGCCCAGCTCCACGACCCGGCCTATGCCGAGGGGCTGGAGAGCGTAGTGGACGCCATCGGCTGGAAGCTGCACGGCGTGGTCAACGGCATCGACACCGTCACCTACGACCCCGCCGCCGACCCGGCGCTTCCGGCGCATTACACGGCGGCAGACCCGGCCGGCAAGGCTGTGTGCAAATCGTCCCTGCAGGGGGCGCTGGGCCTGCGTCAGGAGCCGGACACACCGCTGATCGCCATGGTAACGCGGCTGGTGGGCCACAAGGGTCTGGACCTGGTCCAACAGGCCATGGACGGCATTATGGCCACCGGCTGCCAGTTCGTGGTGCTGGGCACCGGCGACCGGGGGTATGAGGATTTCTTCCGCTGGAAGGTCGGGCAGTACCCCGACCGCCTGTCGGCGCAGATCTTGTACGCCGAGGACCTGTCCCGCCGCGTATACGCCGCCGCGGACCTGTTCCTGATGCCCAGCCGCAGCGAACCCTGCGGTCTGAGCCAGATGATCGCCATGCGCTACGGCGCAGTGCCCATCGTGCGGAGCACCGGCGGGCTGGCGGACACGGTGCGTTCCTGCCAGGTGGGGCAGGAGGACGGCACCGGCTACCTGTTTGGCGACTATGACGCCGGGGCCATGCTCTCCGTTATCGGTCAAGCCACCGGATTGTACCGGGGCGACCGGACAGGCTTCGACACCGTTCGACACCGGGGCATGACCGCAGACTTCAGCTGGGGCCGCAGCGCGGCGGCCTACCGGCACATTTATGAGAACCTTTGACCCAAGGAGGAGTTACCCGATATGACCTACAACAAAGAGACCCTGAAGGAGGCCATCGTACAGAAGCTGCGCCTCAACTACGGCTGCACCGAGCAGCAGGCCACCGACGGCGAGATGATGAAGGCCTGCGCCATGGTCCTGCGGGACATCATGGCCGAGCACGGCGTACAGACCCGCGAGGAAACGGCCCACGAGGAAAAGCGCAAGGTCCACTATCTGTCGCTGGAGTTCCTGATGGGCCGCAGCCTGATGAAAAACGCCTTCAATCTGGAGCTGCTGGAGCCCCTGACCGCCGCCATCGGCGAGCTGGGCTTCAAGGCGGCGGACATCTTCGACATGGAGCCGGACGCCGGTCTGGGCAACGGCGGCCTGGGCCGCCTGGCCGCCTGCTATCTGGACAGCATGACCACCCTGGAGATCCCGGCGGCGGGCTACTCCATCTGCTATGAGCTGGGTATTTTCAAGCAGAAGATCGTAGAGGGCCAGCAGGTGGAGCTTCCCGACGACTGGATGCAGCTGGGCGACGCGTGGCTGCTGCCCAAGCTGCAGGAGGCGGAGGAGGTCCACTTCGGCGGCAAGGTCCGCACCCGCTGGGACAACAACCACCTGATGGTGGTCCACGAGGACTACACCCGCGTGCTGGCCATCCCCTGCGACATGGAGATCGCCGGCTACGACACCGACCATGTGAACACCCTGCGTCTGTGGCAGGCCCGCAGCCCCAAGCCCATCGACATGAAGCTCTTCAGCGAGGGCCAGTACCTCCACGCCGCCGAGGAGCGCGCCATGGCCGACGCCATCAGCCAGGTGCTCTACCCCGAGGACAATCACTACGAGGGCAAGTCCCTGCGGCTGAAGCAGCAGTATTTCTTCGTGTCCGCCACCATCCAGTCCATCACGAGAAAGCACATCCAGCAGTACGGCACCCTCAAGAACTTCCATGAGAAGAACGTTATCCAGATCAATGACACCCACCCCACGCTGGTGATCCCGGAGCTGATGCGTATCCTCATCGACGATGCCGGCATGGGCTGGGACGAGGCCTGGCACATCACCACCCACTGCGTGGCCTACACCAACCACACCGTGTTGTCCGAAGCCCTTGAGGTCTGGCCGCAGCAGCTGTTCGAAACACTGCTGCCCCGCGTGTGGCAGATATTGCAGGAGATCTCCCGCCGCTGGCAGCAGCGGGTGGAGGACTTCTTCCACGATCCCGCCAAGACCGCCAAGCTGGCCATCATCTGGGACGGCAGCGTCCGTATGGCCAACCTGTGCATCGCCGGCAGCATGGCCGTCAACGGCGTCAGTGCCCTGCACTCCGAGATCTTGCGGAAGGACCTGTTCAAGGACGCCTGCCAGATGATGCCGGACAAGTTCAAGAACGTCACCAACGGCATCGACCACCGCCGCTGGGTGCCCCAGATCAACCCCGGTCTGGACGGCCTGCTCCGCGACCTGATCGGCGAGGGCTATCTCACCCACCCGCAGGAGCTGAAAAAGCTGGAGGCCTACGCCGGCGACAAGGCGGTCCTCCAGCGTCTGGAGGACATCAAGCATCAGAACAAGCTAACCTTTGCCGCCTTCGCCAAAAAGCATCAGGGCGTGGTGCTGAACACCGACGCCATCTTCGACGTACAGGTGAAGCGCCTGCACGAGTACAAGCGCCAGCTGCTGAACGCCCTGCAGATCATCTACCTGTACCAGCGGCTGCAGGATGACCCCAGCCTGGACCTCCCGCCCCAGACGTTCCTGTTCGGTGCCAAGGCTGCCCCGGGCTACGCCGTGGCCAAGCGCATCATCCACCTCATCAATTCCCTGGCCGACCAGATCAACAGCGACCCGCTGTGCAAGGATCGGCTCCAGGTGGTGTTCCTGGAGAACTACCGCGTCTCCCTGGCCGAGGTGCTCATGCCCGCCAGCGAGGTCAGTCAGCAGATCTCCACCGCCGGCAAGGAGGCCAGCGGCACCGGCAACATGAAGTTTATGATGAACGGCGCGCTGACCGTGGGCACGCTGGACGGCGCCAACGTGGAGATGCACGACCTGCTGGGCGACGACAATATGTTCCTCTTCGGCCTCCATGCCGACGAGGTGGAGCACCTGCGCCGCACCTACGATCCCAACCTGCTCTACCAGCGCGACCCGGTGCTGCGCCGTGTGCTGGACCAGCTGAAGGTGGGCTTCCGGGACGGCGTCACCTATGAGGACCTGTTCCAGCGCCTTGTCACCGGCGTGGACGGTCAGGCGGACCAGTACATGGTCCTGGCCGACTTTGCCGCCTACTGCGAGGCCGAGTCCCGGATGCGCCACACCTACCGCGACCGGGAGACGTGGAACCGCATGAGCCTCACCAACATCGCCCGCAGCGGTGTCTTCGCCGCCGACCGGGCCATTGCCCAGTATGCCGACACCATCTGGCACGTACCCTACAAGCAGTAACGCACAAGGGAGCGCCCCGCGGGGCGCTCCCTTTCTGCGCCGCACCTTCAAAGCCGTGCGGAGGACCCGCCCATGCGCCGCCGCAAAATCTCTATTGTAATCCCGGAGAAAGTAGTATATAATACTCTATATTACCATCGATTGACAAGGGCAAACACGCCTGACAGCGTGTCTTTCCGGCGCTTTTTGCCCTTTTCGTCTTGGCTTGCGCCAGCAAGCCTGCGCCTCAAAAACCAAAAATCACTCGAAAATACATCGCTGGCAGGTGCGGAGCAGTTTTGTCGGAGCAGAAATGTGTCCAGACAAGAAAAGGCCCGCAGGTAATACTTGCCGTATTGCCAAGGGGTTTGACGCAGTATGGGCGCATTTCTGCCCGTCAAAACCGTGTTTGCCCTTGTCGATCGATGGTATTATGTGTTATTATGCCATTTCCGCAGAAAGGAAGTCCGCTATGATAAAAGTCCCCACCGAAAACGGCGAGATCACCATCAGCGACGCCGTGTTCACCACCATCACCGGCGCGGCCGCCACCAACTGCTTCGGCGTCAAGGGCATGGCCCAGCGCAGCATGACCGACGGCCTGGTGCATCTCCTGCGGCCCGAGGCCATGAGCAAGGGCGTCAAGGTCACGTACAATGATGACGGCACCGTGTCCATCGAGCTGCACATCGTCGTGGAAAACGGCGTCAACATCGCCACAGTCTGCCGATCCATTATGGGCGAGGTCAAGTATGTGGTCAACCTCAACACCGGCGTCACCGTCAAAGCGGTGAATGTCTGCGTGGATTCCGTCACCGTGTGACGCGCCCGGAAGGAGAACAGACATGACAGAAAAGATCAGCGGCGGCGCCTTCAAGCAGATGGTCGCCTTCGGCGCCGCCTGCATCACCGCGCAGAAGCAGGCCATCAACGACCTGAACGTCTTTCCGGTGCCCGACGGCGACACCGGCACCAATATGTCCCTGACCATCCAGACGGCGGTGAATGAACTCCGCAAGGCCGAGCCCGCCACCGTGGACGAGGCCGCCAGGCTGACGGCCTCCGGCCTGCTCCGGGGCGCCCGGGGCAATTCCGGCGTCATTTTGTCCCTGCTGTTCCGCGGCATGAGCAAGGTCCTCAAGGGCCACGACACCGCCGACGGCGTCCTGCTGGCCGAGGCCATGCAGGAGGGCGTCTCCACCGCCTACAGCGCGGTGATGAAGCCCGCCGAGGGCACGGTCCTCACCGTCTCCCGCCTGGCCGCCCAGCGCGCGCTGGAGGCCGCCGGCGAGAAGAACGACGCCGAGTTCGTGCTGGACGAGGCCATCAAGACCGGCTACACCACCCTGGCCGAGACCATCGAAATGAACCCCGTGCTGAAAAAGGCCGGCGTAGTGGACGCCGGCGGCAAGGGCTACCTCATCATTCTGGAGGGTATGCTCCGCGCCCTGCGGGGCGAGCCCGTGCCCGAGGTGGCCGATACCGCCGAGGAGAAGGCGGACTTCGCCGCCATCGGCGACGAGGATATCACCTTCGCCTTCGACACCGTGTTCATCGTCCGCAAGACCTCCGACAAGCCCCTGGACGGCCTGCGCGCCTATCTGAACAGCATCGGCGACAGCCTGGTCATCGGCGAGGACGACGAGGCCTTTAAGGTCCATGTCCACACCGACACCCCCGGCGACGCCCTGAACGAAGCCCAGAAATACGGCACGCTGGAGCTGGCCAAGATCGAGAATATGCGTACCCAGGCCGCCGACCTGGCCGCCGGCAAGAAGGCCCAGTCCACCGACGACCTGGACGCCGTCGAGGCCGAGCTGGAGCGCGGCGAGACCGCCGTGGCTGCGCCGGAGAAGCGCTACGGCTTCCTGGCCGTCTGCGCCGGCGAGGGCCTCGAGGCCGTGTTCCGCGACCTGACCGTGGACCGCATCGTCTCCGGCGGGCAGACCATGAACCCCTCCACCGAGGCCATTCTCCAGGAGGTCAACCGCACCCCCAGCGAGATCGTGTTTATCCTGCCCAACAACAAGAACATCATCATGGCCGCCCAGCAGTGCGTGGGCCTGACGGAAAAGCAGGTCATCGTGGTGCCCACCGCCACCGTGCCCCAGGGCATCTCCGCCATGATGGCCGTGGACCCGGACAACGACGATCCCCAGGCCATCCTGGCCGCCATGACCGAGGCTGCCGCCAACGTCACCACCGCCCAGATCACCTACGCCGCCCGCAACTCCGACTTCGACGGCTTCGCCATCAACGAGGGTGACTATCTGGCCCTGTGCGACGGCAAGCTCCTGGGCACCGACCGCAGCCTGGACGTGCTGCTGGATAAGCTGGCCCACGTAGCCGCTGATAAGAACGCCGAGTTCGTCACCGTCTACTCCGGCCAGGGTGTCACCGAGGATGGCGCCGCCCGCGCCGCCCAGGTGTTCGAGACGATCTGCCCCGACGCCGAGGTCGCCGCCCTTCCCGGCGGCCAGCCGGTGTACTACTACATCATCGCCATCGAATAACATACAAGGGAAGCACCCATCCGGGCGCTTCCCTTTTCTCCGCCTGCACCCCGTCAGCCTTCCCCTTGAGGGGAAGGTGCCCCCGAAGGGGGCGGATGAGGTGTAGCCGCCGCAGGCGGCATAAAACAGCCTTCCCCCTGGGAGACAGGTCTCCCTATAGGGGGCGGCGTCCTCGACGCCCCGCAGCGTTAGCCTTCCCCTCGAGGGCGCCCCAGTGCTCACACTGGGGTGTGCACAGCTGAAGGTGGCACGGCGAAGCCGTGACGGATGAGGTGTAGCCGCCGCAGGCGGCGTAAAACAGCCTTCCCCCTGGGAGACAGGTCTCCCTGTAGGGGGCGGCGTCCCCGACGCCCC
>ERZ808246.185-NODE-185-length-54163-cov-16.771328_pt1 | contig 54163 bp, 43 predicted proteins | sample MGYA00521083_ERZ808246 | MGnify/ENA primary metagenome ERZ808246 (study PRJEB31516, sample SAMN03275577) | gut metagenome | biome: mammalia-associated habitat; material: feces | host: Papio cynocephalus | place: Kenya | collected 2012-07-07 ... | reverse complement strand
CTTCGACAGGCTCAGTGACCGGCGATGGATGCTCAGTGGCAGGCGATGGATGCTCGGTGACCGGCGATGGGTGCTCAGTGACCGGCGATGGATGCTCAGTGGCAGGCGATGGATGCTCAGTGACCGAAGATGGGTGCTCAGTGACCGAAGATGGATGTTCGGTGACTGGCGAAGTGGCTGAAGATGAGTGGGAACGCAGCGTTTGCGGGGCACTGAGCTTGTCGAAGTGCCCCTGCGCCACCGGCTCAGTGACCCTGCGGTTATTGAACGACTTCCCGCCGGAATCCTCGGAGGAATATTCAGTGATCATCATTGGTTCGCCGGGAGTCTTGAGAAGTGAGGCGAGGGTGTCGTGAATGAACTGATACTGCTCACTTTGAGCGTAGTAGGCGTCATATACCTCTACCACGTCCCCTTCAGCCGGCTTGAGTTTCTGCTGGAGGAACGTGGGAAGATCCACCTTCCCGACGAAGCATATTCCCTGAGAGTCTTTTTTGTCGGCAGACGGAAGATCAGCTTGATGGGCGATCTCCCTGACCTCCGGTTTTGTAAGGTGCCCGATCGGGAAGAGCGCCTTGCCGAGCTGTTCCTGGGTGAGCTGGCAGAGGAAATAGCTCTGGTCCTTGTTCGGATCCACACCCTCCAGAATCCTCCACTGAGGCAGTCCGTCAATCATGACCTGCTTTCCCTCAGCGTCCAGCAGAGGAGCCCTGCGGCAATAGTGCCCGGTCGCCACCATGTCGGCCCCAAGTTTCTGGGCGGCCTTGAGAAAAGCGTCGAACTTGATTTCCCGGTTGCACAGCACGTCAGGGTTGGGGGTGCGGCCGGCGGAATATTCATTGAACATGTAATCCACCACGCGTTGGCGGTACTCCTTGGAAAGATCCACGAAGTAGAACGGAATCCTGATCTTCCTCGCTACCATCTCCGCCACGAAACGGTCCTCTTCCCATTCGCAGTCACCGTGCAGCGTCGCGTCCGCGTCATGCCAGTTCTGCATGAACATCGCGAACACGTCGTACCCCTGCCGCTTCAGAAGAAGAGCCGCGACACTTGAATCAACACCTCCGGACAATCCTACACAGATTTTCATGACGATACCTTTATTATTAATCCACAAATTTACTCAAATGCTTGAATATGCACAATTTTTGCTAACTTTGACAACTTGTGCAAAAACCACTGAACATGAAAACAGTAAAACTGGACATAATCTATACTGAATATTCCTCCATCAATGAGATGGAACCTCAGGACATTGAGCTTGTGAAGGCTGCCGTTGAGGCGCAGAAAGGATCCTACGCACCATATTCCACATTCAATGTCGGGGCGGCGCTCCGTTTGGAAGACGGCACGATCGTGAAAGGTGCCAATCAGGAGAATGCCGCGTATCCGTCCGGACTTTGCGCCGAGAGGACAGCCATGTTCGCCGCCAATGCCAACAATCCGGGAAAGGCGATGCTTTCCCTCGCCATTGTCGGAGGCTTCAAAGGCACTCTAAGTGAGACCCCTTGTTCGCCTTGCGGAGCGTGCCGTCAGGTGATGGCCGAGTACCAGACTTTGTCAGGTCGTCCGATGAGTGTTATCATGTACGGAACGAAGAAATCGTGGAAATTTGACAAAGTTGACGACATACTTCCATTCATTTTTGACAGTTTCAACGAAAAGTAGTATATTTGCAGTCAGGGAAAGTCGTACACGACCAGCTCCCTCTGAATTCCCCCAGGGTCGGAAGGCAGCAAGGGTAGGAGGTCGTAGCGGTGCGATGTACTAAGCTTTCCCTTTTTTATTCATTTCTGTCAATATTCTCTTATTTCGTAATAACGTGTGATGTCAGTGGAAAAAAGGCAAATGGTAGATTTTGCACGTTACCAAAATCTGCCATTTGATTTTTCCACTGACGTTCGTTAATGATCTCTGGCGATAGCGAAAAAATAAAAACCCGAATTTTGGTTACGTGCAAAATTCGGGTTTTTCTTTTTTTCGCGTTCGCCCCAAACAAGATCATAGAATCCGCATCTTGGCGTATTTCAGCAGAAGAACCTTTTCGCCATAGTGATCGAAGGCAATTTTAGCCTTTAGGTCTGTGGCTGAGCCGGTGATCTCAAGGATCTTGCCGTGGCCGAAGCGGTTGTGCTCAATACGTTGGCCGACCTTGAAATCGGTCATCGGGGCTGGAACAAAATCAGTGTCGGAGATCTTTGGAGGCAGCGGACGGTTTCTCAGAGCCTCTATTTTTGAGGCTGTGTCGGAAGGCCCTGGCGTCGAGATCGGCTTGCGCTCGTACCGGACGCTCCCGGAAGAACCGTAGGAATTGCCGCTTCCCATCCCGTACCTGTTTGCCGGACGGTTCCCGCCTCCGAATCTGCCTGACGAGGCGTTGCCGGAATTGCCTCCGAACCGGCCGGATGATCTGTTCCCCGAACCGAGCCTGTTTGCACCATAGCCCGAATCACCGGAAAAACGTCCTGGCCTATTACCGAATCCACGTGAGCCGAACCCTCCGAAATCATCGAAGTCGAGCGAGTCGCTGTCAGAAAAGTTGTCGTTTTTCAGTGGGTTGGCGATATATTCGGTATCAATCTCCTTGATGAACCGGCTCGGGGAGTTCGACTCATGCTTCCCGTTGCGCATCCTGGTGTTGGCGAAAGAGAGGCAGACCGCTTTCTTGGCCCTTGTCATGGCGACATAGAACAGGCGGCGCTCCTCCTCGATGTCGGCGGGAGAGGCCAGCATTCCTCCGGACGGGAACAGATTCTCCTCCAGGCCAGCGACATAGACGTACGGAAATTCCAGGCCCTTGGCCGAATGCACGGTCATCAGGGCAATCTTGTTGTTAGTGTCTTCCTCGTCCTCCACATCCACGTTGGACAGCAGCGAGATGTTCTCGAGAAAAGCTCCGAGGGTGAAGACAGGATATTCAATCTCGGAATCATCCTCAGCCTGCCCCTCAGCCATCAGATCACGGCGATAGCTTTCCCTCTGTTCCTCAATGAAATGTGTGACGCTGTTGATAAGTTCCTCGACATTGGATGCCCTCGACTGCGCCTCGATTGACGGATCGTTCTTGAAAAACGCGTACAGACCGCAGGCGTTGGAGATTCCAAGCGCCAACTCGTCAGCGTTGGTAGTGGCCTCCTTTGAAGCGAAACCATCAATCATCTCGCAGAAAGAGCGAATCTTGGCAACCGCGGTGGGTTTGAGGCCGTAGTCTGCGAATTTCTCTGAATATGCCGCCTTGAACAGCGAGCATTTGAGGTCGAAGGCCATGGCTGCCAATGCGTTGAGCGAGGTCTCGCCGATCCCTCTTGCCGGAGTGTTCACGATCCTCTTGAAGGACTCGTCATCGTTGACATTCACGACCAGCTTGAGGTAGGCCATCATGTCCTTGACCTCGGCCCTGTCGAAGAACGAGTTTCCGGAGTAGATCATGTAAGGCAGGTTCCTCTTTCTAAGGGCCTCCTCCAAGGCTCTGGACTGGGAATTCGTCCTGTAGAGAATTGCGAAATCCTGATACTGGGCATGGTCGGACTGCATCCTCTCCACGATCCCCGAAGCGATGGCGATGGCCTCGTCCTGCTCCGACCAACTCTTCAGAAGACGGATTTTCTCACCCTCCTCCCCGACTGCCACACAGGTTTTAGGGATCCTGTTCTCGTTCTTGGCTATCAACGAGTTGGCGGCATTCACGATGTTCGCCGTCGAACGGTAGTTCCTCTCCAGACGGAAAATCCTGCACTCAGGGTAGTCCTTTTTGAAATTAAGAATATTCTCGATCTTTGCCCCGCGGAACGCATAGATGGACTGCGAGTCGTCTCCGACAACGCAAAGATTACGATGCTTCTCTGTGAGCTTCTTAAGGATCAGGTACTGGGCAAAGTTAGTGTCCTGGTACTCATCCACAAGAATGTAGTCGAACCGCGATGCAATCGCTTCCTTGGCCTCAGGGAAATCCCGAAGCAGGATATTCATATTCAGTAATATGTCATCGAAGTCCATCACCCCCGAATTTTTGCACTTTTCCGCATAGCGGGAGTAGATGTCACATATTTTCGGCTTGCGGGAGTGGGTGTCGTTGATGATCGCTTGCTGGTTGTTGCGATAGGCCGCGGCTGTGATGAGATTGTTCTTGGCCATGGATATTCTTGAAAGAACGTCCTTGGGCTTGTAGACCTTATCGTCCAGCCCCAGCTCCTTTATGCACGCCTTGATCCCACTCACCGAATCGCTTGTGTCGTAGATGGTGAACGAGGAGGGGTAGCCGAGCAAGGCGGCATATTCCCTTAGAAATCTTATGAATATGGAGTGGAAGGTGCCCATAAAGAGCCTCCGTGCCTTCCGTTCGCCGACCATGACGGCAATCCTCTCCTTCATCTCCGTGGCAGCCTTCTTCGTGAAGGTCAAAGCCATTATTCTCGCGGGGTCGCACCCCCTCTCCAGAATGTAGGCGATCCTGCTCGTCAACACCCTTGTCTTACCTGATCCCGCACCAGCCACTATCAGCACCGGTCCGTCAACACTGCCGACCGCCTTCTTCTGCTCGGCGTTCAGCCCTTCAAAAATAGCGCTTTCGTTCTTTTCCATATCGGGTACGAAAATACGGAAATTTTCCCAATAGTGAGCATTAAAGAATAATTCGGTGAATATTTGGAAAGATTGGCAAGGCATTTTTAAGGGATTACTAACTAAAATGAGTATATTTGCAAGTTGTAAAAAATATGGTTGAATTACAATCAACACTAATTATATGTCAAACATCATCGATTTGAAAAAGGGCCTGAACATTCCGATTGGCGGAGCGGCGGCCCTAGAAGCAAAGAAGACGATCGTGCCTGACGTGGTTGCCATCAAACCAACGGATTTCAAGGGCTTTTCCCCAAGACTTCTCGTGAAGGAAGGTGACAAGGTTTTGGCAGGATCCCCTGTTTTGGCAGACAAGCAGCACCAGGACATCCTCGTGACATCTCCGGTAAGCGGAACGGTCTCCGGGATTGTCAGGGGAGAGAAGAGAAAGCTTCTTGCTGTGCTCGTGAAGGCTGACGGAACCAATGGGGCCGTCGATTTCGGGGCAAAGAATCCTTCCGGCCTTAAGGCCGAGGATGTGAAGGAAGTCCTTCTCAAGAGCGGTCTGTGGCCATTCATCATTCAGAGGCCTTACGGAATCATCGCCGATCCGGCTTTGACACCTAAGGCTATTTTCGTGTCCGCATTTTCTACGGCTCCTCTCGCGGCTGACGCCGAGTTCGCCTTCAAGGATGACGTGGCGGCCATCCAGGCTGGTGTCACGGCGGTGTCAAAGCTTGCAAAGGTTCACGTCTGCGTGAACAGCGATGCTTCGGCTTTCGCAAAGATCACCGACGCCACAGTCCACACCGTCAACGGCAAGAAGCATCCTGCCGGCAATGTGGGCGTGCAGATCAGCCATATCTCTCCTATCAAGAAGGGCGAGACAGTCTGGACTCTGTCTCTGCTCGCGCTCGCTGCCATCGGTAAGCTCTTCAAGACCGGCAAGTTGGACCTTACCCGTAAGGTTGCTGTGACGGGACCTGTGGCAAAGAACGCTTCTTATGTTGTCTCCCTTCCGGGAATGCCGATCAAGGCTCTGGCCGGTTACTATGACAACAGCGTGGAGACCCGTTTCATCAGCGGTGACGTCCTTTCAGGCGAGAATGTCGGCGAGGACGGATTCCTCGGTTTCTTTGACAATCAGGTGACACTGATTAAGGAAGGTCGTGAAAGAGAGGTGCTTGGATGGGCGAAACCTTTCAGATTCAATCAGTTCAGCTCTTCGATGACTTACTTCTCTTGGCTTCTGCCTAAGAAGAAGTACAACATGGACACCAACACCCATGGTGGGGTGCGCGCGTTCGTGGTTTCGGATGTATATTCAAAGGTTCTCCCTATGGATCTTTTCCCTGTCTATCTGATCAAGGCTTGCCTTGCCGGAGACATCGAGAAGATGGAGCAGTTCGGTATCTATGAGGTCCTTCCTGAGGATTTCGCCTTGTGCGAGTTCGTGGACCCTTCAAAGAACGACATCCAGGCTATCATCAGCAAGGGAATCGACCTCATGATAAAGGAAATGGCTTAAAGGATTATCGCTATGGAAGAAAACACAGTAAAACCAGGCCTTTTTGAAAAAGGCGGTAAGTTGGGGTGGCTGCATTCTACATGGGATGCCTTTGACACCTTCCTTCGTGTTCCTGCTACCGTGACAGCAAAAGGCGCTCACGTCAGGGACGCAGTCGACATCAAGAGAATCATGATCATCGTTGTGCTGGCCGTTGTTCCGGCCGCCCTTTTCGGCATGTGGAACGTCGGCTATCAGCACAATCTCGCTGTCGGAGACCTTCCTGGATTCTGGAACCAGTTCTTCTGGGGACTCCTTAAGGTTCTCCCTCTCTACCTTGTTTCCTACATCGTAGGTCTCGGAATCGAGTTCGCTTCAGCCCAGATCAAGGGTGAGGAGGTCAACGAGGGTTACCTCGTGTCCGGTATGCTCATTCCGCTGATCGTCCCTGTTGACGTTCCGCTCTGGATGCTCGCCATCGCGGTGGCCTTCGCGGTCATATTCGGCAAGGAAGTGTTCGGAGGTACTGGAATGAATTTCCTGAACCCGGCTCTCCTGTGCCGCGCGTTCCTGTTCTTCTCTTATCCGAGCGCGATGTCCGGATCTGAGGTCTGGGTAGCGCCTCGCTGCGGGGCTGACGCCATCACTGGAGCCACTCCACTTTCTTATCTGACTGAGGGTAAGGGTGCTCTTGAGGCGATCAACAACGCAGGATTCAGTTTTTGGGATATGTTCGCCGGAACTATTCCGGGTTCTGTGGGTGAGACTTCAGTGATTGCCATCCTTATCGGTGCCGTCATCCTCATCTGGACCGGTGTCGCAAGCTGGAAGGTCATGGTTTCATCTGTTGCCGGTGCTCTGCTTGTTGGCTGGCTTGGCAATGTCTGCGGAGCTACTGACGTTCCTGCCTACTATCAGCTCGTCATGGGTGGTTTCGCCTTCGGCACAGTCTTTATGGCCACCGATCCTGTCACCTCAGCCCAGACCGAGACCGGAAAGTGGATATATGGATTCCTCATCGGAGCTCTCTGCGTGGTTGTCAGACTGTTCAACCCTGGCTATGCCGAGGGCATGATGCTGGCCATCCTCCTCATGAACACATTCGCTCCTCTGATCGACCACTATGTGACTTCAGCCGCAACGGGCAGAAGAGCGAAAAAAGTTACAATCGCTTAATTTTCAAGGAATATGAATACTAACGGTAACGCATACACAGTAATCTACACGACGATTGTCGTGGCCCTTGTAGCAGCGATTCTCGCTTTCGTGTCAATGGCTCTCAAGCCAAAGCAGGACGCTAACATCAAGGCTGAGACCATCAGCCAGATGCTGACCGCAGCACAGTTCTACACAAAGGACGAATGCAGCGCGATGGGTAATGACAAGGTTCTGGAAGCATATTCACAGAACATCAAGGAAGCCTTCACCGTCGATCTGGATGGCAAGAAGGTACGTGACCTCAGCACCGATGTCAAGAACATCGAGCTTCAGGATGGCCTCAAGGCTCAGAACAAAAACATTAAGAACGGTGCGAACGCTGACCTTCCTGTCTATGTTTTCAACAAGGACGGCAAGGCTGTGACAGTCGTTCCTGCCTACGGTGCAGGTCTTTGGGGACCAATCTGGGGCTACATCGCCCTTGATGAGGATCTTCAGACTATCGTCGGAGCCTATTTCGACCATGAAAGTGAGACCCCGGGTCTCGGAGCCAAGATCAAGGACGATCCTTCATTCAGAGCCGAATTCATTGGCAAGAAGGTCAACCTTTCAGGTGATCCGGTGTTCGGTGTCGTAAAGGCTGGTACCGCTACTGATCCTGAGAGTTCAGTCGATGCTATCACCGGCGCGACCATGACCAGCAAGGGACTTGGAGAGGCCATCGCCTTCTGGCTCAAGGCTTATGTTCCGTTCCTCTCTTCCGCCGCTCCGGTTCATGAGTGCTGCGGTGGCAAAGGCGGTGAGTGTGACGGTTCCAAGCCATGCTGCTCCGGCGATGCTGCCGGTTGTTGCAAGGACTCAGGCGAGAAAGAGCCATGCGCTGACGGCCATTGCTCTAAAACAGCTGTAACAGAATAATCTAAGGAGGAAGTAATATGAACAAAGAACTCAAAGAAACGATTCTTAACCCGATTTTCAAGGGCAATCCTATCACTGTCCTTGTGTTGGGTATCTGCTCCTCCCTCGCTGTAACAGTCGAGCTTAAAGGAGCGCTTGTCATGGCCCTCTCTGTAACCATAGTCACCGGACTTTCCAGTCTTGTCCTCTCCATGATGAGGAACACGATTCCTAACCGTGTGCGAATCATCGTCCAGCTGGTTGTCGTGGCTCTTATGGTAATCCTCGTGGACCAGGTACTCAAGGCTTATGCCTATGGCATAGAGAAACAACTGTCGGTTTACATCGGTCTTATCATCACCAACTGTATCGTGATGGGGCGTATCGAGGCTTTCGCCCTCGGCAACAAGCCGATCCCTTCACTGCTTGACGGCCTCGCCAACGGTGTGGGCTACGGCCTCATCCTCATTGTGGTGGCTTTCTTCCGTGAACTCTTCGGCTCCGGCACCCTGTTCGGACTGAGGGTCATCCCTGAATGCTTCTATGAGGCAGGCTATGTCAACAACGGTCTCGTGATCCTCCCTCCGATGGCGCTGATTCTCATCGGCTGCATCATCTGGATCCAGAGAAGCATCCAGAAGGACCTTCAGGAAAAATAACGACAAAGACAAGTACTGATTATGGAATATTTAAGCTTATTCGTAAAGTCAATATTCGTTGACAATATGATTTTCGCGTACTTCCTTGGTATGTGCTCATATCTGGCGGTATCGAAAAATGTGAAGACAGCTTCCGGTCTTGGTGTCGCTGTTATTTTTGTTCTTCTTGTAACATTGCCGATCAACTATCTTCTTTACAAGCATGTACTGTCACCTGACGCTTTGATTAAAGGTGTGGATCTGAGTTTCCTCAGCCTCATCATATTCATCGCTGTCATCGCGGCTTTCACTCAGCTTGTCGAAATGGTCGTTGAAAAATTCGCTCCGGCTCTATATTCGTCACTGGGAATCTATCTGCCTCTGATTGCTGTGAACTGTGCTATTTTGGGTGGCTCACTGTTCATGCAGAACAAGGATTTCGTGAATGTCGGTGAGGCCACGGTTTACTCACTTGGCTCTGGAATCGGTTGGTTCCTTGCTATCGTGACACTTGCCGCGATCAGGGAGAAGATGTCTTACTCGAAGGTTCCTGCCGGACTCAAGGGCATCGGTATCACATTTATCACAGTAGGTCTGATGGCCATGGCCTTCATGACTTTCATGGGACTTACAATCTAATAAGGAGGCAGAGACTATGTTTTCAACAGTAATTTCAGCAATCATCACAATTGTAGTTGTGACCGTTGTTCTGGTCGCCCTGCTTCTGTATGTCAAGATCAAACTCACTCCGGACGGCACTGTCAAGATCGACATCAACGACGGAAAGAAGGTTCTCGATGTCCCTCAGGGCAGCGACCTTCTCCATACTCTCGCTGACCAGAAGATTTTCCTTCCTTCCGCCTGCGGTGGAAAGGCGAACTGCGGACAGTGCAAAGTTCAGGTGCTTGAGGGTGGCGGAACCATCCTTCCTACCGAGACAGGCTTTTTCAGCCGTAAGCAGATCAAGGAAGGCTACAGGCTCGGTTGCCAGGTAAAGGTGAAGGAGAACATCAAGATCCAGGTCCCAGAGTCAACGCTCAGCGTTCAGAAACTAGAGTGTGAGGTCATCTCCAACAAGAACGTGGCTACCTTCATCAAGGAGTTCACCGTGAAGCTTCCAGAGGGTGTTCATCTTGACTTCAAGTCCGGTGAGTATATCCAGATTGACATTCCTGCATACGACCTTGATTTCTCGACTATTGACGTTGACGACATCTACAAGGCTGACTGGGAGAAGTACGGTTTCTTCGGCATCAAGGCGAAGAACGAGGTGCCTACTGTAAGGGCTTACTCAATGGCCTCTTATCCTGCCGAGGGTGACATCATCAAACTGAATGTCCGTATCGCGACTCCTCCGTTTGACAGGAGCCAGCCTAAGGGCGTGTTCAAGATGCTGCCTGTTCCTCCGGGAGTCGGCTCATCCTACGTCTTCACCCGCAAGCCGGGCGACAAGGTTTGGATCTCCGGTCCGTTCGGAGAGTTCCTTCTTCCGAAGAATGATCCTGATTCTCAGGAATATATCTTTGTCGGTGGTGGTGCCGGCATGGCTCCTCTCAGAAGCCACATCATGCATCTCTTCAAGACCCTCAAGACCAAGCGTGAGGTTCACTTCTTCTATGGAGCCCGCAGCCTTGTCGAGGCATTCTATCTTGAGGACTATGCCGAGATCGAGAAGGAGTTCCCTAACTTCCACTTCCATCTGGCCCTTGACCGTCCTGATCCGGCTGCTGATGCCGCTGGAGTCAAGTACACGGCTGGTTTTGTTCACAATGTGATGTACGAGACCTATCTCAAGGATCACGATGCTCCGGAAGACATCAAGTACTTCATGTGCGGACCTCCAATGATGGTCGCTTCCGTGAACAAGCTGCTTGACAGCCTTGGAGTACAGCCGGAGAGCATTCTTTACGATAACTTCTCGTAATAGAGATGTGATAATATGTTGGACTGACCCGCCAGGGTCAGTCCTTTTTTTTGTACATTTGTGCCATGATTGACAAAAAAGTACAGATGATGGATGCCGGGATGGTGCTGTTCACGAGCGAGAAACCGTTCGGGACTGTGCTGGGTGGCATCAAGGTGGAACTGTCACATCTCGGTGATGTTAAAAGATCAAGCGAAATCTCGCGGGAGGAACTTCCCGACACCACTGGTGAATGTGACTTGTTTGTGGACTGGTCCACGCCTTTTCGTTGGCGTGCCATCTCCTGCCGGCTTGAGGACGCCGGCCTTGTCGGGACCAATGCCGATGGTGAGGAGATCAGATGCTATGCGCTTTGTGTCAAGGAAGGTGATAAGAACCGGAAAGGCAAAGTTATGCTTGTGATGCTGTTCGCCCTCGCATTCATTACTTTAGGAGTGTACGGCGTTGACGGAGTCCCGGGGATATTCACGGTCTTGGCCGGTGTCGCTTTAGCCGTCGCGTTGGTTATCCTGGCTCTGAGCCCAAGTGTCAAGGCCCAAAAAGTGGTAAGGAATATTCTTGAGACAGTGCGGGAGGCGAAGTGATTTTATTCTTTTGTCTGGGCTGTTATTATTGGCGATTTTGGCTTTTGAGGCCGTTTTTTGCCTAATGCAAACAAAAACAATATAAAAAATCGTTTCAGATAGTTGTTTTCTTCAAAAGAATTTGTATATTTGACGTGAAGTTTTTCATAGTTTAAGTTTAGGTTAAGTAGCGGGGTGATCGCAGTGACTGCGATTGCCCCGTGAATTATTTGTCCACGGCCCTTAAGGGGCCCCATATTCATAAAAGAAACAGAAATTTCTGTTTTTTATAGAAAACTATTTTTCTTTCTTTTGATTATTTACGTTTAGTCGCCATACTTTTGCAAACGGACCGCAACGGTGCGGAACGTTAATTTTATCAACTATGAAGAATTCTTTCAGAATCCTCTCGAAGGTCGCCGCGGCTGGGATGATGGCATTGACAGCCTTGACCTTATCTTGCAACAAGGTTCCTTCCGAAACTGCGCAAGGTACTTTAAGCTGGAACTTCTCTCCTCGGGTCTTTACACGATCCACGGTTGACTTGCCGGACACGGATGCATTCGTCCTTACCGTGAAAAACTCTGCCGGTGAAGTGCTTTATGAGGGAGCCTATGGAGACTCTCCGGAATCCATGCTGGTCAACCCCGGGAGTTACACTGTCAAGGTTGTGTCAATGGCATTCCTCAAGCCTGAGTTTTCCGCGCCCCAGTTCGGTGACGAGCAGGTTGTGGTCGTCCAGTCCGGAGCGAACACAAAGGCACGTTTGAATTGCACGCAACTCAACTCCGGACTGCGTCTTAAACTTGATGGGAAGTTTAATTCCACTTATCCGGAGGGTTTCGTGACAGTCTCGTCCGCGGAGGGTGATCTCAAATACGGCCAGACGGAAAGGCGCATAGGCTATTTCAGGCCTGGGAATATCTCCGTGGCATTGAATGACGGCAAATCATCAAAAGTGCTGCTGACCCGTTTTCTGGAGGCATGTGAGGTTTTGACATTGGGAATATCATGTCCGTCGGCCGAACCTCCAAAGCCAGGGGAGTCCGCTGGTCTTTCAATCACTGTCGACACGAGCCGTGTTTGGAGCAGTTTTGAGTATGAGATCGGCTCGGGACAAGGAGCGGATCCCGGCACGACCCAATCTACGGCCTACAGCGTGGGACAGGCCAAGGAGCATGTCGGCGAGAAAGGGGTCTGGGTTTGTGGCTATATAGTCGGAGGCGATTTGTCTTCCGCCAAGGAAGGCATTTCGTTCACGGCTCCATTCTCGTCCATGACATGCATGGCTATTGCGTCCCGTTCCTCTGTGACCACCAAGAACTCGTGCCTGTCCGTCAAGATACCGAAAGGAGAAATCCGGGTGGCTGTCAATCTTGCCGATCATCCCGAACTTGTCGGCCGGAAGATTTATCTCAAAGGAGATCTTATCGCGTCCTATTTTGGGATTCCGGGAATTGAGAACATCTCTGAATATGTTCTTAAGTAGCATCTGAAAAAACAAACTTAGAGAGCGGCAATGTGTTATTGCTGTCTGCTAAGTGACATTCAATAAAATAATTATCACTTATGAAAAACAAAATGTACAGAACGGCTTCGGCCGTTGTGCTGGCCTTGCTTTACCCGGTCGCGGGATATTCGCAAGCGAGGACAGTGCCAAAAACATGGGAATTCGGTCTGGGAGGAGCGGCCATGAACGTCACAAGAACCACCGTGTCGGACTTCCATCAGACGGCGGGAGGGGATTACATCTTCAATTTGGATGAGAGGTTGATCTATGGCGGCATCGAGCTCTACTCGGCCAGGGAACTGAGCAGATGGCTGTACGCCGATCTGCAAGGGACCATCGGTCTGGCGAAGTACAATGATGCCGAAAAGACGAGGCAGGGATACTCGTTGATGATCAGTCCCGGAATCCAGTTGCGTCCGTTCCCGAGGAGCGAGTGGATCCAGCCTTACATCAGGCTTGGAGTCAGTCTCTACCATAAGAATTTCCCTACGTCTTATTTCGGACAGTTCAAGGGAGATGTCACGAAAGAGGCTCTTTGGAAGGCGGAGGATGCGTGGAACAAAGGCTACACGTTTGATTCGGACACATTCTTCCCGGTTTCGGCCGGCGTGGGAGTGATTGGATGGATGAGCGACAGGGTGGGCGTGCATATTCAAGGACAGTACAATCGTTCGCTTGGCACTGACGGAGTGAATTTCGCCCAGGTCTCCGCCGGAATTGTGCTAAGGTTGGGCGGAGCGGACAAGCATAAGGCTTCCGCCGACCGCTATGTTCCGGGTCATCTTGATGACTATGCCGCTCTTTATCCGCAAAAGGTTGTCGAGAAAGAGGTGGTCCGTGAGGTCCCGGTGGAGGTCGTTCGTGAGGTGATCAAGGAGATTCCGTCCGAGAAGACTCTTGCCGAGATGATGGACAACGTGAACTTTGATTTTGACAAGGCCACCATCACGGAGGACTCCCGGCCAATTCTGGACAAGATCGCCAACATTTTGGCCCAGAGCCCGGACGCAAGGTTTTTGGTCGCCGGCTACACGGATGCGAAAGGATCCGAAGAGTACAATGAGACTCTTTCCAAAGCTCGCGCGAAGGCTGTCTACGAGGCTCTTCTTCAAAGGGGAATCCAGCCTTCCAGACTGTGCTACAGAGGATTCGGCAAACGGGTGGCCCTTGTGCCGGAGTCGGCCACTGATGAACAGCGCAGAGGTGACCGTAAGGTCGTTATAGAGAGGGTGACGTCCCTTTCATTGTGGAATTATCTTAACCAACTATAAATCATATTCATTTATGAGAAATCGATTCAGATTAGTGATCGCGGCGCTTATTGGGGCGTCAGCGCTGGCCGCATGCAACTCACTTGAGGTGACAATGCCGGTTGGGCCGAAGGGGGAACAGGGTGTCCAAGGTGTTCCCGGCAAAGATGGACTGTCGGCTTATGATCTGTGGGTCAAGGCTGTACAGGAAAAACAGATTGAGTACTCAGGACCAATTGACATCAACCATTTCTTCATTTACCTTAAAGGAAAGGACGGAGTGGATGGGAAGGATGGTGCGAACGGTGAGAATGGCAAGTCTGCCTATGAGCTGTGGAAGGAATATGTCGCCGCAGGGGTGAGCGATCCGCACAGTCCGGAGTCCCAATGGGATAAATCCAAGACTTCGATGGCGGATTTCTACTGGTTCCTTTCCGGAAATGACGGGGCTGACGGCCTTATTCCTTACATCAAGGACGGCGATTGGTGGATAGGTGACCGGAACACAGGTGTCGCCGCCCGAGGGGAAAAAGGAGAAAAAGGTCAGGACGGCAAGGATGGCCTCTCCGCTTACGAGCTATGGGCTAAGGCCATCGAAGAGAAAACGTTGGATTACACCGGTACGATAGACATCGCTCATTTCTTTATCTACATGAAAGGTAAGGATGGAACTGACGGAAAGGATGGCGAGGATGGCCGTACACCTTACATCAAGGACGGAAATTGGTGGATCGGTGACAAGGACACGGGAACACAGGCCCGTGGTGAAAAGGGTGACGCCGGAGCCGACGGCAAGGATGGAGCCGATGGAAAAGACGGAGCCGACGGCAAGGATGGAGTTGATGGACGCGACGGAATTGACGGCAAGTCAGCCTATGAACTTTGGGTGGCCGACGTGACATCCTTGTCAGGACTTGAAGACCCGAAGAACCCTGGAAGCAAATGGGACCCGACTAAAACTTCCGTGGCGGATTTCTATGAATATCTTCGTGGCGCTGTCGGGGATAAAGGAGCCGACGGCAAGGATGGAGCGGACGGTAAGGACGGTGCGGATGGAGACTCTGCTTATGATTTGTGGAAACTGTATGTTGCCTCTGGCGTGGATGATCCTCATAATCCTGGCGGCCAGTGGGATAAGACCAAGACTTCGATGGCGGACTTTTATTGGTTCCTGACCGGAGATGATGGCGCTGATGGTTTGATCCCGTATATTAAGGATGGACGCTGGTGGATCGGAGGGACTGACACAGGTGTCACAGCCAAAGGTGACAAGGGCGATAAAGGTGACAAAGGCGATGCCGGAGCTGACGGCAAGGATGGTGTGGATGGTCTGGACGCCTTTGAGATGTGGAAAACCTACGTCAGGCAGACAATCGCCGCCGGAGGTGTTGTGGCTGATCAGAATGGCAATGTGATCACTCTGTCAGATCTTTCGATGCTGAAGTTCTTTCAGTACCTGACCGGTAAGGCTGGCTCCAAGGGAGACAAGGGCGATTCCGGAATTGACGGAAAGGACGGAATTGATGGAAAGGACGGTCTTGTTCCGGAGATCAATCCTAAGACAGGAGAATGGATACTCGTGGATAAGGCTGCCAAAGATACGGTTTTCACGCACGTCACAGCGAAAGGACACGACGGCAAGGATGGCGTTGATGGCAAGGACGGCAAGACTCCTTATGTCGGTTCGAACGGCAACTGGTGGATTGACGGCGTCGACACAGGCGTCAAGGCCCAAGGCCAGAAAGGTGACACCGGAGCGTCGGGCTCGGATGGCAAGAACGGAGCTGACGGTAAGGATGGAGCCGATGGCAAAGACGGAACGGATGGTTCGGACGGCAAGTCAGCCTATGAACTTTGGGTGGCTGACGTGACATCCCTGTCAGGCTTGGAAGACCCGAAGAATCCTGGAAGCAAATGGGATCCGGCTAAAACATCCGTGGCTGATTTCTATGAATATCTTCGCGGGGCCATAGGTGACAAGGGTGATTCCGGCTCCGATGGTGCTGACGGAAAAGACGGAGCGGATGGAAAAGACGGCGTCGACGGGAAGGATGGTTCGGACGGAACGGATGGCAAATCCGCCTACGATCTTTGGAAGGAACTGGTGCTCAGCGCGTCGGGACTCGACAATCCGGACAATGGGATCTATGACAAGTCCAGGTACCCTAAATGGCCGAAGACCGCTGTATCCTTGAGTGATTTCTTTAAATACCTGCGTGGAAGTAACGGAGAACCGGGGTCTTCGTTGACAGCCGTCGACACTTTGTACGTGGAGGAGGCTGATTGGAGCAAGTACAATGTGGCTCCGGTAAGGGCTTTGGCGAAAGTCAAAGCGGTCGGGGCTGTCAAGGACACGACTTATGAATATGTCAATCCATATTCCGGAGGCTGTGCCCTCATCGTTTCAGGCCCTGGACCAGTTGTCATTCCGAACTGCACCGTCAGTTTCAAGGACCAGCTGGGCAACTCTTACACCAAGACCTCTGATGGGGCCGGCTACATCTATCTGACTCGCGAAGAACTTCCGGACTGGTATCCAGGCTGTCCGTCAATCCACGATAAGTCCTCCAGGACAAAGCCGTCAAGTTTTTCCTATGGAGGCAAAACCATAACGGAAGACGGGATGATCGCCGCGACATGCGGTGTGCCTTACAAGGTCGAGGTCAGCGTCAAGATGACCGGTTCCAAATGGGACGAGAAAAAGGTTTATGCGGACTATGTGATAACAAGGACAGTGGAAGGCGTAGAGGAAAATTCATGGGGTGATGTGAAATTTCCTGAAACCAAAACTAATGGGACCGGCTACTATCTCTATAGAAGTCTGGGCGACATGCATAGTTTCAGAAAGGTCAAGTTCTCCACCTCTGGGACAATCTCTGACTATGCGATCGGTGACCATTTCATGAAGGTAAGTGGTCCGGGTGTCGATTGTTTCTGGGATAGACCGGTGGGAACGGAGCCGAGCACAATGACCAGACAGGTGGTTTTCGGAGACGGTGAGGAGCCGCGTCAGGTGCCGGTGAACCTTTTGCCTGTCAAAGATGGCCATTACGGCAATGAATATAGCCACCCGTTGCTTGACTACGGCCTAAAGAGTGTGTCGTCAGCCAAGACCGTCATACCTGAATATTGTGAGATGGGTGCGCTGAATCTGACCGCGTTGAAAGGTGGAAACGGGGATGAGATGTTCACAAGTTTCAACGATAAGCTTGTCATGTCTGATGACGGTACGACAAAGGTCGCTGTCAACAAGACAAACTATGAATTGATTCTCGGACAGACGTCTTTCAGTTTCTGCTTTGACTATCCCACCTTCGGCCATGTCTACATCAAAAAAGCATACTACGATGACGCGACCGACACGTACAGGTTTGTAAGGTATGATTCCTTGGCGGAATATGTCGCCGCCACAAATCTGAAGTTCAGCGATGTCTATGCTGGGACTCTCACGAATTCGGGAAAACTTGCGAGTGTAGGTGTCAGAAACTGGGTACACTTTAGTTTCTCGTGTAAAGATGGAGCTATCGTCGATCCTAAACCGTGCGTCATCAGAAACGTCTACAACAATTTCACCATAGAGGTTCAGATGATCTCATTCGACAATGTGTTCTATGGAGGCTTCAAAGGAACGTTCATCTACGATGAATCGAACCCTTACGTGGCTTCATGCAGGATAGGCGACCAAACATATACGTTCCAGGCCATAAAGGATGCCAAAAGCGCTCCGCTGCCGTGATGCGTTTTTCTTCCTCGTGGTCTGCTGATAAAAACAGGGCGGCCCGTCGTGAGGCCGCCCTGTTTATTGTAAATTACCTATGGATTATAGGACTCGCTTACTTAAGATAGTCGTCGAAGTAGTCTGTGACCTTGTCCATGAGGTGGATTCTCCATCTTCCGAAGACATTGTGCTCGGAGCAAGGGTAAGGGAAGTAGTCCAGCTGGACATTCTTTTCGATGCATTCCTGTACGAAACTAAGGCTGTGCTCCCAGACAACGGTGTTGTCGATCGCTCCCTGACAGATGAGCAGCTTGCCTTTGAGGTTGTCTACCTTGCCGATCAGGCTTGTCTGTGAGAATCCTTCAGGGTTTGTGGCCTCTGTCTCCATGTAGCGTTCACCGTACATGATTTCGTACCATTTCCAGTCGATCACCGGACCTCCGGCGACACCTACCTTGAATGTCTCCGGATAGTTTGTCATCAGTGAGATGGTCATGAATCCGCCGTAGCTCCAGCCGTGTACACCGATTCTGTCCGAATCCACGAACGGCAGGGCTTTAAGCATGTCGATGCCCATCATCTGGTCGGCCATCTCGGCCTGTCCGCAATGACGGTGTATGGCTTTCTCATATTCAGCACCCCTGTTTTGTGTGCCACGGTTGTCCTGCACATAGACGATGTAGCCTTTCTGCGCCATCAGCATCTCCCACATCCGTACCTGTCCGAGCCATGTGTTCTGAACCATCTGAGAGTGAGGCCCTCCGTAGACGTAGAGAACCACAGGATATTTTTTCGCCGGATCGAAATCAGTGGGAAGGAAGAGCCTGTACCAGTTGTCGTACTTGCCGTCCGCACTTTTGACCGTGCCGAAAAGGACTTCTCCGGTCTTGTAGGCTTTGAGAGGGTCTTCGGCGGAGACAAGATTGCGTAGCAGCTTTCCGTCTGCCGTCATGATGTTGGTGACTCGAGGCACGTTGAAGCTGCTGTAATTGTCGATGTACTTGGTGCAGTCCTCGTTGAGACTGATTGTGTGCCAGCCTTCCTCGGTCGTTAGCCTGACCGGTTTCCCGAATTTGGCCTTGGCCACGATGTCAGCGGGAATCTTCGCCATTGATTGTCCCTTCGGCAAGCTCAGGGACCGGTTATCTTGCTTGGCACTGAGCTTGTCGAAGTGCCGAAGCGATGCCTTGACCTCTATCCTGAACAGATGGTTCTCGACCGGCGAAACCTCCGCCGAGGTGTAATAGACAAACCTCCCGTCATTGGCGAGGTACTCTACATCAGCGTCCACCGCGGTCAGCCTCCTTACCGTCCCCAATGTGTCGCAGAGGTATAGGTTGCGGTAGCCGTCACGGTTGTTCGTCCTGTAGATGAATGAATATGTCCCCTCGAAGAAGCGCAGCGGATCCAGAGGCTCTACGTAGCGGGAGTCGTCCTCGGAGAGAACGGTGCGGGCCAACGATCCGTCAGAGGCACGGTACATGTTCAGTTTCAGATGCTTCTGCGTGCGGTCAAGCACCTGGATGAAGATGTTCCTGCTGTCCGGCGACCAGCTTATGTTTGTAAGGTACTGATCGCTGCCATATTCATCAACATCGCACCACACTGTCTTTCCGGTCTCCACGTCGTAGATTCCGAGCCGGACATTCTCGCTGTCCATGCCGTTCATCGGGTATTTTATGTCCTTAAGCGACCCGGTGCGTGTTGTGATGTCCAGGAGAGGAAAGTCGGAGACTTTCGAGTCATCTTTCCTGTAGAAAGCCAGCTTGGAACCGTCCGGAGACCAGAAGATCCCTCCGTCTATTCCAAATTCATTCCGGCTGACAGTCTGCCCGTAGGTGATGTCTGGGTTCTCGCTTTTAGCCACAAGGACAGGAGACTTTCCGAAGATGAAAAGGTCTTTGCCCACTGTGTAGGCGAATGTCCCGGCATCGCTCCGCGTGATGTTTTCGGCTTCTTTCGGGAAGCCTTCCGGAAGCCTTGTGGCGGCATATTCGGAAATTTCTCCCGTGCGGAGGTTCTCCTGCATCCACTTGCCGTCCTTTCGGAACATGAATGTTTCGGAGTCTTTCCAGGACGCCGAGATGCCTGCCGGACGGACATTCCTGCCAAGCACGGCCTCTTCCATCGTGAGTGGTTTTCCCTCCGGATTGGCCGGATGGGTAGTGACGACTCCGGTCTGGGCCCAGAGTGCGGTTGGCGTGGCCAACACGAAAAGCAGCAGAGCCTTTTTCATCATTCGGAGATAGTATTGGATGTCGAGACAATCCTGTCCACGACGTATTTCTGCATTCCGCGCCACGGAAGGGTTCCAAGATATTCCTTGTAATGCAGCTCAACCGTCTTGCCGCTGCATCTCATGAGCTCGTTGGCGACCTCCTCATCGGCCACGGAAAAGTCGAATATGTAGGATTCGATCGCCGCGCCTCCGGAGTTCTTGTTCGAGCCCCTGAATCCTGCCTGGATCAGCTTTCCCTCGTATGTTTTCCAGACATAGCCTTTGTAGATGAATTGGTTGAGTTCGCCGGCCTTCACTCCGTCACCGAAGACGAAGTAGAACCGGAAGTAGATGAATCCGGCCAGTGCCAGAGCGAGGATGACTCCGGTCCATGTGAATATTCTGCCTTTTGTTGTCATGATGGATTATTTTATGGCGTTGCCGGTAAGTTCCCATCCCGTGATGGTTGAGACGTACGGTATCACGTTGTGGGCGACCTTGAGATGTCCGCTGTAGTTTGGATGCCCGTCGGCTCCCATGTCCGTGACATTGTCGTGGACGGACTGGCCGAGCGCCAGCATGTGAACGTTCTTTAGGCCGCAGCTGTCCAGGACTTCGCGTACATATTCATACATAAGATAGTCATGCTTTGGAACCATGCAGAGGATCGGGTGCTCCTCGCCATAGTTATCCTTGACTTCCTTCAGGAGCTTGATGTAGTTCTTGACGAACAATCTTTCAGCCGGCTGCATCCCTCTTGAGAAGTCGTTGGTGCCCAGATAGATGACCGTGATGTCCGGCTTTAGTCCATAGGACTTGGCGTCCCAGATCGCCTCCTTGTCGGTGTCAAATGTCTGAGTGTAGCGCTCGGGCATGCAGTAGTCCGTGAGCTTGCTGTTGTAGTTTCTGACTATCCCCATGCCGGAATGGGCCACGACGATCTGGTCGGCATCGAAGTATCTCGCCACGGCGCAGGCGTAGGTCAGGTTCTGGTTCTCGGTCTCCGGCTTGAACCGCTCCTTGTTTGAGCTTTCCGTGCCGTAGCCGCAGGTATAGGAGTCTCCGATATATTCAATGATCCTGTCCTTGGGCGCGTCGGCCTGGAAAAACTCTCCGTCGGTTATGAACTCGCTGAGGGTCGTGATGCCCTGCTCGCCCTCGGTGCGCTTCTGGATGATCACCTGATGCGGGGCCTTGGCCGCTTTCCTGTCTTTCCCGAACCGTGTCTTGAGTTCCTCGGCGCTGAGGAGCACGATGGTCGTGTCGGTCCCGTGCACGGCCACAACCTTGTCAGGGGTGGTGTCCATCGATCTGTCAACCCAGACGTTGTAGTAGTTTTTCTTTGTGTCGGACGCTTTGACACTCAGGGAGTTGCCTTGAAACCTGACTTTTGCGTAGACTCCGGTCCAGTCAAACGAGACATTCCCGTCCTTGACTTCGGTCCTGCCGATGTAGGTGATTCTTGAGTCCGAGGCTTTGATTGTGGTTTCGGCCGTTTTCGGGGCCGCATACATCGCGGCGGCGCAGAAGACAGCCGCCGCCAGAAGTGTTATCCTTTTAGCTTTCATGTTTTTTACATTAGTTTTTTGCAAATTTAATGAATATCCCATCATAGACAATGAAAAAGGAACCGTTCTTTCGAGCGATTCCTTTTTAATCATTAGGCACCGTTGCCGGCACCCTTGTACTGGGTAGGAGAATCGAACTCCTATTGCAAGATTGAGAATCTTGAGTACTAACCGTTATACGAACCCAGCGTTTCGGTTTTGAGACTGCAAAGATAGACAAAAATCTTTTACCTCCAAAATATTCTGCGAATAAATTTAGTAATTTTTTTAACGATTACTTAACGTCAATAACGAGGGACTATGACAAATTAAAGAGGGCAACCAAAATAGGCTGCCCTCTTTATTATCGTTTCCGTGACAGAAATTACTTCTGACGGTTCTTGTATCTCTGGTAGAATTTGTCAACGCGACCGGCGGTGTCAACGAGCTTGACTTTGCCTGTGTAGAATGGGTGAGATGTGTTGGAGATCTCGACCTTTACAACCGGATACTCAACTCCGTCAACCACGAGGGTCTCTTTGGTCTCGGCGCATGAACGGGTGATGAACACGGTGTCGTTCGACATATCCTTGAAAGCTACAAGGCGGTAGGTTTCGGGATGAAGTCCTTTTTTCATTTCTTTATTGTTTTTAAAGTTGTTTAACTTCTTGCAAAGATTTTGCAAATTTAATCCTTTTTTGAGGATTTACAAGCGTTTTGCCTCAATTATTTACCGGACGCAGTATGAATGTGAACTCACGCCCGGCGGCCGGGATGAGGTACTTCTCCAGCGGAATCCGACCCCATGAATCGATTCCTCCTACACCCATCTGCAGAAGATCAAAGTTCACGTAGGTCGTTCCGTTAGCCCGGTCATTCTCGTGGGCTTTAGCCTTGAGATTCAATGAGTGACGAGCCTCGCCGTTCTGGGTGTTGGTCTTGTTGGCCCTGGCCGGAGTGCCGTTCTCAAGGCAGTCCAGATCCCTCATGGAGAACGGAAGCGCGGACGCGGAGAATCTGGCGTCAGACGAGATCTCCAGACCGGTGCCATTGGAGTCAAGAAGGCGGAAAAACCTCAGCCCGGTCTTCGTGCCCGACTCCTGTGTTCGGACATAACCATAGTGATACTGTTCGTTCACACTTTGGGTATAGTGTCCGACGAGAGCCGATGTGTTCCTGTCAGAGTAGTTCTCCCAAGGCCCCTTGCCGTAGAAATCCACCGTGGAGAAGCGGCCTGGCATGGCCAACTTCATTCCGAAACGCATGAGGGCGGGAGCCTGGGCCAGTTTGCCCGCATCCCCTATCTTCTCTGTGGCCTTTATGGATCCGTCAGGGAAGATTTCGTAGAACATCCTGACGGCCGCCGCGCCGCCTGCTATCGGCTCATATTCGGCGGACAAGGACATCAAGCCGACACCGTCGGTCGCCTTATCGACAACCAATGAGCCAGTCTTGAGTTTGTAAGCAGGGTAACGCCACGTGGTGTACATCCCTCTGATCTTTCCGGCCCCCATATCGTTCTCGACCGGAGCACGGGCAAACTCTGGGGTCAAAGGCTCGGAAAGCATCTGGACTCCGTCCACGGAGTAGCCGGTAAGGAATCCGGTGGCCTTGTCGAAAGTCGCTGTCCAGTCGGCGATGCGTTCGGCGGCGGTGCCTGCGAAAGCGAACGAGCCGGAGAATACAAATGAACCTGCCGTTTCGCTCTGGCACAGAGACTTGCCGCAAACGGAGGCGGAGCCTGCCTTGAAAGCGGCGGAAGCCTTCTCTTGAAGAGCGATCTGGTCGTAGGCGACCTCTGTGCCGGCAGGAAGCAGTCCGTCGACGGTCTTGAGGACATACGAAATGTTCAGGAATATGTCAGCGTCGGCTTTAGGGAGTTCCTTGAAGCCCAGATCGACGGTCCCGGTCTTCTGCGGGGCGACGTTCAGATTTTCTACGACTCCGGACGAGACGGCCACGCCATCCACGGAGATGTTCCAAAGCATGCGGTACTGTCCCAGATCCTTGAAGAAATGTTCATTATAGACATTCACCTTGCCCTCTCCGGCAAGAGATGTATGAATATTCCTGTGCTGGTAGCGAACCTCGTAGGCGTGAGGATGCAGGGTCCTGTCGGCGGCTATGACACCGTTGCAGTTGAACGAGCCGTCCGAAGGGTCATATTCATTGAAATCGCCGCCGAACGCGAAGATGTGATCAGTGCCACCGTCCTTGGAAGGCCAGCGGAGGGCCTGGTCCACTAAGTCCCAGATGAAGCCTCCCTGATAGGTAGGATACTTTCGTATAAGGTCCCAATATTCCTTGAAATTGCCCATCGAGTTGCCCATGGCGTGGGCATATTCGCACTGGATCAATGGTTTGCCGCTTTTTCGTAGGACGATCGCCTCGCATTCGGCCGGAGAAACGTACATCGGACAATGGATGTCGGTGTTCTTGCCTCCGCGCGCCCTTTCGTACTGAACCGGCCTTGAAGGGTCGTTCTCTTTCATCCATTTGTAGCAGGCTGTGAAGTTCTCTCCGTTTCCGGCCTCGTTGCCCAGGCTCCAGATGATCACGGACGGATGGTTGAAGTCCCTGCGCATCATCCTTTGGTCGCGGATGAGGTGAGCGGCCCTGAAATCTGCCCTGTGTGCGAGAGACTCCTTCTCGTACCCCATCCCATGAGACTCGATGTTGCCTTCGTCCACCACGTAGAGGCCGTACTTGTCGCAAAGGGCGTACCAGCGTGGGTCGTCAGGGTAGTGGCAGGTGCGCACCGCGTTCATGTTCAGTTCCTTCATTATGCGGATGTCCCGGATCATGTCCTCTTCCGAGACCACATAGCCCTTGTCGGCGCTGAGCTCGTGGCGGTTGGCTCCCTTGACGAGAATCGGCTGTCCGTTGACAAGAAGCTGACTGTTTTTTATCTCTACGGTCCTGAATCCGAAGTCGATGGATGTGCTCTCCACCACGTCCTTTTTGTCGGAAGCGGTTACCTTCAAGGTGTAAAGGTTAGGAATCTCCGCGCTCCAGAGGTCCGGGTTCTGCACAAGGCCTGTAAGCTTGGCCCGGCCTTTTGTCGGGGTGGCCTCCCTATAGGAAACCTGATTGCCGTTTCTGTCCACGATGGCGACGCGGATGTTCCTGACGCCCTTGGTGACCTTGGTGTCCACAGTGTAGGCTCCGTCCATCCCGGCGACGATGTTCACATCCTCGATGTGCTCTTTCTCACGAGTATAGACATAGACCCCTCGGGCTATTCCGCTGAGTCTCCAGAAATCCTGGTCCTCCAGGTATGAGCCGTCGCACCAGCGGAAAATCTCCAGCGCGATGAGGTTCTCTCCCGCCTTGACGTACTTTGTGAGGTCGAAGCGGGCTTCCAGTTTGCTGTCCTCGCTGTAACCGACCATCTTCCCGTTGACCCAGACACGGACGTTGGACGTGGCCGAGCCGATGCAGAGGCAGATCTGCTTTCCGAGCCAGGATTTGTCCACGTTGAACGTGCGGCGGTACTGGCCGACATAGTTGTGCTCGGTCGGAGGGTAAGGCGGGTTGTTCGTATAATGGCCTCTCCATGCGTAGCCGACATTAAGGTAGAGCGGGTCGTTGTACCCGTTCAGCTCCCACATTCCCGGAACCGGAATCGTTCCCCAGTCCGCATCGTTGTAGTCCACGGCCTCAAAGCCTTTTGTACGCCCCTCGATGGTCTCGTTCCATTTGAATTTCCATACTCCGTTCAGAGTCAAGGTCTTCTGCTGGTCCGTCACAAAGGTGGCAGCCATAGGCAGCCTGTTCTCCTCGAACACATTCGGGTCCTGCCACGGCTCCATCTTGCTGTTTTTCTCCGCCAGTAGCGGGGTCGCGGCGAACGCTGCCGCAAGAATCAGTAGTATCTTTTTCATATTCATGAATTGTTACGCAGCAATGTAACAGTGCCGTCCATCGTGGAGGCAAGTATGTAAGTGTCGGTGCCTTCGCTCCAGACCTCCATCGGATTCACAAGCGCGATGGAGATCTTCCTCGCCCATAGCCTGCGACCGTCCCTGGCATCGAATCCGATGATGTTGCCTTTGTCGGTCGGCATGATCACCTCGTCTCCGATGCGTACGATCGAGGTCGGAGAAATCTCGTAGCCAGCTCCAGTCTCAGCACGCCAATCCACCTCAAGGCTCGTGGCGTCCACGGAAGTGATTGTGTGCCACATGGATTTGCAATAAACCTTCTTCCCGTCCGGCGAGACACCCACAGCCTCCCTGGCTGATTTCTCATAATGCCTGAGTTCCTTTCCAGTCGCGGCGTCAAGAGCGTAGAGCCGCCTGTCCGGAACAGCTATGAATATCTTCCCGCACGCCTTGACAGGCCACACGGCCGCGGGCGAGTACATCCTCGAAGGTTTCTCGCATTTCCACTCCCATTGGAGCGCCCCGGTCTGAGGATCAAGCGAATACAGCCTGTTGCCCCAAGACCCGAACACGACCTGTTCCTTGTCGACGTAGGCGCGGCATTCGATGAATCCTTGAACGTCTGAATATGTCCACACAGCCTTTCCTGTCTTCAGACCGAGAGCCCTGAAGCATCCGTCCGAAGCGCCGACGTAGACTTTGTCATCGAATATCACAGGGCTGCCCAGAACGGACTTCCTTGCGGAGTATTTCCAGATTGTCTTTCCGTTTCTTGCGTTCAACGCATAGATGTTGCCGTCCGTGCAGCCGAAGACAAGATACTTTCCCTTCACGGCAGGGGTCGAAAAGATCTTTCCCGGGAACTTCTTCGACCATATTCTTTTACCATCTTTGACGCTGATGCACCGGATGTAGCCGGAAGCGGTTGAGTACCAAGCCTTGCCACCATTTCTTGCAAAACCTGCGACAATATTGCTGTCGTCCTTGAGCTTCCATACTTCCTTCACAGGGCTGTCGGTGTTGACGTCGTAGCGCATCCAAGGGTAGCTTGCCGGGAGGCCGTCTGCATCGTAAGTGACTGTGTCCTTGACTTCGGTGAGCTTTCTGGTGTACCATGGCTCAAGCTGGACTGTGGTGGCGCCGAAAAGCCTTCTTTCTGAGACTGTCACACTGTCGTTCCGGATTGTGAACAGGTTGTAGCCCGGCTGTTTCCCCGCGGTCAGCGTCGAACGGTCCAGCACGCCAGGGATTCCATCGTAGTTCAACGCCACGTTGCTGTGCCAGTGACCGCCGATCGCGAAACGAGTGCCTATCCTCTTAAGTTCTCTGGTCACATCGAAGTAGTTCAGCACTGATGTGTCCTGCGGATAGTGATTTACGAAAACCGTCTTTTCGCCCGGCTTCAGGCCTTTTAGCCACTCCATGCTTTCCTGAGGGATCAGCGCCGGAGCCATCCTCATGTCAGGGCCGCAGTTGCAGCCGATGAAGCGCCAGCCCTTGCACCCGAACTCGAAGTTTTCGTAGCCGAAGACTTTCAGGAAAGTGTTACACCCGCTCTCGGACCACTTGGCGTCGTGGTTTCCGGCCACGACATAGTACTTGTACTTAAGCGAGTCAAGCATCTGTTTGACAGCCGCGATCTCCTCGTCCGTCCCGAAATCCGTAAGATCCCCGCCCACGAGGACAAAGTCCAGTCCGTCAATAGTGTTGACATCCTTGATGCAGCGGCTCAGATCGCGGACCGATCCGCTTCCGGCCGAATAGTGCAGATCCGTCAGGAACGCGAATCTGACAGGCACCTCCTGCGCCATGACGGCCACCGCGCAAACGCACACGGCAGCCATCGCTGATATTATTCTTCTCATATTCTTATACATCATTACTTCTTATCCCTAATTGTCATCCGGCCTCTGAGTTCACAAATTTACTAATTTTAAAGCAATATCATTGTTTACGCCCCCTCATTTCAGACCGTTAATGAAAGAAAAATTTGTAAATAATAGAAAAAGCATTATCTTTGCATTCCACAACCAATGGTGCTTTGGCCGAGCGGTTAGGCACAGGTCTGCAAAACCTGCTACAGCGGTTCGATTCCGCTAGGCACCTCTTCAAAACCCCGTAGAATGCACTCTGCGGGGTTTCTTGTGCCCAAAAACGTGATAATACTTGACTATGAGGGTCGCTGAGCCTGTCGAAGCGCCTGGCTATTTGCGAAATATTCAGGCTTACTCGCACTTTGCCAAATATGGCGGCCACACGTCGGGCCGCCGCAATAACAAAAAGACAGCCTCGAATGAAGCTGTCTTTTTGTGCTCTGCTAGGGACTCGAACCCTAGACCCACTGATTAAGAGTCAGTTGCTCTACCAACTGAGCTAGCAAAGCATTGTGTTTTGAGTTTTGGCCTTGCGGCATCCAACTCTGGAAAGAAGCGGTGCTCCTTTTGGTGATCCGTTCGGGGCTCGAACCCGAGACCCCAACATTAAAAGTGTTGTGCTCTACCAACTGAGCTAACGAATCTTTCCAACCTTTTCAAGAAGTGGTCTTCTTGATTGGGATTGCAAAGTTAGGGCATTTGAATTAATTCTCCAAACTTTTTCGAGAAAATTTTACGAAAAAGTCAGCTCTTTCAAAAACACTTCATCCGCTGCTCTGGCCCAATCAGGAAAGGATTTGTCGGCTATAAATTCATTATCAGCGAAATGCAGCAGAAGGTCAAGGTCGAACTTGTCTGACGAGACCGCCGGGCGTGGCAGTTCGCTACCCTCAAAGCCTCCTTGGGCAGCCCGCGATGCCATCCGGTAACCCTCCGTCGCATCATAAGCATTGCATTTCTGCTCGACATGAGACGGGACCATCAGCAGCGGCTTCCCAAGGTACATCGCCTCGCAGACGGACTCGAACCCGGCCGTGGAGGCATAGGCGTGACAGCCAGCCATCTGGCGAAGGAACTCTTCATCATTCAGATAGTAGAACGACAATGTCTCGTCCACGACTTTCACAGGCGGTTCGTCGGACTTGTCCCAGAAGAACCTCAGCGGAACCTCCGGATGGCGGGCGTGCCATTCCATGACATCCTGTGAGAATCCCGCGTTCAGCATGTAGCCGTGGACATACCCCCCGTCCCGGACTGACGGATCATCTTTCCCCGAGACCTGGCGGAGACTGAGTACCGCAGGACGGAGCAGGGGAGGCACGACCTTTATCTTTCGCTTAGGATCGTCAGGCATCGGCCGGAAGCTGAGGGCAAGGATCTTGGCGGCCCCGAGAGCTACCATATTCGTGAAAAGATTCAAGGCGTAGTGGCCAGAATATCCCGTCGACGGAAATTTGAAATCCTTGTGCAGGAACAGGAACTGATGCCCCAGGCAGATCATTGGCGCTTTGATGCGGCTGAACCGATAGCCCATCGTGCCGAGAATGTCGTAGAAATTGACCACGACGTCCGGGGCGATCTCCCGAAGCCTTCGTGAGATGAAGCGGATCGACGGAAAGAATCCCGCAATGTGGATCACATTGTAAAATCCTGTCTTGAAAGCGCTTGCCTTGCGGTTCGAGGACGAAGGCACGAAATTGAAACTTTCGAACATCTCCACAGGGGCATGTACTGTCTCTTCGAAGAAAGACGGCAACCGGCGCGCCGGACTCTTGCCCACCAGTACCGCCGTCACCTCATGGCCGTTTTCCCGAAGCAACCTCTCCATGGAGATGGCTTGGGTAAGATGCCCGCGGCCTTCTCCCTGTACGATAAACACATACCTCATCGCATGAATATTTCTGAAAGGTCAGCAGCCTTTCCCTGGGGCTGAATATTCCTTGATCTTCTGCTCGTCGGCGAGAGGACATACGAGAACATTGCCTTCCTTGACGGCCACAATGTACCCCTCAAGCCCCTTGACGACGACAGTTTTCGCGTCTTCAGCATGCACGATGCAGTCTTTGCAGTCAAACAGGCGCACGTCGCCGCCTATCACCTTGTCGCCGTCGAGGCATCCTTTTGATGAAAGTCCGTCTGGAGTATGGGCATCCTCCGGAGCCGGAATGTGTTCCTTTATGGAACTGAAGCTGCCGAGGTCTGACCATCCCAGGTCGCAAGGGATGACATAGATCTCGTCCGATTTCTCCATGACAGCATAGTCAATGGAAATCTTTTCGCAGGTCGGGAACAACTCTTTGACGGTAGCTTCCTCTTCGCTTGTGCCGAAAGATGAGGCGATCCGATCCATGACCCCGGCGATCTGCGGAGCGTGGGCGCGCATCTGCCCGACGATTGTCCTGGCGCTCCAGACGAAGATTCCGGCGTTCCAGAAATATGTGCCGGCGGCGAGATATTCCTTGGCGGTGGCAAGGTCCGGCTTTTCCTTGAACTCCCTGACCTTGACGACTTCGTCGGGACGTTTTTCTTCTGCGAATATGTAGCCGTAACCGGTCTCGGGGCGTGATGGTTCGATGCCCACCGTCACTATCCTTCCGCCTTCAGCCGTGAAATTCAATGCCTTCCGGATAATGTTCGAAAGTTTCTGTTCGTTGATTATCAGCGCGTCCGCAGGTGTCACCACGATGTTGGCGTCCGGGCATTCGGCCGAAATCTTCCAGCATGCGTAGGCGATGCAAGGCGCGGTGTTGCGGGGCTCCGGTTCGGCAAGAATGTGCCCTTCCGGGATCTCAGGAAGCTGCTCCTTGACAATCGGCACGTACTTCTCTGATGTGACAACCCAGAAATTCTCAAGGTTGCAGACCGGGGTGAACCTCGCTACCGTAAGTTGAATCAATGTTTTTCCTATTCCAAGCAAATCAATGAATTGCTTTGGCTTTTCAGGGGTGCTGACCGGCCATAGCCTGCTGCCGACGCCTCCCGCCATAATCACAACGTGTGTCTCCATAATTTTTTCTTTATTTTGTTCGTCCCACAAGGCGGTCCGCAAAACCGCGCAGGGCTTCGAAACGTTCTCCGTCGCAGATGCCACGCACGCATCCGAGGGCCTTTTCGGTCAGCTCCACGATGGATTCCTTGGCGTCCTCGCCGACTGCCAAGGCGTCGTAGATGGCCTTGACCCGGTTGATTTTGGACGTTTTCTCCTCGTCAGACTCCGCTTTCGCCGACATAGCCTCCAGCAGTTCCGCTTTGGTCTTCCCGTCCGCTTTCTCAAACGCCCTTACGGTCAGCCAGCTCTTCTTCTCGTTGAGTATGTCTCCTCCGATCGGCTTGCCGAACACCTTCACGTCGCCATAAGCGTCGAGGTAGTCGTCGGCCACTTGAAACGCCAGACCGAGATTGTAGCCGTAGTCGTAGAGGCAGTCCTGGTCTTTTTCAGGCGCGCCAGCTATGAGCGCTCCCATTTTCGCCGCGCAGGCGATCAGGACGCTCGTCTTCAGACCGATCATATTCATGTAATCCGCCATCGGGACAGTCTGAAGTCGTTCGAATTCCATGTCGAACTGTTGCCCCTCGCACACTTCCGCGGCGGTTTTGGAGAACAGCGCCATCACGCTGCCCAAGAGTGCCGCTGGCGCATGAGCGATGCGTGAGTAACTGTCGATGCACATCACATCCCCCGAAAGAATGGCCGTGTCTGGGTCCCATTTCTTCCAGACCGTGGATACTCCTCTGCGAAGAGGGGAGCGGTCCATGATGTCGTCGTGGATGAGCGTGAAGCTGTGGAATACTTCTATTCCCGCCGCCGGCTCCAGAATCTCGGGAGCCAACTCATCCTTGTAGAGTGAATATGCCGTGAGACATAAAGTTGGTCTGATTCGTTTTCCCCCGATCTCTATCATGTACCTGAGCGGATCATAGAGTCCCGAAGGCTCGTTGGTGAATTTGATTTCCTTGAAAAGATTCTTGACCACCGCGTCGATTTTTTCCTGTGTCAGCATTGTTTATCGTTTTTAGATGTGTAAAGATAGGAATTTTATATGGAATATTTTTATCTTTGCAGTCGCAAAAGGGTCCGGCCCTCTGACAAAGGAATGGCCCTGTGTTCTTGAAACCACGTTAAAAACAAGAAAGACAATGTCAAATTCAACTAATCAACAGCGTGAGACGCTGTCTGTTACCTACGTCTGGATGTCAGTGACATTCTGCGTGTGTCTGGTAGTCTCCAACATCTTCATCCCAAGACTCTGGCAAGTCGGACCTCTTCCCGTGCAACTGACCGGAGCGGTACTTCTGTTTCCGATTTCGTACATCCTTAACGATTGCCTTACAGAGGTTTATGGCTACAAAAAAGCCCGCCTGACAATCTGGATCGGCTTCACGATGTGCCTCTTTGTGTCCATCGCCTCGTTCATCGTCACAAAGTTGCCTAAGCCTATGTTCGAGGACAGTTACGCCGCCGCGGAGAGCTTCAACTCCCTGTTCGGCCTTGTTCCGAGATCGATGATCGGCTCGCTTCTGGCGTTCATCGCCGGTTCGACTGTCAACGCGTGGATCATGTCCAAGATGAAGGTGGCGACCAAGGGCAGGGGCTTCGGCTGGAGGGCGATCATCTCCACCATCGGGGGAGAGGCGACGGATTCCCTGATCTTTTTCCCGATAGCGTTCGGTGGCTTGCTTCCATTCAGGGCTGTGATCAGTCTGATGTTCACTCAGGTCGTGGCAAAGACCTTGTACGAGATTGTTATTCTGCCCGTTACCTCATGGGTGGTCAGAAAAGTCAAGGCGCACGAGGGAATCGACACCTACGACAATAATATTTCTTACAATCCGTTTAAAGTTAATGAGATATAGTTCTGTCGGCTGGTTGCTGCCGATTTTAGAAAGTAAAATTGAATATTATGGCGGAAGGAAGAGAATTGGAGGGCCTTCAGTCCCTCGGAAAGAAGACTGAATATAAAAGTGACTACGCTCCTGAGGTTCTGGAGACGTTCGTCAACAAGCACCAGGGCAACGACTATTGGGTGAGGTTCAACTGCCCGGAATTCACGAGCCTGTGTCCGATCACGGGACAGCCGGACTTTGCCGAGATCCGGATCAGTTATATTCCTGACGTGCGGATGGTCGAGAGCAAGAGTCTGAAACTGTACTTGTTCAGTTTCCGCAACCATGGGGATTTCCATGAGGATTGCGTCAACAAAATCATGAAAGACCTCATCAAACTGATGGATCCCAAGTACATAGAGGTCACCGGACTCTTCACCCCGCGCGGTGGCATCTCCATCTACCCGTACGCCAACTACGGCCGCCCCGGCACCAAATACGAGACCCTCGCCCAGCAGCGTTTCGCCACGCACGAATAGTGTGAATATTCAAATGAATGACTATCTTTGTCACTGAATATGAAAGGACAAGCGACAGTGGTCAAAAACGCGGGAAGTCATTTCCTGCTTTCGAGGTTGCCTGAATGGCAGCCTTTTCCGGCGGTGCTCAAAGGCAAGGTGCGCCTGAAGGGCAGCGAGGCGACAAATCCCGTGGCGGTGGGCGACAGGGTGACTTATGAATATTCAGAAGAACCTTCCGCTACGCATCCCGCATTGATCGTCGAGGTTCTGGACCGCAAGAACTATGTGATCCGCCGCTCGACCAACCTTTCGAGGCAGTCTCACGTGATAGCCGCCAATCTGGACAGGGCGTTCATCGTCGTGACGCTTTTCTTCCCGGAGATTAAGCTGCCGTTCCTGGACAGGCTGCTGGTGACTTGCGAGGTCTATGGCATTCCGGCCGCCATCGTTCTGAACAAGGTTGACATATTCAGAAAAGAATTCCCTGAGCAACTCGCTGATTTCCACCGTATCTACGAAAGTGCCGGCTATCGTGTGATAGAGACCTCCGCTTTGACTGGCGAGGGTATAGATGAGTTGAAGGCTGCCATCGGAGGACCCGAAGAAGGCCACATCTGCCTTTTCTCCGGAGAGTCCGGAGTAGGGAAGTCCTCCATAATCAAAGCATTGGACCCGTCCTTGAGTCCGAAGGTCGGCGACATTTCCCTCGCCCACCTTCAAGGCCGTCACACAACATCTTTGTACGAGATGTACCCGTTGGCCTCCGGCGGCTTCATCATAGACTCCCCAGGCCTCAGAGGCTTCGGCCTTGTTCACCTTGAAAAAGAGGAAATCGCACTCTACTTCCCAGAGATGCTGAAATTCTCGAAAGATTGCCGTTTCACCCCCTGCACCCACACCCACGAGCCCGGCTGCGCCGTCAAGCAAGCCGTCGACAACGGCCTGATCTCCCCCGAACGTTACAACTCCTACCTCGGCATGCTCGAAGAGGACAAGAAGTTTAGGTGAATAGTTACTTCTGACAGTGTTTCTAAATATTGTTAGAAATCCCCATATTCAACACTTAAGGTCAGAAAAATAAAATTTCAAATTTTGGTAACGTGCAAAATTTGGAATTTTCTTTTTTTCTGACCTATTATATTCACGATTGATTGCTCTTTCACCTTTTTGTGTTACCTTTGCAAAAAGAGTAAAAGGTCTTACTATAAGATATGGTACTGGAAAAGCAGATACTGATGTTTCTTAACATCGCGCACAATAGTGTGAAGCAGTGCATGTCAGAGGTGTTCCAGAAGGGCGGGTTCAACCTGACTCCGGAGCAGTTCCTCGTGATGGACACGCTCTGGGACGAGGGCGTGCTGACACAGCAGCAGATCGCCGACATCACGATGAGGGACAAGAACTCCATCGTCAAACTGATTGACGGGTTGGAGAATAGGAAACTGGTCCGTCGCGTGAGCAACCCCAAGGACAGAAGGCAGAACCTCATCGAGGTCACGCCATATTCCCGAAGAATCAAGGACAAGGTGACGGAACTTTCCCTTGAGGCGGTCGCCACGATTGTGGGAGACGTCCCGCGTGAGGACCTGGAGGCCTTTGTCAAGACGCTGGCGAGGATGGAAAGGAACATGAACCCGAAGTCTGACCTTGAGGGACTTGCGAAGAAGTATCCGACTAAAAAGAAAGGCGATGGGCAGACTGTATGACCTCCTGATGAAGGACTACCGCCTGATGGAAGGCCTTAACGCTTGCATCAACTGCGGCACCTGCACGGCCATCTGCCCGGCGGCGGAGTTCTACCGCTACGATCCGAGAAGGATTGTGGACATCGTCCAGAGCAAGGATGAGAACGAGATCGAGAAGTTGCTCAAAAGCGACACAATCTGGTACTGCGGTGAGTGCATGAGCTGTGTGACGAGATGTCCTCGGAAGAACGCTCCGGGACTCATCATCATGGCTTTGCGCAACCTGTCCATAGAACTGGGCTATTTCATTGAGTCGGAGAAAGGCCGTCAGCAGTTCCTTTTGACCAAGGACTTGTGCGCCAACGTGTTGGACTACGGCTACTGCGTCTATCCCCGTCGCTTTGACTATGCCGGACACCCCGAGGCCGGAAAGGTCTGGGAATGGGAGGAGGAGCATCTGGACGATGTCTTTGAAAGGCTCGGCGCCAATCTGGACGGAGAAGGACCCGGGGCGATGCGTCGCATCCCTCAGGAGGACCTTGACCAACTCAAGAGGATCTTCGACGAGACCGGAGCGACCGAAAGGATGGAGAAAGTTCGGGAGGCAGGTCTGAAAAAGGCTAAAGAGATGGGCCTCACCGAGGACGAGTTCATGGCGAAAATCTACACGGACAGTGATCCGAAACACTTAAATCAATAGCCCTCAATGATCTACGAAGGCAAACAGAAAATCTGGTCAGACTACCAGAAAGAGATTCCGGACGATCACTATTTTTACGTCCGCAGCTGCATCAGACAGAGTTTCTTCCCCGCGTCGGAAGCGACTTTCCTGAGGATAACAAGGCAGGAGCTGGGCAAGGATATATTCGAGACAGAGCATCACACCACCTGCGGCGGCATCGCCTACCACTCAGACACCATCCCGCAGGAGACCGTGATGACGATCATCGCGCGCCAGTTCGCGCTCATGGCGAAGAACGGCTACGAGAACTACGTCTGCTCCTGCATCACCTCTTTCGGCCTCTATTGCGAGACGATGGAGACCTGGCGCGAGTTTCCGGAGCTGGAGGCGAAGGTGCGTGAGAACCTTTGGAAGACATGCCATCTGGAGTTCGCCAAACCGAAATTCCTCGTGCACGCCAGCGACCTGATCTACAAGTACCGCAACCTCATAGCGGCTCAGGCCAAGCACAAACTCGTGAATGTTCACACCGGCCGTCCGCTCCGGGTGGTGGAGCACATCGGCTGCCACTATTCGAAGATGTTCCCTTCCAAGGGGGTCGGGGGCGCTGAATATCCTTACGTCCTCGTCGGAATGATCGAGGCGTGGGGAGGCGAGATCGTGGACTACCCGGAGCGCCGTCATTGCTGCGGCTTCGGATTCCGGCAATATCTCGTCAAAGGCAACCGTGGCTATTCCCTCTCCAACACCCACAAGAAGTTCGAGAGCATGGAGCCGTTCCACCCGGACATGATCATCACCAACTGCCCCGGATGCCCGTATTTCCTTGACAGATGGCAATATGTGATCGCGGAATCGACCGGCAAGACATACGGAGAGCAGGGGCACGGAATCCCGGTGTTCACCTACGAGGAGGTGGCGGGACTCGTGCTCGGCTACGACCCTTGGGATCTTGGACTCCAGACCCACCAGGTCAGCGTCGAGCCGCTTCTGGACAAGATGGGCGTTGAATATGACCCCGCCCGCAAGTTCCTTGGCAAGAACGGGAAGGACATCGGCCGCCCGGCCCCATGCACTTGTTTGAAATAGTTTTTATGAATATACCAACGCATGAAAAATAATATTCTCATCATAGGCGGAGGCCCTGCCGGCCTCGAGGCGGCCTCCGGGCTCCAGAGACTGGGCTACAATGTCATTCTGATTGAGCGGGCATCGACTCTTGGCGGACATCTGGCCTCATGGGACAGACTGTTTCCGGACGGAGCTTCGGCCTCAGCCGCACTTGACGGGCTGCTCGGAAAGATGGACGGAGTCAAGTGCTTTACAGACACCGAGGTACAGTCGATTAATAGGCTTGATAAATCCTACAACGTAATCCTTTCCAACGGAATCACCGTACTTGCTGACGCAGTGCTGGTGGCCAGTGGCTTCGACCTGTTCAAGGCCGAAAAGAAGGAGGAATATGGCTACGGAATCTATGACCACGTGATCACCAACGCGGACCTTGAGGCGTGGTTCGGATCAGGCACCGACATAAGGATCAATAATCCTAAGAAGATAGGATTCGTCCATTGTGTCGGCTCCCGTGACGAGAAGTCCGGCTGCCGCTCCTGCTCGAAAGTCTGCTGCGCCACTGCCGTGAAGCAGGCCTGCGAGATGAAACAGGCTTTCCCTGATGCCCAGGTATATTGTTTCTATATGGACCTGCGAATGTTCGGACGCCACTACGAGGATCTCTACCTCAACGCCCAGAAGGACTTTGGCGTGAGGTTCATCCGCGGACGTGTCGCCGAGGTTTCCGAGAATGTGGACGGCAGCCTTCTCGTGAAGGCCGAGGACACTGTGGCTGGCAAACCTCTGAAAGTCACCCTTGATCTCCTCGTGCTGATGGCCGGAATGAGGCCTTCGGCTTCCGGAAAGAGGGTAGGGGATCTGCTTGAGATGCCTGTTGAGGAGGACGGATTCTTCGCTGTCCGTGACGGGATTCTGGCCGGGCAAAAAAGTCAACTCCCCGGATTGTTCCTGGCCGGGACCGCTACTGGTTCTAAAACGCTGCCGGAGACTCTGGCCGATGCCCGCGGGGCTGTCGTGGAGATTGACAGGTACCTGTCCGACATATTCCCGGACGCTAAGAATTACAAGACTTTGGTTCGCGAGAGATGGTAGATTTCGGTTTCGGTCTGGTCCCAAGCTCCAGAATCAATCTTGACCTGTTCGACAGGGCGAAGTTCGAAGAGTTAGCCGCTCTTGAGCCGGATGTCCGCAAGTGCATGGCCTGCGGAAGCTGCACCGCTGTCTGCACCGCCGGGCAGTTCGTGCCGACAAGCCTCCGTGCCGCCATCGAGGAACTTCACAACGGCAATCCTGGCAAGGCCCTCGGCCTTTTGAAGTCCTGCCAGCTTTGCGGAAAATGCTCGATGGTCTGCCCGCGCGGCATCAACACCCGCCATCTCATCCTTTCCATCGCAAAGGTGTATGCCAAAGAATAGTTGTCCGGAAATTATTAGCAGATATTTACCAACCAACTGAGAAACAGTCTCTGACCAATGTCCTTTATGATGAAATATCTTCATATTCATTCTTTCTAATTAGGAATAAATGAAGTGTTTCAGACAAACGACTCTAATATTTACTGCACGAAATGAACCCTCTATTATATTCATTGATGCTTCAAGCCGCCCCGGAGGTCATCGACAGGATTCCGTCGGGCTACAGCAACTTTGTGATTCCGTTCGTGGTCGGCGTCAGCTTCATGCTGATCTGGCTGACCGTGGGACTGATCAGGCTTATGGCCAAGATTCCGGCTGATGACAGGCGCAGGTTCTGGAAGTCGCTGGTGACCCCGAAGATCGCGCTGAAGAACATCAAAGACTTGTTCTGCGACTGCCTGTTCCACACGAAGATCTGGAAACGCAAGCCACTGCTCGGCTACATGCACTCCTCGATCGCATTCGGATGGTTCATGCTGATTGTGCTTGGACACATAGAGGTGGCTTTGTTCGTGCCTAAACACCTAGCCTGGACTGAGGGCGGACTTTTCTACCCGATTTTTTACCGTTTCTTTGTCTGGATCAATCCCGGCCATGTGACGCTAAGGGGATCATTTTTCTTTTTCCTTATGGACTTTTTCCTGCTCTATGTACTTACCGGAGTCGGGATGGCCATATTCAAGAGATTCAGATCCATTGTGTTGGGAATGCGCCACACCACAAAGCCGTCGTTGGCCGACAGGGTGGCCCTTTACAGCCTTTGGATGATCTTCCCGTTGAGGCTTCTGGCCGAGAGCTTTACCGCTGACCTCAGCGGTGGAAGTTTCCTGACAGTCCCTGTCAACCATCTGTGGCACTGGATATTCGGAGACAAACTCTTCTTCATGCCGGTTTGGTGGGCATATTCAATATGTCTGGGTCTCTTCTTCGCCGCGATGCCGTTCAGCCGCTACATGCACATCCTGACAGAGGTTCTGTGGATTCTGCTGCGCAACGCCGGCATTCAGCCGAGACATCCGCGCAAGGGTGTCGCGGAGGCTGAGATATATGCCTGCTCCAGCTGCGGTTTGTGTCTGGATGCCTGCCCGATGAACGTGCAGAAGAAGAATCTGAAATATTCATCGGTCTATTTCATTCGCTTTTTGCGTCGGCATAACGAAAAGAAAATCAATGATATCGCTGACAAGTGCCTGATGTGCGACAAGTGTCATGCGCTTTGTCCGGTCGGGGTTGACGCTCCGGCGCTCAGACGGGCTCAACGTGCCACGGTCAACAACTCGCTGCCGTATGACTATTCGTACCTTAAGGCCGATTGTCCGATAGGATCAGTCGCTTCGGCAAGCTCAGCGACCGCTCCTGCCTCTGTCACTGGTTCATCTCACCCGGTCACTAAGCCAACCCCTTCGGTCACTGAGCCTGTCGAAGTGACCTCTAATATTCAAAAATCCGGAGAGAAAGTAATGTACTTCGCCGGCTGCATGACCCACCTGACCCCAAGAATCATCAAGTCCGTCGAAAAAGTCTTCAAGTCCGCCGGAGTCAATTACATCTTCGCCGACCGAGACGGAGGAATATGCTGCGGCCGCCCTCTGATGCTCGCCGGCAAGACCGATGCCGCCTACGAGACCATCTCCGCCAACCGCAGGATGATTCTCTCTTCCGGCTGCCGCACCCTCGTTCTCTCATGCCCGATCTGCTACAAGATTTTCAAGGATGAATATGCCCTCGACGGCATTGAGGTTCTTCATTACACCCAGTTCATCAAACGTCTGACCGATGAGGGGAAACTAAATCCCGTTGCTGGAGACGAGCGCATAGTCTATCATGATCCATGCGAGCTTGGCCGTGGCTGCGGAGTCTACAACGAGCCTCGTGAAGTTCTGGGCAAGGTTGGCACTTTGGTGAAAGCCGCCAAGGAAGGCGATGAGAGCATCTGCTGCGGAGGCAGCCTTGGCAGCCTCACCCTCGATGCCCGTGACCGTGCCAAGATCACAGAGTCCTCAGTCGGTAACCTGATGGCAAACAACCCTCAGACCATAGTCACCGCCTGCCCTCTCTGCCTCAAGACCTTCTCAGAGTCCGCCCCGGACACCGTCAAGGTCCAAGACTTCGCGGAGCTCATCTCCCACCATCTTTAATCCCATCAATAACATCGCCCTCCTCTCCACTCTGCGACATTCCATGGCACTTAAGCCTAAGAATGTCGTTCAAGTCCTCCGCGCGGCACTTCCCAAAACGCACGGCACTACTCAATGCCTATGTTACCTTGCGTTTTCGCCCCAAATTAATCTTAGGCAGGGGATATAGCAGGCTCCAAGTAGAAACGCTGCACTTGTGGACGACACTTCGAGCCATGAAAAGTCCTTGGCCAATAAGGTTATTCCCCAGACCACACGCCCGAAGAAGACAGCCAGCATAGTGATGACAGCAGCCTTCTGGAGCGGTAGCTTATGAATAAGTCCAAGAATCGACAGCCCGTAGCTTCCGGCGAGAAAAAACGCCATGGCTATGCAGACGGTTATCAAATATGGCAGCCAGTCCCCGTGCGTGGCTATCTCGTCCATCACTCCGTTTATCCCATAGATACTAAACACGTTCTCCAGGCAAAACAGACAAGCCAGATGCCCCGCTCCGATCACAAAATGCAGAATCGCTCCCAATAAAACCAATTTTCTCATATCAAATATAATTAATGAATATACCAATGTTGTTTCAATGAATATACTCCCTCCCAAGCTTCCCTTGGAATTCAGTGTACAAATTTATAAAGTAATTCCGTTCGCCGCTCATTGTCCGTATGGACAGGTTGCTTTGCTTAATATGTTGATTATTAAAATAATCAATGAAGGACGTATGGACATGTACACTCATATTGGATGCCAATGAGATGTCGCTTGCATGGAGTGGCCGGGTAATTATGGTGAGGGTGAGTTATAAAGTTAAACAAGGCCTGGGACTGAGAGTGATTGTGATGAGGAGGGAATGAGAGAGATGTGATGTGAAGAGAGGAAGAAAGGAAGAAAGGAAGAAAGGAAGTGATGTGGGTGTGATATTCATTTGATTTTTACTAAATTTGCTCGGCCGTTCATCTGATTTTGCGGGGTGGTGGCCATAATGCTTGTTTACAATGAAAAAAGTTTTGCTTGTTGTGGCGGGAATCGCCGCCGGGGTGCTCTCGTTTGCCGGGACTATCGGGGGATCTGAATATTCATCGGAAGAAAATTCCACGGGAGAGCGGAAGTCATATTCACAGACACGGGAGGAGAGTGACTCGACGATTGCGGTCATCGCTTGGTTTGACAAGAGGGACACTATGGTGTACTGGATCAACGAGGGAAGCTGGACTGTCAAGGACGGCGACACTACCAAGATTTCCGGAGTCTCCACGAAGGTGATGCTCACTGTGACCGATTCTACGAAAAAAGGTTATGGCGTTGAATATAAATTCCTTGAGTTTCGGAATGATTCTCTGGAAAACTCGCCCCTTGGGGATTTCCAGAACAGGCTCGTCGCAAGGCTGTCGGACAAGATCGCCGGGACAACCATCAGGTTCAGGACTGATGAATACGGACGCGTCAAAAAGTACGAGAATCTGAAAGAGATCAAGAAACAGGCAAAGGAACTGTTCGATTCGGCTTGTGAGGAGATGATGCGTCTGCCGGTGATGGACAGCCTAAAATCCATCGGAGTTGATTTGGACGCGATTCTCAAGGGAGTTGACATTGATCCGATAGTTGATGGCTACACGGAGGAGATTGAGGCGCTGTTCAATTGCCATGGCAATGAATATAAGGTCGGTGACTATGAAGAGCATACCGACGAGAGCAAGAAAGCCTATGCTTCCGACTGCCACATGAGTGTCGGTTTTGATCCGGAGACCATGGAATACGAGATCTCGTCATCAGTGGACACGAGAATCCCGGCGAAGGATCTTAAGGAAATGATGGGAGCCTTGGTGGAGATGGTCTCGGACAAGTCTTTGCAGGAGGACTTTGACAAGGAATATGACAATCAGGTAAAGGAGGATGCTGTTGTCGGGACGTGGAACTATTGGCAATATTTCGCGGACGGATGGCCAGCCGAGGTGATCAGCCAGACCGCAATCCGACTTATGGACCATAGTCGGCTGAAACAGAAGCAGATTGTCTGGGATTACAGATCTGTAGGCAATTCCCGGTGATTTTACAGACTGGTCGCAAAGCCTGTCGAAGCGACCGGCAATACCCCGATGACGGCGGAATAAGGCTTGTTTCCTTACCGTGGCTGTTTAGAAAATGTAACCAAGCGTTACAGAGAATGTTTGGAAGTGTGCTTTGATGTCTCCGCTGTTGAATAAATTGTTAATTTGGTTGCGACCACTGACGTCAAAGATCATTTGGCCGATAACGAATCCTATACTATAATTGAGTCCGTACTGATTATTGTTGACTTCCAGTGCTTTGCTAGACAAGGTAAAGTCCTCGATGTTGCTTTTCAGAATGCGGGAGTAGTAGCCTCCGAATCCCACAAATCCTCTGAATCCGCCTCCGGTTTGAAGCATGACCATGGCCGGAACCGTTACCGCCTGATGACGGACTCTGACGAAGGACGAGTACGGGGCGGCATCGTCCGGGAACTTTGCGCTGGCATGTTCATAAAGACCTCTGACATTCAATCCGAAGTTCCCTGAATTAACTTGCATTTGGACTCCAGTGCTTCCTCCGTACCCTTCTTTGGTGACTAACGCAGACTTGTGGAAATTCATGCTCGTCCTGTCAATCGAGGCCACAACCCCGAATTCGAAAGTCGGAGCATTCAACGCATGCTTTCTGGCCACATGTCCGCTTTTCTTGAACGATGGATCCGAAGCCATTGTCAACGTGACATCAGAGATGTATCCTGCCACTTTGTCGAGCCCTTCATAGTCAATGAGTTCAGCGTCATCCTCTGGTTTATGGTACGGAGACTTGAGCCCTGTTGTCACAGCAAGTGTCGGGATGCCTTTGCTCGCGAACCCTTCTGTGTCCGTGGCTGTGAAAATGGATTTCTCGAACTTTACCGGATCTACAACGATAGAAAATTTTTCGGCCCCTTCGGTCAGAATCCTTTGCCCGTCCTTGATGGTCGCCGCACCCTCCAGTTTCAGCTTCCCGGAGGCCTTGTACCAGCCGACCATGTCCAGACTCATCATTAGTTTGATCTTATCCAAGCCGACAGCCTTGACCAATGTGTCAGACAAGGCTTTGGACCCCCAAAGACCAAGCTCCTCCGCATCAAACGCCGCGATGATCACGCTTCTTCTCAGGCTGTCACGTTTAGAGTAGAGCTCACGGGCAACCTCAATCAGCGCGGCGGATCCTGAAGCGTTGTCGTCAGCACCATTGTAGACCTTCCCGTTTCGTACTCCAAGATGATCATAATGAGCACCCAAGACGATATATTCATTTTTAAGCTCAGGGTCGCTTCCCTCGATGACACCGATCACATCCAAATACCTCGCATCGAAGGACGAGTTCTTGCCACCCGCAGCGAAACGGAGGGACCAATCTTCGAAGAATGGCTTGATCCCAATCGCCTCATACTGCTTTTTAATATACGATGCCGCTTTTCTTGAATATTCAGTGCCCGCCGCGCGCCCTTTGAGCGAGTCCGCCGCAAGTGTGTAAACGTGGTCTTTCAGCCGTTGCTGTCTGTTTTGTGCGCCTGCCGTGATTCCCAGCAACATCAGAGCAATAAGAAAGAATCGTTTCATTGTAGGTCGTTGTTTGAAATAATGTCCAAAATAGGCATTATATTCCTTAATGGCAAACTTTTGTTCATGAATATGAAAGAGAATATGAAAGAATATGAATGGGGCATTTGAATGGTGGTGAGGGTGACGGGAATGATAAATGAATATTCGGGCGATACGGAATGGGCAAAGGAGAGATGGCTTTGCCGCAGGGTGACGTTCTGTCGGCGGCGTGTCAATGGAAAGACTGCCAAGATGGGGCTTTTCTGACAATTTGACATGTTCGCGGAAATGGCATAACATTCGATATTACTCCAAGCGTCCGGCTCCGGAAACGGAGACGGGCAGAAAACAAAAATTAGAAAATAGGAGATAAAAGAATATGGGAAAAATTATTGGTATCGACCTTGGAACCACGAATTCGTGCGTTGCGGTCATGGAAGGCAACCAGCCTACCGTCATAATCAACAACGAGGGTGAAAGAACCACCCCTTCTGTAGTAGCCTTTACCGATGGCGGTGAAAGAAAAATCGGTAACCCTGCGAAGCGTCAGGCCATCACGAACCCGCAGAACACAGTCTTCTCCATCAAGAGATTCATGGGTGAGACTTACGATCAGGTTCAGAAGGAGATCGCCAGAGTGCCTTACAAGGTAGTCAGAGGTGAGAACAACACCCCGCGTGTTGACATCAACGGCAAGCTCTACTCTCCTCAGGAGATTTCAGCGATGATTCTTCAGAAGATGAAGAAGACTGCCGAGGACTATCTTCGTCAAGAAGTCACAGAGGCTGTCATCACAGTGCCTGCCTACTTCTCTGACTCACAGCGTCAGGCCACAAAGGAGGCCGGTAAGATCGCCGGACTCGATGTCAAGAGAATCATCAACGAGCCGACAGCAGCCGCGCTTGCTTATGGTCTTGACAAGAAGAACAAGGACATGAAGGTCGCAGTGTATGACCTTGGTGGTGGTACATTCGATATTTCCATCCTTGAGTTGGGTGGCGGTGTGTTCGAGGTTAAGTCAACCAACGGTGACACTCACCTTGGTGGTGATGACTTCGACCAGGAGATCATCAACTGGCTTGCCCAGGAATTTGCCAACGAGAACGGTGGAATCGACCTGAAGAAAGACCCTATGGCTCTTCAGAGATTGAAGGAAGCCGCGGAGAAGGCCAAGATCGAACTGTCCAACCAGACATCGACCGAGATCAACCTGCCTTACATCATGCCGGTTGACGGAATTCCAAAGCACCTTGTAAAGACTCTTACCAGGGCTAAGTTCGAGCAGCTTTGCGACAACCTCTTCCAGAGGTCCATCGAGCCTTGCCGTCAGGCACTTAAGGATGCCGGTCTGAATGCTTCAGACATTGATGAGGTTCTTCTCGTCGGCGGTTCCACACGTATCCCTAAGGTACAGGAACTTGTCAAGGAATTCTTCGGCAAGGAGCCTAACAAGAGTGTAAACCCTGATGAGGTTGTAGCCATCGGTGCATCAATTCAGGGTGGTGTGCTCGCAGGTGATGTAAAAGATGTGCTTCTGCTTGATGTCACTCCGCTGTCACTCGGTATCGAGACCCTTGGTGGCGTGATGACAAAGCTTATTGAGTCCAACACGACCATTCCTACCCACAAGTCTCAGGTGTTCTCCACCGCGGCTGACAACCAGCCTTCAGTTGAGATCCACGTCCTTCAGGGCGAGCGTCCTATGGCTAAGGACAACAAGGAGATCGGTCTGTTCCATCTTGACGGAATCGCTCCGGCACCAAGAGGAATACCTCAGATTGAGGTTACCTTCGACATCGACGCTAACGGTATCTTGAACGTGTCCGCCAAGGACAAGGCTACAGGCAAGGAGCAGAACATCAGAATCGAGGCTTCTTCAGGTCTGTCTGACGCTGAGATCCAGAGGATGCGTGACGAGGCGAAGGCCAACGAGGCAGCCGACAAGGAGGCCAAGGAGAAGGTTGACAAGATCAACAACGCCGACGCTCTCTGCTTCCAGTCAGACAAGAACCTCAAGGACTACGGCGACAAGATTCCTTCTGACAAGAAGTCAGTCATCGAATCAGCCCTCGGCTCTCTTAAGGAGGCCGTCAAGAATCAGAGCATCTCTGACATCGACCGCTACACCGAGGAGTTGACCAAGGCTTGGAACGCCGCCTCAGAGGATATGAACCGCGCCGCTCAGGCCGGTGCTCAGCAGGGACCTCAGAACCCTTACGGTCCTCAGGCTGGCCCGCAGGGTCCGCAGAACGGTCCGGACGATCAAGGTCCTGACGAGCAGTAATGCGAGAGTTGTAAGCAGTAAAAAAGGGAGTCTAGAAATAGACTCCCTTTTTTTGTGCTTATGGGAAGGCAGGGATGACCTTTGTCGTGCGCATAGCCATCTGTATTTGAGTGTCAAAATGTTAGTGAATATTTGAATAATATTTCTTTCCGAAACGAAAAAATCACTATCTTTGTGAAAATGTAAGATGATTAACTGATTTTAGCCAGGTTTTTATGAGCGCTGCTAAAAGTATATGTGACAACAAGGCGGTAGTCTATCTGCTGTCGGTCTTTGCCATTGTGCTTTGGGGAATGTCCTACATCTGGAGTGACAAGCTGATTGCTCTTGGTGTTCCGATTTTCTATTTTGTCCCGATAAGAATCTTTGTCGCGGGAGTCATTCTCCTGCTCTTCAACATATTCACAAAAGCCTTCCGTCTCATCGCCCGCAAGGATGTTCTTAAATTTGCGTTTCTCGCTTTGTTTGAGCCGCTTATCTATTTCCTTTGCGAGACTTACGGCATCAAGGAGACAGGCTCGCCGACCATCAGTGCCATGATCATTGCCTCCGTGCCGATCTTCTCGGTCGGGGCGGGCGCCCTTTTCTTCAAAGAGCGTATCTCGCTTCTGAACGGCTTCGGAATCGCCGTGACTCTGGGTGGAATCTGCCTTGTCCTTCTAAAGCAAGGCGGGGATGAGGGTGTCCCGCAGAACTTCGTCCTCGGTGTCATCCTTCTGATGATCGCCGTGTTCTCGGAAGTCGGTCACGCCTCGCTTACCAAGCTCCTTGCTGACGGCTACAAGCCACAAGTCATAGTGATGTACCAGTTCCTTATCGGCTCTTTGTATTTTCTGCCGTTCTTCCTGACGAAAGGCATCGAGGATTTCGACTCCAGACTCCTTTCGTGGGAAGTCCTTGAGCCGATTCTCTGTCTCGCTGTCCTCTGCTCCAGCCTCGCCTTCTCACTCTGGGCAATGGCCATCAAGAAGTTAGGCGTCGGCAAGTCCAGCGTGTTCCTCGCCATGATGTGCGTCGCCACCGCCCTTGTCGCCGAAGTCATAGGCCGTGAGCACCTCTCCATGATCCAATGGCTTGGAGTCTTCGTCGCCGTCCTCGGCATCGTCCTCTCCCAGTACTGCAGCACCAAGAAGGCCGAAGCGTAATAAAGTATATTTTATTGTCAGTAAAGATCCCGTATGTTCAACTACCAGCAAATATGCTTGCCTCGGAGGAGTATCTTGCTGATGAACGGTGTCTGGTGACAGTACGGGATGAAGGCGAGGGACGGGACGGGCTTTGTGATGATCAGGTTGGCGAGTTTGCCGACGGTCACAGAGCCAAGGATGTCAGCGACACCCATCGCGTAGGCGGAGTTCAGGGTGCAGGCGTTGAAGGACTGGGCCGGGGTCAGGCGCATTCTGATGCAGCCTAAGGCCATCACGAAACGCATGTCACCGGAAGGGGAGGAGCCCGGGTTGTAGTCCGAGGCCAGGGCTAAGCCGAGGCCTGCGCTGACATATTCCTTGGCCCTGCCGTAGGGGATTCCGAGGAAGAAAGACGATCCGGGAAGCATCGTGGGCATTGTGCGTGAGCCTCTTAGCGCCTCGATCTCCGCGTCTGTGGTGCGCTCGAGGTGATCGACCGAAAGGGCGTTGTGCTTCACTGCCACCTGTACGCCGCCCGAACAGGCCAGCTCGTTGGCGTGGATTTTCGGGATGAGACCGTAACGCTCACCGGCGGAAAGGATGCGGTCAGTTTCGTCGACCGTGAAGAAACCCTCGTCGCAGAACACATCGACATATTCGGCAAGCCCTTCGGCGGTGACGGCTGGGATCATCTCCTCGCAGACGAGGTTGACATATTCATTCTGCCGGCCTTTGAAAGCTCTGCCGACGGCGTGCGCACCGAGGAATGTAGCCTTGATGGTGGCAGGAGATTCGCTCTTGACGCGGCGGATCACCCGGAGCATCTTCAGCTCGTCCTCTGTCGTGAGGCCGTAGCCGCTCTTGATTTCAATCGCACCGGTTCCCTTGGTGATCATCTCCCGGACGCGGGTCATTGTCTGTGAATATAATTCCTCTTCGCTCGTGCGGTGGAGCAGGTCAGCGGAGTTGAGGATTCCGCCTCCGCGGGCGGCTATCTCCTCGTAGCTCAGGCCGTTGATCTTGTCGATGAACTCCTGCTCACGCGTCCCAGCGTAGCAGATGTGGGTGTGGGAGTCGCAGAAAGCTGGCATCACCATACCGCCCTCTGCGTCAATTACTTCATCTTGTGGTCCGGCTGCCGGACACTCCGACATATTCCCGAATCCGGAGATCCTTTCGCCCTCAATCGTGAGATAGGCGTCCTTCAATGATCCGACCTCATCCATCTCGGTGCCCCGCTTGCGCAGGACACCTTCAGGGACGATTCCTATGAGTTCGACAATGTTGGTGATTATGGTCATCTTATGAACTCGATGGATTTCTGGATGAGCGGGTGCATATAGACATCATCGCTGATGAACGGCACGACGTTGCGGTAGTCATTGAATATCCCCTCGATGGTTTCCGAGGACTTGTTGCCGGCAAGCTGGTGTCTGAAATCGAGAGCCTGGGCGGCGTTGAACAATTCTATGGCAAGGACTTCCTCGCAATTGTCAACCACACGCACAAGTTTCGTGGCAGCATTCGAGCCCATGCTCACATGATCCTCCTGACCTTGCGATGACGGGATGGAATCCACGGACGCAGGCCAGCAGAGCCCCTTGTTCTGGCTCACGATCGAGGCCGCCGTGTACTGCGGGATCATGAATCCGCTGTTGAGGCCAGGAGTAGCCACCAAGAATTTCGGCAGACCGCGCTGACCGGAAATCAATCTGTAAATTCTTCTCTCCGAGATGTTTGCTAGTTCGGACATCGCTATCGCCAACGTGTCCATCGGGATTGCGATTGGCTCCCCGTGGAAGTTGCCGGCCGAGATGATCATGTCCTCGTCCGGGAAGACGTTCGGGTTGTCCGTCGCGCTGTTGATCTCGTTCTCGATCACCGACTCCACGTAACGGATGTTGTCCTTGACCGCACCGTGAACCTGCGGAATGCAGCGGAATGAATATGGATCCTGGACGTGTTCCTTGTGGTTCTTGATCAACTCGCTGCCGTCAAGCAGGGTCATGAAGCGTGCCGCCGTGTCGATCTGTCCCTTGTGCGGACGAAGCTGGTGCGTAAGCGGCAGGAACGGCTCGATGCGGCCATCGTAAGCCTCCAAAGACATCGCCCCGATCCTGTCAGCCCACTCCGAAAGCCTGTGGCACTGGATCAATGACCAGATGGCGTGAGCGCTCATAAACTGCGTTCCGTTCAGAAGAGCGAGACCTTCCTTGGACTGAAGGCTGATCGGCTTCCAGCCCATCTCGTCCCAGACATCCTTGCTTGGCCTTACTTTGCCCTTGTAGAGAACCTCTCCGAGTCCGATCAGCGGAAGGCTGAGGTGGGCGAGGGGAGCGAGGTCCCCGGAAGCGCCCAATGAACCCTGCTGGTAGACAACCGGCAGGATGTCGTTGTTGAACATGTCCAGAAGCCTCTGAACAGTGATTAGTTGAGCTCCGGAATGACCGTAGGACAGGGACTGTGCCTTCAGCAAAAGCATCAGCCTCACGATCTGCGGGCGTACCGTCTCACCGGTTCCGCAGGCGTGAGACATCACCAGGTTGTGCTGAAGCTGTGAGAGCTGGTCGGCTGGAATCGTCACGTTGCACAGCGAGCCGAAGCCCGTGGTCACTCCATAGACTGGACGCCCTATGTCCTCCATTTTGCTGTCCAGGTACTTACGGCATTTTTCGATGGCCGCTACGGCCTCCGGGCCGAGTTCGACCCTTTCATGGTTTTCGAGTATGGTTTTGAGTCTCTCAAGGCTCAGATGTTCGTGTGAGATGATGTGTGTCATAGTTTTTCAATCGCTTTTCTGACAATGTTTTCGTCCGCAATGTTCGGTACTGTCACCTGAAGTTCAGGCGTGCGGTCCATTTCCCTCATGATGGCGTGTTCAGCTCCCTCGTTGCGCGCCCAGCTGCGGCGGGCTATTCCGTTGTTCACGTCCCAGAACAGCATCTGGGTGATGTGCCTGTCCGAATCGGCTGATCCGTCGATCACCATTCCGAATCCTCCGTTGATGACCTCGCCCCAGCCGACTCCGCCACCGTTGTGGATTGAAACCCAAGTGGCTCCACGGAAGCTGTCTCCGATGACGTTCTGGATGGCCATGTCGGCGGTGAACCGTGATCCGTCGTAGATGTTGGATGTCTCGCGGAACGGCGAATCGGTTCCGGACACGTCGTGATGGTCGCGGCCAAGCACGATCGGAGCGGAAATCTCACCTTTGCGGATGGCCTCGTTGAAGGCGAGGGCGATCTTGGTCCTGCCCTCGCAGTCAGCGTAGAGGATGCGGGCCTGTGACCCAACCACGAGGTTATTCCTGCCGGCTTCCTCTATCCAATGAATATTATCGTTCAGCTGCCCCTGAATCTCCTCAGGCGCTGTCTCAAGTTCCTTTTTAAGAATATTCACGGCTATCTCATCGGACTTTGCGAGGTCTTCCGGCTTCTCGCTCATGCACACCCAACGGAACGGACCGAAGCCGTAGTCGAAATAGAGCGGTCCCATGATGTCCTGGACGTAGGACGGATAGCGGAACGTGCCGTCGGCCTTGAGTATGTCTGCCCCCGCTCTGGAGGATTCTAGAAGGAAGGCGTTGCCGTAGTCGAAGAAGTACATCCCTTTGGCTGACAATTCGTTGATGGCGGCGACGTGCCTTCTTAGCGATGCCTTCACAGCCTCGCGGAACTTCTCCGGTTCCTCTGCCATCATCCTGACGGACTCCTCGAATGACTGTCCGGCAGGGTAGTAGCCGCCAGCCCACGGATTGTGGAGCGAAGTCTGGTCCGAGCCAAGGTCTACAGGAATATTCTCGCCCGCGAGTCTCTCCCAGAGATCCACGACGTTACCCACGTAGGCCAGCGAGACGGTCTCCTTGTTTTCCATCGCCTTGCGGACGCGAGGGATGAGTTCATCCAGATTCTCGTGCAGCTCATCGACCCAGCCTTGGTCGTAGCGTTTGCGGGCCGCCAGCGGATTGATCTCAGCGGTGACGCTCACGACTCCAGCGATGTTGCCGGCCTTAGGCTGCGCTCCGGACATTCCACCGAGTCCCGCTGTCACGAAGAGCATTCCCTTCATGTTCTCCCTTGTTCCAGCGATGCCTCTGGCTTTCAGTTGTTTGCGTGCCGCGTTCATCACCGTGATCGTCGTGCCGTGCACAATTCCTTGAGGACCGATGTACATGTACGATCCGGCTGTCATCTGGCCGTACTGTGACACTCCCAATGCGTTGAACCTTTCCCAGTCATCCTGCTTTGAATAGTTCGGGATGACCATTCCGTTGGTCACCACGACCCTCGGTGCGTCCTTGTGACTTGGGAAAAGTCCCATCGGATGGCCGGAGTACATTGAGAGCGTCTGCTCGTCGGTCATCTCGGCCAAATACTTCATTGTCAGCCGATATTGTGCCCAGTTCTGGAATATTGCTCCGTTGCCTCCGTAGATGATCAGCTCGTGCGGATGCTGCGCTACCCTCGGATCCAGATTGTTCTGGATCATCGCCATGATGGCCGCTGCCTGACGGCTCCGGCAAGGATATTCATCAATAGGTCTTGCGTAGATGTCGTAGGAAGGACGGAAGCGGTACATGTAGATTCGTCCGTAGTCCTTCAGCTCCTGTGCGAACTCCGGTGCCAGTTCAGAGTGGAACTTGGCCGGGAAATATCTCAGTGCGTTCTTCATCGCCAGCACCTTCTCCTCAGCCGTGAGGATGTCCTTGCGCTTGGGAGCGTGGTTTATGGTCTTGTCGTAAGGCTTAGGCTCCGGGAGCCTGTCCTGCGGAATGCCCGCAAGTATCTCTTCCTGAAACTTATCCATTGATCTTCAAGTTTACGATGTCCAGAATCTCCTTTTCTTCTTGCACGGCTTTGGCAGCGATCTCGTCGGCCTCAGCGACCAGCTCGGCTGCCTTGGCCTTGTCGTTCAGGGAAGCCGCATTGATCTTCACGTTGAGCTGCGCTCCGAGGACAGCACTTCGTGCGGCCAATGCTCCGACTCCTGCGTCTGAGACGGAATTCGGATTGCCGATTTCGGCCATCGCCCTTGTGATCTCGAAGGCCCTGAATGCAGCCTTCATCGTGCGCAGAGGTACCTGTGTGGCATAAAGTGTGGCCTTCTCGATGGCTTCCGCGCGGGCAGCCTTCTCTTCTTCCGTGCCTTTAGGAAGCCCGAACGCCGCCATGATCTTGTCGAACGCTGCCGTGTCCTCATCCACAAGGCCTACAAGTTCCTGCATCACAGCGTGTCCCTTTTCGGCCCAGTCCGAGAACTCCTTCCAGCGGTCATCCCAGCCTCTCTTGTGGGCGGAAAGATTGGCGACCATCGTGCCGAGAGCCGCTCCGAGAGCGCCCATGTATGCGGAGATCGATCCGCCACCCGGGGCAGGGGACTCTGACGCTGTCTCCTCGGCGAATCCCTTGAGCGTCATTCTGATGAGCCTTTCCTTGGCGGCGAGTTGCTCAGGATCTTCCATAAGATATTCAATGACTTTCTCGTGCGGGTTGAACGGCTTGAGATCATCGAGGCTCATGGACTTGACAGCGATCTTCATGATCTCGTCCTCGGAGATTCCCAGTGAGCGTTCCTGCTTCTCAAGGTAGAACTTTCCAGCCTCCATCAGAACCCGTTTCGGAACCAGTCCAACGATCTCGGCTCCAGTCACTTTCAGGCCTCTGGCCGCCGCCGCTCTGGAGACCTCCTCGTAGGCTACGTGCAGAGGTGTCGCCTGGATGTTCGTGATGTTCATCGAAACCTGTGCGATGCCATATTCATCAATGAACCAGCCGATCGCCTTGCATCCCTTGAGGGTGCCCGGCTGCCAGCGGTCCTTGCCGTTCTCGTCCTTGAGCACCTTTCCGGTCAGGCTCCCGCCCTCGCGCATCTTGCGTCCCTTCTCGCGTACGTCGAACGCGATCGCCATCGCGCGGCGGGTAGAGGTAGTGTTCAGATTATAGTTCACAGCCACGAGGAAGTCTCTGGCGCCCACGTTGATAGCCCCGCTCTTAGCGACGGTCTCGTTATATTCCTTTGGCCCGAAGTCCGGTGCCTTGGCGGGATCCGCGATCTTCTCCGGCAGGGCTTCATATTCCCCGGCCCTGCACACCGCGAGGTTCTTCCTTTCCGGCTTGAACGCCGCCGCCTCGTAGCAGTAGCAAGGGATTCCGAGCTCGTCGTAGATTCTCTTTGCTAGCCCGCGCGCCAGTTCTGCGCACTCCTCCAGCGTGATTCCGGCCACCGGCACGAGCGGCAGCACATCACACGCCCCCGACCGAGGATGCGCCCCGTGGTGATGTCTCATGTCGATCACCTCTCCGGAACACTTGACCCCTTGGAAAGCCGCCTCCAGCACAGCCTCAGGGCTTCCCACGAAAGTAACGACGGTCCTGTTGGTCGCCTCCCCCGGATCCACGTCAAGCACCTTGACGCTCTCCTCGTTGCCATCGACGTTCACCTTAGTCGAAGCGATCGCCTTCACGATCTGGTCTATCACATTCCTGTCCCGCCCCTCGCTGAAATTGGGCACGCATTCTATAATCTTTGCCATAATGGTTATGTGTTTTTAATATGTGGCTATAAATTTATGAATATTTTCCCAATATTCATTGCAAACCCAAAAGGAATCTCCCGATTCTCTTTGAAATGTCAACCCCTTGCGTGTTTTCCCCGGTCGCTGAGCTTGCCGAAGCGACCGCAGATGCCCCCAATCCAGTATTGTCACTTCGACAGGCTCAGTGACCGATGATGCCTTGCCGCTGAGCTTGCCAAAGCGTCTTCCGTTTTGCACGCCACTATCGCCATACTTCGTGCACGAAAGCCCTTACTTGTGCACTGACCGCCATCGTGGCACGGCCTCGTACCGTAAAACCCCTTCTGACGTACCAATCGCCATTCGAAAGCGGTTTGGTACATAGACATAGCCTATTATGTACCGATCTATTACACAGACGGTGTTGAACAGGTTAGCATAGCATCCGATTCACTGGGCGCCGCCACTTCCTTACGAGATTCCTTGCAGATCCAGTTTGTAGATGATGTCCTTGTCAATGCGTTCGTTTTTGAGAAACATCAGCATATAGATTGGACAATATGTGACAGGACCTTTCACGGAAAGGTTATCGTTGCAGAGGACCATCTCGCTTTCTATTTCATAATTAGGAACTTTCAGGACATTGTCCATAGCGCGGTGACGCTCGTAGTTTTTGCCGGATTTGATTTCAATCGGAAGAATCTTTTCCTTGTATGTCACGACAAAATCAATCTCACCCTGTTTCTTGTTGTTGAAGTAAGTCAGAGAGAATCCGTGGGCTGTCAATTCCTGAGCAGCGGCATTTTCGAATATTCCTCCATAGTTGACATTCATCTCACCGCGAAGAAGTTTCAGTTGCAATCCATCTGAATATTGGCAAGCGAGGAGGCCGACATCGTTGAGGAACAGCTTGAACAGGTTTCTCTGCTCGGACAGTCAAGGGGTACTTAGGTTCCTCTACGTTATATGTCGGCAGGGCGACACCTGTACCGGAGGCTAAAAGTAGACACGGAAATACTTAGAAGCTGTTTTGATTTGTTTGTTTGAAGGTTAAGAGCAAGCTCTTTCCCTGC
>ERZ808246.184-NODE-184-length-54165-cov-3.932101_pt1 | contig 54165 bp, 48 predicted proteins | sample MGYA00521083_ERZ808246 | MGnify/ENA primary metagenome ERZ808246 (study PRJEB31516, sample SAMN03275577) | gut metagenome | biome: mammalia-associated habitat; material: feces | host: Papio cynocephalus | place: Kenya | collected 2012-07-07 ... | reverse complement strand
TGCTAACAGTACCCCCGCCGAGGCCAGAGCAGCTGCCGCCGCGGCTTTTTTTTCTGCCATTTGTGTATCACACTTTCCTTCTATTTTTGACTTGTTTAATTTTATCATATTTTTTGTATAAAATCAACAATTATATTTAAAAACACTTAAATTAACTAATTTTAAAATTAATTTCAATTTAAATCTGTTATGTTGACATATATTTAAAAAAATTATATAATAACATATAAATATTTTAAAGGGGAGAAAATAATGGGTTACAATATCGCACAAAAGCTGATAAAAGCACATCTTGTCAGCGGCGAAATGACCGCAGGAAGCGAAATAGGTTTGTGTATTGACCAAACTCTTACGCAGGACGCAACAGGAACCATGGCATACCTTCAGTTTGAGGCTATGGGAATCGACAGGGTCAAAACGGAGCTGTCCGTAGCATACATAGACCATAACACGCTTCAGAACGGATTCATGAACGCAGATGATCACAGATTTATCCAATCTGTAGCTAAAAAAAGAGGAATCAGATTTTCACGTCCCGGCAACGGAATTTGCCATCAGGTACATCTCGAGCGTTTCGGCAAGCCCGGAAAAACGCTTCTCGGCTCTGACAGCCATACGCCTACCGGCGGCGGAATCGGAATGCTGGCAATGGGTGCCGGCGGTCTCGACGTTGCAGTTGCAATGGGAGGCGGAACATATTATATTACGATGCCTAAGGTTGTTAAGGTCAACCTGACCGGACGACTTAATTCATGGGTCGCGGCAAAGGACATTATTCTCGAAGTTCTCAGACGTATGTCCGTTAAGGGAGGCGTCGGAAAAATCATTGAATATACAGGCGAGGGTGTAAAAACTCTTTCCGTTCCCGAGAGGGCAACGGTTACAAATATGGGAGCGGAGCTCGGAGCAACAACTTCCGTATTCCCGTCGGACGAAACAACAAAAGAATTCCTTAAAGCTCAGGGCAGAGAAAACGATTGGATTGAGCTTAAGGCAGATCCAGACGCCGTTTACGACGAAGAAATGACGATAGACCTTTCTTCGCTCATGCCTATGGCGGCTATGCCCCACATGCCCGATAACGTTAAAAATGTTGACGAAATCGGCGAAATTAATATAGACCAGGTATGTATCGGCTCATGCACTAACTCATCGTTTACCGATATGATGAAAGTCGCTTATATACTCAAGGGTAAAAAAGTTGCGGAAAACGTAAGTCTTGCAATCGCCCCCGGCTCAAAACAGGTTCTTACAATGCTTGCTGAAAACGGCGCGCTCGCCGATATGATTGACGCCGGCGCAAGAATTCTCGAGAGTGCATGCGGTCCGTGCATCGGCATGGGACAGTCACCTAATTCAAAGGGCATTTCCTTAAGGACGTTTAACAGAAACTTTGAGGGAAGAAGCGGAACGGCAGACGCCGGAATATATCTTGTTTCCCCCGAAGTCGCCGCAGTTTCCGCAATTGCCGGTAAACTTACAAACCCCGTAAAAGTTCTCGGCGATATGCCCGAGTTTAAAATTCCCGAACATTTCCTTATAAACGATAATATGATTGAAATGCCTGCAAGCGCAGAGGAATCGGCTGATGTTGAAATTAAATACGGGCCCAACATAAAAAATGTTCCTGTAGGAAAACCTCTTGAGGACAGCATTTCAACCCAGGTTACTCTTAAAGTCGGCGATAACATAACTACCGACCACATTATGCCCGCCGGTGCAAAGATACTCCCCTACCGTTCCAATATCCCGCATCTTTCACAGTTCTGCTTTGAACAGTGCGACCCCGAGTTTTCTGAAAACTGCAAAAAGCTCGGCGGCGGAATCATTGTCGGAGGAAGCAACTACGGTCAGGGCTCGTCGAGAGAACACGCGGCTCTCGTTCCGCTCTACCTCGGAATAAGAGCCGTCGCTGCAAAGTCTTTTGCAAGACTTCATAAGGCAAACCTTATAAACTCCGGCATTATCCCCATGACGTTTAAAAATCCCGAAGATTACGACAAAATAGACAAGTTTGATAAGGTTACGCTTAAAAATGTTAAAGAATCTATTGTCGAAAATAAGGATATCATTCTTTATAACGAAACAAAAAGCGAAGAATACTCACTGATTTCCGATTTTTCACAAAGACAAAAGGACATGCTTCTTGCCGGCGGACTTCTTAACTTTACATCGGGCAAGTAATTTATAAATCGAAAGGACAGTTTATTTATGACAGAGGAACAGCTTAAATCCGCCGTAGAAAAATTCGAAGCTCTTATAAGAGAGCAGTCCGAACGTTCGGATAGAATCAAGGCGGATAAGGAATTTATCGATTATTCAAAACTTGACAAACTTACAATCGGAGTCTGCGGCGGAGACGGAATCGGTCCCACGATAACAAAAGAAGCCGCAACGGTTCTTCAGTATATTCTTAAGGACGATGTAGAAAACGGAAAAATTGAGTTTAAATATATCGACGGTCTTACTATCGAAAACAGAGTAAAGCACATGAAGGCAATTCCCGACGATGTGCTTGCCGAACTGAAACAGTGCCCCGTTATTCTTAAGGGACCCACTACCACCCCTCAGGCAGGCGACGGACTTCCCAATATTGAAAGCGCAAACGTCGCAATGAGAAAAGCTCTTGACCTGTTTGCAAACGTTCGTCCTGTAAAAATTCCCGAGGAAGGTATCGACTGGACATTCTTCCGCGAGAATACAGAGGGCGCATATGCGGTCGGAAGCAAGGGAGTTAACGTAGACGACGATCTCGCGGTTGATTTCGTTGTAACAACTACGGAAGGTTCCGAAAGAATCGCGAGACTTGCCTACGAATTCGCAAAGAACAATAAAAAAGACAGAGTTTCCATTATTCAAAAAGCTAACGTTATCAAAACAACAGACGGAAAGTTCCTTAATCTCTGTAAAAAAATCGGCGCGGAATATCCCGATATAACGACCGACGAATGGTACATAGACATCACGACGGCAAAGCTCATCGACCCGAAAAGACGCCGTGATTTCAAAGTATTCGTTCTCCCCAATCTCTACGGCGATATCATAACCGACGAAGCCGCCGAATTTCAGGGAGGCGTCGGCACCGCGGGAAGCGCAAATATCGGCAAGAAATATGCTATGTTCGAAGCTATTCACGGTTCGGCCCCCAGAATGGTTAAGGAAGGCAGAGCCCAGTATGCAGACCCCTGCTCAATGCTCAGAGCGTCGGTTATGCTTCTGTCCCACATCGGCAAACAGGAACAGGCGGACAAACTCGAAAGAGCGCTTGATATCTGCATGATTGAAGAAAAGAAACTTGTTATAACCGGACGCGAGGACGGCGCTTCATGCCGTGAATTCGGTCAGTATGTAATGGATACTCTCGCGTCTCTCTGATTTATTCTATATACTGCTCAATGTCAGAATGAAGGTAATAAAATGAAAAACGACTACCATGTTTCCAAATCGGTTGTATCACGTCTCCCCCGCTATTACAGATTCCTCGGCATGCTCTCGGATGAGGGAATCAAAAGAATTTCATCCTCCGAACTGTCGGTAAAAATGGGACTTACAGCTTCTCAAATCCGTCAGGACTTTAACTGCTTCGGCGGATTCGGACAGCAGGGCTACGGATATAACGTCGATCAGCTCAGAGCTGAAATAGGCAGAATAATAGGAATCGACCGCCAATACAAGGCAATTCTTGTCGGCGCGGGAAACCTCGGTAGAGCGATAGCCACACATTTTGATTTTACGAAAAAAGGTTTTGATCTGTGCGGAATTTTTGACACGGATCAAAGCCTTATCGGGAGCAATATCGGCGGAATTATAATAAATGATTTCAATAAGATAGATTCTTTCTGCGAACTATATAAGCCGGCAGCCGCAGTTTTGTGCATTCCCGAGGGCGTCGGCAAATCGGTTGTAACAAAACTTGAGGAAAACAATATCAATTGTTTTTGGAACTTCAGCCATTACAACATTAACGCTGATTTTCCGAACGCCGTCAGCGAAAACGTACACCTTAACGACAGTCTTATGACTTTATGCTTTAATATTACTAACTCCAAAGCCGGGGATAACGATGAATAAAATAGTTAAATTCGATTTTATAGATGTAATACCGCTTCCTAAGGGCATTATTTTTGCGGGAAACAAAAAAATGCCGGACGGGTCTTCAAAAATTATTTTTATGCACTACGACGTAATTTCGGGCGAACTTACCGCAGTTACGAAGGGTTCGTATTTTTTAAATAAATTCGGAACCAATTTTGAAGAAATTGTCTCTCAGCTCGGCGATTACATATCCTGCGACTCCGTCAGACTTTCAAACGGTACTACTGTTATACTTTACCCCACTGGCGAAATGGGAGTATTCAATGAAAAAGGAAAACTCGTATGGACCGGAGACATTTATTATAACGACGCTCCGTGCAGGGATTTAGTCTATGATTCGGGAAACGTATGGTGCTGTGTCCCCGCAAGAAAAGCAGTCGCTGAATACAGTCTTACTTTAAATAAATTCGTCATGAGAATCGGCGGAGACAATAACACGTCTTTCAGCCGTCCGGTTTCTCTTTTTGCAGACGACGAAAATATATTCATCTGCGACAGCGGGAATAATTCAATCAGAACAATAAACAAAAAAACGTTCAACGTCAGCGATTATATGACGTTTGACGAACCTGTACTTAAATATTTTCGTATATTAAATTCTCAGTTTGTTATTTTGGAATCGGGCATTTATGAGCTTTGATGCCGTTTTTTCGGAGGTCTCGCAATTGAAAAAAATATTTTCCGCGCTGATGAGCATTTTTCTTTTAATATCGGCATTTTCCTTCTGCGCCTCAGCCGATTATCAAAATACTCATAAAAATACTGGTAATTACGCCGAGGATATCGTATCTGTCGCAAAAACTCAGATAGGCTATACAGCTTCGGGCAGCGACAATAAATACATAAAACGTTTTACAAACGATTCGGGCAGCGCAAGCGCTTCTTTTGTCGCATGGTGCGCTGAACAAGCGGGTGTACCGTCAAGTATTCTTTCTTATAAAGGCACCCTTGAGTCTCTTTTAGGCAGATTTGAGGACGCCGGTACGGTAAATTATTCTGCCGTGCTGGGCGGAGATTATTTGCCCAAAACAGGAGATTTGATTTTTATAACAACATCAACCGGTGATTTTTCAAAATGCTCTAACGCCGGCATTGTCGTTTCATGTTCTAATTCGAAAATAGAAGCTGTTTTCGGCGATGTAAATTCAGCCGTAACGCTTATGACATATGATATTAGTAATACATTAATTTTGGGATACGCGTCTCCTAATTATGCTTCGATTACTCCCTACGTTACAGGAAGATACAAAACCGTAACCGCCGTTAATTTCAGAAACGGACCGTCAGCGGAAAATGCTAAAGTACTTGACGCAAATTCTAATCCGATTGTTATTCCGAACGGAACTATTGTAACAGTTTCAGCGGTTTCCGGAGGCTGGGGATATACAAAATACGAAGATAAAAACGGGTGGATTTGTCTTGAGTATGCGTCGTACTACAGCGAACTCCCCCCAACCGAGAATACACAGCCGGACAATACAGACCTTAATGTAAAATGGAACTTAATTGATGTATCGGGATGGCAGGACGATATTGACTGGGCTAAAGTCGCAAATGAAAATATTCAGGGTGCAATTATCAGAATCGGAGTCAGATATTCTCAGTCCAGGACGATTCACCTTGACAGCAAATTCGACAGAAACTGCAAACAGGCGGCGATTAATTCCGTTCCTGTGGGCTGTTATTTTTACACCGTTGCATACACTGTTGACGACGCTAAGGCAGAGGCTGAATTTGTCGTTAAAACACTTAATGACGGCGGATATCAAATGGACTTTCCTGTTTATTTTGACGTCGAGGACGAATCCATGCGTTCTCTCGGCAGAACGCTTATCAGCGATATCACGGACGCATTCTGCAAAGTCGTTGAGGACGCCGGTTATCTTGCCGGAATTTATTGCAGTAAATCATGGGCTGATTCATATTTAAATGAAAAGGCAGTTTCGAACCGCCCTATGTGGATAGCGCAATGGGATGTTTCAAAATGCACTTATTCCGGCTCATTTGATTTATGGCAGTATTCGGACAAAGGTTCGGTAGACGGAATAAACGGTTACGTCGACTTGAATATATGCTATCTCAACTACCCTTACTACATAAAATCAAACGGATATAACGGATATGAAAAACCGTCTCCCGAACCCGAACCGATTCCCGACCCCGAACCGGATACGGATACTACAAAACCGACCGAGTACGAAGAAAATAATCTTAAAGTAACAATATCCCCTGCTTCGTGTATAAAATACGGAAGCATAAAAAAAGCCGATAAAGAAACCGGCGAAGTCGTAAGTTACAAACTTATCCCCCCGACCGGACATACACAGCAAAATACTGTCGGCACCGACGGAAAGATTAAATGCACAAAATGCGGTGAGGTTCTGATAGAGATTGCACCGGAACACGTCTCGCATAAATACACATTAAAAGAAGTAACGCCCGCTTCATGTACGACTGAGGGCAAATACGACGTATACTGCGATAACTGCAATAAACAATTAATCGGCACTGCAATAATTCCCGTACTCAATCACACCGAGGGTGAACACAGTACGACCGACGCGACATGCGAGGAAAACGGAAAAAATGAAGTAAAATGTTCACGGTGCAGTGAAGTTATCGCGTTTGACGTAATACCGAGTTCAGGACATCAGTGTGACAACTGGACGGTCATAACAAAACCCGACGCGAACGGAACCGTCGGATTAAAACGAGGCGTATGCAAAATCTGCGGAGAGTACGTTTATGTAAGAACGGAATACGACCCGAATGAAAAACCCGACGCAAAACTCGGCGATATTGATATGAACGGAAAAATAACAGCGGCGGACGCAAGAATATTGTTAAGATACACCGCAAAATTAACGGACTTAACCGCTGCGCAGAAGAAACTTTCCGATGTTAATAAAGACGGAAAAATCACCGCAGCAGACGCACGTCTTGTACTGAGAGTTTCCGCAAAACTGGAGGTTCTTTCGTGAATAAATATCTGTTAAAAATTGCACAGTTCATGCAGGGCAGATACGGCATTGACAGTCTGTATAAATTTCTGATGATACTCTACTGTATTCTGCTTTTTGTGTTTTCAATGATTGGTTTTGCGTTCAAGGGAGTTTTGGTAAGAAGACTTATCGTTTTAATCCCGACATTTGTTTTAGTGTATGCCTTTTGCAGAGTTTTTTCTAAAAATATTGATGCAAGACGGGAAGAAAACAGAAAATATCTTTTGTTAAAATATAAGGTCACATCTTCCTTTAATTTATTAAAAAATAAATGGAAATACAGAAAAACCGATGTTTTCAAAAAATGCCCAAATTGCAGTGCAAATCTTAAATTAAAGAAAATCCCGGGTGAACATACGGTGAGATGTCCGTCATGCGGATACGAATTCAAAGTTAAAAACAGATAAAGCAGTATCTATGAAACAGCTTGGTATATTTTTATATATCAAGTTGTTTTTTTATATGATTTATGTTATATTTATATAAAGAAATACATACGGGGTGTTTTTATGCAAAATGAGATTACAAAAAGAGAAAAACTTCTTGACGAAAACGGAAATATAAAAAATCCGGGCTTTGCAAAAAAATTATTATGGGATTATGACCGCCGTGATATTAAGGCGAGCAAAATGAGAATAAAAGAGTGGGATTATTATTACATAGGTACTCAGGATTACGGACTCTGTCTGACTGTTTCCGATGCGGGTTATGTTAGCTGTCTGAGCATATCTCTTCTCTCGTTCGGAGATAAGCCCATGCAGATGAACGATTCCGAAATCGGACTTCTTCCCCTCGGTAAACTTAATCTCCCTTCTACGAGCGAATCAGGAAACATATCGGCAAAAGTCGGAACCGCCGAAATGACATTCAATAACGATTCTAAAACGCGTCATCTGTTCGGAAAATACGACAATTACTGCAATTCGAATAAACCTCTTATTTTTGACGTTGTTCTCTATGATATTCCGGAGGAATCGATGGTAATTGCAACTCCGTTCAATAAAGATAAACATTTTTATTATAATCAGAAAATAAATTGTATGAAGGCAAAAGGCTACGTTAAATTCGGGGATATCGAATGGCAGTTTACTCCGGAAAATAATGCACTCGGTACTCTTGACTGGGGACGCGGAGTATGGACATATGACAACACTTGGTACTGGGGCAGCGGTCAGACAGTGCTTGACGACGGAAGCACATTCGGATTCAATATCGGATACGGATTCGGAGATACGTCTGCGGCAAGCGAAAATATGCTTTTCTATAACGGAAAATCGCATAAGCTTGAGGATATTAAATTTAACATTCCGAAGGACGGTGACAAATATCTGTATACAGAACCCTGGACATTTACCTCAAGCGACGGACGTTTCGAAATGACGTTTAAACCAATTATTGACCGTCAGGCTCCGCTCGATATAAAAATAATGTGCATGCTCCCCCATCAGGTTTTCGGATTGATGTCCGGAACCGCAATACTTGACGACGGAACTGTTATTACGATTAAAGATAAACTTGTTTTCGCCGAACGGGTTCACAATAAATGGTAAAAAAACAGCAGAGATTTTTACGTCTCTGCTGTATTTTTTTATTCATCGTTTTCAGGCTGTGCAATAACCTCAGGTGCGGAAACTTCATCGTTTTTTTCATTTTCTCCGACGGTTTTACCTGCCATAAGATCTGCGAAATCCTGTTCGTCGATTTTTTCATTTTCAATAAGATACTTTGCAACAAGATGAAGTTTATCAACATGAGTTGTAAGAATTTTATTACAGCGTTCATACGAATCAAGTATGATTTTTTCAACCTCGGTATCAATCTGAGCTGCAATGTTCTCAGAATAGTTACGTACGCTGTTATAATCCTTACCGAGGAATACCTCGTCATGTCCGGTACCGAAAGTGATGGGACCGAGTTTATCGCTCATACCGTATTTTGTAACCATCTTTCTAGCTTCATCGGAAGCTCTTTCGATATCGTTGGAAGCACCTGTCGATATATCATTGAAAATAACCGCCTCGGCAACGCGTCCGCCGAGAAGAACGACTATATCATCAAGCATGCTCGATTTTGATTTATAGAGCTTATCCTCTCTGGGCATATTGAGAGTGTATCCGCCCGCCATACCTCTGGGGATAATCGAAACCTGATGAACGGGATCCTGTGAATCAAGATAATATGAAGAAATCGCATGACCCGCTTCGTGATAAGCGGTAACCTTTTTATCGTGTTCGTTAACCTTATGCGAACGTTTTTCGGTTCCGACAACGACTTTTATTGTCGCTTCTTCAATTTCCTTCATAGTTATTGCTTTAAGTCCGCGTCTGGCGGCAAGCAATGCAGCTTCATTCAGAAGATTTTCGAGATCCGCGCCAGTAAATCCTACCGTAGACTGTGCGATAACTTTCAGGTCTACATCGGGACTCAACGGTTTGCCTTTTGCGTGAACCCTGAGTATATCACAGCGTCCTTTTATATCGGGATAACCGACAGTAACCTGTCTGTCAAAACGACCGGGACGAAGAAGTGCCGGGTCAAGAATGTCAGGTCTGTTTGTTGCCGCAATTACAATAACGCCTTCGTTAATACCGAAACCGTCCATTTCAACAAGAAGCTGATTGAGTGTCTGTTCGCGTTCGTCATGACCGCCGCCCATACCGGCGCCTCTGTGTCTGCCAACTGCATCTATCTCGTCAATAAAAATAATAGACGGAGAATGTTTTTTAGCCTGAGAGAACAGGTCTCTGACTCTCGAAGCTCCGACACCGACATACATTTCTACGAAATCCGAGCCCGAAATTGAGAAAAACGGCGCGTCTGCTTCACCGGCAACCGCACGGGCAAGCAATGTTTTACCTGTTCCCGGAGGGCCGACTAAAAGTACACCCTTGGGAATCCTTGCGCCCAAAGCATTATACTTTCCGGGGTCCTTTAAGAATTCAACAAGTTCGGAAAGCTCCTCTTTCTCCTCATCAGCACCGGCAACGTCTTCAAACGTTGTTTTCGATTTTTTCTCCTGGTCGTTTAATCTGACCTTGCCGAAATTCATGGTTCTGTTGTTCTCGTTCATAACGGATGAATTCATACGTCTGAACATGAAGAACATGTATGCGCCCAATGCTACAAGCAGAAGCACCGTCGGCAGAAGACTTAAAAGCCACGAACCGGCTTTACCCGAGGTGTAGTCATATTGTATAGAGTTCGAATTTTTAACATAAGAATCAATATCATTGATAAATATATCAACGCTCGGAACTGTATATTTTTTCTTTTCATCGGAATTCTTTGTCTTATATTCGAGCGTTCCGCTTGAAAGATTAAGATTATATTCCGAAATCTGATCTGTTTTAAAAAGCTCGACTATCTCATAATATTTAACTTTTTTGCTCTTTGAAGGGTCATTATTCGAATACAGAGCAAAAGCGCCTATCAAAATAAGCGGTATTAAAAGATAACTGAGATAGCGCATCCAGTTGTTATTTTTACTTTCCAAAAATTTTTCCTCCGGCAGTGGATTTATTCAGAATAAACATACTCTTTAAGTATACCGACAAAAGGCAGATTTCTGTATTTCTCGGCGTAATCAAGACCGTAGCCGACAATAAACTCATCGGGAACCTCGGTGCCTATGTATTCCGCCGTCAGGTCAACCTGTCTGCGGTCGGGTTTGTCAAAAAGCGTGCAGATTCTGATACTGTTAGGCTTTCTGGCACTCAGAATATCCTGAATATAGCTCAAAGTTTTACCCGAATCGAGAATATCCTCGACGATAAGAAGGTCATATCCTTCGATATTTCTGTCAAGATCCTTTATGATTTTAACTGCTCCTGAAGTTTTAGTTCCGTTTCCGTAACTTGAAACAGCCATGAAATCAATTTCACAGGGAATTGTAATTTCCCTCATGAGATCTGCCATAATCATGACCGAACCTTTAAGAACACTGACCATAAGCAGTTTTCTGTCCTTATAATCCTCCGAAATCTGAGCTCCGAGTCTTTTAACTATAGCCTTGAGATCTTCTTCGGAATACAAAACCTCTTTAATATCCTCAAGCATTTATGTTCCTCCTGAATATTATTTTCACAATTTTTTTTGTATTATTGTCAACAGAAGCGTACTTTGACGTTCCGAAAACCTCGCTCCAAAGAATATGAGCGGAATCGGCAATAAAAATTTTATCTTTTCTTTGTTCCGAATCGATTTTTTTATCCCTGTACAGATTCTTTAACGACGATGAATGTTCAGCGTTTACAAATGTAAAGCGATCTGAATTCTCACGGGTTCTGATACATGAATCTAAAACAATTTTATCATAATCCGCATAATTATCCAATGACAATTCCTTTATATTTTTTTTAAGATCGGATAATTTTTTGTTTAATAAGACAAATTCGATTTCACCGTAAGGGGTTTTATATATAAAGTCTTTCGAAGAAATATTTATGTGAACGCTTTTGAAACTGTTTTTATTCGATTTAAAAAGTAAAAATTCTTTTTCGATTTTTACGGTAAAATCGGAGCTGAGCGTCAGTGCGCCGAATCCGTTTTGTAGATTTGTATTTATTATATCGATATGCCTCAGTTCCGGACATAAAGAAGTGTTTTCCGTTATAAGTTTTGACAATACACGGTTTCTTATACTTCTGTCAAGTCCAAGCAAAAAAGAAATGTCTATTTTCTTTTTATCCGGTATCGAATTATATGCTCGGTTAACTTCTTTTTCAATATATAGCATATCTTCCTTTAGTGAATCTGTATTTCTCAGAAACACCGAAAAAAAAGACGGATTAATTTCATTCATCACAGGCAAAACAGAGTGCCTGATTTTATTCCTGGTATAGTCGTCGGACAAATTCGTTGAATCCGTAACAAAAGAAAGTCCGTTTTCGTGACAGTAATGTTCGATTTCATTACGTTCACATTCAATCAGAGGTCTTATAATTTTGCCCCTGACAGGCGGAATTCCGGTAAGCCCCTTAAGTCCAGCGCCTCTTGCGAGATTCAGAAAAAAAGTTTCTGCGCAGTCATTAAGATTGTGCGCCGTTGCGATTTTAGCTCCCGGCGCCGTCTCGTCAAAAAATTCGTATCTTTTACGCCGGCCGCAAAGCTCTTCACTTTCTCCGGTTTCCTTTGATATTTCGGGAATATTGAATCTGCCGATTTTCAACGGAACATTTAATTCATTGCATAAACTACGGACAAACAGCTCGTCCCTGTCCGCCTCCTCGCCTCTTATCATATGATTAACATGAGCCGCGGCAATATTAAATCCGAGTTCGTTTTTTAAAGACAGCAGAACATGCAGAAGAGAGACGGAATCAGCCCCTCCCGAAAGGGCGACAAGAACCGTATCCGACTCTTTAATCATGTTATATTTTTTAACGGTATTATATACTTTATTCTTCATCAAGATCCCGCTCCCTGCTTGTGAACATTGTAAAGTCGGGATTCCATGCGAGACCGACGCTTCCGGTCGGACCGTGACGGTTTTTCTGTACGAGAACTTCGGCGGTATCAACTCTTATTTCGTCAACAGGCGTGTCATTGTCGTCGGTATTATAATAGTTTTCTCTGTAAAGCATCAGAACTATATCCGCGTCCTGCTCGATTGAGCCCGATTCACGTAAATCTGAAAGCTGTGGTTTGTGAGAACGTCCCTTTTCCTCGGTTCGTCTGGCAAGCTGAGCACAGGTAACAACGGGAATTCTCAAGTCCTTTGCCATAAGTTTAAGACTTCGCGTAATTTCCGAAACCTCCTGAACACGGTTATCGGTTTTCTTACTGCCGGTCATAAGCTGAAGGTAGTCTATAATAACGCAGTCGACATTCTTAAGTTGTCTGACTCTCGCCTTCATTTCAGGGACGGTTATGTTAGACGTATCATCAAAATAAAGTTCTATATCGGAAAGAAAAACGGAAGCGTTTGCGATTCGTTCCCATTCGTCGGGCGTAAGATTGCCCGTTCTGAATTTCGTACTCTGAACACGCGCCTCGGTTGAGAGAACACGCTGTGCAAGCTGTTCCTTTGACATTTCCAAAGAGAAGAACAAAACGCGACGTTTACCGTATACTGCAACATTTCGCGCAAGATTGAGCGCAAAACTCGTTTTACCCATAGCGGGGCGGGCACCGATTAGAACAAGGTCGGAACGGTTGAGTCCGGTTATCATTCTGTCAAGATCAGAAAATCCTGTAGGAAAACCGGCATATTCGGCTCTGTCATCTGAGGAAAGCTGATATAAATTAACGTAAACATCCTTTAAAACATCGCCTATGGAAGCCGGACCGGTTACGGTTTTTCCCTGACGGATATCATATATTTTCTGCTCCGCCATATCGAGAAGAGCGTCCGCAGACATAGACTCGTCGGATGCGAGCTCGTTAATCTCCGATGTCGTTGAAATAAGAGAACGAATATAAAATTTTTCCCGTATAATTTTAGCGTACGACTCTACATTTGCAGTAGACGGTACGTTTTTAGAAAGCTGAAAAAGATATGTTTTGCCCGATTCATCGTCGTATATTTTCTCATTTCGCAGCGCGTCGAGAACAAGAAGAGGGTCTATTTTACCGCCCTTCGCAGCGTCAAGAGCGATAATTGTCGAAAATATCGCCTTATGCTGAGGGAGGTAGAAATAATCGGGCTTTAATATCATTGTCACCTGCGACAGGCAGGAAGGGTCTAGGAGTATAGCACCCAAAACCGCCTGCTCCGCCTCAAGGCTGAACGGCAGTTTTGACATATCCGAATTTCGGAATGCATCCTGAGCCATAATTACTCTCCTATTGCTACTTTAATCGACGCGGTAATTCCGCTGTACAGTTTTACATCGCAGTCATACGTTCCGAAATTTTTCATCTCGGGGCAGACAAGTTTTCTTTTATCTATATCCAAACCGAACTGCGCTTTAATAGCCTCGCTTACATCCTTTGCGGTAACAGAACCGAAAAGTCTTCCGCCGGAACCGGCTTTTGCTGTTACTCTGACAATTTTACCGGTGAGTTTTTTTGCAGCGTCGTTTGCCGCCGCCTTCTCAACGTCAATTTTGTGCTGTTTTGAGGATTCCCTGTTCTTCATCTCGTTTATAGCCTGAGCGTTAACCTCGACGGCAAGTTTCCTGGGAAGAAGAAAATTTCTCGCATATCCCTCGGCAACGTTAACTTTCTGCCCCTTTTTGCCGAGTTCCTTTATATCCTGATTAAGTATAACTTCCATTTGTTTATTCTCCTCAATTAAATAAATTTTTCTATTGAATTATTAAGTTTTTCAATAACTTCATCGAATGATTTTGAATCAATCTGCGCAGCAGCCATTGTCTGATGACCGCCTCCGCCGATATCCTCCATAATAAGCTGAACATTAATTCTGCCGTAACTCCTGGCAGAAACCGAAATACCTTTTGCATTATAATACGCGACAAATGAAGCATCAACGTTATCTATATTAAGAAGTTCATCCGCCGCTTTTGCTCCGGCGATATGCACCTCGGGACCCGTTTTATCTGTATATGCAAGCGCATAATTTGATTTAAACACCGCATTTGACACTATAGAATTTACCAATTTGTACTCTTCCATAGAAGCAGAGAACATTTTTCTTACAGAGATTGTGTCAGCGCCCATATCCTTAAGATAAGCTGCGGCTTCAAAAGTTCTGACGCCGGATTTGAGCGTGAAATTCTTAGTATCAAGATAAATTCCCGCCAGCAGACACTCCGCCTCTACAGGTGAAAGTCTCGGTTTTGAGGGCATATATTCTATTAATTCGGTTACCATTTCGCTCGCTGACGAAGCAGTCGGCTCGTGATAAAAGACCGACGCGTTTTCAATGTGGTCTACAGACATTCTGTGGTGGTCTATAACAATAACGTTTTCTATCTCGGCATAAAGTTCCGGACTGTCAACAATTCTGCTTCGCATAACATCGGTTATGATAAGAAGAGTGTCCTGATCCGCAAGCTGCCTAGCTGCGGCGGGACTGATAAACAGATTATCGTCCGTATTATCGTTATAATGAGATATCAACGGTCTTGCAAGTGATGTTTTTTCATCCACGGCGATATTGACGTTTGTATCAAGATTTCTGACCGCACAGGCAAGTCCGACAGCAGAGCCGAGCGCGTCGAGGTCAGAACCCGTATGACCCATTATTATAACGTTTGACGCCTTCTTAATCGCTTCCTCTATCGCTTTTGCTATGAGACGGGAGCGAATCTGACCGCGTTTTTCGACGCCGTCGGAGACTCCGCCGAAAAACTGATAGTTTTCACCGTTTTTGATTGCCGTCTGATCTCCGCCTCTGCCTCTCGCCATATCAAGAGCCTGTCTTGAAAACTGTTCGCATTCGGTGGCTAATCCGCCTGTTCCGACGCCTATAGAGAGCGTAAAACCGGATGTTTTGTCGTTAATCTTATAGTTTCTTACCTCGTCCATTATATCGAATCTTGCTTCAATCATCTTTAAAAGATTTCTGTACTCGGTAACGGCAATAAATCTGTTATCACCTATTTTTCTCGTAATGCAAGATTTGTCGGAGAACCATTCTGTAATTTTCTTTTCGATATCGGAAATAAACGAAGTATAAAGACTGTGCGAAAGAACGACAGACGCCTCGTCGGCTGCGTCAATCGAAATCATTATTACGACCGGACGTGAAAAATTATACTCGCTCTCGATATCCTTATAATATGTATCATCTATCAGATAAATCTGATAAACTGAGTCGGAATCTGTTTTTACCGATGAGATAAACGCAGAATATTTACGGTCAAAAATATCTAACGATTTGGTATAATTCGTACTGTCCAGTTCAAAATCCGAAATCATGCCCGAGAACATATCCTCGCCGAAATCATCGTGTCCGACCGCGCAGGATGCAAATGAATCGTTGTACCATATAATCCTGCCGTCATTTGAGCATATGACAAACGGAAGCGGAACCGTGCATATTCTGTCCTTGTTAATCTCGGAAAGAGATTCGTTTATTAAGATAACCGAATTCTTCAAGTGTCTGAACTCATTTATTCTTAAAAGACAGAGAATAATCGCAAATACGGCTGATACGCACAGCATAACAAGACCGACTATTCTGTTTTCTATTAGCATTACGCACGACATCGCAATAAGCATTAAAACGGAAAGAATATTGCTGGCGTAATATTTAAAAGCCGATTTGAATTTCAAGAGTGAAAGCCTCCGACGTTAAATATTTATATATTACACTTCGCTGATAACAGGTAATATAACGGGACTCTTTTTCGTTCTGTCATATACAAATCTCGAAATATCGTCCCTGACCTTGTTTCTGAGAGAATTTATATCGTGCCGTCCCTTGTCCGAATACGAATCGGTTATACGTACGATACGCGAATTCATTTCATTGAAAAGCTCGCTCGATTCCTTCATAAATATAAAGCCTTTTGAGTAAATCTGAGGTTCCGAAACAAGATATCCCGTAAGAGAATCGAGAACTATCGATACGACGATAATTCCATCCTCGGAAAGAAGTTTTCTGTCTCTTAATACTACGCTTCCGACATCGCCGACTCCGTAGCCGTCTACAAATACGTTTCCAGCGGGAATATCGGTAACGGTATAATCATCCTCAAATAAAGATACGCAGTTTCCGTTTGATGTTAAAACAATATTGCTCTTCGGAATTCCCATCAGCTGAGCCGTGAGTGCATGTTTCTGCAAATGCTTCTGCTCACCGTGAACGGGAATGAAAAATTTCGGTTTTACAAGCCCGAGAATAATCTTCTGCTCCTCCTGACACGCATGACCGGAGACATGAACGTCATACATCCGTTCATAAACGACATGCGCGCCGAGTTTCATAAGCTCATTGATAACGTTTCCGACCGTTTTCTCGTTTCCGGGAATAGGATTAGCGGAAATAATAACGCAGTCATTCGGACCTATTGAAACCTTTCTGTGATCCGACATCGCCATTCTCGTAAGCGCAGACATCGGTTCGCCCTGACTGCCGGTCGTAATAAGAACCAGTTCGTCGTCGGCATATTGTTTTATAGCGTCGATTCCGATTATAATCCCCTTCGGAACGTTCAAATAGCCCAGCTGCTGACCGATTGCAACAACGTTCTCGAGACTTCTGCCCGAAAGCGCAACTTTTCTGCCGAGAGATTCGGCAACGTTTATTATCTGCTGAACTCTGTGCACATTTGAAGCAAAAGTTGCGACTATAAGACGGCGTTTGCCTGCACGTCTGAAAAGATTTTCAAACGACTCTCCTACTTTGCGCTCACTTTCCGTATATCCGGGACGTTCCGAGTTAGTCGAGTCGGACATAAGACATAAAACGCCCTCATTTCCGAGTTCACCGAGTCTTGCAAGATCTGCCATACCGCCGTCAATAGGCGTACAGTCTATTTTGAAATCGCCCGTATGAACAATCGTACCGGCTCCGCATTTTATCGCAAATGCGAGAGCGTCAGGAATCGAATGATTCATGTGTATCGCTTCAACAGTAAATCCGCCGGCTTTGATTTTATCCCCTGCGGAAATAACCTTAAGTTTTGCTTTTGAAAGTTTTTTAGCCTCTTTAAGTTTAGCTTCGATAAGTCCTATCGTAAGCTGAGTAGAATAAAGAGGTACATTAACGACATCGAGCAGATACGGAATTCCTCCGATATGATCCTCGTGTCCGTGGGTTACGAAAATTCCGCGGATTCTGTCCTTATTCTTTTCTATATAAGTAAAATCGGGAATTACCAAATCAACGCCGAGCATTGTGGAATCGGGAAAAGCCAGTCCGCAGTCGATAATAATTATATCCTCGCCGTATTCTATAACCGTCAGATTTTTTCCAACCTCATTAAGTCCTCCCAAAAAGCCTATTCTTACAGGAAGTACGGGCTGAATGTTTTTCTGTCCCTGTCTGCGCTTCGAATTCGAAACATTTTTCTTTCTGCGCACGGTATTATTTTTATCGTTTCCGGATGTTTTTTTAGATGATTCGGATTTTGTATTTTCCTTTTTTGATTTGCTTTTCTTTTTTGATTCGCCGTTTTCCTTTTGATTTTTTTTCATTTCTCCGGCTTTAGTCATATCAAGTTTTGCATACTTTTTAACTGCCGAATCTAAAATATCGGTATCGTTTTTCTTTTTTTTCTGTTCATTTTTTGATGTATTCCGGTTGTTTGTGTTCATGATCGACTCCTTAAATATAAAATGCATATATACTTAAATATATAATAAAGTTTAAAATAAAAATATGTAAAGCCCGTTAGGGCATTATTATCATTATTTTACTCTTTTAACGCGTCCGTGTCAAGATACGAGGACTTTATTTTCTCCTCTATCTCTTCACAAAGCGACTCGGAAACTTCGGCAGAAACGGATTCAGCCAAAATTTTTATTCTTCTGCCGTCGGATGTTGTCGAAATTAAAGCCGTTCCGTTCGGGAAATAGACTCTGTAACCGTATACCGGATCAGTCTTATTAACTTTAAATACCTTTCCGATTTGTGACGGAAGCAATGATGAATCTATTTCGCGTTTTATGAGTTCAACGCCGGGAAGTTCGTCATATAGCGCACTGAGATTTTTTCCTCTCCTGCTCATAATTGACAGCACCTTAAACATCATAAAAACCGAGTCAAAACTGAAAAGACAGCGTTCCGAAAGTCTGTAAACCCTGTCTGAATACATGCCTGAGGATGAATTGGATATTCTTACAACATCACAGCCGAATTTTTCGGCAACGGTATCAAGAATTTTCGGCGCGTCTGTTTTTACGCAAACGCTTCTTCCTTTTTTAAATTCGTCAAAAACGCAAATCATAAGCAGATGAGCATAGTCAATTTTTCTCTTTTCTTCGTCAACCGCTTTTATTTTTTCGCCTGTTGAATCAATGTCAAAATGAGGATAATCCGAAACACCGGACGAAAAAAGATATGTGCACCTGTCAATAACGTCTTTTATAAGTTTATTGGAACATGAATACGAATATTTTATTCCCCTGCCCGTTTCAGAGCAAAGCGCAAAGAGCTTGCCGAAATATATTTCCTCTATTCTTCGCATGTCGAGCATATCAATGCAGGCTCCGTTTTGGGAATAAATAAAATCGTCTTTTTTATATCTTGACTCAATTTCGCGTTCGCGGTTTCTCGTCAGCGGAAGACCGAACTTTTCATAAAGACGTATCGTTGATTCCCTGTTTTCCGTTTTTATATAAGCGCCCGACTCTACGGAACTGTATGAAATACAAAACTGAAGCTGAGACGAATAGCATTCTCCGAAATCATAAACAGTACATCCGGAAGAAATCAAACCGGATATCATTGCAAGAGCAAGCGCCTTTGACGATTTATCGCCGTCATATCCGATACCGAAAATGCCCTCATTAAGACAGCTTCCGGCCGCCATACCTATACGGCAGCACTTGTCTGCTCTCAGTTCGCGGAATGTTCTGCCCGAAACTCCGCCGTCCGTAATCAATTCGTCAAAATACTTGCCTTCGCGGACATTCTCCGAAACAAATGAAGAAGAAAAAATCTTCTTTCCCGGCCATATAGAAACGCCTTCTTTAATTGTTGTTCCGGCACCTATAACACATCCCGAACCGATGCAGGCATTTTCGAGAACCGTACATGAATTTTTAAGCGTACATCCTTTTGCGATAACCGCACCCGTAATATCGCATCCGTTTTCAATAAACGCAGACTGCCCTATTATCGAATTCTTAATTTTTACGTTCTGATGAATAACGGAATTATCCTCAATTACCGCATTTGGACCGAGAACGCACCCCGGCGAAATTTTAACGTTATTTCCGATAAAAACAGGCGGAATAAACGAAACGTCATTCGAAATAAGAGTATCCGAATATGAAATTATTCCGTCTGCGGGGACGCTGAGATTTGTTTTAACCTTCGCATTAAGAACGTCAATCACGCACGTTCTGTACTGTACGGTATCGCCGATGTCGCACCAATATGAATCTGTGTTATATGCATAAATTTTCATTGACTTCTGAAGCATTTCAGGGAAAATATCTTTCGAAAAATCGCATGAATCATATTTTTCGGCAAGTTCAGCCGTTTTCTCCGAAAGAATATATATTCCGCAGTTGACAAGTGAAGAAACTGCGTGATTTTTATCCGCCTTTTCACAGAATCCTACGACCCTGTTATCTTCGTCAAGACAAAGTGTTCCGTACTCGTCCGTATTTCTGACTTCCTTGCATACGATGGTTGCGTCAGCTTTTTTTGCGATGTGGTATTTCATCACCTTACCGAGGTCTATATCGCACATACAGTCTCCGCTTATAATCAAAATATCGCTGCCGATTTTTTCGGGAAAGATTTTTTTAAGACACCCTGCCGTCCCGAGAGGCTTTTCCTCTATATAGTAACTGAGTTTGACTTTATCGTTTTTTACGTTAAGGTTGTTAATAAACTCAACCATCTCATTGCTTAAATAACCCAATGTAAAACAGATGTCATCAAATCCGTACGAAACAAGCAAATCGGTTATATATTCCGCTATCGGTTTTGTAAGAACCTGCATTAGAGGTTTCGGTACGTCGCATGTAAGCGGTCTGAGTCTGCTTCCCTGTCCGCCGGCAAGAACTACTGCTTTCATAAAATTCCTCCTGATTTTCAGTCGAAACAAAATCGAATCCCAAAGACGAAAAAAAACACCGCATTACGCCTGTGAGATACGTGCTTTGCTCGAAATTATCAGTAATATTTTGTTCGCAATACGGGATTTTATAAGTTAAGTATTTCTTTTTATTTAATTTTATGATATTATCTACTCGGTGATGATATGGATTATACAAAAGGAGTTCTTCTTTTTACCGACGGCGCATGTTCCGGCAATCCGGGGCCGGGAGGCTGGGGTGCGATACTCAGACTCGGCACAAACGAAAAGCGAATGTCCGGCGGGGAAAAAGATACGACCAATAACAGGATGGAGCTGACGGCTGTAATTGCCGGTCTTTCGGCATTAAAAAGAGCATGCGAGGTCAACGTTATATCCGACTCTAAATACGTATGCGATTCCGTTTCAAAAGGCTGGGTCTATTCATGGAAAAAGAAAAACTGGAAAAAATCAGACGGAAAACCCGCGCTGAACTCGGACTTATGGGAGGAACTGCTTTCTCTTCTTAAAATACATAAGGTAACGTTTACATGGATAAAGGGGCACGCCGGTCATCCGGAGAATGAGCTGTGCGATAAAATGGCTGTTGAGGAATCAAAAAAATTCATATGATAAAAAGCGAAACGGAGACCGAAAAAAGTCTCCGTTTTGCTTTAATATACTGATATTAATCTAATATACCATTATTAAATTATAATACAGATAAGTCCGCTGCATCCTTCGTTTATAACGCGCTCGAGCGTCTGCTGAAGTTTCATTCTCGCCTCCGACGGCATATGATAAAGTTTATTCTTAAGTCCCTCATTTACAAGATCGTCAAGCGATTTACCGAATATGTTCGACTGCCATATTCTGACCGGATCCTCCTGAAATTCATTCAAAAGATACATAACAAGCTCTTCGCTCTGACTTTCGCTTCCAACTATCGGAGCAACTTCCGTTTGAATATTCGCCTTCATCATATGTATTGACGGCGCGCTTGCTTTAAGTCTTACTCCGTATCTTCCGCCCTGCTTCATTATTTCGGGCTCCTCAAGAGTCATTTCTTCTATCGTAGGCATTACAATACCGTAGCCCGTTGCCTCAACCTCGTCGAGTGCCGTTTTGATTCTCGAATATTTACGCGACGTGTCAGACATTGTTTTCATGCACTCCATTAAATCAGCCTCGGATTTGATATCAAGAGACGATATGTCGGAGAGTACCGAATAAAAAACGCTGTTGTCCACGTCTGCAGATATAACGGCTTTGCCCGTTCCGAGGTCAATATCGGAAACCTGTGTACCGCTGATAAATTCCTCAAGTGAAATATCCCTTCGCATAACATCAACGCATCGCATATTAGAAAGTTTCTGCGCGCTCGTTTTGACGGCAGAGAAAAGAGAACTTTTGACCTTATGTTCATCCGGCAGTGTTTTCATCCAGCCCGGGAATGAAACGCTTACCTCTCTTACCGGGAATTCCATCAAAACCTCAGAAAGAATTGTTTTTATTCTGTCTTCGTTTAACTCAAGACAATTTACCGGCAAAACTGTTACGCCGTATTTTGATGAAAGTTCAATGCTCAAACTTCTCGATGACGCAGAATCGGGGTCCGTACAGTTTAAAAGCACTATCATCGGTTTATTAATGCTTTTTAATTCATTTATGACACGCTCTTCCGCTTCTTCATACTCATATCTCGGTATATCGCTTATGCTGCCGTCTGTAGTTACAACGAGTCCTATAGTTGAATGCTCGCTTATTACCTTCTGCGTTCCGATTTCCGCCGCCATATTAAAAGGTATATCCTCGTCATACCACGGCGTTTTAACCATTCTGGGCTGTTCGCCCTCTATATATCCCAAGGAGCTCGGAACAATATATCCTACGCAGTCTATCATTCTGACCTTAAAACGCGCGTTGTTGTCAAGCTGTATTTCAGCAGCCTGTTCGGGAATAAATTTAGGCTCCGTAGTCATAATGGTACGCCCAGCCGCAGACTGAGGCAGTTCGTCGACAGCCCTCGCCTTTGCAGAATCAGAACCGAGATTCGGCAAAACAACGTTTTCCATAAATTGTTTTATGAATGTCGATTTACCCGTACGTACCGGTCCTACGACTCCGATGTAAATATCTCCGTTTGTACGGCGCGCAATGTCACCGTATATACTTGTATCTGTCATCTTTATATCCTCCGCTCATTATTTCATTTGGTAATCTATATGAGCTCGGGACATGTTTTATGACACTGTTACCCCTCGTTTCTTGACGGAATCAGCATCAAAACAAAAACTAATTCACAAAAGACTCAAAAAAATAGCCCGCCGTTAAAAAAACTGCCTTTGAGACGTATTATATTTGGTTAAAAATAAAACCGGCCTCTAAGCATTGCGGCTTCGAGGCTGGAAAGTATTATTATGAATGATTAATTTCACACCGAAAAAATCAGTGTTTTTTTATCATCGAGAATATCGGAATCTATTGAATTAAGCTCTTTTATCTGCACAGGATCCGCTTTGTGTGATTTTGCAATACTCCAAACGCTTTCTCCTTTTTCGGCAAAGTATACGTTCAGAGAACATGAATCGTTTTTTTCTGCCGAAACACCGCCGGCGGACATATCGGTAACAACCTTATAATCGGTATTTTTCACTCCGATAAATGATACGTTAAATTCGACGTCGACCGCTAACGAAGAATCAGACTCGGGCGAAAACGCCATATTGTTTATATACATCTCTGCCTCGCACGAAACTCCGGCAGGGTCAATATCAACAGGTTTCGAGAATGAATAATCCTCGGCACGCTGAGTAAAGATATATCCCGAATCCGGCATTTTAAGAATGATATCAAAAAAGATATTTCCCGAAACATTCCAGCTGCCGTCTGAAATCATTGACGTATACTTTAATTTACGCACGCATATATCTGCAATTTCAGCGTCGGGATAAGCCGACATATCGATTTTCACAGAAGTTCTGAAAAGCTGTGACGGTTCGCTGATTAATTCACAGCATCTTATTTCCCCGTTCGAAAGAGATAATTCGTACTCCGGAGAAAAAGCGTCTTCGATACAGCGTATAAGCACGTCGTTATATACATCGGTAGTTGCAACGGAAGTTACAGATATTTCGAATCTGCCCTTCTGCAACGTTCTGTCAGACGAAAAAGAAACGTTAACCGAACAAACCTTAAGCCTGTTTCGGCATTCCGAATTTTCGTCAAGAGTATCGATATCGAAAATCTGACTGAACTGTATCGACTCATTCTGAGTACACAAATCACCGTCGTCGTTAAGCGTTATGATTTTGAGAAGATAAATGCCCTTGAGCATCATTTTATTCTTAATGCACTTATATTCGTTTATGCATGCGGTAACGTCGGTTCTGTATATTTTAACATCCGAACCGGATCTGCTGTCAAACGAATCCGAAACCGTAAAGGTGTTTACCGCACATGCCGTAAGCGCCTTTTTTGTGTATGTACGCTCAAGTTTCATTATACCCGGCTGTGCACACGAAGAGACAATCTCGTTTTTATCTATATACTCGTCGCGTATGTCAAGAGCTATCGAACACTTAAGTTCGGCGCATCTCGGACCGGAAACCCGGCACGAAGTCTGTTCACAGCATGCCGTAACGCTTACGCAATCGGTTTCGGCAGCACCCGGGATATCTATTTTCTTAGAAAATGGGACGTTCGTTTCATAAACCTCGCACTTTCCCGAATCGGAAGTATAAAGAATTCTGAAAACCGCATTTCCGTCGACTACGATTTTTCCTGAATTAACCCAAACGCTGTTAACATTTGACGTGACGGACGTGTTAACCGCTTTGTTTATTTCTGCACAGTAATCGGGAAGATTGACAACCGTCTCAACGGTCTCCTCCGTAACACCCATATATCGCACACTTTTTTTCAGCACTTCGTCTTTCGTGATTTGCAGTTCCATAATTAAACACTCCTTTTTTTGATTCATTAATTGTTATGCCGGTGACATTTGGAATATTACTAAATACGGCTTCCGAACTGTACCGGAAGCCGTATTTCTTTATTCATTCTCTTTTTTTATTCCGAATACCAGCCTTAAGATACCCTTCAGGCATTTCGGCGTCTCAATAACTTTAACAACCATACTTTCCACCCCTTTTCAGCATTTAAGCAAAAGCATTGCTCCGCATATAATAAGAAAAACAGAAAGCGTAAATATTAAAAATTTGGTGGGGAAAATACACATCGCAATAACGCCGAAGCCCAGGGCGATAGTTATAAACCCCACCGGCGATTTTTTCTTTCGCATATAAATATCCCCCCGTATACAGACTTCATTCCATTATACGGGAGGATTTATATGTTGTTACTGTTTATCCTGCCATGCTTTGTACGACTTAACCTCGTCGTACATTATACAGTAGCTTTTATGGCGTGAAACAGGAATTATACCCTTATTCACCGCATTCACAACTGCGCATCCTTTATCGTTTACGTGAGAACACGAAACAAATTTACATTTAACGATATAGTCGGCGAATTCGGGAAAACAAAACGGAAGATTTTCCTTTGTAATCAACTCTGTGTTTTCAAAATCAAGTGCGGAAAATCCGGGAGTATCGGCTATGTATCCGCCGAACAATTCAAAAAGTTCAACACTTCTTGTCGTATGCCGTCCTCGTCCGAGTTTTTTGCTTATATGCGAAGTTTCAAGTTTAAGTTCGGGAGCAACGGCGTTTAGAAGAGATGATTTTCCGACGCCCGTATTTCCGGTAAGAGCACAGACCGAATCTTTAAATATCTCGGCAAAAAAATCGGTATTAATATTATCTTTCGAAGATACCGCAAAAGACTTTATATTGCTTTTTCTATAAATGGAAACATATTCGTCCGCGTCGGCAAGGTCGCATTTTGAAAATACTACAATAGGTTCTATATCCTTATCGACAGCCTGCGCCGTGAGTCTGTCTATAACGGTAAGATTCGGTTTCGGTTCATCTACAGATGAAGTAATAATCAGTTTATCGATATTTGCAACAGGCGGGCGCGTCAGAAAGTTTTTTCTGTCATAAATCTTCATTACCGTGCCTTTGTCGGATTGTGCATCCGTTTCGATATCACAGTAGTCCCCGGCAAGCGGAGTCAGATGTTCTTTTCTGAAAACACCGCGCGCCCTGCACTCGTATACCGTATTATTCTGCGCCTTAACGTAGTAAAAACCGCCTATACCCTTAAGGATTATACAGTTTTCAAGTATCATCAGTTAGGTCCTTTGCTTATGAATATAGTTACTCTTTCATTCTTAGCCTCTTCTTTGGTAAACTCCGTTTTAAGGCTCTGAGTATCGGCTCCGATAGCGTAACCCTCGGGAACCGTCGTCGACGACATCTTAACTATTTCACATGACGGGAATCCGGCGGCAAGAACCGCATCGCATGCTTCATCCTGAGTAAGTCCCGCAACGTCCGGCAGTACGACTTCCGCGGCAGCCTTTGTCGTCTGAGGCGTATATGAAAAACCGAACGCTTCAACATTGACCGCAGGCGTATCTTTCGTAAAGTCAACAGTTATCGTACAAACTTTCTGCGAATCAATCTCTGCGTAATATTCTTTGTTGTCATTTCCGCTTACCGTAAACGAGAATGATGAACCGTCAAGTTTAACATTGCTTTCGGTAATAATACTTCCGTCCGTTTCATAAACGACAACTTTTCTGGGCTGTTCGTCATTATATCCTGATAAATCGGGCAGCAGGAACGAACACTGAGCTTGTTTTGCTTCCTGAGCTTTTCCGACCCAAATCGTTATATCGGTTGTTTCGGGGTCTACAAACGTTGACTGCTCTATCGACTGTCTGATAACATGATTTATAAGAGTTTTATCGGTTACGGTTTCGTACTCGATTTTTATTCTTTCATTCTTAAATCCGATAGTTTTCAGATCATTCTGAGCGTCGGAAAGTTCTGAACCTACAAAATCGGGAATTGCAACAGTTGTATCGTCCGCTGCATAAACAACGGTAATAACGGAACCCGACTGTTGGTACGAACCGACCTCCGGAAACGTACTGATTATCTGTCCGAGCTTATAATCGGATGTCACCTTCGGCTCAAGTTTAACGTTGAAATTAAGAAGTTTCAGCTGAGTCTGATATGCTTCAAGCGTAGTTTCGTTAGTAAACGCGGGAATTTGCTGCATGCTCGCATTATCTGCATAGTCAAGTTTTATAACCTTGTTTGACTGTTTGCTTAAATCCGTTCCCTTTTTAACACTCTGATTAAATACCTTGCCCGCCTCATGTTCCGTCGTATAAACCGGGTTTTTCTCAATATATTTTGAGAACTCCGGGTATTTGGAATCAACTTCATCTATGAGAAGTCCGGTAAAATCGGGCACTATAAGGGCATTCTTATTCTTAAAAAAGAAATGATAGCATGTAAATCCGATTCCGACAACAAGCGCGGCGATAACGGCTATGAGTATCGGCATAGTAACATTCTTTTCCTTAGGAATATCATCCTCATAATAATCCCTGTCATCCTCTTCGGGTTCTTCATTTCCGGCAGCAATCGAATTATCACGAGAAGCGTTTATAACATCGTCGCTTATCGGCGGAACATACTTCGTCGGCTGTTTGTCGATATAATATTCGTAATCGAATTTAATATTCGGATTTCTCTTAAACTCCTCAAGATCAAGAAGCATTTCAGCCGCAGACTGATATCTGTCACGCGGACTCTTCTGCATAGCACGCATTGTTATCTGTTCAAGACCTACCGGAATTGTCGGATTGATTTTTCTAGGCATTTCGGCGGCCTTCTGCATCTGCATAATAGCGACGGAAACAGCTGAATCCGACTGAAACGGAAGCTGCCCCGTAAGCATTTCGTACATAACGACACCCACGGAGTAAATATCGGATTTTTCGTCGGTAAAATCACCCCTTGCCTGTTCGGGGCTTATATAGTGAACAGAACCTATAGCACCGTTCTCGGTAATTGTACGGGTGTCTCCCCTGTTAAATCTCGCAATGCCGAAATCCGTTACTTTTATTGTTCCGTCCTGCAAAAGCATAATATTCTGCGGTTTTATATCGCGGTGAATTATACCCTTGTCATGCGCGTGCTGCAGCGCCTTTAAAATCTGCATGGAGAAATGAACGGCTTCCGTCCATTCTATTATTTTTTTTGTTTCAATATATTCCTTAAGCGTAATGCCCTCAATGTATTCCATTACAATATACTGGAGTTTTTCACCGAAATTAACGTCATAAACCTTAACAATATTCGGGTGTGAAAGTATGGCAATCGCTTTTGATTCGTTTTTAAATCTGCGTCTGAAATCCTCGTTTGCAAGAAATTCATCCTTCAATATTTTAACGGCAACGGTTTTATCGTCAATTTCGTCATATGCTTTATAGACGACAGCCATTCCGCCTACTCCGATCACCTCTTTGATCAGATATCTGTCACTGAATTTGCATCCTATATAATTATCCATATTCACACTTCCTCTCAGTTAGCTATAACCACTACGGTGCTGTTGTCGGTTCCGCCCGCCTCATTGGCGGCGTCTATAAGCCTGTGCGCATACTCATGGACATTCGAATCCGAAACCAGTGACAGTATTTTCTCATCGCTGACCATATTTGAAAGACCGTCGGAACACAGAATCAGTTTACTCGATTTATCAAACGCAACAGCCGTAAAATCAAACGATACGGTTTCCTCAAGACCGAGTGCACGGGTTATAAGATGCTTATACGGACTTACCAAAGCCTCTTCTTTAGTAAGTGTTCCGGAGTTAATCATCTGCTGTACAACCGAGTGATCTTCCGTTATCTGCGTTATGCCCGTGCTGTCCGCACAGTAAACACGGCTGTCGCCGACATGCGCGGCATAAGCGTTTGAATCGAATGCTATAACCACAACGGCGGTAGTGCCCATTCCTTTAAGCAGCGGGTCACTTTTTGCACGGTCGTATATTTTAACATTTGCAGCGGAAATAGCTGAGGAAAAGAGGTTTTTAAGAGCGGAAAAGCCCATTGAACTCCTGAATGACGAACAAATAGTCTGCGAAATAGCCTCGACTGCGATTGAACTGGCAATATTGCCTCCGGCATGTCCCCCCATACCGTCGCAGACAACAGCCCAAACCGCGCCGTCGGCAAATTCGCCCATAGCGTATGCGTCCTGATTGGACTCTCTGATTTTTCCAACGTCGCTTCGTGCGGAAATTTTCATCAAGTAACCTCCTTAATGAGATTTTTTACTGTGTTTCGCCTGAGCTGACCGCATGAGGCGTTAATATCCGAACCCAACTCGCGTCTGACAGTTACGGTATATCCGCAAGAGGATAAAATCTGTGAAAATGCATTTATATCGGATTTACTGCTTCGCTTGCATCCGGTTTCTTTAACTTCGTTTACGGGAATCAAATTTATATGACAAAGTATACCTTTCAAACGCTTTGCAAGCTCTTCGGCACACGCCGGCGAATCATTAACGCCCTTAACCATAGCGTATTCAAACGATATACGTCTGTGAGTAAAGTCGGTGTACTCCCTGCACGCTTTCAAAAGAGCCGAAATATTGTATTTTTTATTTACCGGCATCATCGAACTTCGGATTTCGTCATTCGGAGCGTGAAGCGAAACAGATAATGTAAGCTGTAGATTTTTATTCATCAGTTCATATATTTTCGGAACAAGACCGCATGTAGAAAGCGAAATGTGCCTCATGCTCATGTCCTGTCCCTTTTCATCGGTTATCAGCGAAATAAACCGCATAACGTTATCAAAATTATCAAGCGGTTCGCCCATTCCCATCAGCACGACGTGAGATATCTTAATATTATTATCCCTCTGCGCCGTATATACCTGAGCGAGTATTTCGGAAGATGTGAGATTTCTGACAACTCCGTTTAATGTAGAGGCACAGAATTTGCATCCCATTTTACATCCGACCTGACTGGAAACGCAAATCGAATAACCGTATTTGTACTTCATTAAAACGGATTCTATGTACTCTCCGTCCCTTAATTTAAACAGATACTTTACAGTCGAATCTATAGACGAAGTAAGTTTCTTTTCGGGCTCTGCGAGTGCAATGTAGTAATTCTCGTCAAGTTTTTCTCTCAGCTGTTTTGACAGGTTTGTCATCATATCAAAATTCGTCACGGTATCTGAGTGAAGCCATTTATACACCTGAGAAGCTCTGAATTTTTTTTCTCCCAGGTTTTCCAGTTCGTTCTGAAGTTCATCAAACGTAAAGGAAAGAATATCTTTTTTCTCCATGGCTGTAACTATATCCTCTCAAAACAGGCTATGAAAAATCCGTCGCATCCGTAGATAAACGGCAAAACAGTGACCGTTTTATCTTCTCTGAAACATTCTATATCTTCAAGTATATCACATAATGTAAAGTCATTGTGTACTTTTTTGAATTTACGGCAGATTTCTATATTTTCTTTCGGATTCAGAGTACATGTCGAATAAATAAGTTTTCCGCCTTTTTTTAAAAATTTTGCGGAATTTTCAAGTATAGAATACTGTATTTCGTACAAAGAATCAATATCTTCTTCACTTTTATACTTAATTTCGGGCTTTTTTCCCGTAACACCGAGTCCCGAACACGGTACGTCGCACAAAATTCTGTCTGCCATAGGCAGTTTAATTGTCTTATCGCATGCGTCTCTTAACTGCGTTTCTATAATATCCGCGCCTGTGCGCAGTGCGTTTTCTTTTATAAGTGAGAGTTTATGTTCATATATATCGCACGATATGATACGGCCTGTATTATTCATCATCTGCGCAGCGGTTATGCTTTTTCCGCCCGGAGCCGCGCATACGTCTATAACAGTCTGTCCGGGGTAAGGCGAAAGAGCCTTACAGCAAAGCTGTGATGAAAGATCCTGAATATGTATATATCCTTTTTTTATATCTTCATTTTCGGCTTTTGCTTGAAAATTCGATAAAATCAAGGCGTTTTCACACACATCGGAGTGCCGTATTTCCGAGGAAATATCTCCGTTTTTCAATGTATTGTATCTTGCATACAAATTCTGAGCACCGAGAGATGAAGCCATTATTTTTTCCGCGTATTGAGGAGAATATTTATCGCAGAACATTTTGCATATATACTTAGGAAACGAATACTTAACACTGAGATATTCGATAAAATCCGATTTATCTGGATAAACCGCGCCGTTTAACGAAACTTTCCTAAGAACTGCATTAACAAGCCCGGAGGCGAATGCACATCCGTGTTTTTTTGCAAGTTTCACGCTCTCGTTAACTGCCGCCGAAACAGGAACCTTATCCATAAAAAGTATCTGATACGCTCCGAGTCTGAGAATTGTCAGAACCTGAGGCTTAAGTTTTTTCAAAGGCTGAGTCAGGCAGCGGGATAACATATAATCAAGCGTAATCAGACGCTCAAGTACGCCTTTTACAAGCGCATATGAAAACTTTACGTCGGCGCAGTTATTCTCATTTTTAAACATATCGGCAAGCACAAGATTTGCATAAGCCGAGTCTTTTTCTATACGAGATAAAACGGAAAACGCCGTTTCTCTTGCGTCGGACATAAAATTCACCCCGTTATTTTTTTCTTCTGTTATTGCCGAGCAAAAGCACGGCATATCTTAAAACGTTAGCAAGCGTTACCGCAAGAGCGGCAACATACGTCATTGCGGCGGCCTTAAGAACTTTTTTTGCACCGTTGTATTCGCTGTCGTTTCTGAGCATTCCAGTTTCGGAAATTACTTTAAGAGCTCTTGAGCTTGCATTAAACTCAACAGGGAGCGTAACAAGCTGAAAAACGGCGATAAGAGAATAAAGTCCCAATCCTATATATATTACAGGCTCGAAACTTAAGAAATATCCTAAAAATGCAAGCGGCAGTCCTATATAAGAACCGATATTGCAAACGGGAATAATGGCGTTTCTGACTTTTATAGGCGTATAGCCCTCCGCATGCTGTGCGGCATGACCGGCTTCGTGACAAGCTATTCCGACCGAGGCAACGCTCGTACCGTAATAAACATCCTTAGACAATCTTATAACATTCGATCTCGGGTCATAATGGTCGGAGAGTTTGCCCTGCGTTTCCTCAATTGCGACATTCATTATGCCGTAATGTCTGAGAACCGCGGCGGCTGCCTGTGCGCCGGTAATTCCTGCACTGTTATTAACTTTACGCATTCTCGAATATGTCGTCTGAACCCGAATCTGAGCCCAAAGTGAGAGTAAAAATGCAGGCAGTACAAGCACAAGATAAGTCCACAAAGAACCGTTCATCATCGTATATCCGCCCATATAATATAGAGCCATGGGCGCTGCAAGAGTAATTGCAGTCAATGTCATATTACTTAACATAATATCATTCCTTTTATTCTAAAACACATCCGTTTAAATCGCGGTGACCTGCCGAAAACTGCTTGGCGTCCAGTCTTTTTGCACCCTCCGCCTGAAGCGAAAGGATTTTTAAAAGTTTTCCGTCTGCGCATGAAACGTAAATCGAATTTTTATCAGCCGTAACGGTTCCGGGAAGAGTTGAAGTTGAATTATCCGTCTTTTCGCTTTGATAAATCTTAAGTTTTTTGCCGTCATAATGAGTAAACGCTACAGGCCACGGCGACATACCGCGAATTTTATTATGAATCATATCGGACGGCTCATTCCAGTCAATTAATGCCTCGTCCTTTGAAAGCATTGAGGCGTAAGTCGCCTTTGATTCGTCCTGTTTTTCAGGCGTTATTTTTGACAATGCAAAATCTTCAAGCGTTTTTATAAGAAGGTCGGGAGACGCCTCGGCAAGTCTGTCAAAAAGCTCGCCGGCCGTCTCGTTTTCACCTATCTCCGTTTCATATTTCAAAAGCATGTCGCCGGTGTCAAGTCCTTCGCCCATCAGCATTGTCGTAACTCCCGACGTTTTCATTCCGTCGATAACTGCGCGCTGTATCGGAGCCGCGCCCCTGTACTTCGGCAGAAGAGAGCCGTGAACGTTTATGCATGCATATTTCGGAATATCGAGAATTCTTTTGGGCAGAATTTTTCCGTATGCCGCGACAACAATAAAATCAGGGTTATAAGATTTTAATTTTTCAAATGCCTCGTCGCTTTTCAGCGTAACGGGCTGATAGACTTCAACGCCGTATTTTTCTGCGGTAACTTTGACCGGAGGAGGCGTAAGAATCATTTTTCTGCCCTGGGCTTTGTCCGGCTGAGTAACGGCAAGACATACGTCATATCCGTCTTTAATCAATCGCTCAAGACACGGAACCGCAAAATCGGGCGTACCCATATATATAATTTTCATATAAAATCAACTTCTTTATATAAATTAGTTATTCCCCGTCTTCGTCGAACATTACTTCCTCGCCTCGTGCAAGTTTATCCGTAAATAAAATGCCGTCGAGATGGTCAATTTCGTGGCAGAAACATCTTGCCTTAAGGTCTTCGCCGGAATATTCATGCCATTCTCCGTGCCTGTCCTGCGCTTTAACCTTAACTTTAGAGGGTCTTAATGTTATTCCGCTTTTTCCCGGAAGAGAAAGACATCCTTCGGTCTCCTTCTGTCTGCCGGATGATTTGATTATTTCGGGATTTATAAGTTCAAGAAATCCGTCTCCGCAGTCTATTACGACAGCTCGTCTTAAAACTCCGACCTGAACAGCGGCAAGACCGACTCCGTCGGCTTTGTACATTGTCTCTTTCATATCGTCAAGCAGAGTAAAAAGCCTGTCGTTAAAATCCGTTACGGGTCTGCTTGTTTTTCTGAGGATAGGGTCCTCTTCCGTTTTGATAATTCTCAGTGCCATATATATCTCCCTTTCAAAACGTGCTCTCGGGATTCATATCCGCGCTTACGCTGACGCGTGAAAATCTGCTGATTTTTGAAAAATCCCTGAGACACCTTGAAATCATATTTCTGAATTTTTTTGTATTTTTACATTTTATTATAATGCGTTCCCTGTATTTATTATTGATTTTGGCAAGTTTAGGTTCAACGGGTCCCAAAATTATAAGTTTCAAATCGAAATAGTCTCCCCTGACGCTTTTCTTTATTAAATCAAGGAATTCCGCCGACGCAAGATGAGAATAATTCTCACCGGACGAAGTAAAACTTATAACACAGATGTCGCAGAACGGCGGATAAATAAGTCCCCGCCTTATCGCAATCTCGTCATTATAAAAACTTAAATAATCCTGCCGGGAAGCAAATCTTATTACGGGATTATCAGGTATAACTGTCTGAATAACCGCTCTGCCGAGTTTATCGCCTCTGCCCGAGCGCCCTACAACCTGAGTCAGCAAATCAAACGCTTTTTCCATACTTCTGAAATCGTCGTTATACAACTGCTGATCTACGGAAACAACGCCTACAAGCGTTACATTGGGAAAGTTGAGTCCCTTTGCAACCATTTGAGTGCCGACCATTATGTCATATTTTCCGTCGGCAAATTCTCCGAATTTTTTTTCATGAGAATTCTTATATGTCATCGTATCGGCATCAATTCTGAGTATCCGAGCCTCGGGGAAAAGTGAATTGAGCTCCTGCTCAACCTTCTGCGTACCGAATCCCGAATACCTGACGGTTTCGCTTCCGCATTTTGAGCACACTGTCCGCATGGGTTCGCTGTAACCGCAGTAGTGACACATTAGACGGTTGTTCGCTATATGATAGGTAAGCGAAATACTGCAATTCGGGCATGTTACTACGCTTTTGCACTCTTTGCATGCAACAAAAGTATTATATCCTCTGCGGTTTATTAATAAAATCGTCTGCTGGTTGTTTTCAAGATTATATTTTATTTCTTCACAAAGCGATGCACTAAGAGACATCATACCCGACTGCTGCCGTCTGTCGGTCATATCAATAACCTTAACCTCAGGCAGTACGGAATTAGAATATCTGTTTTTAAGTTCGATTAATTCATATTTACCGCTTTTTGCAAGAGCAAAGCTCTCTACGGAAGGCGTCGCACTGGCAAGAATCAAAAGAGCGTGCGAATCTGCACATCTGAATTTAGCCGCCTCTCTTGCATGGTATCTCGGCGTTCTCTCGGATTTATATGAGCTCTCCTGTTCCTCGTCAATAACAATCAACGCTAAATTCTCGACCGGAGCAAAAACGGCACTTCGGGTTCCGACGACAATGTGCGCCCTGCCTCGTTTGATTCTTTTAAATTCGTCAAGTCTTTCGCCGACCGACAGACCGCTGTGCATAACGGCGACTTCCTCGCCGTAGCGGGAATAAAACTGTGATAAAAGCTGAGGCGTCAGCGAAATTTCAGGAACTGTAACTATAACGCTTTTTCCCGTTTTATAAACGGAATCGATAAGTTTCATATAAACTTTTGTTTTACCGCTTCCTGTTACGCCGTATAACAAGGACGTATGAAACTCTCCGGAATCAAGTCTGTTTTTCAGAATATCGTAAGCGTTTTCCTGCTCATTTGATAAAACAATCTCCGTTTTATCCGTTATGTATGCGCCGGCTTTCAGCGGATTTCTGTAAACCTCGGTTTCAAAAGAATCAAGGATACCTTTTTTCGTTAAGTTTTCAATAACCGCACCGCTCGCGTCGGTAAAATAAGTTATTTCTTTTACTGCCGCGCTTCCGATATCCTCCAGCAGAGAAATAACCGATTTTTGTTTTGCCGTTAATTTATATTCTATCTCTCCGTTCAGAAAGGCATCTGATATTTTTACGGTTTTCATTACCGCATCCGACGCATTTCTCAATGTCTGAACGTTTTTCTGAACATATCCTTTTGAAATCAGCCCCTCAAGGACGGGACTGTCATTTTGTATTCCGAGATTTTTTTCGACAGACTCATATTTAACCGCACCCTTTTTATTCCTGAAAAAAGCGCAGATTCGGCTTTCCTCATCTGTCATCTCGTCTTCGTCTGCTTTAAAGCCTTTTCTTGTAAGAGAATACGTATCGTGCGCTTTAAATCCCAGTCCGAAAGGAACCATTGCTTTTGCGGAATCATAAAAAGTACAGAATGTTCTGTCGGATATAAACTTCGCAAGTCTCAGCAAATCCTCGCCGAGAACCGGACTTTCGTCTAGAACACGTTCTATCGGTTTTAATTTTTTAACGGAAAAATCTTCATCCGTATCATCGGATATTTCAAAGATAAATCCCTGTCGTTTTTTATTTCCGGCTCCGAAACCTACTAAAACCCTACACCCGGTCTTCGCTTTTTGAATCAAAGAATCGGGTATAAGGTAACTGAATAGCATATCAAAGCTGTACGCCGTATTTTCTACGGCGACCTTTGCAATGTATCCGGAATGCGCCAAAGGGATATCAGTCCTCGTTACATTCTTCTTTTGAACGGTCGATTATTTTGCATTTACCGCTCTTTATTTCCTCCACTGCGAGACTTACGGTTTTTTCAAGAATTATTTCCTTATCAGCAATAGCCTTGTCCGTAATCTGTCTTGCGCGTTTTGCAGCAGCGGTAACAAGAGCGTAACGGCTCATATCGTCATCCATAAGTTCGGTTAAATCTACATCGAGCATTTTTTTATCTCCTTTATGTCAAATCCAATTTTTCAAGTATTTTGTTATGTACGTTTTTAACTGTTTCATCGAGAATATCATTCTCGACAACTATATCGTATTCGAATCGTTTTTCGACTTCGGTTTTAGCAATATTGAGACGCTTCTTAATCTCATCTTCATTCTCGGAACATCTGTCACGAAGGCGCTGTTCAAGAATTTCAAATGACGGAGGCATAATAAATATTGAAAGACAGTCGGGAAAAATCTTTTTGACATTTTCCGCGCCCTGAACTTCAATTACGAGAACTACTATTTTACCGTTGTTTATGCGTTTTTTAACATCGCTTTTTAAAGTTCCGTAATAGCTGGAACCGTATTTTGCATATTCGATAAACTCGCCGTCTTCAATCATTTTTTTAAACTCGCCGACGTTGACGTAATAATAATTTACGCCGTCCTTCTCCCCGGGTCTCGGCGCTCTCGTTGTCGCTGAAACGGAAAGAGAAAATCTTTCGTCCTTGAGCAGAAGACTGTTTACAATTGTATCCTTACCCGCGCCCGAAGGACCGGATATTACAACAAGACGTCCGTTACAAAAACAGCAGTTATTATCATCACTCATCATCTGTTACCTCGTCGCAAAATGAATTATCGTCACTGTTGAATCTTTCGTATATGCGTTTAAGCGGAAGGTACGAAAGAATTATGTGGTCTGAATCGGAAAGGATAACGCTTTTTGTCTTTCTTCCGCATGTTGCGTCTATAAGAGTGCCGTTATCTTTAGCAAGCTGTATCATTCTTCTTATAGGAGCGGAATCCGGAGCAGTAACCGAAATTACTCTGGAAGAGTTAACCATATTTCCGAATCCGATATTTACTAATTTCATAAGCCTGTCCGCCGTTATTCGATATTCTGAATCTGTTCTCTGATTTTCTCAACTTCGGCTTTTATATCTATAACAATTCTGGCAATCTCGATATCGGAAGCCTTGGAACCGATTGTGTTTGCCTCTCTGTTTATTTCCTGAACAAGGAAATCCATTTTTCTGCCGATAGGTTCCTGTGAATCCATAAATACGCGAAGCTGGTCAATGTGACTTCTGAGTCTGACTGTTTCCTCCGCCACGGCAATCTTGTCCGCAAAAACGGCGACTTCCGTAAGGAGTCTTGATTCGTCAACCGTGTTATCGCCGAGAAGCTGGCGGACGCGTTCGAGGAGTTTGTCATTATATTCTTTAACAGTCTGCGGTGAACGTTCCTCGATTCTCTCAACAAACGAGATAATCAGGTCGGCTCTTGAAAGAATATCCGCACGGAGTTTCTCACCCTCCGCCTCTCGCATTTTAACGAAATTAACAACAGCTTTGTCAAGAACGCTTTTAACGCATGACCAAACTTTATCCTCGTCCGCAGGCGATTTTCTTACTGAAAAAATGTCGCTGCGCATTGCAAGATCTGAAACTTTAAAATCATTTTCAAGCGAAAACTTTTCACTCAATTCCTTAACCGCATTGACATAACCGAGCGCAAGAGATTCGTTAACCTGAACGATAACGTCGTCTGTCTGCAATGAATCTATCTGAACCGAGCATTCAACTTTTCCGCGGGAAATAACGGACTGAACATATGATTTTAATTTTTCTTCAAGAAAAGAATATCCCTTATAAACTCTCGGCGAGAATTCAAGATATCTGCTGTTTACGCTTTTCAATTCGACGGTAATACTCATTCCGTCAACGGTGTCCTGGCTTCTGCCGTAGCCGGTCATGCTTTTTATCATATAATGAACCTCAAAATGTATAGAATAATAAACAATTATATATTATTTTTAATATTTTGTCAACAATTATCGACGCCGGCTGTTATTTTTGTTGGCTCTTGCCGTTTTCTGTGCGAGTCTTTTAAGAGAAGCTACCTCTTCTTTTTCAAGTTCACGCCATTTTCCGGGCTGTAACATGCCGAGTTTTACCGTACCGAACGACGTTCTTTTAAGCCGTATAACGGTAAGTCCCGATTCCTCGCACATTTTCCTTATCTGACGGTTTCTGCCCTCGCGCAGAACAATCTGCATAACAGTTCTGTCCGGCTCTGTCAAAAGGACTTTAATATCGGCGGGAAGCGTCTTTCTGCCGTCTATCATTATTCCGCTTGCAAGTGCGGTCAGCTGATTTTCGCTGACTTTTTCCCTGACGGTAACTCTGTATGTCTTTGATACATGCATGGACGGATGCATCATCATATTAGCAAATTCGCCGTCGTTCGTAAATAAAAGCAGCCCTTCGGAATCCCTGTCGAGACGTCCTACGGGAAATACTCTGACGCCTACGTCCTCAACAAGCTGAGCGACGCATTTTCTGCCCATTTCGTCATTCATCGTAGTAACGAATCCTCGTGGCTTATGAAGCATTATATAAATGTTTTTTTCTTTTCCGGAAAGGAACGGCTCACTGTCAATAAGTATTCTGTCCCTGTCTGGATCTGCCTTGTCGCCGACTTTCGCGCGCACGCCGTTTACCGTCACTCTGCCCGATGCGATAATCTCTTCCGATTTTCTTCTGGAAGCGATACCGTTTTCGGCAAGTATTTTTTGAAGTCTGATTTTTTCAGCCATGTCCTACCTCGATAGTTTATTTAATTTATCCTTTAAATAATTTATAAATCCGTTTTTCCGCGTTTCCTTGTTTTCCTTTGTAATTCTTTTTACGTTTGCCGGGGTCTGAGAAATAAGATTCGACGAATATATAATACGGTTTTTATAAATCAACTGAGCCTTTCCGCAGACAACAGTTTCATCTACCGGCGCATAAAGAAATTTCTGAGCGATAATCCGCACGGATACATCCTGAGAAATATCCCTAAAAGATTTTATTTTCGGAATCTGCACCGAAGCGCAGATGTTTTTTACATCCGACCCTGTTACTTTTATATTGATTTCCGCCTTTTGAGGATTTAAAGTATACACGGCCCCGAATGCGTTTTCTATAAGCGTTTTATGATCATTCCAGTCATCGGGAGCATTAAGAGTAACAACAATAAGTGAAAGCGAATCCCGCTGAGTTGCGGAAACAAGACACCGTCCGCTTTTCTTTGTAAAACCTGTTTTAACTCCGCAGCATCCCTCGATGCTTTTTAAAAGTCTGTTGTGATTTGTAAGATAGTACTTTATTCCCTGTTTCGTCTCAACGGTATGGGTAACGGATGAAAAAACTTCTTTAAGAAAATCATTTTCCAGCGCGTATGAAGCAAGCAGAGCCATATCATATGCGCTCGAATAATGCTCCGGCGCGTCAAGCCCCGAAGGAGTTACAAAATGAGTATCGTTCATTCCGATTTCGCGCGCTTTTTCATTCATCAATTGAGCAAAAACATCAATACTTCCCGATACTGCTCTCGCGCCTGCATTTGCCGCGTCATTACCGCTCGGCAGAAGCATACAGTATATAAGATCGCCGGCACTGACGGTATCGCCGGGCTTTAAGCCCGATGCAGAACCTTCCGTCTGAGAATCAGCCTCGGTAATCGTAATTTCATCATCAAAACCGAGTTTTTCACACACTATAAGCGCCGTCATAATTTTGGTAGTGCTTGCCATGGGCATATGTTCATGACAGTTTTTTTCATAAACCGTCTCACGCGTCAACGGCGAATATGCAACGGCACTTTTTGCAGACAGAATGATTTCTCCGTCACCGACGGCAAATGCATTCACCGGCAACAAAACAATTACTGCACTTAAAATAAACGAAAATATACTTTTTTTAAACATACCAACCACCGCCTACATAAAATCTATGTAAGCGGCAGAATTAAAATACTATTTATTCAATTATTCGGTAACAATTACAGGCTCTGTCTTTTCGCCGTCGGATTTTTTGTTTTTATTCATAAGATTAGTAACCTTATCGAACATCTCGGGTACAAGGTTAACCGCTCTCTCAGCCGCGTTGTCAGCCGCAGTGATATGCTTGAGACTTACCTCGCCCTTGTTAATAACAAGAAAAGCAACGGGATTGATTGTAACACCGGCTCCGCCGGCACCGCCGAAAAGTTCGACATTGTTCTTTGAGGGAAAATCAGAACCGCCGGAAGCAAATCCGTATGTAACCTTTGAAACAGGAATAATGGTAACATCATCGTCAACCTTTATCGGCTCGCCTATTATTGTGCTGACATCAACAAGGTCTCTGACCTTTTCAATTGTCGAAGCAAGTATTTTTTCCGCAGATTGATCTTTCATAAATCAAACACCACTCTCTGATATATTTTTATTATTTGTATTATCAACGGTTTTCTTCTTTTTAATACCTTTAATAAATTTAATAAGAACATTAAACAGAAGATCGAAAACCAGAAGTATAACCGAATTGATAAGTTTTCTCGGAATAACCGCCATATCGATTTCCAGCTGGCAGTCACCTTTATCCGCAAGAAAATCGAGAGAAATATTTATATCATATTTTTTCACATTGCATCTTGAAATAATATCTCCCGCAAGCGGAAAGATAACGGAACTATATTTTCCGTACGCTATTGCAGTCTCGGCAGCGTCGCCCCTGGCAACGGTTGCATCGAGTATAAAAAGATTTAATACAAAACAGTGCGTAATCCGTCTTGAAACCTTATCAAGCGCAGACATTAAGGATGATAAAATGCTGATAATACCGTCGAGTCCTTCGTTATTATAAAACGTTAAAAGAATATTATCCTTTTTCTTTTTAGGAGGTTCTTCTTTCTTTTCCTCTTCGGGTTCTTCCTTTTTCTCTTCCTTTTTACCGTCGTCTTTTTTCTTCTTTTCTTTTTTAGGCTTCTTTTCGGGTCTCGGGTAAAGAGGAATCTTTATGAAAAGCCACTGGGCATAGCTTTCTATTTTCTTATCATAGTTGAGATAAACTCGGAAACGTATGCTCAGAACAGCAATAAAAAACAATATTATGCCCAATATTATATACAGTGCAATCATAAATCAGCCTCCTTTCGTTAACAATTAATTTATTAATTATATAAGAGACATCTGTCCCTCTAATTCATCGGATTTATTCTCATTCGGCTCTTCAATATTGCTCTCGGGAATTTTCGGAAGTTCGTCAAGAGATTCAATTCCGAAGCACCTGAGAAAATTCGTCGTAGTACAGTATAGCAAAGGTCTGCCCGGTAAGTCAAGCCTTCCGTGCTCTTCTATAAGATTTCTTTGACATAATGTCGAAATAACGCCCGAACAGTCGACGCCCCTGATCTGCTCGACAAATGATTTTGTAACAGGCTGATTATATGCGATTATCGCAAGAACCTCAAAAGCGGCGTTAGACAGCGGAGAATTGCTCTTAAGTGCGAGAACACTTCTGACCTGCTCTATGTATGCGCTTTTTGAGCACATCTGATATTTGCCTCCGAGATTTAAAATAGTAATTCCGTGAGAAGCGGATGAATATTCTTTTCTCAGTCTTTCAAATGAATCCGTAAGCTCATCAGAACTGACAAGCAGTGTTTTTGAAAGTTTTTCAACTTCAAGCGGTTCCCCCGAGGCGAACAGAACCGCCTCCAGCACCGCGTCTATATTTGTATTATCCATTGTCGGTTTTCTCCGTATAATCGAAATTAAGACTCGCCTGCGTTTCGTCTCCGTCTCCGGTAAGATATATTTTTCCGTTCTTGGCCATTTCAAGAAGCGCCAAAAACGCCGCGACGAGATCCGAACGGCTTTTTGATGTTTCAAAAATCGATTTAACCTTTATTTTTCCGGTCTTTGAAAGAACGGAATAAATCGAACTGATTTTATCAGATACGGACACAACGGCTTTTTGAACTATTACTTTAAACGAATCCATAGGCGGAGGCAGTTTTCTCAAATGTCTGCCTGCCGCATTTATATATGCATTCATCAGCTCTAAAACGTCATGAAAACGCCTGTACGTCATATCAGCCTTTATTTTTTCAGGCTCTTTTACTGTCGTATTAAATCCGTCGGTCATTTCCGACAGTTCTTTAGCGGCTCTCTGACAGTCCCTGTATTCAATAAGTTCGCCCGTCAGTTCTTTTTTTAGGGTCTGAGCCTCCTCATATCTCGGCAGCAGCGAAACTGTTTTGATATAAACAAGCCTTGCAGCCATCTCAAGAAATTCACTCGCGATATCGAGATTATCCTCCTGCATTTTTTTAACATAATCAAGATACTGCTCCACAAGCTCAAAAATCGGAATGTCGTTAATATTCAGTTTGTGCTTTGAAATCAGGTGAAGCAAGAGGTCCATAGGTCCCTCGAACACCCGAGTTTTATAAGAAATCTGTTCCATACTTTTTATCCGTTATATATTATATACCGGCTATTGCAAACGCAATTTTCATAAACAATGAAGATACGGCACTATCGATAAAATTAAGCGGAACCGAAAGAACGCCGGTGAAAAGAAGCGCAAATATTACGATAACGATATATCTTTCATACTGAAGCATTTTAAAATAATACTTCTGAGGAATGATAACGGCAAGAATTCTAGAACCGTCAAGAGGGGGAACGGGAAGAAGGTTAAACACGGCAAGCGAAACATTTACTTCGGCGGCATAGAAAAAGAAAATATACAGTAAGTTAAAAAATGAAACCGACGGCGCAAATCTTGCAAATACAGCTCCGACAATATATGATAACAGTGCCATAATAAGATTAGACGCGGGACCTGCCAAAGCCGTCAGCGCAAAACCCGAACGGGGATTTTTAAATTTAGAAACATTAACGGGAACCGGTTTTGCATATCCGAAACCGAAAACAAAAATCATTATAGCACCGATAGGGTCTATGTGAGCAAACGGACTGAGCGTCAGTCTGCCCTGCAAGCGAGGAGTGTCGTCTCCGAGTTTTGTCGCGACTAACGCATGCGCAAATTCATGTACGGGCAAAAGACAGAATACGACAAACAGCAATGAAGCGAGTTCGACAAGAAACGTAACAGCGTCAAATTCACCGCCGCTTATCAGAGTTTTAACTGTACTGAATAACATTGAACAACCTCCGTTTACTTATAACCGACTATAAACCTGTCCGTCGAAAAGAAATCTTTTTCAATATCTACGGATGAAAAACCTTTAATCATATTTTTAATTAACGGCGGCTGCGATTCTCCGGATTCAAAAACAAACATTCCGCCTTCGTTAATATACGGCAGCCACTTACTTACTAAAATTCTGTAAAAATCAAAACCGTCCGCTCCGCCGTCGAGCGCTAAGACAGGTTCTTTTAAAACCTCCGCCTGTAATGATGCGATTGCATCGGATTCAATATACGGCGGATTAGATAAAATAACGTCCGGACGCGGTAAAATATCGCTGTTATATCCTAGTGCTATATCATACTTTAATATTGTAACATTTTTTACACCGTTGAGCAATACATTTTTTTCGGCATAAAAAAGAGCGTCAGAAGAAATGTCAAGCAAATATACTTCGCATTCGGGATTATTGACCGCTGCCGAGATACCTATACACCCGGAACCTGTACATAAATCGAATATAATTCTTTTCCCTCTATCTTTTAAATAATCGTTTACTTTATAAACTATAAACTCCGTCTCCGTACGCGGAATCAAAACGCCCGCTCCGACCTTAAAAGGAAGCGAGCAAAACGTCCATTCACCGATTATATACTGTAAAGGCTCGTTATGCAGTCTTCGTTGTGCCGATTCATAGACCTTTTTAACGTCGGAATCCGCACATTCCTTATTCTGCCGAAAAATCAGGTCATTTTTTTTCATACTGAGACAAAATGCAATGATTTCCCGTGCTTCAAACGAAGCATTTTCAATGCCGTGACTGTCAAGTATTTTTGTTACATCGTAAAGTAATTCTCTTACCGTCATTTTAAAGTATCGTCATCCGGATTATCCGTAATTACAGCCTTAACAGAAGCAATTCCAACCTCAATCATATCGTCCGTAGGTTCTTTTGTTGAGATTCTCTGCATCCAAAGTCCGGGGGCGGATATTATTCTTGTAAAGACGTTGTCTTTACGTCCTGCTAGTTTTATGCATTCATAGCCGATGCCGACGACAAGGGGAAGTACGAGAAGTTTTATAAGCACCCACAGTATACTGTTATCAAGAATAACCGTTGCATTCAATGCGTGAAGAACAGACGAAAGAACAGACGAAACGATAATACTGATAATAAGTACGAGGAAAATAAAACTTGTTCCGCATCTCGGGTGGAAACGTTTCATTTTTCTTACATTTTCAACGGTAAGTTCAAGACCGTGTTCATAGCAGAAAATCGTTTTATGCTCAGCGCCGTGATACATAAATACCCGTTTTATGTCTTTGTTAAACGAAACTATAAGCATATATAAAACAAATATTATAATTCTTATCAATCCCTCAAACAGCGGGTGAAGATTATGACTGTCAAGCCAACCGGCAGAAACATATTTATCAAATAAATCAACGCCTTTTGCGGGAAGATACATAAATAACAGTATCGCAATTGCAAATCCGAGAATCATGGATATTACGGAAATAATATTCATCATTTTCGGTCCCATTTTATCGTTAAGCCATTTATCAAGCTTAGACATGTTTTCCGTGTTTTCCTCAGCCTCAAGCTGACCGGACAGTTCTGCGGATTCCATGAGGCATTTATAGCCGAGAATCATTGATTCGATAAAATTGACAACTCCTCTTATAAGAGGAAGTCTGAGAATTTTATACTTATCTCCCGCCTTCTTAAAATCCTTCATCTCGGTATAAATAGTTCCGTCCGATTTTCTGACCGATAACGCGGCGCCCTTGGGGCCGTTCATCATTATTCCCTCAATCAGAGCCTGACCTCCGACGGAGGTTTTTCTGATTGCCGGTTCTTTTGTTTTACTCATACGCTTTTCCTTTCATCTGCATTCTGTCTGTCCGATTCCAAACTAAGCGGAAACGTCATTGTAACACGAGTACCGACGTTTTCCGTACTTGTAATTTCGAGCGTTCCGTTATGCATTTTTATAATTTCGTCAACAACGGCGAGACCGATTCCCGACCCTCTGACCGAAACATTTGCTTTATAAAATTTCTCCTTAACATGGGCAAGGTCATTTTTAGATATCCCGCATCCGGTATCAGCAATATCAATGACGATATTGTTATCGGTTGTTTTATGTGCGCAGACGGTGACCTTACCGCCTTGTTTGTTATATTTAAACGCGTTGTCAAGCACATTTACAAAAACCTGCTTTATCCTGCCGGCGTCAGCCGACATAGGAGCCGTGTAATCCGGTGACGAGTAGCTTAACTCTATTCCGTCGCGCTTTGCTCTGTCCATGAATACAAAGACAGCTTCATCAAGCTCGGCAAGCACATCGATCGGTTCAAATCGAAGAGACAGCCGTCCGCTCTGCATTTTTGAAAAGTCAAGCAGTTCTTCAACCAGTCCGTAAAGCCGGTCGGTTTCGCTGACAATAACGCCGAGTGCTTTTTCCGTTATTTCTTTATCCTCAGTGCCCATACTCATAAGCGTTTCGCCCCAGCCCTTAATTGCGGTCAAAGGAGTTCTCAGTTCATGAGATACGGTAGATATAAAGTCATTTTTTATCTTGTCCGTCCTTGCTATTTCGTCGGACATATAGTTAAATGTCTCGCAAAGTTCGCCTATTTCGTCATCCTTATTATAATCGTCGATTTTTGCATTAAAATCGCCCGAGGCAAGCCTTTTTGCGGATTCATTTATCTTTTTTACTGGATTTACAATTGATTTTATAAAATACAATCCCGAAATGCTCACAAAAAACAGAGCAATAATACATGCAATCGATATAAGCACGGTATAAATAACATGCTGACGGTCAAGCCTCTGCAATGAAATTATAAATCTGACTGCCCCGCCGATATCATTGCCGTTTGAGGGGAGAATAAATGTTTTTGCAAGTACTTTTTCTCCCGTAGAATACCTGCCTATCCATGTTCCTTCTTTCACATCGGAACGTTTTGCAGAATCAAAATCAGGCATTTCGGTCTGCTCAACGGGAAATCCCGTGGACGAAACCACAGCAGAACCTTTAGAATTGATTACCCAAACCTCCATGAGATTTGAATACGCGAAATTTTCGACAAAATCGCGCGCTCCGTTCTCGAAAACATTGTCCGTCGAACCCGTATATGCGCTGAAGAAATTTTGCATAGACGATACGGATACTCTCGAATCTATTGAACTTTCCGCAATTTTATAATAATACTGTTTTAAAGCGTAGGAACACAAAACGTTGAAAATAACGAGAACCAGCACAATAATTCCGAATGTGTTGACAATCCATCGCCGTGTTATTCCGCTGCCGTGGCTTTTCATTTCAACACCTCTTGAAAGAAAGTAAAATAATCGTTCACGGAATCCACTTATATCCGAGTCCCCATATAGTCGTAAGATGCCTCGGCTTTGACGGTTCTTCCTCTATTTTCATTCTTAGCCTTCTGATATTAACGTCAACGACCTTTTCGTCGCCGAAGTACGACGCGCCCCACACATATTTTAAAATGTCATTTCTGGTAAGCGCTACGTTAGGATTGCTCAGGAAATATTCCATTATCTGAAATTCAACCTGAGTAAGGTCAATCAAAACTCCGTTCTTAGTAAGCGTTCGGCTCCGAAGATTCAACAGAAACTCTCCGCCCTCAACGACATCGCTTGCCGACGAGGAGACCTGAACATCTTTATTAACGGTAACTCTTCTGTAAATCGCGTCGATTCGAGCCATAAGTTCAGACGGAGAAAAAGGTTTCGTTATGTAATCGTCCGCACCGACAAGAAGCCCCGTTACTTTATCCATTTCCTGAGTTTTTGCCGTAAGCATTACAATACCGAGAGTATTGCTTTTTGCTCTTAACTGCTTGCAGACTTCAAGTCCGTCGACAAAAGGCATCATTATATCAAGAAGCGCAACGTCAAAGTCACCGTCAAATCTGTCGTAAAGTTCAAGAGCCTGTTTTCCGTTTTCAGCCTCGACCACGTCATAACCGCTTCTTTTTAAATTAATGACAATAAAATCTCTTATTGAATTTTCATCTTCGGCTACGAGAATTCTTTTCATTTATATTTCACCTTTTAATAATCATCGGCAATCTGTAAAGCCGATTTAATTGTTTCAAGATTAATATTGTACTGCCCGCTTTCATCAAATATAGAGCAGAAATACGAATATACGGTACCGGATTTCAGATAAATACCGTCGCTGTATCCCGCAGCGTCCGAAATCAAAACGGCATTTATAGAAAAAAGCTTAGTTTTAACGCCGTTTGAACCTATAATATAGAACAGTGCGCTGTGTGTATCTGCGTCAAATACGGCGGAAACCGAATTTATTATGCTGTCGGAAAGCTGTATCGTATATCCGTCCGTGGAATTTCTGATGTATTCCTTAACCTTTTCAAACTGATTTTCACTGCCGATATATGAGTACCATGTAATAAGATTTATCTGCTGATTGAGCGACTCGTTATATCTTGACGTAACCTTACTGTCGTTAAGATGCTTTGCCGTGGGAATTTCAATATATCCGTCACCGTTAATATCCGAACACGTTGCGGTAAGCGTCCTGGCGGTCGGACAGTTTCTCAATGTAAGAATATCGACATCAACGGGCTTTACAAGTTTTTTTTCGTCAGCGTCCCAGTATACTATTTCCGTAACATACGACCCTGAAGCAATTTCATCTATATAAAGATAACATATTCCGTCCCTTACATCTGAAGCAATACCGGCAAATCCCGTATTTTCGGAATAAAGAATTGTATTTGCAAAAGAATAAATACTGCCGTTTTCTGCGTCCATTTTTAAAAATGTTAAATCGGAAGTATATTTTTCTGCGGTCGAATCAAGATATGCAAGTGCAATCTCCGTATATCCGTCCGAATCGATATCGGCAAAATACATCTGAGTATACGGTTCCATTGCAAGGAACAGAAAACCGCCTTCCTTTGCCGAAGATGACGAATAAACGGACAGTCTTTTATTGCTTTTTGAATCAAGAATACTGTAACTGACGAGTATTTCGCACGTTCCGTCATTATTAAGGTCAGCAAAATCAACAGATTCGACTGCACCGCCGTCGCCCTTAATATCGTTTATACTTATCCATTCATCATCGGTTTTATCTAGAATATTCATATAAACCGTGCTTTCATCATCTTTTAAAGAGTAGAAAACGACAGCCTCGTCATCCCCGTCCGAATCATAATCATTAAGACAAAAAGCAGAGCGGTATTTTCCCGAAGCAGGCGTTTTCAGGACAATCTCGCCCTTATCCATTACCGCTTTTTCAAAAGCAGTCTGAAGCAATGCGTTATCGCCGGTAAGTCCGGGAGGGGCAATCAGATTTTCCGCAGAATTAAAAGGCGAGGTGCATGATGAAAGAAATATTAACACCGATAACATAAGAAGAGCTGTAACGGCAATACTTTTTTTCATCATGCAAACCTCCTTTACTCGCTGTCATTTGAATTTGAAAATGTTATCTCAAACGACGCGTCCGGATTTTCAAAAGAATAATATTCGGAAGCCGGAACAGACGAAGCATTAACAGTCATTTTATCTCCGTCTTTTATATTTGACGCCGAAACGGAAGCGATAACAATATTTTTTATCGAATCCGCCTGTTCGGTATCAATTCCGAATTTTGCGGTTTTCGGATTTATTGAATAACTTATTCCGTCGGCGGTACCGTCAATATTAACACTCAACGGGATTTCTTCACTCTGCCAAACACTTATTTTGACCTTAACTTTTTCTTCGAAATGAATATATTCATTTATCGAAACAGTGTCAACCGCACGCGAACCCTCCAAACTTACAACAGTATCAACCGTCTGTGATTTTGTAAGAGTTCCGTCGATTTCGGGAGCAACAACTACCCTGTTTACCTTGTCGATTTCCGTTTTCGGTCCGCTTAGAGTAACGCTTGTGGTAAGCGGTGTGACGTCGTGTATGACATAATCTGCAGCGACCGATTCGGACAGCTTTGATTTATCGACTTCAACATCAAATTTCTTTGATTCCAGTGTATCAAAGTACACTGTAACGGACGAAACCGACATGTCGACAATCGAAACTTCATCGGAATTCGACAAAACTGCCGCCTTTATCGGCAAATTCGAAATACCGGCAGAGTCAACGTCATTAGTTCTGGCAACAGCGGAAATATCCTCCGGTTTAAGTTTAGAAATAAGATATCTAGGTCCCGATACGGTAATATCGACCGTATTGTTGTATGTTCCGAATATCTGATAGCTGTTCTTTGAAATAACTCCGTTTTCCATGTCTATCGATATCGGAACGCTTATTGTCGTTTTTTCATCGGGGCTTGCATACATTGCAACGGCAACCCAAACAACAAAAGCGGCTATAAGAGAAACAAGAAAAACAAATTTGTTGTTGTCTAAAAGTTTTTGAAACTTGCTGTCATTTGAATTTTTTGTAGCGTTTTTCATTCTTTTTTACCCCCTTTTAATTTTTTTACAGGGGATTTTTTTGATTTGGATTTATCATCCTTTTCATGCGGTAAAAGCAAGTCGCTGAGTTTACTTCTCAATTCGCTGTCGGTCAAGTCTCTTACAAGCTGACCGTCATATGCAATAGATATAATACCTGTTTCCTCGCTCGTGACAACAACAACGGCGTCACTCATAAGACTTACTTCGAGAGCCGCTCTGTGCCTGGTTCCGACATGGTCGTAAATTTCTTTCTCGTTTCTCAGGGGTACAACGCACCTTGCGGCAACGATTCTTCCTTCATTGATTATTATTGCGCCGTCGTGAAGAGCTGCTTTCGGGAAAAATATGCTCAAAAGCATTTCGCACGTCGTCTGCGAATCAATAGGTACGCTCTGTTTCATCAAATCGCCGAGCAGTGAATTTCTCTGAAAAATAATCAAAGAACCGACTTTATCGTCGCTCATCTGTCCGCATGCCCTGCAAACTGCATTTATAGCGTCAACAGTGTCATTATCGGCTTTATTATCAGAGAAAAATGAAAAGTTCTTAATATTTTTACCCTGACCGAGACGTTCGAGAACCTGACGTATTTCCTTGCTGAAAATAATAACGAGAATAACAAGAATATTGCTTATCACATTATCAAACAGGAACTTGCTCGCGCTCATCTGCAAAACGCTTACAATGATATACAACAGAATTACAAAAAGCACGCCCTTGATAATCTGAATTGACTGTGATTTTCTCAGCATTATTATCATACCGTAAAAAATAACGGCAACAAATAATATATCGAGAATATCGGTTATTGAATTTATACTTGTAACTGCGCCGAAAAACTTTGACCACCATGAGGTGAATTCCGACGTAAAGGATAATGTCATCGGCATTATCATCCGTCATCACCGCCTAACTGTATAGAAAACAAATACTTGATTATTTATAGTATTAATTATAATTTAATCATTATATATAACGCAGACCGCGTGCGCGCTGATGCCCTCGAGTCTGCCCGTAAAACCGAGTCCTTCCTCCGTTGTGGCTTTGACATTGATGTTTGAAACCTCCGTCTTGCACAAACGTGCAATATTTTCAGTCATTTCGGGGACATACTTTCCGATTTTCGGTTTCTGTGCTATAACAGTACAATCGATATTGCCTATTTTATAGCCGAGCGAATTGACAAGTCCGACGACATGCGATAAAAGCAAGGTACTGTCTATACCCTTATACTTTTCATCCGTGTCGGGAAAATGCTTGCCTATATCGCCGAGCGCCGCGGCGCCCAGGATTGCATCGCACACGGCGTGGAGCAGAACGTCGGCGTCCGAATGTCCCAAAAGTCCGTATTCATATTCGATTTCGACTCCGCCGAGAATAAGTTTTCTATTTTCGGCAAATCTGTGAACATCGTAGCCGTGTCCTATCCTTATCATTATTATCAATCCTCAGATAAATTATTTATTAAGATATTCCTCTGCCGCAGCAAGTTTAACACCGATGCAAAGCAGTTTTGCACAGAGTTTTAAATCGTCAACGCTCGGGAATGAAGGAGCTATTCTGATATTTCTGTCATCGGGATCCTTACCGTACGGGAACGTCGCGCCCACCGTGGTAAGAGTGAGTCCAGCCTCTTTACAGAGTTTTCCGACATATGAAGCAGAGCCCTCGTCAACGTTAAGACTGATAAAATATCCGCCTCTCAGCTTATACCATGACGCAATGCCGAGTCCGCCGAGTTCCTCTTCAAGAATATCAAGAACCGTTTCAAATTTCGGTCTTAAAATCTGAGCATGTTTTTTCATATGAGCCTTAAGATCGTCAAGATTTTTAAATACATTACAGTGGCGAAGCTGATTCATTTTATCGTTAGAGATAATCTGATAATTCATTCTGTTAAGAATCATCTTAATATTTCTGTCAGACGCGCATAATGCGGAAATACCCGCGCCCGGGAACGTTACCTTAGAAGTCGAGGCAAACATAACAAAATTATCTTCGTTGCCGTATTTTTCGGCTTCTTTAATAATATTGGGAAGATAATCGCTCTCGTCATAAAGATCGTGTATGCAGTAGGCGTTATCCCAAACTACTCTGAAGTCGTCCGCGGCGGGTTTCATTTTCGCAAGACGATCGCAGACTTCTTTTGAATATGTAATACCGTCGGGATTTGAATACTTCGGTACGCAGAACATGCCTTTTACACAAGGGTCTTTTATAAGCTCCTCGATTTTATCCATATCGGGACCGTCCGAAAGCATGGGAACGTTGACCATTTCAATTCCGAAATACTCGGCAATGCCGAAATGTCTGTCATAACCGGGAACTACCGCAATAAACTTAACTTTGTCAAGTTTGCACCAAGGCGTCGAACCGATTCCCTTAGAATAACACTGCGAAATAAAATCAAACATCAGCTGTAAACTCGCCGTACCGCCGATTATAACATTCTCAGCCGGCATATCAAAAAGTTCGCCGAAAAGTTCACGGCATTCCTTAATACCTGCAAGAACACCGTAGTTACGGCAGTCAAGTCCGTCGGACGCTTTATAATTATCTTTATCGATACTGTCATAGAGCATATTTGAAAGCTCCAGCTGCTGCGGAGCGGGTTTTCCGCGCGACATATCTATTTTAAGTCCTCTGCTTTTAAAATCATCATATCTCGACTGAGCTTCATTTTTAAAAGCAATAATTTCTTCTCTCGACATTTCAGAAAGTTTTTTCATAATAATTCCCTCTTGCTGTTATATTGTCTTAATATTGAAAACATATTTAAATTAAAATTCCGCGGAACCTGTTGTTCTCGGGAACGGAAGCACGTCTCTGATATTTGAAATTCCCGTAAGATACATAACGAGTCTTTCAAATCCCAATCCGAAGCCTGCGTGGCGTGTTCCGCCGTATTTTCTCAAATCAAGATACCACCAGTAGTCTTTTTCGTTAAGACCGAGTTCGTTCATTCTCGCTTTGAGTACGTCGAGGCGTTCCTCTCTCTGAGAACCACCGATTATTTCGCCGATTCCCATAACAAGACAGTCCATAGCGGCAACGGTTTTGCCGTCGTCATTAAGTCTCATATAGAAAGCCTTAATTTCCTTGGGATAATCGGTAACAAATACCGGTTTTTTAAATATTTCCTCGGTGAGATATCTTTCATGTTCGGTCTGAAGGTCGCATCCCCAGCTTACTTTATACTCGAATTTATCGTTATGCTTTTCTAAAAGTTTTATAGCCTCGGTGTAAGTAACTCTGCCGAAATCGGACGAAACAACACTGTTAAGCCTCTCAAGCAGTCCTTTATCTATAAATTTATTAAAAAATTCGAGTTCCGATTTACAGTTTTCAAGACAATAGTTAATTACATATTTTATCATTGCCTCGGCAAGTTCCATATCATCCTCAAGATCCGCAAATGCAATCTCGGGTTCAATCATCCAAAATTCTGCGGCGTGACGCTGAGTATAGGATTTTTCCGCTCTGAACGTAGGACCGAACGTATAAATTTTTCCGAATGCCTGAGCCATAATCTCGCCCTGAAGCTGACCGGAAACCGTAAGGAACGCCTTTTTGCCGAAGAAATCTTCTTTATAGTCAACAACACCGTTTTCGTCTCTGGGAGGATTATCAATGTCAAGAGTCGTTACCTTGAACATCTCGCCCGCGCCCTCGCAGTCACTGCAAGAGATAAGAGGCGTATGCGCATAAAGAAAACCGCGCTCGTTAAAGAATTTATGAATCGCGTATGCCGCCGTACTTCTGACTCTGAACGCAGCGGAAAGCGTGTTCGTTCTCGGTCTCAAATGTCCTATAGTTCTTAAATACTCAAGCGAATGACTTTTTTTCTGAAGCGGATAATCAGGCGTCGACTCCCCTTCAACCTCTACAGTATCGGCATTAAGCTCAAACGGCTGTTTAGCGGATTGAGTAAGTATAAAATCACCTGTAACGATAACCGCAGCACCGACGTTCAGTGAAGCGATTTTCTTAAAATCGTCGACCTTTGAATCCTCAAAAACAACTTGCAGACCTTCAAAGCATCCGCCGTCGTTAATCTGCATAAAGCCGACCGACTTAGAATCTCTTATAGTTCTGACCCATCCGCAGACGGTAATCTTTTTTCCGGCAAAATCATTCGGAGTTTTAAATAACTGTTTGATTTCGATTCTTTGCATAGCTTTTAATACCTCCGGGATAAAACCCCGATATAAAATTCAATTTTTATCTTTAAAATTATACCACATCAAAAAAAACGATACAAGGTTTTTTGCCCATATATTTTTTAAAAATATATTAACCCGAATATTATTTTATATTTATTTGTCAAATAACAGCAAAAACACGATTTCGCAAAAAAATAAAAAAATTTAAAAAAACTCTTGACATACGATTATTCATGTGATATATTATGTAAGCACTCGGGAGTGATACCCGATAAAGACGATCGGCTGGTGTAGCTCAGTTGGTAGAGCAGCTGATTTGTAATCAGCAGGTCGGGGGT